>Ga0224554_1000044_pt1 | contig 109533 bp, 111 predicted proteins | sample 714S22024metaG_FD_180666 | JGI IMG/M metagenome (GOLD analysis project Ga0224554, IMG submission 180666) | Peat soil microbial communities from Stordalen Mire, Sweden - 717 S2 20-24 | ecosystem: Environmental > Terrestrial > Soil > Wetlands > Peat | place: Sweden: Norrbotten County, Stordalen... | reverse complement strand
TGTTCGCAATCCACAAAAGCTCCTGCGTTTGCTGATCTTCCCGCTTGCCCATCGCCATACTCGTTAGACGCTTTGAATCCAGTCTTGTGCTGCATCAATCGCCGACTTTAACCACGGGCTGCTAGGCAATTAGTGGTGAAGAAGCAGTGCTACAGCTTCATGCTTTGGGGCCGGCTGAGCTACGAGTCTTCCTTACCCGATGGCTGTTCGAGAGGACGCTGGCTACGCGCTATCCCGAGGCGTCGGCGGACAGGCTGTTCGCCGCGTATGAGGCGTCCTCCAAGGTGATTCCGGAGATCAACCGCTTCTTCTGGGCGAGCGGCGGCAACGATCTTGCTTGGTTTCCAGAAGCTTGCCTCAGCCATCCGAAGCACCATGGGTTCTACACGGTGAAGGACTTGATAGATGGTGCCACGACGCCGGGCAGCGGGATGCTGACCATCCGCGAAATACGGATGCGTCTCTCGCCATCAGCCGTTGACGGACATCTCCCCGCCGCAGGTCGCGGATGCGTTGCGCGCGGATGCGACGCGGGCTCTGGATCTGCTCAATGCAATGCCCAGCGCGGGTACGAACAAGGAGCTCCGGCTTACACTCGGCGACCTGCGTGCCATGGCATACCTTGGCGACTACTATGCCGACAAGATCATGGGCGCGACCGAGCTTGCGGCGTTTGCCGCAATGCATGACGCGCAGAGGCAAACGGAGGCGGTGGGTCATCTGCAATCGGCGTTGGAAAATTGGAAGAAATATTCGGCAACGGCTACGCTGAAATACCGCCCGCAGTTGCTGACTCGCGTCGGCTACGTCGACCTGAATGCGCTGACCGCAAAGGTGGAACACGATATTGCACTCGCAAAGGGAGAGTGAAGTGACTTTAATCGGATCGCGATGGATCGTGGGTGGGCTGGCGTTGCTTGGCCTGGCAGGCGTGGCTCTCCGCGGACAGGTGCTCTCTCCATCTCAGGTAGACAACTTCGCGGGCCATCCGCGCGTCGTGGTGATCAGCGATATTGGCAACGAGCAGGACGACCAAATGTCGTTCGTCCGCCTGCTGATGTATTCGAACGAACTGGACCTGGAGGCGACGATCGCGAGCACCTCTACGTGGCAGAAGGCGGCGGCGCATCCAGAGACGATGCACGCGCTGATCCACGCGTATAGCGAGGTGCGTAGGAATCTGCTGAAGCACGCCGCCGGATGGCCGGAGTCCGCCACATTAGACGCGCGCGTCTTTGCCGGACAGCCTGGCTACGGCATGGCAGCGACTGGCACGGGCAAGATGTCTGAAGGGGCGAAGACCATCCTGCGCGCGGTGGATCGCGAGGACGACCGGTCGGTGTGGGTGTGCATTTGGGGCGACGCGAACACGCTGGCCCAGGCGTTGCAGTACGAACGCGGCGGCGGTGACAATCGCGGGTGCCGGCGGGACGGTCGCGGTGGTCACTCCCTCCTCCCCGTGCCGCGCGCAATGAACGACGCGACTTTGCTCAGGCAGCGGCAACGCGCACCAGCGAAGTGATGGGAATGCAATGGAAATCATGGAATGGAGAGTCGCTGATGCCACATGGCACCGCCTTCGAGGGTAAGCTCTACGCGGGCAAACTCAAGACAAAACAGAGTAAAGCAGCTATCCCAGTTCCGGAGTTGGTTCGTCCAGTCATCGAGAACTGGCGACGGCAATGCGCCGACTCGTCACCTGACGCCCTCATGTTCCCCACCTTCGGGCGTGGAAAACGAAAAGGGCAGGCCGTACCTCGTTGGGGCAATAATTTCCTGACCGGGAGAATTCGTCCGATCGCTCGCAAGTTAGGCATCCCCAACCGCCTGATTACCTTTCAGGTAATGAGGCGAACATTGGGTACCGATATGCAGAATTATGGCTCACTGAAGGACACTCAGAGCATGTTGCGGCATGCCAGCATCAAGAACACGGGCGATATCTATGTCCAGACAATTGATCGGAATGTGCTGCAGGCCGTAAACTCGCGCACGGCTGCGATCCTCAAAGGCTGGAAGGCACCGGTTCAGAGCATGGGTGTCGAGGGGCGAAACGTGAAAGGTATTTCAGCAATTCGGCGAAGTTCGGCGAAGCCGGGAAAGGAGGTCCTTGTAAGTTATTGATTTTATGGCTCCTGAGGTAGGACTCGAACCTACAACCCTTCGGTTAACAGTTGCTGGGGAGCCATTTACTGCTGATTGCTGCGATTGCATTCTGAGTGCTTATGACGCGGGTTTGAGAGGCTTTTGAGAGGGGCTGGGTTACTGCCAGTTCCTCTCATTTGCTGGCCAGAGTCCCCGGTATTTTCCCCGGTACGATTTTCGTCCAAGGGGGTGCTCTCACACGATGCCGGACTTAGTTGTCCAGATCGCGCACGGCCCGAAGGCTGTGGCTACTTTTGCCGGGTTTCACAGGGGCAGAAAAAACTGGCCGCGCCGCAACTGGTGGTGGTAAAGTCCCGTGCGTCCATCATGGGATTCGGCCTTTGCGCGATATTCACCTATACAATGTTTTACTGATCCGTAGCACAAAGGTTTTTGGCGATAAGCGCAGAGGGACACATGAAAATCGCAGATTTGCTGTGCGCATGGCGGCATCACGAGCACATGTCGATTCGAGAAGCGGCTGTGCGCGTTGGCATACCGTGGAGCACCTATCAGCGGATCGAGAAGGGCTATCCGATGCAGGGGGAGACGTTGGCGATCCTACTGCGCTGGCTCCTTTCTGACTGAGTTTTCCACAAGTCCAGTTCTGGACTTCAGGCGTATCGCATCGACTTCGGCGCGTGGCACTAGGAAGCCGCCCGTCAAACGCGCTCAAACAGGCCCAGCAGGGCCGCTCTCAGCCCCTTGGCGGCTCACGTGGGCCAGTGGCGTTACAATCCCTTCAGCAGTTCCGAAAGCGTTGTTTCGAGGGCAGAGGCGATCTTGCTGAGTGTTCGCAATCCCGGCTCGCGTGTGCCACGCTCCAGATCGGAGATGTGGACTTCGTGGACGCCGGACTGCTCGGCAAGGTCAATCTGTCGCCAGTTCCGGGCGCGGCGCAGCTTCCTGATTCGCTCGCCGGTCGCCGCACAGATGTCCTTTGCCATGCGTCCATGATCGGATTAGCCTTTGCGCTATATTTAGTGCGTACACTCTTTGGTGTTTGAAAGCTGGCCAATATGCAGTTGAACGGAAAGATTGCCTCTACCTTGCTTGTCTCGATTTCCCTTCTCCTCTCCGGTTGCGGCGGGAGTTCGGGCAGTGGCGGCGGCGGGGGCAGCACTCCGCCCTCTATACCAACGATCACGTCTGTTGCGGTGGGCTGTTCTCCGGCCTCTATCCTGACCACGCAGACATCTACCTGCACGGCAACCGTTCAGGGAACTGGGTCTTATAGCTCGGCGGTTACATGGGCCGCATCGGATGGCACCATAATCTCTTCTGGAGTTTTTACTCCGGCAAATCTAGGAACCGCGGTTATCACTGCGACATCATCACAAGACTCCACAAAATCCGGGACTAGTTCCATTAGCGTCGTCAGCTCGACCACGAGTGGTGCGTGGACGTGGATGAACGGCAGTACCTCATATGAGGCAGTCGGAGTCTATGGCACAGAGGGCGTCGCGGCCTCAACCAATGTTCCCGATGGCCGGGGTAACGCGGCCAGTTGGACGGATAAGAGCGGGAATTTCTGGCTTTTCAGTGGTTATGCAATTGGAGTTGGTGGCACATCTCTGCCAAATGATCTTTGGGAATACAACCCCTCTACCAATGAATGGACATTTGCAGGGGGCAAGACAGATGCGTGTACTCAGATCGGACCGACGACATGCGCATACTACTGGCCCGGAGTCTATGGTACGAAAGGCGTGGCCGGAACGAATAATCTCCCCGGAGGACGGTACGGTTCCGTTAGCTGGACTGATAGCAGCGGCAACTTCTGGCTCTTTGGCGGAGACGGCTTCGATGCTAATGGCAACATAGGCGAAGTTGGCGAACTTAACGACCTATGGCAATTCAACCCCACGACCAATGCTTGGACATGGGTGAGCGGTAGCAGCACGATCAACGCATCCGGCGTCTACGGGACAATGGGCACACCTTCTACAAGCAACACGCCAGGAGCCCGCGATGGTTCGGTCAGTTGGATCGACTCTAGCGGCAATCTCTGGCTATTCGGGGGCGCGGGCTACGATTCAACAGGGACGAATGGCGGTCTCAATGACCTTTGGGAGTTCAGTCCCACGGCGAAAACATGGACATGGGTTGGGGGCAGTAACACCGGCTGGGCAAGCGGCGTGTACGCAAGCGGCGTGTACGGAACGCTGGGAGTTGCTGCCCCGAACAATGTCCCTGGAGCCAGATCTGGTGCCGTGAGCTGGATCGATAAGAACGGCAACCTCTGGCTTTTGGGAGGCACGAGTATAGTCTCGACGGGGGCCGTCTACCTCAACGACCTCTGGGAATACAACCCGGCAAGCGGGGAGTGGGCCTGGATGAATGGGAGCAACACGGCAAACGCGACTGCCGTCTACGGCACACCGGGCGTCGCATCATCTAGCACGACGCCAGGGGCCGAGACCCAGCAGACCGCTACCCCAAGTTGGAGTGATCCTAGCGGTGACTTCTGGCTCTTTGACGGCAACCTCTGGAAGTTTAGTCCAACAACCGATCAATGGACCTGGGTCAGCGAGAGTGGTACCGCCATAGTCTATGGTACGAAAGGCACTGCCACCGCGAGTAATTGGCCTGGGGAGCGGAGTGGCGCAGCTAGCTGGACAGACAGCAGCGGCAATTTCTGGCTCTTCGGTAGCAGCTATCGTAATGACCTCTGGCGCTACCAGCCGTAGCCAAACGTCCGACAAAAAGCCGAAGAAATGAGGCATATCAAAAAAGATCATGAGACGCTTCATCTTACCGTTGACGGTCGCTGGATTGATGCTGATAGTTGGCTGCAAGTCCTCTGCACCCTCCAATTCGTCCGATAGCAACGGGGAGGCCGCTTCTGCTCCTAATTGCACCGAACCAGAGAATCCGTATGAGGAAGGCTCAGGGCACTACGCCGGATATGAATGGGCGGAGAGCAGCGGCTCAGGGACTTGCGGCGGTAACTCCCAGTCATTTATCGAGGGTTGTGAGGAGTACGAGAGTCAGGAAGATGCGTACCAAGAGTGCGAAGCGATGAAGCAAAACTAGCTGCGAGCAGAGCTGAAACGGAGACGCTACTGTGAATCTCAGAGAAGGAACGCGACGGCTGGCCCTGCTCTTGGGAGGGGCAGGAGCGATTCTCGGTGGGTTTGCTTCCTACCTGGAGTTGCAACCTGTCCTGAGTCAAAGGGCGCGTCACAACAAATTTGAGCAGTTGGCTAATTCCGATGTAGTAAAGCAGGAACGCAAGACTCTTCAAACTGCTCCAGAATTCGACCCGAACGCTCCATACACAGCAGCGCCATCCTCCGTGACGCCAACTGCCAAGGCTATGCACCGCCCTCCTAAGCCAAAAACACAATCCGCTCCAGGGTTTGGGCCTGCCGAAGACGTTACTCCCGCCGGGTTTGGCCCTGCCGAAGAATCTGCTCCCGCCGAAAAGCAGGATGATCCCTTCGCTGCAATCGCAGAGCCGCTTGCCTCCGAAGTAAACACGGAGGAAATCAAGACAATCAACTGGAGCCGCGATTATGGGGTTGATTCAATCGAGACGCAAGACGGCCAGACGCTCTATCCGACACCGGCACCAAGCCGCTGGCTATATCTCTTGATTGCCCTCTCGCCCGTCGTAGGGTTCGTCATCCCGTGGGGCGTTGTTCGCGCCATCGGATGGGTAGGAGCCGGTTTCGTTGCAAGCTCAAAGTAGCCCCCAACGGTCATTCAACGATTTCATGCACTGAATTGATGTTTATCGCAATTTCCGGTACTCCGTGGCTCAGGCAACAGCTACCTGTTGGCTCTCTCCGGGTTCGCCTATTACAATTTCTGCCACGTCCACAAGACGCTCAGCGTCATCCCTGCAATGGAGGCGGGGATCGCCAGCGGCGTATGGACGCTCGGCGAACTGATAGGCGCATAATTATCCCCACGGCAAATTGCGCCTATCCTCCCCCCACACAATTTCAAACCGTCCGCCACAGACTCGCGTCCCCACAATGGAGGTACCAGATGCAGACTCGATTACATCTTTCCCAATTGGACATGCCGTCAGACTATGAGGAGACGCGCCGTCCCTATGAGATTCAGATGGTGAAGGATCAGAAGTACGACGGGAAACGGATAATTGTTGATAACCACCAGTTTGAGAATTGCGAGTTTCGGAACTGCAACTTTGTTTACTCTGGCGGTCATTTCGCCTTTGCAAATTGCGTCCTAGAAGAACGCTGCACATTCTCTCCCACAGGGGCAGCTTATAAGGCGATGCGTCTATTTCAGGCTCTTGAGCCACAACTTGGTTTTGGGATACCGCCGATTTAGCGCATTGCATTCCGACACACTCCATGCGATGATTCACACAGGAGTGTACCGCAGAACGTGGTCGCTCCGCTCTGGCTTGAGTCGCCCGGCATTCTTGGCAGGATGGATTGGGACGATTCGCCGGTTAGAAAGCTGTACCGCCTTCATGCGTATATTAGCGCATTGGAGGGTTGTGTGGAAACAATTCATGGCGCATCAAGTCTTCCCGCCAAACGAGCTTATGTGAGCCGCAAGGTATTTCGGGATTCCAGAACGATATTCCGCGCAGAATGGATTCCCAATCTGGTTGCTTATATACGTAAATGGCGTGCTCTCTTCCGCAGCTTTCGAGGCCGCATACGCATTCAATTCGCCACAAAGGGGGGATGGGTAGATGTGGGTCCTGCGCTTCAACGCCGTGGCGAACATCTGTATCCAGACGGACGGACGTATGCCCGTGCCGAAGGCATAAGAACTTTGCAGGCCACTCGCCCTTGGCTTGATATAGCTGACCTGCAACATTTCCTAACGGGCTTCGATGAGGGAGAAAGATACGGCATCTCTCTTTGCCGGGATCAGAGCAATCCAGATCTATCGCAAACTCAAACGGGACAGCAGGACTCATCGTCTGTTGGCCTTTCAGGGACAGGAGCATCATAACGCCAGGAATCGCCCCGTAGACGCGCCGGTGGGCGCGGGATCATCGCACCAAGGTGCGGCCACTATAAACCCCTCTGGCGAAGCGCAGTGACGGAAGTGACAGATGCTCCCATATAAACCGTATGCGCTCGCCCGCGCGTGACGGGTATAAGCATTCAATCCGTCACATCTGTCACGGCCTCTCTTCGTAGGCCGATTCCTTGAAACCCACGGGCCGCATTCGTCCGCGTCCTTGTGAAGCCCCGCGCTTCCAAATGCTCAGAGAACCGTTTCAGCGATCCGCAGGGTTCTTCATTCGTGGAAGCCCACTGCTGCCAGTCCGCAAAAAGTGCCGATGTTGCTTCCCGATTGTTGGCTCCCTTGACGCAGCGATCTTCGATCCATCGGGCGAGTGCATCCTCGGCAGCGAGATAGCTCTCTGTCGCTTCGCTCACGACCGTTGGAGGGCACAACCTTTGGGACTGCCATGCGAGACACCCATCAATCATCCACTGAAGGATTCCTCCCCATTCCTTGCGGAGTTTATCTGCCAGTTCCAAGTCGCGCTCTGAGGCGGGAACCGTCACAGTGAACGGCAGCAGATGGAACCTTCGGCGCATGGCCTCGTCAACGCTACGCAGTCCCGGCCTGTGATTCCCAGCGATGATGAGCTTGAATTGGGGTCTGTACTCGAAAAAGTCTTGCCGCATGAAGTGGGCCGCGATGGGATCTCCGCCGGTCAGCGTCTTGAGCTTCGATTCGGCCCATTGTCGTCCCTCTTCCGTTTCAACCGCGGTGATGAGACGCGCACCCTGGAGTCCGGCCAGCTCTGTTGGGTGATGCTCATTTCTCGACGCGATGAATGTTTCGACGGGAGCGACTTTCGCATAGTTTCCCATCACCCCTGAGATCGCATTCAGGAAGACACTTTTGCCGTTTGCCCCTGTGCCGTACAGGAAAAACAAGGCGTGTTCTCGCGTCACGCCGGTCAAGGCATAACCCGCCATCCTCTGAAGGAACCTTTGAAACTCGTCGTTACCGTCCGTAATTCGAGAAAGGAACGAACGCCACAAAGGGCAATCTCCGCCAGGGGCAATGGCTGCAATCTTGGTCATGTAATCGCCACGTTTGGCTGGGCGAAGTTTGCCTGTCTGCAAATCGACTACTCCGCCGGGGGTGTTCAGTAGCCACGGGTTTGCGTCCCATTGATCGACTGTCGCCGCATGTCTCCTATCAGACCGCGCCAACCGCTCCACAGCGTACACGGTTGCCCCGCTTGCAATGCGCGGCGCAATTCGGTCATTGTCACATTCCGCGCTCTTGTGGCGGCAAACCTTGCGGGCAAGATCGTAGACGTTCAAGGTCTCATCCTGCTTCCAGACGCAGTTGTTCCAAATGCTCCAGCGGTTCCATGCCGCAGTGAACCGCAGATCGTCCCCGTGCCGTTCCGTGAACTTGAGCGCGAGCGCGTCATCTGCGTATTCTGCGGGGCAACTATCCGGCTGGGCGGGAGAGGGCGGAAATTCCAGTGCAGCTAAGGATACGGCGGTCATTACTGTCTACCCTCAAGGGCGGGCACGTTTCCACGGTCGATGATTTTTTGAATGGTTTCGTCAGAGATTCTGACGGCGCGGCCAACCTTCACATACGAGACCGCACGTCGATAAATCCATCCACGCAGACAGTTGACTGTGACCCCCAGTTGTTCGGCGGCCTGTGGGAGTGTGTTGAGTTTCGACTTGTGCTGAGATGCGAGCATTTAGCTCCTCCAATGTGATTTGCCTTCGGTCACTGATTCATACTACGAATAATTATCTGTCGTTGTCGATATTATTCAGTTGCTGTTTATAACATTTACGTGCTATCAATAATTATGTCGCGCTTCAAACAGCCCGCAATGCCTTACAACCCAACCGTCGCATTCGACCTTGGCGAGGGGCGGTTCGCCTTGGGCGAACAACGTAAAGAAGATTTGGACCCGTTCTGTGAGCTGCTCAATTCCACCGAGCAACCAGAACTGAAAGAGCACTTGCGGCAACTCGTCAAGGCATGGCAAGAGTCCGGCCCAAACCTTATAGAGATGATGTCGGGGATGCCTTCTGAGGCGTACGAGAGCCTAGAGAGCCTCTTCACCCCCCTCTGGAGTCCGACTGGCGGTGGGCGGGCAAGGCTGTTCTTGACGACCGACGACGCGCAGCTTGAAAAAATGTTTGGGGGGCGGATATTTAGGGAAAAGCCGGATGGTACACCGAGGCTCATTCCAGAGGCGGAGGCGTGGCGACATTTTGTTGTTTTCACTCTCAACCCGCATTGCGAGGAACTTGCGGGCCCCTGCGCACGGTGCGGCAATTACTACGTCAAAAAGCGGACAACGCAAAAGGTATATTGCTCTCGCCGGTGTGGGAACGCCGCTACTGCCGTAGTCAGAACCCGCGCACGGCTGAAAGCAGACCATAAAGACAAGTTGAACAATGCCAAGTCCGCGATCCGTGAATGGAACGCGCTCAAGGCCCCTTCCGCTCTCGATTGGAAAGAGTGGTTCAGTAAACACGTTCCCGATGTCTCGCCTAAATTTGTGACCCGATGGGTCAACAAGAACAAACTGCCGCGTCCGAAGGAACATGCAACGCCTCGAATCGGCAAACTCACAGAGAGGAAATAGCTATGGCAGTATTTCGCTACAAAGGCAGCAAGGTTTGGACGATGGATTTCGTCTTTCACGCGCAACGCATCCGGGAGAGCACAGGCACGCCCTCCAAGACGCTGGCCGGGAAGATCGAAGCCAAGCGACGGCGCGAGTTGGAAGAGGGTACAGCGGGCATTCGCAAGCACCAGCAGCCCCGTCTGTTCTCCGTTGCGTCCGAAGCATGGCTGGACATGAAGAAAGCCACACTCGCGCCAAGATCGGTGATGATCGAAAAGGCGAACCTCGCGCACCTGCTCCCGGAGTTTGGCCGGAAGCTGGTATGCGACATAGAACCGCGTGACGTGGCGAAATACCAGACGAAGCGCGTTGACAGCGGGGCTTCGCCGAAGACTGTCAACCTGGAGATAGGGACGCTGCGGGCCATTCTGAAACGCTCCGGCCAGTGGGCGCGTGTGCAACCCGATGTGAAGATGCTGGCAACGCGGGATGACGTGGGACGGGCGATTACCCCGGAAGAGGAAGCGGCCCTGCTAGAGGCTTGCGGAAAGTCTCGCTCTCGCTCCCTCGTTCCGTTCGTGACGCTGGCAATCGAGACGGGAGCAAGGTTCGGGGTGATTCGGACGCTGCAATGGGGTTGCGTCGATTTTGAAAACCGTTGCCTACGTTGGGGGAAGGACAAGACGGCTTCCGGGACGGGCCGCATCATCCCTCTAAACCAGCGTGCAATGGGCGCCCTGGGCTTCTGGGCGACTCACTTCCCCGCGCGGGAGCCTGAGCACTACGTCTTCCCTACGGAGCGTTATGGGGCCGCTGGCGACGTGTTCTCCGCCAAGGCGTACGACTCAGACCCAACGAAGCCCATCGGGAGCATCAAGGAAGCGTGGGAAGCAGCGAAGCTGAGAGCGGCGCGGATACTCAAAGGGGAGCCGGACTCCAAGGCGAAGATTGCGCCCCTGCCCTGCCGCTTCCACGATCTCCGGCACACGGCTGTATCGCGGATGCTGAATGCGGGTGTTCCCATTGCCAAGGTTGCGAAGATCGTCGGATGGAGCACGGCGACGATGGTACGCATGGCGGCGCGTTACGGACACTTCACTTTGAATGAACTGCGGGGAGCGATGGAAAGTATCAGCAGCACCAATTTTGAAGGGGAGTCCTTGGTATTTTCCCCGGTATCGGAACAGACTCCCGAAGTCGGTCGCGCTAACTGATTGATATAATTGGCTCCTGAGGTAGGACTCGAACCTACAACCCTTCGGTTAACAGCCGAATGCTCTGCCATTGAGCTACTCAGGAACATTTGCGCCGCGTCCTGCGGCTTCGCCGCGCAACCTCTTAGTTATAGCAAACCCACATGCGTGGGTCAAAGAGTACGGATCAATTATGTGTGGTGCACTTGGAGTCCGTTCTGTATCTCGAACGCCGATGCTCGCTCACCTCCTCTTCCCTGCTTCTATTCTCCCCCCGCGCTCACTCGTCGCCAGCTAGCTTGACGATGCTCGCGCGCACCACTCCATCCGCCACGCTCACCTTGGCCATGGTCACCGGAAGATCGAAGCGGCGCGGCCCGGCGCTCCCCGGATTCAGGTAGAGCACACCATTCCGTACATGCTTCTCCGCGCGGTGCGTGTGGCCGCTGACAACCACCGCAATCCCTGCGGCCACCGGGTTCAGGTCGAGGTCGTCGACCGAATGCACCAGGTAGAAGAACCGCCCGCCCAGTTCCACCACATAGCTGGCAGGCAGACGCTGGCAGACGCCCGTGGCGTCCACGTTGCCGCGCACCGCCGTCAGCGGAGCGATCCAGCGCAGCTTGTCCAGGATGAGCGGGTCGCCCACGTCTCCCGCGTGCAGGATGTGGTCCACGCCGACCAGCGCGTGGATTGCCTCGGGTCGCAGCAGGCCGTGAGTGTCGGATATGACGCCAATGGTCAGCGGCTTGTTAGTGCGCTTCGTCACAGGCCCGCCGTCAGCCGTGTTCGCGGGTCAAGGAAGTCGCGCAGCGCGTCGCCGATGAAGTTGAACGAAAGGACAGCCAGCATCACCGCGATGGCGGGAAAGACGACCAGGTGCGGCGAATCGAAGAGGTGCGAGCGCGCGTCGTTGAGCATCACTCCCCAGCTTGCGGTGGGCGGCGGAACGCCCAGGCCGAGAAAGCTCAGCGTGGCCTCGGCCAGCACCGCGCTGGCCATCCCGATGGCCGCCTGCACAATCAGCGGCTGCACGATGTTGGGCAGGATGTGGCGGCAGAGCACACGCAGGTCGGAAGCACCAAGCGCACGCGCCGCCTCCACAAACTCCTTCTCCTTGACGGCCATCACCTGCGCCCGCACCAGCCTCGCGTAGCCCACCCAGCCGGAGATGGAGAGCGCCAGAATCAAGTTGAACAGGCCCGGCCCGAGGAACGCCACAAACGCAATCGCAAGCAGAATGCCCGGCAGCGCCATGAATGCATTGACGCCATACACGTTGATCACGGTGTCGGTCCATCCACCGTAAAAGCCGGCCAGCGCGCCCGCGATCAGCCCCAGCGAAAGCGAGAGCGAGACCACCGAAACGGCGACCTCCAGCGAGATTCGCGCGCCATAGATCGTTCGCGACAGGATGTCGCGGCCCAGCTCGTCGGTGCCGAACAGGTGGCCGTGTCCCGGTGCCAGCAGGCGGCCGCCGAGGTCGAGCTGCGCCGGATCCTGCGGCGCAAGCAACGGCGCAAAGACCGCACAAACCACAAAGCCAGCCAGCAGCACAATTCCCAGTGCCGCCAGCGGTTGCTGCTGCACGCTCCGCCTCAGGCGCGATGGTTGCCGAATTGGCGGAGCAGTAGTCGTCATGCCTTACAATCATTTCACAAAGTCTCGCAGGCCGATGGCGGATTCGTTGTGTGGAAACCGCCGGTACGCCTGGATCGACGAGAGCGAGATGTTCGTTAGCCTCGCCAGACAGACCGCTACTCCAGGAAACGAGCAGGCAGTTGCGCATGGTGCACTCCGAGACAGGCATCGACCACATGCATCGAACGATTCTCGGCGTCTCCTTCTTCGGAGGAAGTGCGATTGATGCAGTTGCGGCCATTCGTGGCGGTGGTCTGCTGGTGTCGCCGGCTGCTCCCGCGCTCACGGACATAGACCACGATGTGGGCTACCGAGATGCGCTGCTTGGCGCGGACATCGCGATCACGGACAGCGCGCTGATGGTGATGGTCTGGAACCTACTCCAGCACGATTCGCTCCATCGGCTCTCCGGTCTCACATACCTGCGCGAACTGCTGTTGCAGGCCGATGTGCGCCAGACTGGTAATACGCTCTGGATCATGGCCAACCCGAAGAGCGCGGCGATCAACATCAAATGGCTTGCTGAGAACGGAATCTCGGTCGATCCGCAGTTTGTGTACATTGCTCCCATGTACGGCGAGGAGATCGCCGACGACGACTTGCTCGCGCTGCTCGATCGTCTGCGCCCGCGGCATGTGATCGTCACCGTCGGCGGCGGGACGCAGGAGCGTCTCGGCCTGTACCTCAAACAGCACCTCTCCTATCTGCCCGCGATCCATTGCATCGGCGCGGCCATCGCCTTCCTCAGCGGCGACCAGGTTCATATTCCTGTCTGGGTGGACAGGCTCTACCTCTGCTGGCTCTTCCGCTGCCTCTCCGATCCAAAGCGCTACATCCCGCGATACTGGGGTGCCCGCAAGCTGGTTGCACTGATGTGGCGCTACCGCAACCGCCTGCCGGCCTTGCGTGACGCCTGAGCTCACTCCCATCACCGCATCGTTTCGCCGCGCTTGGGGTTGCATCTAAGTGGAAGGGTTCTTTCACACATGAAGCAGTTCCGCCAATCGACGCATCTTTTGCTGGCTCTGGCAAGCACCATCTGCCTGCTGTCCTGTGCAGTCGCGCAGCATCCCGCCGCAGCGGAGTCCACTACCGTCGCCGAACAGTACCTGCTCTCCGCCGCCAACCAGGAGCGTGCCGCGCGCAACCTGCCTCTGCTGCACCGCGATCCACAGCTTGCCCGCGCGGCAGCCCAGCACGCCCAGGCGATGGCCGCACACGGATCGATCTCCCATCAGTTTCCCGGCGAAGCTGCGCTCGCCAGCCGCGGTGCCAGCATGGGCGTGGCCTTCAACCGCATCAGCGAGAACGTCGCCGAGGCACCCAGCGCGGTCCAGATCCACGACATGTGGATGCATTCCGAAGGCCACCGCGCCAACCTGCTCGACCCCGCGGTCGACGCCGTAGGCATCCGCGTCATCGCCCGCAATGGTGAACTCTACGCCGTCGAGGACTTCGCGCGGACCGTCCCCTCCGCCAGCCTCGAAGAGCAGGAGTTTGCCATCCGTGCCCTCATCGCGCAGATGGGACAGATCGCGCTGGCAACCGCTTCCGACGACACCTCCGCCGCGCGCCTGACCTGCGCCAAGTCCACAGGCTTCGCCGGCGCGCGCAAGCCCACATACGTCATGCGCTACACCTCCAGCAGCCTCACCCAACTGCCCGATGAGATCAAAACCCGCGTAGCCTCGGGCCACTACCACAAGGCCGCCGTCGGAGCCTGCGCCGGCAACACGCCAACCCCCTTCACCTCGTATAACATCGCAATCCTGCTCTATCCATGAACAGGGGTGCCCTGAGCGGCGACGGGGACCACGCCTGCCTCGGCCAGCTCTTCCGCCGAAGCGGGCTGGGTCGGCTCCATCTGCAACAGGTCATTGAAGCGGTTGAAGTAGTTGAACAGGCCGATGGCCGCCATCAGCTCCACCACCTCGCCCTCCGTGTAGAAGCTGCGCAGGCGGGCAAACTGCGCGTCACTGTAGTTGTGCGGGTCACGCGTCATCGCCTCGGCCAGGTGGATCGCCACCCGCTCCCGCTCATCAAACTCGTCGCTCTCCTCCGCGTCATACAACGCCTGCAACTGCACGTCGTTCCATCCCAGCCGCTTGCAGATTGCCGAGTGCGAGGCCAGGCAGTACGGCGTGCGGTTCACCTGCGACGTGCGCACGATCACCAGCTCCTTCAGCGCCTTGCTCAGCGTTCCGGTGTTCAGTACCGCATCCATGTGCGCGATGATCGTCTCAAAGATCTCCGGCCGGTGCGCCATGGTGCGGAACATATTGGGCACATTGCCTCGGTCGCGCAGCGTGCGGTCGTAGATGGCCACCGACGACGCCCCAACCTCATCTCGCTTCAACCTGGAAATCCGTGGCATAAAAACCCTCCTCGCAGATCGCTGACCGCATGATACCGCGTGTGGCCCACATCTTGAATCTCAGTTGTAAGTTCTCCGCTCATAGCTCATAGCTCATAGCTCATGGCTGAAACACAAATCGCACCAGCCAGTAGCACACGCCATACAACCTACTTCGCGTCGAAGCGAACGGTGCCGAGGATGGCTTCCAGGCGGCTGCGCACCTGGTCGAGTTCCCTCGGAGTGATGTCCCTGACGCCGGAAACCGCGCCGCCGCAGAAGTTATTGATGGTCAGGTCGAAGCGGTAACACGCGCCGCGCCGCAGGGTGGTGTAGATCTCATCGCGCTGCACCGTGCAGATCGCCCTCTGCTCATCGTGGCCGTGCGCGAAGCTGATCCCCGTGATCTCGCTCACCGCTCCGCGCCTTCCCTGCACCGCAGGCGTTTGATCCGTCGCGGGCATTCCTCCCGCCGGTGGCATTATTCCCGCCGCCGGCGCTGCCTGCCTTGCACACGCCGCATCGTTCAGGTGTGGCGTCACGCTGAAGTAGAGGTACGCGCCGCTGAAGGTCGAATCGGGAAACGGGTTCTCCGGAATGCTGACCACCGCGCGCATCAGCGTCGTCCGCACCGCTGTGCGCGCGTCCAGGCGAAAGGTGCTGATCTCGTGGTCGCGCCTCGTGAAGTTCCAGTTCGCCGGGTAGTCGAACGAAATCTTATAAGTCGGATCGTGAAAGCTGTGCTGCGCGGGAGAAGCCGTCGTTGCCGGAGTGGCCTGCGAGTGCGCGGCAGGCGCTGTGGCAGCGGGGACAGTCTGTGCGTGGAGGGCGGCGCAGGCGAAGAAGATGGCAAACAATATAGCGAGTTGACGGGGCTTCATGAATCAAACTCCAGAAACCTGAATTGATCTTCTTCTAAAAAAATCATCCCCTTATGCGCGGGTTGGCAAAGGTGTACGCCACGTCGGTCAGCAAGTTGACTGCGACATACGTCAGCCCGACGGCCAGAATGCATCCCTGCACCAGAGCATAATCGCGGTTGGAGATGGCCGAGAGCGTAAGCCGCCCGATGCCCGGCCAACTGAAGACCGTCTCGGTGACGATTGCCCCCGCCAGCAGGCTGCCGAACTGCAATCCCACCACCGTCAGCACCGGGATCAGCGCATTGCCCAGAGCGTGCCTGTAGACTACGGCCCGCTCGCTCAGCCCCTTGGCACGCGCCGTGCGGATGTAGTCCTGCCCCAGTTCCTCGAGCATCGCGGTGCGCACCATGCGGGTCAGCACTCCGGCCAGCCCGCTGCCCAGCGTGATGGCGGGAAGGATCAGGTAGAGCCAGAAGCGCGGCCCGAAGATTCGTCCCGTCCCCGCGCCAGAGACCGGCAGCCACCCAAGTTGAATTGAGAAAATCAGGATCAGGATGGGGCCCAGCGCGAAGTTTGGAAACGACAGCCCCCCCAGGCTTATCACGCCGAGCACGCGGTCTGGCCAATGCCCGCGATGCAGCGCGGAGAAGATACCTGCCGGAACCGAGACCGCGATCCCGATCAGCAACGCGGCCAGCGTCAGCGCAAGTGTGTAGGGATAGCGCTGCGCCACCAGATGCATCACTGAATCGTGCAGCCGCAATGACTCACCAAGATTCGCGTGCAGCACGCCGTGCCAGTAGCGCAGATACTGCGTCCCCAGCGGCGCATCCAGCCCGTACGCATGGCGCAGGACGGAAACGTCGGAGGCGGTGGCTCCCTCGCCCAGCATCTGCACGATGGGATCGCCGGGGACGAGATGAATCAGCAGAAAGACCACCGACACCACCACCCAAAGCACAGGCAGCGTGGTCAGAATGCGACGAACGGGTTTGGCGATGGAGGTCAAGGGATCAGAGGTCAGGGGTAAGGGATAAGTTTACAACTGGGGGTGATCTTGCACGTTGGGGACGATGGTCTCCACACGCACGCGCGCGATGCGGCGGCCGGCCATCTCGGCAACGACCAAGCGGCGTCCTTTATAGTCCACGCTCTCGCCTGCGTCCGGCAGGTGGCCTAGCTGCGTTAGCAGAAATCCCGCCAGCGTCTCGACTCCAGCCTCGCGGGGAAACGTCCAGTGCAGTTGCGTTCCCAGGTCGCGCAATGTGGTGCTGCCGTCCAGCGACATCACCCCCGCCGCATTGAAGTCCGCCGTGCGGGAGGCGATATCAAACTCGTCTTCCATCTCGCCGACCACCTGCTCCAGCACGTCCTCCGCCGTAACAATTCCCACGGTTGAGCCGAACTCGTCGACGACCACCGCGATCTGCCGCCGCCGGTCCTGAAACTCCTGCAGCAACTCCACCGCCAGCTTGGTCTCGGGCACCACAAAGACGTCGCGCATCACCTGGCGTAGCGTCAACCCGGCGTCCACCGCACCTCCAAGTCCCAGCGCCACCGCGCGAAAGTGCATCAGCCGCGAAATGTCCTTGGAATAGACCACGCCGATAATGCGGTCGGGGTCCGCCATGATTCCAGTGGCCGTGTCACTGTTCCCCTCGTACACCGGAATGCGCGAGTGCTGCTCCTCCACAATGCGCGCGCTTGCCCGTTCGATGGGTGTGTCGGCAGGCAGAGAAAAAATCTTGCCGCGCGGGGTCATGATCTCGCGCACCGTAACGTGGTTCAACTCGATGGCGCGATGGATGATCTGCTCCTGAAACACGGGAAGCAGGCCCATGCGCCGCGTGGCCGTGGCGATCATCTTCAACTCCTCGGGCGAATGCACCTTCCCCTCGCCGTGCAGCGGCGCGCGGAACAGACGCAGCACCAGCGCCGCCGAGTGGTTCATCAGCCGCACCGCCGGCCGCGTCATTCGGATGAAGACGTCCATCGGTCCGGAGACCGCCAACGCGATCCGCTCAGCCCGTTGCAGCGCCAGCGACTTCGGCACCAGTTCGCCAAGCAGCACATCGAAGTAAGTGATCGTCGCGAACGCAATGGCAATGGCAACCGTATGCGCGTAGATCACCGCGTGCGGCGGCAGTACGGCGAGCCAGTGCCGTGCAGCATCCAGCAGCATCGCCGCCACGGCAGGCTCTCCGATCCATCCCAGCGCAAGCGAAGCCAGCGTAACGCCAAACTGCACCGCGGGCAGAAAATCGTCGAGGTTGCGCTTCAGATGCAGCGCGGTATGCGCGCCGGGCCGGCCCAGGGCGAGCAGTTGCTCCATGCGCGTCTCACGCACGCTGATGAGCGCGAACTCCGCGGCCACGAAGAAGCTGTTGGCCAAAATGAAGAAGGCCACCATCACCGCGCGAAAGAAGATCCATTCCATCATTCCGTGCTGAGGATAACACCTGGGAGGTTGTCAGTTGCAGGTTGCAGGTTGGCAGTTGCAGGTCGTTGGCTACGGAACCATTCAGTCACGCACTCCAAACGCTCGCTTTATATGTGGCTCATAAAGATAGACCAATATGAACATGCTAGCGATGAGTTCAACTGTAATATATGGGGTTATGGCGAGCGTTGGCCGGAGCGCGAAGGAGTGGGCCGAGTTGGTAGTTGACAGCATATCGAGGGTTGACAGCATCTCCCACAGAAGGTCCAACACAGCAAGTGTCCTCGCCCACTTCTGTAGAAACCATATCCCTAATCCCAGCACCATTTCGAGTAGAGCGAATATCGGGGCAAGAAAGATTTCGTAGTCGTGGGCATAAAATCTGCGAATTATAGGAAGAAGATTCGCAATTAGATCATTCGCGGCGGGTCCGGTCTCTGGCCTCAAGTGCGCCAGGACTAACGCAAGAATTAGCGCGGATGCTCTCAGGCAAAAGTAGACAACTACGAGCTTTACACCCAGTGGTCGATGCATATTTGCTTAGGATCATCATAAACTCCGCAAGCGACGGCAGACGCAAAGAAACGCCCGGCTAGCTTGGGCCGGCCGGGCGTTGCTTTTTGGTCAAGGCAAATTTTACGCCAGCAATTTCACAATCGACTTGTCGATCGTGTCCTTGGGAACAAAGCCCACGATCTGCTCGGAAACCTTGCCGCCCTTGAAGAGCAGCAACGCGGGGATACCGCGAATGCCGTAGCGCTGCGGCGTGGCTGTGTTGGCGTCCACATCCATCTTCATCACCTTCAACTTGCCGTTATAGAACGAGGCAATCTCGTCGACAATTGGCGCCAGAGCGCGGCACGGCCCACACCAGGCGGCCCAGAAGTCCACCAGCACGGGCTGCTCCGATTGCAGCACTTCCTTTTCAAACTCCGCGTCGCTTACCGCCGTCACAAACTCTCCTGCCATCTGCTACTCCTCCCGCTACTCGTCCCAACGGGCGGGTAGGCGTCTTCCCTCAAACTTGAGATTCAATCCATCTTCATCATAAAGCGCCGTTCAATCTGTCTCATGCGCGATTCTGTCTGTCTACATAATAGATGCGCGAGTGCTGTGCAAGGTTCAAATCGCTCATCGGTCTTGAGTAGGGATCCTCCACTTAGATCGGCTCCTCGGTCGCGCACGGGCCAATGCCGGATGCAACGATCTCCAACTCCGGGTCGCCAGCCGCGTGGCGAATCAGCTCGGCAATCTCCTCCATCACCGCGTCCGCCTCGACCACCAGCAGAACACCCGGCCCGGCACCGCTCAGCGCCACGCCCAGCACGCCTGTGCCGCCCGCCAATGGCAACAGCCGTTCGAGCAGCGGACACGCCTCCATCCGGTAGGGTTGGTGCATCCGGTCCTGCATCGCCACATGCAGCAGATCGCCCCGCCCCAGCGCGAACGCAGCCACCAGCAGCGCGGCCCGCTGTACGTTGGCCACGGCATCCACCCGGCTGTACTCGGCGGGAAGCATCGCGCGCGCCTTCTCGGTGGCCAGGGTGACCGGCGGAAGCGCCAGCAGCAGCTTCCACGCCAGTTGCTGCCCGAAGGTGGCCGAATGTACCGAGCGATCAGCATCCCCGGCGACCACAGACACCGTCACATAACCCAGCGCGCAGGCCGCCACATTGTCGGGATGACCCTCCCGCCGCGTAGCCTCTTCGATGCAGGCGCGCTGGTCCCAGCCCAGTCCGCCAAAGTGGTTCGCCAGCATCACTCCGCCAAGCCGCGCCGACGCGCTCGATCCGCATCCCATGCCCAGTGGAATCTCGTTGTGAATCCGCAGATCGAGTGGAACCAGCGCGCGGCCAGCACCCGTCAGCACATCGCGATAGGTCTCGAAGATCATGTTGTTCGTGGTGCGCGCACAGCGTTCCGCATCGCGCCCGGTTGCCGCAATCGTCAGCTCGGGACTGGTCGCGCCCGTCGCGCCCGTTATCTGCAACGGACGCGCCTCGATGATTAGCGCCAGCTTCAATGCCACGCCGACCGCATCGAAGCCCGGCCCCAGGTTCGCGCTGGTGGCAGGCAGCCGCAGCCGGATCGCGCCGGGTAGTGCGTCCTGATTGTGACTTGAAATCCGGCCCAAGTCCCGTCCCTCGCTCTCGCTCATTTTGAAGTTCCGGGCGTTGCTTGTGTCTCCGCCGCATTCGCCTTCGCCATGCGCTCTTCAAGCGCGCGCAGCACCACCGCCTCGTCCGCCTCCAGCACCAGCGGAGGCTTGCGCAGCGCCGCATGACTCGCCCTCTCGGCCTCGGTCTCGCTCGCAATCTCCGCCGCCGTCAGCAGCTCGCCCTTGTGGTAGTCGATGGTGTACTGCGGGTCCTTCAGCGTGTGCCCAGTCAGCACCAGCACCACGCGCTCCTCGCGCGTCACTCGTCCCGCGGCCACCAGCTTCTTCAGCCCGGCCAGCGTCACCGCCGACGCCGGCTCGCAGCCCACGCCCTCGGCCCCAATCTCCGCCTTGGCCAGCGCGATCTCCTGCTCGTTCACCTGCTCGCACCATCCGCCGGTCTCTTCGATCACGCGCGATGCCTTCCTCCAGCTCGCCGGATTGCCGATGCGGATCGCGGTGGCGCGCGTCTCCGCCTTCACCGGCTTCATCTCACGGTTTTCATCGCCGAACCAGCGATAGAGCGGGTTCGCCCCCTGCGCCTGAATCACGCTGATCTTGGGCACACGCTGGATCAGCCCCAGGTGCTTCATCTCCAGAAATCCCTTGCCCAGCGCCGACGAGTTGCCCAGATTGCCTCCGGGGACGACGAGATGCTCTGGAACCTGCCACTCCATCTGCTCGACAATCTCCATTGCCGGGGTCTTCTGGCCCTCCAGCCGGTACGGGTTCACCGAGTTCAGCAGATAGATCGGGAACTGCTGCACCAATTTCGTCAGCAGTTTGAGGCATCCGTCGAAGTCGGTCTTCAACTGCACCGTCAAGGCGCCATAGTCCATCGACTGAGACAGCTTGCCCCACGCAATCTTTCCCTCGGGAATAAAGACAATGCAGCGCAGCCCGGCGCGCGCCGCATAGGCCGCCATCGCCGCCGAAGTGTTGCCGGTCGAGGCGCACGCCACCCACTGGAAGCCGCGCTCCACGGCAACCGACAGCGCCGCCGTCATTCCCGTGTCCTTGAACGAGCCGGTCGGGTTCATTCCCTGGTGCTTGGCCAGCAGCCAGTCGACGCCCGCCAGTTCCGCGCACCGAGGCATCTCGTAGAGCGGCGTATTGCCCTCGCGCAGCGTCACCACGCGCTCCACGTCGCGCATGAACGGAAGCATCTCGCGGAAGCGCCAAACCCCGCTCTGGTCCACCGGCATGGTTGAGGTCTTGCGCTCCTGCCACAGATGGCGCATCCCGCCCGGATTCGGCAGCCGCACCTCCGAAGAAGCAGTCGCGGAGATATTGGCGGAAGGGGTGGAAGGAGGATTCGCAGGTGAGCTGGCGGGAGCGTTGGAACTCCCTACGCCCGCGTTCCACGGCCCCGCTCCCTCACTCCAGGGGTAGATCACCTCATACAGCCCATTGCAATCCGGGCAGCGAAAATCGCTGCGAACCGCGTCTCCTGCGATCCTTGCGCCGCAGTTTGTGCATCGTAGTTGATGTGTCGCGCTCATTTGTCTTCTCTTTAGCCTATCGCATGCAATCGAATCTGCCCAAGAATACGCCGCGCGCTTCCCTCCCCCACGCTCCATCCTCGACGCTGCGCGCAGGTCTCTACCTCACACTTCTCTGCTGCCTGCTGAACGCGCCTCCCTGCTACCAGGCACAGACCACCCCGCGCGAGATCGACGTCCTGGCCACCGCCGATCTGCAGCCCGTACTGCCCGCGCTCGCCGAAGCCTTTACCCACGCCACCAATATCAAGCTGATCGTCCGCTACGACTCCTCCTCAATACTGGCCACGCAAATCCTCAAAGGCGATCCCGCCGACCTCTTCCTCGCCACCGACTTCAGCGTTCCCGAGAAGATCATCGCCGCCGACCTGGCCGACACGCCCGAGCCCATCGCCTACGCACGCGGAACCCTCGTCCTGTGGGCGCGCAAAGACTCCCCCTTGCAGCCGCTCACCCAGAACACGCTGCGCGACCCCCGAGTCCAGTCCCTCGCCATTCCCAGCCCGGACCACATCACCTACGGTCGCGCCGCCGTCGCCGTCCTCAACCGGATGAAGCTCTACGACCAGCTCAAGCCGCACCTCATCGTCGCCGAAGACCTTGCGCAGACCGCCGATCTCATCGAATCGGGCAAGGCCCAGCTCGGCTTTCTCTCGCTCACTCTGGTCTCGTCCGAACACTTCAAGCAGATCGGCTCCTATATTCTCATGCCGCCCTCCGCCTACTCCCAGATCCGCCAGTGCGCCGTCGTCATGAAGAACTCCGCCCACAACGCCGACGCACACGCCTTCCTCGACTGGCTCCGCTCCCCACCCATCCAGAAGGGCCTCCCCGCCTACGGCCTCGACCCTCTCCAGTAGACGGGTGCCCCATCCATCGCGCCTTTGCGATGGGTGGGTTGTGCGCAGCAAGAACTGCGACCGTATCCACCCTAGCCGCCTCAGCCCACCGCCGCAAAGCCCAGCAGCACGGGCTCCTGTTCCAGCCGGATCGCAGTCCGCGCCCACACACCTTCGATCACCGCGTCCCGCAGTGCGACAATCTCCTGCGCAGTCGCCCCTCCGCGGTTCACAATCGCCAGCACATGCTTCGTCGACAGCCCGGCGCGCCCCATGGCAAATCCCTTGTCAAATCCCGCCAGTTCGATCAGCCAGGCCGCCGACAGCTTCACCACGCAATCCTCCGGCTCGTAGCCCCACCCAGCCGGAAACTGAGGCACGTCCGCAACGCGGCAGCCCGCAATCGCAGCCAGCCGCGACAACTCATCCACCGCGACCACCGGGTTCTTGAAGAACGATCCCGCGCTGCGCGAGTCCGCATCGTCTGCCACCAGCAGCATCCCCTTGCGCGCGCGAATCTCCCGCACCGCCGCAGCCGTCTCGGCCAGCGCCGGCCTTGCAACTCCGTGCTGCTCAAAGTAAGTCTTCACGTCGCGATACTCGATGTGAGGCCGCTGGCCGATGTTCAGGTGATATTGCACATGCGTGATGACGTAGCGTCCCTTGCGGGTCGTATTGAAGATACTTCTTCGGTAGGCGAAGCCGCATTCCTCCTGAGAAAAACGCACCCTCCGCTCCGCCTCAAGATCGATGGCGTGGACCTGGTAGATTGCGCTTGCTACCTCCTGCCCGTACGCGCCGACGTTCTGGACGGGCGTTCCTCCGACGCTGCCGGGGATGCCCGCGAGACATTCGATTCCGGCGGCGTTCTTCTCGACTGCGGCGCGAACCACGGCGTCCCACTCGACTCCTGCGTCGGCTTCCACAAGCACAGCTGCGGAATCCTTGAGCGTGTGTACGGCCAACGTGTCATTGGCGATGCGCAGGACAACTCCATTGAATCCCTCGTCGCTCACCAGCAGGTTGCTGCCGCCGCCCAGGATGAAGCACGGCACGCCCTGTGCCCGCGCAAAGCGCACCGTCGCAAGCATCTCCTCTTCGTCGCCCGTTTCCACAAACCAGCGCGCCGGCCCGCCCACGCCCAGCGTGGTGTACTGCGCAAGCGATACATTTTCCACAATCGTCACGCCACCAGAGTAGAGCAACTCGCCGATTGCATCCAGCCAATTGCAAGAAGTACTGCATCCGACACTCCCCCAGGGACATCAAATCACCGGCCTGCACAGCGCACGAAGAGACGATATTCCAAGGAGGTTTTCCATGTACCCAGAGATTATGTTGATTCCAATGCGCGAGGAGCTCTCCCGCGCCGGCGTCAACGAAGCCCGCACTGCCGCCGACGTGGACGCCGCGCTGGCCCAGCCCGGAACCACCCTGCTGGTCGTCAACTCCATCTGCGGATGCGCAGCCGGCAAGATGCGCCCCGCCGTGCGCATGGCCCTGCAGCACTCCCTCACTCCCGACCAGGCCGTCACCGTCTTCGCCGGGCAGGACAGCGAAGCCACCGGGCGCGCCCGCGACTACCTGGCGGGCAATCCGCCCAGCTCGCCCGCCATCGCCATCCTGCGCGACGGCCAGCTTGTCTACCTGATGCAACGCTCGGCTATCGAGAGTTCCACAGCGCCCGCCATCGCCCAGGAACTCACCCGCGCCTTCGACGCCTACTGCGCCACCGCAGCCGCATAGCCCCACGCACAGAGCATCCACCGCACCAAGCGGAAGAACCGTCTTCGGCGGTCGATTGATCGCTGCCAGAAGAACTGCGTCCGGTTAAAAATCTCTAACCACAGACCCGCATTAACCTCCACTCTGTTTCCCTCCCTTTTCCTTCCTCCCCACTCATCTCAATAGCGCTTTGCGCCGATGAGGTGTGTAAGACAATGTCGAGCAGCCACTTCATCTCCGCAGGTTCATTGCGGCAACCTATCTCCGAGTCGCAGAATCAGGACGCAACAGGCTCCGCGCTTGCCTCCCCCGCGCGCGGCATTCAGCGCAACCCGGTTCTGTTGGGCGACAGCGTGGCCATCCGCCGCCTGCGCTCGCAGATCCAGCGCATCGCTCCGTACTTCCGCACCGCGCTGGTCCGCGGCGAGACCGGCTCCGGCAAGCAGCTTGTCGCGCGCGCCATCCACGACCTCTCGACTGGCGCAAACGGCCCATTCATCGTCGCCAACGCCAGTGCGCTCGCCGAATCCATCGCCAAAGGCGATCTCGCGCGCGCCTCATCCTCGCCATCCGCCGCTTCCCTGCTCGCATCCGCCAACGGTGGCACCCTCTACCTGGACAGCGTCGGCGAGCTTCCCTTCACGCTGCAGGCCGCCCTCTTCCGTTTCATCCGCGCCTGCGAGGAGCGCCGCAACGTCGCTCCGCCGGCCAGCCGCAGCGACTTCCGTCGCACCGAACCGGAACGGATTAACACAAGAATTCTCGCCTCAACCGATCGCGATCTCCGCGTTCTGGCCGCTATCGGCCAGTTCCGCCAGGACTTATACGCCCGCCTCTCCGCGGTGGAAATCCTGGTTCCGCCGCTGCGCCAGCGCATCGAGGACATTCCCAACCTCGTAGCATGGCTGCTGCACAGGATTGCCGGCGAGACTGGACAGGTCCCAAAGCTGCTGGCCAAATCTACCTTGGCCCAGCTCCAGGAGCGCCTCTGGCCAAACAATCTCCGCGAACTGGAACGCGTCGTCGCCCAGGCCGCCGCTCTCGCCGAGGGCGCCATTGTTGAGCCGCGCCACCTGCTCGCGCTGGTCGATCCCGCCAACGCCAGCCCCGCCAGCCAGCCAGCCATCCACATCGAGCGCCTGCACGACGTCATCCAGCAGCACGTCCTCGCCGTCCTCACCCGCTGCGGCGGAAACAAGCTGCGCGCCGCCGAGCTGCTCGGCATCAGCCGCTCCACTCTCTACCGCATGTTGGACGCAGGCTCCGTCTCCACCCACTCCCTCACCGGGTAGATCGCAACAAATATCTTTTCCGCAACCTCGATACACTCGTTACAGGCGCATTTTCGCCCGAGGTATCGAAGTCTCATGATGAAGCTCTCCATCGTCCTTCTGCTCTGCGCATCCGGTTCAACTCCGCAGCTTCACGCACAGCTCCGCGCCGCTCTCCCCCCCACCCCAGCGGCCGTCCCCGCGCAGAACCTCACGCAGGACATCGCCGCCCGCAGCCGCGATCTCTCCCGCCTCTTCGACGAGATCTGGCAGGACAAGCTGCGCCACTCCCCCGAGTACGCCACCTACCTCGGCGACAAGCGCTACGACGACCAGCTCACCGACTTCTCCCCGCGCTCGATTAACGACTCGCTGGCCCGCGGCCGCGCCTTCATCGAGCGCCTCTCCGCCATCGACACCACCAACCTTCCGCATCAAGCCCAGCTCTCCGCCGAACTCATGCTCCGCTCCCTCAGCGACGACCAGGAGGCCGCGCCCTTCAAGGAGTGGGAGATGCCCGTCAACCAGTTCGAGGGTCTGCAGCTCGACCTGCCCCAGCTCGCCTCGCACACCTCCTTCGACAACGCCGCCGACTACGACCACTACATCGCCCGCCTCAACAAGGTTCCCGTCGCCTTCTCGCAGATCATGACCAACCTGCAGTCCGGCCTGGACGACCACCGCACTCCCCCGCGGTTCCTCATGCAGAAGGCCCTCGACGAGACCCAGGCTATCGCCGCCGAGAAGCCAGCCGACAGCCCCTTTGCACTCCCGCTCAAATCATTTCCCACATCCGTCAGCCCCGCCGACCGCAAGCGCATCACCGAGGACCTCCTCGAAGCCATCGCCACGCAAGTTCTGCCCTCCTACCAGCGCTTTGCCAAGTTCCTCGCCGTCGCCTACATCCCCAACTGCCGCACCGATCCCGGCATCTCGTCCCTGCCCGGCGGAGACGCCTACTACGCCTTCCGCATCCGCCAGAGCACCACGCTGAATAAGTCCGCCGCCGAGATCCACCAGATCGGCCTCGACGAGGTCGCCCGCGATCAGGCTGATATGTTAGACATCGTGCACAAGCTGGGCTTCAGCGATCAGAAGTCCTTCAACGCCGCGCTCAAGTCCAACCCCAAGCTCCACCCCGCCTCCGCCGACGCGTTGCTAGACGCCTACCGTCACTACATCGCGCAGATGCAGCCCCGCCTGCCTGAACTCTTCGGCACGCTGCCCAAGGCCCGCCTCGAAGTCGTCGCCATGCCCGGCTACATGGCTCCCAATCAGGCCGCCGCCTTCTACGACCAGGGCACGCCCGATGGCAAGCGTCCCGGCCAGGTCGACATCAACACCTACCACTTTGCCGACCGCTCCCTCGCCGGCGTCGAAGCCGTCGCCTACCACGAAGGCATTCCCGGCCACCACCTGCAGATTTCCATCCAGCAGGAGTTGCCCGGCCTGCCCGCCTTCCGCCAGCAGTCCTACTACACCGCCTACACCGAGGGCTGGGCGCTCTACAGCGAACGCCTGGGCAAGGAGATCGGCTTCTATCAGGACCCCTATTCCGACTACGGCCGCCTGGAAGCCGACATGTGGCGGGCCATCCGCCTGGTGGTGGACACCGGCGTCCACTCCCAGCACTGGACCCGCCAGCAGATGGTGGACTACTTCCACGACCACTCCGGCCTGGACGAGACCAACATCCAATCCGAGGTCGACCGCTACATCGCGTGGCCCGCGCAGGCGCTCGGCTACAAGATGGGCCAACTCAAAATTCTGGAGTTGCGCGACCGCGCAAAATCCGCCCTCGGCCCCAAATTCGACCTCCGCGCCTTCCACGACGTCATCCTATCCTCCGGCGCGCTCCCGCTCGACGTCCTCGATAAACAAGTCGACCTCTGGATCGCCGCGCAGAAAGCCACTCCATAATCCAGCAACTCGTCATTCTGGCCTGAGCGTAGTCGAAGGCCAGAATCTCCGTATTTCGTCTTTGCTCGTGCTTGAGCAAGTACAGCGTTTATCGCGGTCACGTGCGATGAGAGGGAGTCAACCTATGGGATGAGTGTGCGTTCAGCCCCAGCGCTGCTCTACTTCTTGGCGAAGGAGCGCACCAGAATCACCAGGTTCCACACATCGTCCGGCTTGGCGCGGTCGCCCTCGGCGGGCATCTTTCCCTTGCCGTCATGGATCAGCGTGTAGAGTTCTCCGTCCGACATGTCTTTCAGAGTATCCGGATCGCGCAGGTCCTTGAGGCTCAACTTCATATCGCCGACAAGATCTCCTTTGCCGTTGCCGTTCTCTCCGTGGCACATGGCGCAATCGATGCTATATGTGTTTTTAGCGTGGGCCTGCGATTCAGCCGTGGGCTTCACGGGATTGTTCTGAGGCACCGCTGCGGAAGCAGGTGCAGCCTGGTCGGCAGGTGCAGCCGGCTCCGCAGGAGCCGTCTGTGCGGCAGGTGCAGTCGACGCAGCAGGCGCAGCCGGCTCCTGCGTTAAGAGTGCAAGAAACAGCAGCGGCGGAAGAACAAATAGCAGCTTCAGCATTGCAAACCTCCATGGAGTCTGCCGAAACCATGTACAACAGAATCCTATGCCTCATGCACGGCAATTGAAATCCATAAACACGCGCAATGTGCTTTCCAATGCAATTTTACCGCTACTCAAGCTCGACTGTTTTCGCATCTTCGTTCAGTATCTGAGTGGTCATCATTTCCCTCTCCGCCCGCAATGCCGACTCTGGTAGCCTGATTGAATGAGCGCTGACACCTACGAACTTCCAGTCCCTGCGTCTGTACTACCCAACCTGCGCGTCGCCATCCTGGGCGCGGGCAAGATGGGCGGCATTCTGTTGCAGGCTTTCCTCAAGAACAATCTTCTGCTGCCCGATCAATTGGTCGCGACCGTCCAGCATCCCGACCGCGCCTTGGCGCTCTCGGCGCAGTTCGGCGTCGATGTCGGCACCGGCAACCTCGCCGCCGCCCGCCAGGCAGACGTCATTCTGCTCGGCGTCAAGCCGATTCAGGTCCCGGCCCTCATCGCGGAGATTCTCCCCGCGCTGACGCCCTCCAAGATGCTGCTCTCGTTCGCCGCCTCGGTCAAGACGCGCGCCATCGAGGACGCCGCCGGCTGCGATCTCGCCGTCATCCGCGCCATGCCCAACACGCCCGCGCTGCTCTCGGCTGGCGCCACCGCGCTCTGCTCCGGGCGCTTTGTCACCCCCGAACAGATTGCCCTCGCACAGCGCATCTTCTCGACCGTGGGACGCACCGTCGTGGTCGAGGAGAAGCACATGGACGCGGTCACCGGCCTCTCCGGCTCCGGCCCCGCCTTCCTCTACATCATCATCGAGGCGCTGGCCGAGGCTGGCGTCAACGTCGGCCTGCCGCGCGACGTGGCCACCATGCTCGCCGCGCAGACCGCCTACGGCTCTGCCCGCATGGTGCTCGAAACCGGGTACCACCCAGCCCTGCTCAAGGACGCCGTCACCACCCCCGCTGGAACCACCGTCGACGGAATCCTCGCGCTCGAAGAGGGCGGCCTCCGCGCCACTCTCATCAACGCCGTCAAACGCGCCACCGAGCGCGCCAAGGAACTCGCAGCCGGCTGATTCGGCAGCATTTCTGCCGCCACTCTCTCGAATCCGGGCGTGCGAATATAGAATTGGTTTCGCGGCATGGCTCTGAATAGTGCTGGCCGGACGATCCGCAACACAGAGCAGAAGGAGAGCAATTCCATCATGAGGCTGCTGTCGAGAGCTGTTGTATTCGCAATCTCTTTTTCCATGGCCAGCTCGATCGCCATCGCGCAAGCAAGGGTCCACGCTCTGTCTGGAACAGTCACCACGATCCATCCCAAGATTCAAATGACGGAGCTTGACACCGACGATGGCTCCTCGGGGCACTTCCAATGGCTGAAGAAGTCCGATGGTGACATCTACTTCGACAAAAGTATCAGCGTCGATGCAACCACCGCGGACAAGTTCACCACCACCCAGACCCACGTCATCGCCTACTACATCGGCGGTGGAGAAGTAGTGCGTACCCTCGTCGCATTGCGCGACCTTGGCACCGGCCCGCTCGTGAAGAGCATCGGGACCGTCGTCAAACTCGACAAGCACGAGCATCTGCTCACCATCAAGAACAGCACAGGCGGCGAGGAGTCCTACCACCTCGATCCCAAGACGGTGGCCGACACGGAGAACGGAGTGGCGACAAATTACAAGTTCGATCTGAGCAAGGGGAATCGCGTGCGCGTGCTCGCTACCCAGGAAAATGGAAGCAGTACAGCACTGCTGATCACGCCAGCCAACCTCTGAGCAGGACGAAGCCGTGCGCTTCAAGCCTTCCTCAACCCACCGTCATCGCCGCATGGAATCGACCCATGTCCACAGCCTTCGCCAATCCGGCCCCACCCAACAACCGGCCCGTTGCGCGCTTCGCCTGGTTTGTCGTCTTCTACAACATCCTGGTCATCGTCTGGGGAGCGCTGGTGCGCGCCAGCGGTTCGGGAGCGGGCTGCGGCAACCGCTGGCCACTGTGCAACGGACAGATCGTCCCCGTCTCGCCCGGCTTCCATACCATCATCGAATTCACCCACAGGATGATGGTCGGCGGCTCGACCCTCCTCGTCTTCGCGCTGTTGGTCTGGACCTTCCGCGCCACCGTCAAGCATCAGGCCGCGCGCGCGCTCGCCGTCGTCTCGACCCTCCTCCTGCTCAACGAGGCATTTCTCGGCGCGCTCCTGGTCAAGCTGAACTACGTCACCGGCAACCAGTCCACCGGACGCATCGTTCTGCTCTCCATCCACCTTGGCAACACGCTGCTTCTGTTGGCCGCCCTCACCCTGACCGCGCGCTTCCTCTTCACAGGCCAGCGCTGGGCCGATCTCCCGCTCTCGCGTCGCCTCATCGGAATGATCGAGGGCCTCGTCACAACCATCTTCGTCGGCATCACCGGCTCCATCGCCGCGCTGGGAGACACGCTCTTCCCCGCTGCTTCGCTGCACGACTCCATCGCGCAGGACTTCGCCACCGGCTCGCCGATGCTGCTGCGCCTCCGACTCGTCCATCCCGCCCTTGCGCTCATCGCGGCCATCTTCGCACTCTGGCTGGCCACCCGCGAATGCTATATCAGGGCGAGACAGGACGACTCAACAGAATCAGACCCTGGCAAATCCAGCATTGGGGTGATTCGCGCGCAATACGGGCACCGCATGCGCCTCGCCAACCTGCTCCTCATCCTGCTTGGCCTTCAGTTCGCACTCGGCATCGCCGACGTCCTGCTGCTCGCGCCCGCATGGATGCAGCTCCTACACCTGCTCGGAGCAGATATCTTCTGGGTCATTCTGGTTCAACTCGCCACCGAGACCGTTTGGCCGGACGCAGCACCCTCTGCCAGAAAAGCTTAATCGTCAATGCAAATTCCTTGGAAGGGCACGCTTTACGCGTGCCGATGAGCGCATTCTTTTTTAGAGCAAGCGGTTCCTTGACCGATTCGCATCAGTATGTCCTTGCAATCGACGAGAACTACTGCGGACCCGGCTTGCCTGCGATCTTGTCCCCAACCTTCTCGGTACCGTGCGCCGTGTCCTTGGCGGCAACCGTGGTGCCGTGGGCCGTGTCCTTCGCCACGACCGTGGTGCGGTGCGCCGTGTCCTTCGCGGCAATGGTCGTTCGACGCGCCGACTTGCGATAGACCTTCTTCGTCCCGCGCGATGTCTTGTGGACAACCTTCCTGGTCGTCTGATCGGTTGCGTGCCCCGTGTCGACCGCCGCCGCCTTGGTATCGTGACCGGCGTCCTTCATGTCCTGCCCCGCGCCCTGGCCCAGCGCCACGCCGCATCCCAGCCCGAGGCCAAGCCCCGCGGCAAGCAAAATCCGTGCCATCTCTATCTTCTTCATCATCCGTCCCTCCGCCTCGTTTCACGCAGGCTCTATAGCAGTAGATTCCCCATCTTGCCCGCGAGATGTACGGGCGTCACAAATCCTTTGCCGTGTCGAATGGCAACTCCGCGTCGAAATGCGTATATTTTCCTACGTCCGCAAAATCACTCACGGAATCGCACAGCGCGGCCAGACAACGCCGACACCACCGATAGAATGGACGAATAAATCCTCATGCCTGCTGTCTTTATGCCCGCTGCCCCGGTCCCCGCCATGATGCTGCTCGCCTCCACGCATTTGATCCGCCTCGCGCCGGTCGATGTCGCCATTCTGCTGTTCTACTTCGCGATGGTGCTCTTCATCGGTTTTTACGTGAAGAGCTCAACCAACACCAGCGAGCAGTTCTTCCTCGCCGGGCGCGAGATGACAGCCTGGATCGCGGGCCTCAGCTTCGTCTCCGCCAACCTCGGCTCGCTCGAACTGATGGGCTGGGCCGGCGCGGCCTACCAGTATGGCATCCTTGCCACCCACTGGTACTGGATCGGTGCCATCCCCGCCATGCTCTTCCTCGGCATCGTCATGATGCCCTTCTACTACATCTCCAAAACCCACTCCGTCCCCGGCTATCTGCAGCTCCGCTTCGGCGAGGGAGCGCGCGGCCTCTCCGGCGTCTGCTTCGCCTTCATGACCATCCTCATGTCCGGCGTCAACATGTACGCCATGGCCGTCGTCATGCAGGTCGTTCTCGGCTGGAACATCTACTTCTCCATGTGGGTCGGTGCCATCACGGTCGCCATCTACGTCATGCTGGGCGGCCTGCGCTCCGCCATCATCAACGAGGTGCTGCAGTTCGTCCTCATCTGGGCGGGTGCCATGCTCATCCCCATCCTCGGACTCATCGAGGCCGGCGGATGGCACAACCTCATGGCCCAGATCACCGCGCGCGCCGGTGCCGACTACACCCACCTCTGGTCCACCACCGGCAGCTTCGCCGCCAATCCCATGGGAGTTCACTGGACCGGCATCGTCTTCGGCCTCGGATGGGTCATCAGCTTCGGCTACTGGACCACCGACTTCCTCGTCGTCCAGCGCGTTCTCTCCGCCAACAGCCTTCGCTCCGCGCGTCTCGCTCCCATCATCGGCTCCGCCTTCAAGATGTTCGTGCCCTTCTTCGTCATCCTGCCCGGCCTGCTCGCGCTCGTCCTGTTGAAGGACCCCTCCGGCCATCTCATCCAGCTCTATCCCGACGGCAGCGACATGGTCCTCCACCACGGCGCGCACAGCTTCAACCAGGTCCTTCCCCTCATGATGGTGCGCTACCTCGGCCCCGGCCTGCTCGGCCTCGGCATCACCGCGCTCATCGCCGGATTCATGTCCGGAATGGCGGGCAACGTCAGCGCCTTCTCCACCGTCTGGACCTACGACATCTACGGCGCATACATCAACAAGAAAGCCTCCGACTCGCACTACGTCCTCATGGGCCGCTGGTCCACCCTCGTCGGCATGGCCGTCTCGGTCGCCACCGCGTACCTCGTCATGGGCTCGGCCAGCATCATGGACTACGTTCAGGAGCTATTCAGCTTCTTCATCGCGCCGCTCTTCGGCACCGTCATCCTCGGCATGTTGTGGAAGCGCGCCACCAAGGCCGGCGGCTTCTGGGGCCTGCTCTCCGGAACCGTCGCCTCCGTCGCCATGTGGGCCCTGGTGTTTTTTGACAAGACTAATACCATCTTCCAGTTCCATGTAAGGAGTCTGCACTTCACTCTCGTAAATCCGTTCTATCATTTCTCTTTCATCCGATTCATGATCCTGCAACCTCACGCCTCGGCAGACACTATCCTGCGCGTGCAGGCCATGGCCGCCAACCTCTACCGCGCGGCCTGGGCATGGCTCATCTGCGTCGCGGTCACCGTCGTCGTCAGCTACTGCACCAAGCCCACGCCGGAGGCGCAGCTCACCGGCCTGGTCTACGGCTCAACAGTCATTCCCCACGACGGCTCTCGCAACATCTTCGAGAAGCCCATCTTCTGGGCCATCGTCGTCGCCACCGTCCTCTTCATCCTCAACCTCTGGCTCTGGTAGCCAGCTTAGAAGCCGTCATTCTGGCGAAGCACAAAGGAAGTCGTCATTCTGGCGAAGCCAGAATCTCTGTATTGCGTCTTTGTACTTTTGAAATTGTCATTCTGAGCGCAGCACCAAGGAAGTTGTCATTCTGAGCGCAGCGAAGAATCCCCGCATTTCGTCTTTGTTTGTTCTCGTACCCGTCACCAAGGAGCACCCCATGACCACCACACCCCACGTCGATCCCAGCACCGAGCAATCGCTCTCCATCTGGTTCTTCGTCGGCGTCCTCATGCTCGCCAGCGGCGGCATCATCCTCGGCCAGGGCATCTACGAGTTCTGGCATCCCGGCACCACCGTCCTCGCCAACCTCCACCCCGCCTTCTGGTGGGGCCTGCTGATGACCGCCTTCGGCCTCTTCTACACCATCCGCTTCCGCCCCGGCAAAGGCTAAACCCCTAACACCGATCCACACCGATGAATCACCGATTTAAATACGGATCAATCCATCGAGCGCGATGAAATCATTAATCAAATCATTCGTTATTCTCTTTAATATGTTTTTCATCTTTATCGGTATCATCGGTGACAATCGGTGTTAAGCCTTTTTCCCAACGCACCACGCAACAAACCAAGGAGTTTCAGGCAATGTCCAGGCAAATGACCATGGGAGTTCTCGTAGGCAACCGCGGATTCTTCCCCTCGCACCTCGCCACCAGCGGCCGCCTCGAAATCATCGCCGCGCTGGAATCCGCAGGAATTAAGCCCATCGTCCTCACCCCCGAAGTCACCGCCCACGGCGCAGTCGAGACCTACGAAGACGCGAAGAAGTGTGCCGCCCTCTTCAAATCCCACGCCGCCGCCATCGACGGCCTCATCATCACCCTGCCCAACTTCGGCGAAGAGCGCGGCCTGGCCGACGCCATCCGTCTCGCCGATCTACGGGTCCCCGTCCTCATCCAGGCCACGCCCGACGCGCCCGCCAAGATGTCCATCGCCCATCGCCGCGACAGCTTCTGCGGCAAGATGTCCATCAGCAACAACCTCAAGCAGTACGGCATCCCCTTCTCGCTCACCACGCTGCACACCGAGGCCCCCGACTCCGCCGAGTTCAAATCCGACCTCGCCTGGTTCGCCGCCGTCTGCCGCGTCGTTCGCGGCCTGCGCAACCTCCGCATCGGGGCCATCGGCGCGCGCCCCACGGCATTCAACACCGTGCGCTACAGCGAAAAATTATTGGAACGCAGCGGCATCACCGTCGAAACGCTCGACCTCTCCGAAGTCATCGGCCGCATCGGCCGCATGAAGGACACGGACGACGCAGCGCAAGCCAAGCTAGCCGCCATCAAGAAGTACATCCCCGTCGGCGACACCCCCGAGGCCGCCCTGCTCAAGATGGCCAAGCTCGGCGCGGTCATCGACGCATGGATGAAGACCTCCGCGCTCGACATCTCCGCCGTCCAGTGTTGGACCAGCATCGAGGAGTTCCTCGGCATCGTTCCCTGCACCGTCATGTCCATGATGAGCGAGAACCTCCTCGCCTCGGCCTGCGAGGTCGATGTCCTGGGCACGCTCTCCATGCACGCCCTCGCGCTCGCCAGCCAGACGCCCTCCGCCATCCTCGACTGGAACAACAACTACGGCACGGACCCCGACAAGGCCGTCTGCTTCCACTGCTCCAACCTCCCCAAACATTTTTTCAATAAGGGCGTGAAGATGGACTACCAGCTCATCATCGCGGGCACGGTCGGCAAGCAGAACACCCACGGCACGCTCGATGGCAAGGTGAAGGCCGGCCCCATGAGCTTCGCCCGCTTCTCCACCGACGACTTCTCCGGCCAGATCAAAGGCTACGTCGGCCAGGGAGCATTCACCGACGATCCGCTCAACACCTTCGGCGGCGCCGGCGTCGTCGAGATCCCCAACATGCAGGCGCTGCTCCGCTACATCTGCGAGAACGGCTTCGAGCACCACGTCGCCGCCAGCTTCTCCACCTCCGCCGCCGCCATCCACGAGGCCGCCATCAAGTACCTCAACTGGCCCACCCACTGGCACAAGTAAGCTGAGTGGGAACGCGAGCTAGAGTAAACCGAGAATTCGCTGTCGCAATCGGCGTTTCGCAGGACTAGAGCATTTTCGCTTCGGGCCTTGCAAGGCTGCGCATTTACGTGCATAATTGCGTTGTCTTCATTCTGTACCCCCCCCGCTGCGGCGAAGCGAGTAACTTGAGGTCGATCAGGCCACAGAGCAGAGTTGTTGCAAGGAGCGTCGCGCCGTGAAACAGCCAAACACATCCAGCGAGGATCACAGAGACTCATCCCAGGCCACACAGGTGCAGCATCCGAAGCGGGGAGCCATACCTAGTCCCCTCTCCGATATCGAGAAGGCGCCGATCTTCACCCCGAATCAAGGCCCTGAAGCGGAAGAGCAGACTTCTTCGGCTTCAGAGAGTGACGCCCTCCAACGCGAGGGCTAGAGGAACATCTTCCCGCAAGAGGAAGAGACGAGAGAAAAACGAGACAACAGGCTACTGGCGGAGCGATCCCAGGCTCCACACATCAGTCTGCCTGAAAGCTGGGGATGATTCCGGGGCTGTCTTTGAGACAACCCGAAGTCGCCTCAGGGGCCCGTTCCAGCTACCTCAAATCCTATTTGCCGGAGAATACCATGCCTACTATAAAGCATATGCGCGGGGCCATCCCGTCGCCGCCTGCTGATATTGCCGCCGCTCGCCTCTTCAAGCCCCCGGTGGGAGCACCGCCCAACTTCATCGTCATCCCTGCAGAACTCAATATTTGGGGTAACGACCAATACGGAGACTGCGTTACGGCCGAAGAAGCCTTCGCCAAGGCCTGCAACAACCCGGAAATCTTTATCCCGGAGGCCACCGTTATCACATGGGCGACCCAAAACAACGTGCTGAACGGCGCGACTCTCACCGGGGTGCTGCAGCTCATGCAGACCGGCGGCTTCCCGCTGAACGGCAACATCTACAACGACGGCCCCTATGCCCGAGTGGTGTATACGGACGCGAGCAACCTTACCAGCGCCATTGCCGTGGGGCCGGTCAAGATCGGCATCGCGGCCGACCAGATCGACACCGCCTATAGCAGCACAGGTGGGCAGTCGGGCTGGTTCGCGACAGGTTTCCACGCCGACACCGCCGAGGATCATTGCGTTTCGCTGTGCGGCTACGGGACTATCTCCTGGCTGGCCTCGCAACTCAATGTTGCGGTGCCGGCAGGGATTGACGGCACCAAACCCGGGTATGCGCTCTACACTTGGGACTCGATCGGTATCATCGACGTGCCGTCCATGCTTGCCATCACGCAAGAGGCGTGGCTGCGCACGCCCACAACCGTGGTCAAGACCTCCGGCGACGGCTTTACCGGCAAGGTGACGCTGGGTGAGACCAGCCCGCTGAGTCCGGCGCTGGCCTCGACCGGCACGTTCCTGCACCTTGCGTGGTCGGGTGTCGGCAACAAGCAGCTCAACGTCCTGTGCTCGAACAACGGAACGACCTTCGGGACGAAGTTCACCTCGACCGAGACCAGTCCGCAGGCGCCGGCGCTGTGTGGCCACAATGGCATCCTGATCGTAGGATGGAAGGGCAATGGCAACGATAACCTCAACGTCGCGCACATTACGCTGAACGCTACGTCTGCGACCGGCCTTACCAATAAGGTGACGCTGGGCGACACCAGCCCGCTCAGCCCGGCGCTGGCCTCCTTCAACGGTCGACTGTATATCGCGTGGAAGGGAGACGGCAACGATCAGCTGAACATCATGTCCTCGGGCGACAACGGGGCGACCTTCGGGGGCAAGTACACCTCGACGGAGACCAGTCCGCAGGCGCCATCACTCAGCGTTAACGGCAGTAACCTCGTGATCTCGTGGAAGGGCGACGGCAACGACAACCTGAACGTGGCGCACGTCCTCGTCAACGGGGCTACAGTCACCGGCTTCGGCAACAAGGTGACGCTGCCCGATACCAGCCCGGTTGGCACGGCGATTACGTCCAGCGGCAACCAGTTGTTCCTGGCCTGGAAGGGCGATGGCAACAACAACCTGAACGTCGAAAGCTCGGCCAATGGAGGCGCGACCTTCAGCGGCAAGTTCACCTCGACGGAGACCAGTACACTGGCGCCCGCGCTAACCACCGCGAACGGGAAGGTCTACATCGCCTGGACGGGCGTCGGAAATAGCGAGCTAAACATAGCGGTTGTACCGTCGTAGGTCGCTGTCCATGCAATGAACCGCCCCCGGGAAGCCGGGGGCGGTCTCTTGTTGTTGCTGCGGTTGTTCGGGCGACCGGGGCAGTTAGTTGCGGCGGACATGCCGATCGGATCGACAAATGGATGCTGTGTAGAGAGACGGTGGCCTCAAAGTGAGATCCCTTGACTTCTAGAGCATTTTCGGAATTGCTATAGACCAATTTTTGTTTGTCATTCCGTAGCGCATCAGTCAGATATTGCCCTGAGGTTGTCGAGCTCAGTGAGCGATCAACCTGTCCTCTCATAGTTGCACACCCTCCCAGCCCCTCGTAGTTGTCCATCCTCCCACCCGCCGCGTAGACTGGTTGACCGACACCGCCGCAACCATCTCTCCGCAACTCAATAGCAAGGGTGAACCCATGAACCTCCGTCCGCTCCCGCTCCTCTGCGCATCCCTCCTGCTCGCCGCCGCCGCATTGCCCGCGCAAGCCCCGCCCACGCCTGCCACCCCGCCCGCACCGGTTGTCGGCCCAGCGGCCCAACCTGGCGCGCAGACCATGCCGCCGCGCCGCGTCCCCGAAGGCCCGTACATACAACCCGCTCCGGTTGCGCCCGGCGACCTCACCACCTGGCCGCGCGGCGTCTCCCCCGCCGAGGTCGGCAAGGCGCTGGCCGAGCACTTCGTCACCGGGACGCAAGGCGCGCGATTCTCCGGCTACCCGTATGTATGCACATTCTATGGAGCGATGACCTTCGCTGCCCTCACCCATGACGACGCGTTGCGCGACCGCCTCATCGCCCTCTTCGACCCAATGCTGCCGGGCGGCACGGGCCGCCAGCCGCAGCGGCACCACGTCGACGACTCCATCTTCGGCGTGATGCCGCTCGAGATCGCCATCCAGACCAAAGCACTCCCAACCTACGATCCGAAGTACCTGCAGCTCGGCATCTCCTGGGCCGACCGCCAGTGGGCGCCGCCGACGCCCGGCATCACCTACCCCGAAGCGGTCGTGCCGCTCGACAATCTACAGGGCCTCTCGCCCGAGACGCGCTTCTGGGTGGACGACATGTACATGCTCAACATGCTGCAGCTCGAAGCCTACCGCGCCACCGGCGACCGCAAGTATCTGGACCGCGACGCCCACGAGATGGTCGCCTACCTCGACCGGCTACAGCAGCCCAACGGCCTCTTCTTCCATGCGCCCGACGTGAAGTACTTCTGGGGACGAGGCGACGGCTGGTTCGCCGCCGGCATGGCGGAGATGCTGCGCACCCTGCCCGCCGACCATCCCGACCGCCCGCGCATCCTCTCCGGATACAAGCTGATGATGGCCGCGCTGCTGAAGTATCAGGGCCCGGACGGCATGTGGCACGAGCTGATCGACCACCCCGAGGCGTGGCCCGAATCCTCCAGCTCCGCCATGTTCAGTTTCGCGCTCATCACCGGCGTCAAGCACGGCTGGCTGGACGCCGCCACCTACGCGCCCGCCGCACGCCGAGGATGGATCGCCGTCACCGGCTACGTCGACCAGAACCACGACGTCACCCAGGTCTGCACCGGAACCGGCAAGCTCGACAACATGCAGTACTACCTCGACCGCAAGCGCGAGACCGGAAACCTGCACGGCCAGGCACCCGTCCTGTGGGCCGCCGCCGCCCTGCTGCGCGACGAGAAGTGATCCTTCGCCCGCGCAACTGATGTGACAGAAATCACAGTCTTGCCGTCTGCGCGGGATTATCGTTCTACCACTTGGGGTCAAGCGGAGCATCATGTGCCCATCGTCATGCCGCCGCCGCCACGGGGCGGCATGGCAGCGTTCGGGCATTCGCCGCAGCCTGTCCATCCCGCATTGCAAAATCCCGCGGACTCCGCCATACTTAGGTGTTGGGTTGTGTGAGCTTGGGTCCCGCCATTTTCTCCGCTAGTCCCTGCCTTCAACGGTAGATCGCTCGATTTCATCTCTTCGCCCAAACACATCGCTTTTTTTGAGAGGATTCCCTAAGTGTTGATGATCCGTCTGGCGCGCGTTGGCGCCCCCAAGCAGCCCCACTACCGCGTCGTTGTCATAGAGAAGGATCGAGCCCGCAACGGCCGCTCCGTCGAAGTCGTTGGCACCTACAACCCGCGCACCACACCCGCCTCGATCACCCTCAAGCGCGACCGCATCGACTACTGGGTCGGCAATGGAGCCCTGCTCTCCGACCGCGTCGCAAAACTCTATGCCGCGCCTGTCCCTGAACCGCTCGCCACACCCGTTGCGGAACCAGTTACCGCACCTGCCGCCCAACCAGTTGCGGAACCAGTTGCTGAACCTGCCACCGCCTCAGCCGCGGAACCAGTTGCTGAACCCACCACTTCAGCCGCGGAACCGGTCGCTGAGACTTCTCTCTCCGCCTAGTAACTAATTAGTTATCTAGTAACCAGTTTCCAGTGCCAAAAGATGTCGTCAGCTTCCGATCTTTTCGCTTGTTTTCTTCTTCCGTCACGTAGACTCTTCGCATGACCCCGTTCAACAAGGTGGTCTCCGTGTCACGCTTTCGATCTCCCCAAAACGCGACACGGTCTGGTCTGTTCCGGTTGCTGTGGTTCATCCTCTGAAGACCTCACCTAGATTGAGGCGATAGGTTGAATCGGATCGGCGCAGCATATCTCCCAAGAGGTGTCTGTGATGAATGAAGTTCCGTCCACTGCAAACGGCCAATCGACCGAGACGATGAAGCAACTCATCTTCGAGATCGTCCAGGCCTTGGTCGACCAGCCCGATGCCGTCTCCGTCGAACTGATTGACGACCGCGAGGCCACCATCCTGCGGGTTCGCGTCGCACCCCAGGACATCGGCAAGGTGATCGGCAAACAGGGCCGCACGGCGCGCTCCTTGCGCACCATCCTCGGTGCCGCCAGCATGAAGCTGCATCACCGCTTCTCGCTCGACATCCTTGAGGATGAAGACGACGAGGACGACCTTGAGGACGACCAGCAGCCGCAGACAAGCTGACCTCGATCGCCCTCCCAGCTTAGATCCGCCACGAACGGTCCGCCGCAAGGTAACATGAACCACATGCAATCCGCCTCGCAATGGATCGTGCTGGCCCGCATCCTCCGCCCGCAGGGGCGTAAGGGAGAGGTGCTCGCCGACCTCTTCACCGACTTCCCCGGCCGCTTCGTCCGCCAGCCCCGCGTCTGGCTCGCCCCGCAGGGATTCACCGATTCACCCTCCGCGGCGGCCACCTCCACCGAACCATCCCCTCCCCTTCAACTCGCCGAGGTTGCCTCCCATTGGCTTCCCGTAGGCAAGAACGCCGGCCGCATCGTCCTCCGCTTCGCAGGCATCGACAGCATCGAGCAAGCGGAGAAACTCGCAGGCAAGGAAGTTCTCGTTCCGCTGTCTGAACGCATGACCCTCGACTCCGACGCCACATACATCTCCGACCTCATCGGCTGCACCGTCTATGACCGCGACCACCCCCTCGGCACCGTCGCCAGCGTCGACTTCCCCACCACCCCCGACGGCACGCGCCGCCTCGAAGACGCAGCCCCGTTGCTCGCCATCACCTCACCCAACGGCGACGAGATCCTCGTCCCCTTCGCCCGCGCCTTCCTCGTAGCGCTCGACCCCGCCGCAAAGTCCATCCGTATGGCCCTGCCTGAAGGCCTCGCAGAACTCAACCTGCAACCCAGCCGCTCCCCCGAAAAATGACCATGCGCTTCGACATCCTCACCATCTTCCCCAACTTCTTCTCCGGCCCGCTCGACTTCGGAATCCTCAGCAGGGCCATCGCCACCGGCACGGTCCAAGTCGTCACCCACGACCTGCGCAACTTCACCCACGACCGCCATCGCACAGTGGACGACCGTCCCTTTGGCGGCGGTGAAGGCATGGTCCTCAAGCCGAAACCCATCTTCGACTGCATCGAGTCGCTGGACGCTGCCAACCCAAGCGATACCATTGAATTTTCCAGTGAGCAGCATGTAAATCAAATAGATGAAGGTGAAATTGAATGTAATAAATCAATAGATGGAATCGCGTCCAAGTCCACCCGCGACCTCACCCGCCAGTCCGTAATCCTGCTCTCCGCGCAGGGCAAGCCCTTCACCCAGGCCACTGCGCGCCACCTCGCCGCACTCGATCGCGTCGTCCTCATCTGCGGACGCTACGAGGGCGTAGACGAGCGCGTCGCCGACCTCCTCGCCGACGAAGAGCTTTCCATCGGCGATTACGTCCTCTCTGGCGGAGAACTCGCCGCCGCCGTCGTCCTCGACGCCACCGTACGCCTCCTCCCCGGCGTTCTCGGCCACGCCGACTCCAGCCGCTACGAGAGCTTCGGCGTCCCAGACATTCAGCCCAACGACCCCACCGACGGCAAGACCCCCGACGGCGTTCCCCGCTCCACCCACGGGGCAGGAGGTATTTTGGACTACCCCCAATACACTCGCCCCGCCGACTTCCGCGGCACGCCCATCCCCGAAGTCCTCGCCGCAGGCGATCACTCCGCCATCCGCCGCTGGCGCCGCCAGGCCGCCCTCGCCAAGACCCTCCGCAACCGCCCCGACCTCCTCGCCCGCGCCCCACTCACCGACGAAGACCGCGAATTCCTCGCATCGCTCGGTTTCTTCGCCGCCAGAGCCAACTCCTGATCCCTGTTTCGCCTCTTTTCGTGTAAACTAAGGATTCGAGTCTCGAACAGGAAAGCACCTATGTCCATCAATCCGATTATGCAGAAGCTGGCCGCCAAACTTGAGCGGACCGACCACCCCTCCTTCGCCCCCGGCGACACCGTCCGCGTTCAGGTCAGGATCCGCGAGGGCGAGAAAGAGCGTCTCCAGGCCTTCGAGGGCATGGTCATCGCCACCAACAAAGGCCCGCAGGCCACCTTCACCGTGCGCAAGATGAGCTTTGGCCAGGGCGTCGAACGCATCTTCCCCTACAATTCCAAGGTCGTCGAGCGCATCGAGAAGCTGCGCTCCTACGAGGTTCGCCGCTCCAAGCTCTACTACCTCCGCGGTCTGCGCGGCAAGGCCGCCCGTCTGCACGAAGTCGCCCGCGCCTCCTGACCCTCCGCACTCTTCCACCCAACGGCCACGACGATCCCTCGTCGTGGCCTTTTCATTTAACCGTGGCCTTTGTGCGTAACAGGAATTGTCATTCTCGTCGTGGCCGTTGTGCGTAGTAGGAATTGTCATTCTGAGCGTAGCGAAGAATCCCCGTATTTTGCTCCTGCGACGACACTCTACCCCATTGGTAAAAATGCTCTAAGCTCTTAAGCAAGCATGTCTCCAACCAAGACCGTCTCTGCCTCCGCCGCCAAACAGCGCCTGTTGAAGTCTCTCGTCTGCTCCGACGCGCACGAACAGGCCCTGCGCCTCGGCGGTTTCCACTCCATCGCCGGCGTGGACGAGGTCGGCCGCGGCTGTCTCTTCGGCCCGGTCGTCGCCGCCGCCGTCATCCTGCCCCCGCAACTCGCCCCGCTCGCCCGCGCCGGCCTCCGCGACTCCAAGCAGCTCACCCACCTCCAGCGCGAATCGCTCGACCGCCTCATCCGCTCCTCCGCCCTCGCCATCTCCATCGCTGAAGTCGACGCCGCCACCATCGACCGCGTCAATATCTACCAGGCCACGCGCCTCGCCATGCTCTCCGCCGTCCGCACGCTCGCTATCGCCCCCGACCACCTCCTCATCGACGCCATGCAACTCGATCTCTCCGAATTGGCCCACCCCTGCGCTCAGACCAAGCTCATCCACGGCGACGCGCTCTCACTCTCCATCGCCGCCGCATCCGTCGTCGCCAAGGTCTACCGCGACCGCATGATGTGCGAACTCGACGCCACGCATCCCGGCTACGGCCTCGCCGCGCACAAGGGATACGCCACCGCCCAGCATCTCCGCGCCCTCACCCTCCTCGGCCCCACCCCCCTCCACCGCCTCTCCTTCGCCCCCGTCAAAGCCGCCGCCCGCCCCCTCCTCCTCAACCACCCCAACCCCCTGTCCTCCTGAGCGCCCCTTCTCAGCCCTCCGTCATCACGACCACCCCTACCCTCCGTCATCCCGACCGGAGCGCCAAATACAACCGTCATCCCGACCGGAGCGAAGCGCAGTGGAGGGACCTCCGCATTGCTTTTGCTGTTGTCTGTTCACTTCCGCACCCATCACCAACCCACCCCCGCATTTTCTTTCCCCAAAAACCTCAGCAAAATCGCGTGTCAAGCCCCTGCGCGCCCCAAAAAGCCACTAACCCACGCCGCACCAACCACTTGCCCATGAAAAATAGTTGGCATAGTAGTTTCCCTCAATCTGGTAAAATAGAAGTAGTAGAGAAGACAAGGAAAGCCCCGGCAGCGTGCCGGGGTTTTTCATGCCCGAAGCCGAAGCACGGAGGAAACCATTTATTTTCTTATTGATAGATATAAGCAGCCTGGAATCTAATCGTTGCATGCTCAAACTCACATCTCTTTGTTTCCAGAGGCTTTACGAAGCACGGAAAATGGGGGGGGGGGAGGGGGGGGTACTAACAAGTTAACAAACAGTCTTCGCCATTGCACCGTCCGCTCGCAAGCTCTCATCCAACAAGTTAAGCTACCTGCGATACCCTTGAATGAGCCATGACCGAAAAATCTCCTCTCAAACTTCTCTGCGTCACCGCCCATCCCGACGACGAGTGCTTCGGCTTCGGCGGGGCGCTGATGCTTGCCGCCGAGCGCGGCATCGAGACATCCGTCCTCTGCTTCACCGACGGCCAGGCCGCCACCAATCGCGGCACCGCGACCTCCGCCGCCGAGCTGGGCCAGATGCGTCGCGCCGAGTTCGCCGCATCCTGCTCGATTCTCGGCGTCGCCCACCACGAAGTCCTCGACTATCAGGACGGCCAGCTTGAGTTCGCCAACTTCTCTCAGGCCGCGGCCCTGCTTGTCGAGCGCATCCGCCGCACCCGCCCAGATGTCGTCCTCACCTTCGGCGGCGACGGCGCAGGCAACACCCACGCCGACCACTCCATGGTCTCCTTCTTCACCACAGCCGCCGTCCAGTGGGCCGCGCTGGCCAAACGCTTCCCCGCCCTCGGCCCCACGCACACCGTCCAGCGCCTCTTCTACGCAACCCCCAGCTTCTTCTTTCCCGGCCGCGCCGCGCCGCTCCCCGCCCCCTGGACCGTCACCCTCGATGTCAGCCGCGTCCAGCACCGCAAGTTCGAGGCCTTCCGCGCGCACACCTCCCAGCTTCCGCTGATGGAGCGCTTCCAGACCTACTTCGAAAAGCGCGCCAGCCAGGAGCACTTCGTCCTCGCCGCCACGCCTCATCCCCAGCCCGCAGCCCACGCCACCGACCTCTTCGCCGGCCTCTGACAGCGGTTGTTTCGCACTCTATAATTCCCCTCATGCGCTTCTGCCATGTGCTCGTCGCCGCCCTCGCAGTCTCTATTCCGTCTCTCACCCAAACGCCCTCTGTTGCTCCAGCGCCCAAGCCCGCGCATCGTGCGACAGCCGCGAAGGCGCAGTTTGCAGCAAGCCCCTACATGGGATGGAGTTCGTGGAGCTTATTCCGCGATCATCCCACCGAAGAGATCATCAAGGCGCAGGCCGACGCTCTGGTCGCCAACAAGCTCTCCGATCTGGGCTATCGTTACGTCAACATCGACGACGGCTGGACAGACGGCTTCGACGAGCACGGCATTCCCAAGCCTAACCTCACCCGCTTCCCCAGCGGCATGGACGGCATGGCAAAGTACATGCACCAGCACGGGCTGCGCTTCGGCATCTACCTGAATCCCGGCATCACCGCCGCGCTGCTCAAGCAGAACCCGCAGATCGCAGGCACCGCCGCGCATATCGCCGACATTACAGACACCACGCAGGCCGGCAGCACGCGCCGCAACTCCTTCCGCATCGACTTCACGAAGCCTGCGGCGGTGGCGTACATCCGCTCGCAGGTTGCGCAGTTCGACCGCTGGGGCATCGACTTCATCAAGTTCGACTTCGTCGGCCCCGGCGGCGGCAACCTGCCCGCCGACAACCGCGAAGAGCTGCGCCAGTGGCACGCCGCGCTCTCCCACGCATCGCACCCAATCTGGCTGGAGCTGTCGAACTTCCTCTCCATCGACCAGGCGCCGCTCTGGCGCGCGACCTCGAATGGCTGGCGCATCGAGAACGACATCGAGTGCTACGGCTGCGACAAAGCCACCGACTCGACCAAAGGAAACCTCACCAACTGGTCGAAGGTTGTCGGGCGCTTCAGCGATGTTGTCCGCTGGCTTCCCTTCAACGGCCCCGACGGCAACGGCGGCAGCGGATGGAACGATCTCGACACGTTGGAACTCGGCAACGGCGACCGGGACGGTCTGACGCCGGACGAGCGCCAGTCCATGTTCACCCTCTGGGCGATCTCGTGCGCGCCACTCTACTTCGGCTCCGACCTGACGATGATGGACGCCGCCGATCTCGCCCTCATCTCCAACCACGAGATCATCGCCATCGACCAGGCTGGCATTCCTGCGCATCCGCTCGACATCCAGCACCTGCGAGGCAAGCAGCAGCAGGCGTGGCTCACCACCTACCGCGACGGCTCCGCAGTCCTCGCCCTCTTCAATCTGGACAATGCGACAGCGACAGTCAAGCTCTCGTGGCATGAGGTCGATTCGCTGCGCGACACGCACTTCGCCGACGGCGCCACGCCACCCACGCTGCACGACCTCATCTCCGGCGCGGATGTGGCAGGTCAGGCCGACGGACTCAGCGTTTCACTCGACTCCCACGCCAGCCGCATCTTCCGCATCCCCGCGCGCCACTGAAGTTCATCCGTTCGCAACGGGGGTGCGTCGCTGCTTCCGCGCGCTCCACGCCACCCGCGCCAGCAGCAGCGCCGCCAACACAAGCGTCATCGGCAACGGCGCGCGCACGCCCTTCTTCACCAGCCACCAGTAATGAATGCACCCCGCCGTCGCCGCCGCATATACCAGCGTATGCACCCTCCGCCACGCCTTGCCGCCCATCCAGCGCAACACCGCCGCCGGCGACGTCGCCGCCAGCACCAGCAGCAGCACCCACGCAAAGATTCCCACCTGAATGAATCGCCGCTTCTTCAGGTCGTCCAGAATCGTCGGCCACACCACCCTCCACTGCTCGACGACAACGCCGCCGTGCCCCGCCCTCAGCCCCGCCACCACCGTCGGTACATCGTAGCCGGAGAAGAGAAAGACGTACGTCGCCAGGTGCAGCGTCGCATAGAAGAACGCATACAGCCCAAGCAGCCGCCGAAATCGAATCAGATTCCCCAGCCGCGGATGCAGCCGCCGCACCGGCGTCACCGCCAGCGAAGTCAGCAGCAGAAACAGTGTCCAATATCCGGTCTGGTGCGTGATCCAATTCACCGGATCTGCCATCAGCCCCAACTCACCCGAGCGATACTGCTCGATCAGCCGGAGCAGCGGCAGCAGGCACACGCCATGCACCAGCGCCTTGATCCACGGAATCCATCGCGTCGGCATCGCGCTCCTAAAAGTTCTTCTTCAGGTCCATCCCCGAGTACATGCCCGCCACCTGGTCGGCATATCCGTTGAAGGGCAGCGTCGGGATCGTCCGCGGAAACGCGCTCGCGTCGATCCGCCGTTCATGCGCCTGCGACCACCGCGGATGGTCCACCGTCGGGTTCACATTCGAGTAGAAGCCGTACTCATTCGGCGCAATCTCGTTCCATAGCGTACGCGGCTGTTTGTCCGTAAAGACGATCTTCACAATCGCCTTCGCGTTCTTGAATCCGTACTTCCACGGACTCACCACTCGCACCGGCGCGCCGTTCTGGTTGGGCAGCACCTCGCCGTAGCAACCGAACGTCAGCAGGCACAACGGATTCATCGCCTCGTCCAGACGCAGCCCCTCGGAGTAGGGCCAGTCGAAGCCGCCCGGCTTGTTCGGCATGTCGCTGCTCTTGTCGTCCGAAATAAATTGCACATACTTCGCGCTCGCCAGCGGTTGCATCGCCGAGATGAACTCGCCCAGCGCGTAGCCGTCCCACGGAATCACCATCGACCACGCCTCCACGCAGCGATGCCGGTAGACGCGGCTCTCGATCGGCCTGTACTTCATCATCATGTCGATGTCGATCGTCTGCGGCTTCTTCACCAGCCCCGCCACCTGCACCGTCCACGGCCGCGTCCGCAGCGTGTGCGCGTTCTTCGCCGGATCGCTCTTGTCCGTCCCAAACTCGTAGTAGTTGTTGTACGTCGTCGCCTTGCTGAACGGCGTCTGCGCGTCCGTCACCGTATACTTGCTCGCCACCACATCCAGCTTCTGCTGCGCCTGCACCGCGTCGGGATGAATCAGCCCCGGCACCTGGTCCAGCACAATCGCTCCCGTGCCCAGCGCCGCCGCTCCATAGATAAATTTCCGCCGGTTCAGGAACGCCTCACGCGGCGTAATCTCCGACGAAGCAATCTTCCCCTCCAGACTCCCTTCCCTTCGGTTCAGCATCGCACCACCTCTCAACTTTCAATCCTGTCATTCTGAGCGGAGCGAAGAATCCCCGCATTACAACGACCCGACCGCGTCGTCATTCTGGCGTAGCCAGAATCTCCGTATTTGTCTTGCCTTTGCTGCTGATCGTTTCTTGTTTGTCATTCCGTAGTGCATATTGTTTGTCATTCCGCAGCATAATTGTTTGTCATTCCGCAACATAATTGTTTGTCATTCCGCAACATAATTGTTTGTCATTCCGTAGCGTAGCGGAGGAATCTGCTTCTGGTTTACCGACAACCGCAATTCGCACCCATTCCTTAGAGTGCGCAAATGACCTTATGGTTTCGACAATCGGAGATAATTGCCCGCAGTTGTTCGCCAGCGGAATAGCGACGACAATAAACAGCATGAACGTAAACTTCGCCGAGCGCGCGCACAACCACAACTGGAAGCTCGACCCCATCGTCCGCTCGCTGCTCGACACCGACTTCTACAAGCTGCTTATGCTGCAGTTCATATGGAAGAACTTCCCCGCCGTACCCGTCACCAGCGAGATCGTCAACCGCACCGCGCGCGTCCGCCTCGCCGACGAGGTCGATGCGCCCGCCCTCATCGCGCAGATGGAGCATCTGCGCGGCCTGCGCTTCCGCCGCTCCGAACTGATCTGGCTCGCCGGCAACACCTTCTACGGCACGCGCCAGATCTTCGAACCCGCCTTCCTGGCCTGGCTGGAGACGGACTTCCGCCTCTCCGACTACACCATCGCCGAGCAGGACGGCCAGCTCACCCTGCGCTTCTCCGGCCTCTGGACCGAGGTCACCCTATGGGAGGTCTACGCCCTCGCCCTAGTCAGCGAGATGCGCACCCGCGCCGCGCTCGCACGCCTCAACGAGATGGAACTCGACGTCCTCTACGCCCGCGCCAAGACGCGACTCTGGGAGAAGATCGAGCGCCTGCGCACCGTCCCCGAGGTCAGCATCTCCGAGTTCGGCACGCGCCGCCGCCACAGCTTCCTCTGGCAGGAGTACGTCATTGAATCCCTGCGCGCCACCCTCGGGCCAAGCCTCGCAGGGTCCTCCAACACCTTCCTCGCCTACAAGCACGACCTCGAAGCCATGGGAACCAACGCGCACGAGCTACCCATGGCGATGGCCGCGCTCGCCGACGACGACACAGCTCTGCACTCCGCGCAGTACCGCGTGCTGGAGCTGTGGCAGAAGAGTTACGGCGGCGAGCTGCTCATCCTTCTGCCAGATACCTTCGGCACCACGCAGTTTCTCGAAGGAGCGCCCGACTGGGTCGCCGACTGGACCGGCCAGCGTGTCGACTCCAAGGACCCCATCGTCGCCGGCGACGAGTACATCCGCTGGCTCGAAGCGCGTGGACGCGACCCCCGCCGCAAGCGCCTCATCGCCTCCGACGGCCTCGATGTCGAAGAGATTCTCAAGCTGCACGAATACTTCCACGGCCGCATCCGCTTCAGCGCCGGATGGGGCACGCTGCTCACCAACGACTTCCGCGGCTGCCATCCCCGCGGCGAGCCGGACTTCGACCCCATCAGCCTGGTCTGCAAGCTGATGACCGTCGAAGGCCGCCCCGCCGTCAAGCTCAGCGACAATCCCCGCAAATCCACCGGCCCCGCCGCCGAGATCGCCCGCTACCGCCGCGTCTTCAACTCCCCCGCAACAGACGCAACCGACGTACTCGTCTAATTGATAGTTGTTGTGGCATCTGACTTTTTTATAGAGTCTCAATGGACACGTCGTCATTCTGGCGAAGCCAGAATCTCCGTATTGGTTTTTCAACCTCGCAATACACCTTTGGGAAACGGCTCTAGCTAATCTTGAAGGCGGCAAGATACTTCACCGTCGTCGTGGATCGTTATACTTTCTTCATGCGCAAACTCGCCCACGCCGCTCGCCTCTCCGCCGCACTTCTTCTGCTTCCGCTGCTCTCCGTCCAGCCCGCATTCGGCTGGGGCGCGGACGGCCACATGCTCATCAACCGCCTCGCCGGTGCCTCGCTGCCCGCGGACATCCCAGCCTTCCTCCGCACGCCCGCTGCGCTCGATGCGCTGGAGTACTACGGCCCGGAGCCGGACCGCTGGCGCTCGCCCGCCGAGCCCGAACTGAACGCAGCGCAGGCCCCCGAGCACTTCATCGATATCGAGTACGCCGACCTCATCGGCCCGCTGCCCCGCCGCCGCTACGACTACATCCGCGCCCTTGCCGCCGCGCAGGCCGCGCATCCCGACATTCCCCTCACGCCGGAGAAGGTCGGCCTGCAACCTTATGTCACCACCGAGGTCTACGAACGCCTGCAGAGCGCCTTCCGCGACTATCGCGCCCTCGTCGCCGCCAAGCAGGACACCAAGCCCTCCGAGGCGGAGATCGTCTTCCTCGCCGGATGGCTCGGCCATTACGTCGCCGACGGCTCGCAGCCGCTGCACACCACCATCCAGTACAACGGATGGATCGGCCCCAACCCGCACGGATACACCACCGAGCACCGCATCCACTCGCAGTTCGAGACCGCCTACGTCCACGCCAACGTGAAGCCCGTAGATGTTGCTCCACTCGTTGCCGCTACCAAACCGGCTGTCTTGAACGATGTCTTCGCGGACTACCTCGCCTATCTGCGCCACTCCAACACGCTGGTCGAGCAGACCTATCAACTGGACAAAGAGAGCGCCTTCACCGGCGCGGGGACTCCGGCGGGCAAGATCTTCGTCGATCGGCAGCTTGCCGCCGGTGCCATCGAACTGCGCAACATGATCTACACCGCATGGATTAAATCCGCCGTGCCCGTCCCCGCATACCAGGGCAATTGAAACGCAGTTATGAGTTGACAGCTATAAATGTGTGGGCACAATGGGGTACTGGCGCCGCTGCACCCGCTCATGCACCCGTTGCAACAGAGGAGTAAGCGCCAGCGCGATCAGCGGCGCGGCTACCAATGCAATCGCCGCCCACAGCACAAACGCGTGCCACTCCCACATCCAGATCTGCCGAGTCAGCGTGAGGGGTGCGCTCCGCGCCTCCAGCAGCAACACGCGTGGCGCAAGCGGCATCTCCGCGGTGTGGAAGACGCGCGAACCCAGCCGGATGAACGGGACCATCAGCGCCAGTTCCAGCGGGAACATAGCTTGGTTGGCAATCTGCGATGCTATGACGTTGAGCCGGAAGCGAAACGACACCGCAAGACAGAGCAGCGTCGTGCTGCCAATTACAGGATTGATTCCGATCGTCACTCCGGCGGCGATGCTCCATGCCAGGCTGCGCGGCGTCGTTCCCGTGCGCAGCAGCGCCAGAATGGGCAGTATGCCTCGGCGATACATCCAGTTGTGGTGGGCAGGCGGGACGGAGTCAGGCACCTTAACAGGATAAACTGTGCCTAAGGACTTCGCATGAAAGTCCGGTTCTGAAAGAGGTGGGCCTGGTGTACTTTGGACGGTCTGTGGGCAGAGCTCTGAAGCTGTCGGCGATCTTTTTATACGCCACGCTGGAGCTTATCGCAAAACATCCTTCCACGCGCCAGCAGCGGGCCGAATGGCTGCATCATTTTTGCCTGCGCGCCCTCCGCTGGATGGGCATCGCGGTACGCCAGCAGGGGCCGTTCCCCGAGAGCGGCGTCGTCATCGCAAACCATCTCGGCTATCTGGATGTCATCGCTTTAGCTGCCGTGCATCGCTGCGTCTTCGTCGGCAAATCGGAAATTCGCCACTGGCCCCTGTTTGGCTGGATGACGACCATGTCGGGTACGCTGTACGTAAAGCGCGGACGCGGCGGCTCGTCCGAGCGCGCCAAAGACGGGATGCAGGAAGTCTCGAACGCGGGACTGCCACTGGTCTTCTTTCCCGAGGGAACCACCAGTCTCGGAGACACGGTTCTGCCCTTCCACAGCGGCCTGCTGTCGCAGGCAATGGAGGCTGGGCAACCGGTCACTGCGGTGCACATCCGCTATCGCCTCACCCAGTACAACGGCCCGAATCTTTCGCTGGCCGATGTCTGCTTCTGGGACGACACGCTACTCGCGATACACATCTTCCGCATGCTCGCGCTGCGCGGCATCGAGGTGGAGCTGTGCTTCGCCGATGCGCCCATCGACTTTTCAGTGAACGCCGCCGATCGCAAAATTGCCGCGCAAGAGGCACGAGCCGCGGTACTGCAACTCCGCAGCGAGGCCGAGGCGAAGTCGGTCAGCGCCTAATACTACAGTTGCAGATCGCAGATTCCAGAGGGAGCCGGGGGCTTCACAGGCTGCGGAAAAAATCCCGTTTTGCATTCCGGAGGGAGCCGCGGGCTTCAGCCCCCGGAAAGAGTGTCTATTTGGATGGCCTTCAGGCCCGGGCCTTTGCCCTCTTCTACAACAGGATGCAAGTCCACTGTAGTACTAGGAATTTCGTTCGCGGAGCGGCAGGAACGGCACAATCAACCTATCCTGATGCAGCCGCTTCAATACCTGCTCCACCGACCAGTCCAGCGCATCTGTGCCTTCCACGATAATCGACGCGCGCGCCGCCGACGGTACCACATACAGGTCCGCCATGGGCCGCGCGGTCGCGGCAAACTGCGCGCGCACCGACTCCTCCGTGCGCCCCCGCTCGCTCATGTCGCGATGGATGCGCCGCACCAGGCACACCTCATGCGGCGCGTTCACATAGATGGAAAACCCGTAGCATGGCAACAGCTCCGCGTAGTGCAGCGCCAGTATCCCTTCCACAATCACAACGCCCGTCGGCACAACCGTCTCACAGACGCCCGCCACGCGCGTGTGCGTCTTGAAGTCGTAGACCGGCCGCTTGATCGCTTCGCCCTTGGCCAGCGCGCGAACGTGCTCCACAATCAGCTCGCTCTCCAGCGAGTCGGGATGGTCGAAGTTGAGCTTCGCTCGCGAGTCCAGCGGGAACTGCGATAGATCGCGATAGTAGAGGTCCAGCGGAAACAGCGTCGCATCCAGTTGTGTCGCCAGCTCGCGCGCCAGCGTCGTCTTGCCCGACCCGGAGCACCCGCCAATCCCGATCACAAGCGGTTGCCGCGGCAGCGATAGCTGTTCAAAAGAATCCATGTCCTTCGTTGAGTTTAGTGCAAGAGCAGGGTGGATGCTTCCACATCATCACGCCGTCATCCACATCCACGCGCCGTCATTCTGGCGAAGCCAGAATCTCTGTATTTGTCTTTGTCTGAAAGACACCCCCGCTACATATTTCAGTCCAGAGCGATCTGCGGCACCAGCGCCGTCAGCAGCCCGGTGAACTGCCGCTCCACGCGCCGCCCAATCTCCATCACCTCTTCGTGGTGGATCGGTTCATTCAGCACTCCGGCCGCTGCATTCGTCACCAGCGAGATCCCCAGCACCTCGATCCCCATGTGCCGCGCGACGATCACCTCATGCACCGTGGACATTCCCACCAGGTCCGCGCCCAACGTGCGGAACGCGCGAATCTCCGCCGGCGTCTCGTAGCTCGGCCCCAGCACGGCGATGTACACGCCCTCGCTCAGCGCAATCCCCTGCCGCGCCGCCTCGTCCCGCGCCAACCCGCGCAGCTTGGGCGAGTAAGCCGCACTCATGTCGAAGAACCGTTGCCCTGCGTCCGGCGCGCACGCGAACCTCGGCTCGTTCGGCCCCAGCGCCGCGTTCGTTCCGGTCAGGTTGATGTGGTCGCTGATCGCCACCAGCGATCCCTGCGCAATGTCGGCGCGAATCCCTCCCGCCGCATTTGTCACAATCAGCGTATGACATCCCAGCAGTCCCAGCACGCGCGTCGGGAAGGTCACCTGCTCCATCGCGTAGCCTTCGTAGGCGTGGACGCGCCCCTGCATCACGGCCACCGGAACCCCGCCAATCGTCCCCAGCACCAACTTGCCCGAGTGACCCACCACGGTCGATTGCGGAAAGTGCGGAATCTCCGCGTACGCAATCGTAACCGCATCCACCACCTGCGCCGCAAACCCGCCCAGCCCCGACCCAAGAATAATCCCCACGCGAGGCGCAATCGGCACCCGCAACTCGACCCGTACCCGCTCGCGAATCGCACTGACCGCCGCCAGCGCCATGCCAAATAAATCGCTCATCGTAGCTTCCGCATTCTCCTCCAGCCAGTGTACGGGAGCTTGCACCATTCCCGCATAACCGCTAAGCCAACGAGAACCCGGTTCCGCCTCGCCCGTTATCCGCGAGCAATCGAGTTTCATAAGCCGGCTTGGAGTCCCTTGGACGTGAAATCAGCTTCTTGTACATATGGATATTCGAAGGTGTCATCTGCGAGCGAGCAGGCATCTCATATGCAGCAGGGCTTGTACACCTGCCACTGAGGTCTTGAAACAATGAATCAACCCACCGGTCGTCGGCTCACCTTCGCCTTTTGCCTCTCTCTGGCTTTCCTGGCCGTCACCATGACCGCCGCCGCGCAATACTACCCCCCACCGCCGCCACCATATCCGCCGCCATCCTCCCCTCCACCCCAGTACCCACAGCGACCGAACTATCCGCCGCCATCCTCCCCCCCACCCCAGTACCCACAGCGGCCAGACTATCCGCCGCAACCAAGCTCTCCGCAGGTATACCCTCGCTATGACAACCATCCAGCCTATTTCTCGCCCTACCTCATGTTCAGTGCCGGACATTACTCGGGCCTGGGCGTTGGCAACGGTACCGCCGCCACCGAAAGCGGAGGCATGACGGCCCTCGGCGGCACCTTCGGCGGCTACATAATCTACCCCTCGCCCGGTCCCGTCCATATTGGCATCGACGCCCGCCTCATCGTCGAAAACAGCGCCAATTCCACGACGTACGGCAACAAGATCTTCGGCGGCCTGTTCGGCTTCCGCATCGACGGCTCGGACGCCCAGCTCCCCATCGTTCCCTACTTCCAGTTCGAAATAGGAGGAGTCGGCACCAACAACGGAACCAGCACCACTCGCACGAGTTCCTTCGCCTATCAGGCCCAGTTCGGTGCCGACTTCCCATTCGCAAACCGGCAGGTAGCCGCGCGCATCGAATACGGTGCCGGCCAACTCACCGGAATCAGCAACGTCAACCACACGCTGCAAACCTTCTCCGCCGGCATCGTCTTCCACGTCCGATAGCGATGTTGGCTATCGGCCCTCGAATCGTATCGCCTTAGCGCTTCTCAGCTACTCCTCCTCGTCGTCGTGGACCGGCTGCTTGGCGGCGGCCAGAATCTTCTCCGCGATCGCCTGCGGCACCAGGTCGTAGTGGCTCATCTCGATGCGGAAGCTTCCCCGTCCCTGCGTGATCGCGGTCAGCGTCGTCCCGTAGGTCAGGATCTCGGACATCGGAACCTCGGCGCGAATAATGGTTCCCGCGCCACTGCTCTCCATCCCCTGCACGCGTCCCCGCCGGCTGGTCAGGTCGCCCATCAGCGCTCCGGCAAAGTCGTCCGGTGCCTCGATCTCGATCTTCATGATCGGCTCCAGCAGCGATGGCTTGGCCAGCTCCATGCACTTGCGGAAGCCGGTGCGCGCCGCAATCTTGAAGGCCATCTCGCTCGAGTCCACGTCGTGGTAGCTGCCGTCGAAGACCGTCACCTTGATGTCCACCACCGGATAGCCCGCCAGGTACCCGCGCGCAGCCGATTCCCTCACGCCCTTCTCCACCGCCGGCACGTACTGCCGCGGAATGGCTCCGCCGAAGATCTCGTTGCCGAACACCACGCCCGTGCCCCGCGGCTGCGGCTCGATTCTCAGCTTGCAGTCGCCGTACTGACCGTGGCCTCCGGACTGCTTCTTGTGCCGTCCCTGCGCCTCGGCTTTGGCGCGCACCGTCTCGCGGTATGGCACCTTCGGCTCATGCAGAATCACGTTGGTGTGGTAGCGCCGCTTCAGCTTCGACACCAGGGCCTCGATGTGCGGCTGTCCCGCGCCCGACACCAGAAAGTCGTTGGTCTGCGGATCGCGATAGAACTTCACCATCGGATCGTCTTCCACCAGCTTGTGCAGCGCCGGGGCCAGCTTGTCCTCGTCGCCGCGCGTCTTCGGCTCGATGGCGTAGGTCATCGCCGGCTCGGGCATCGCCACCGGCTCGATAAACATCTCGTGCGCCTTGTCGCCCAGCGTGTCTCCAGTCAACGTCGTGCGCAGCTTCACAGCCGCGCCCAGATCGCCCGCGTGCAGCTCGGAGACCTCCACCGGCTTGCGTCCCTGCATGATGTACAGATGTCCCAGGCTCTCCGACTCCTGCCGCGAGTAGTTCTGCACCGTCGCGCCCGCCGTGATCTTGCCGCTGACGACCTTGAAGAACGTGACCCTCCCGGTGAACGGGTCGGTCATCGTCTTGTAGACGTAGAGCGCAAGCGGCGCCTTGTCGTCCACCGAGCGCATCACAATCTCGTCCTCCCCCTCGGCGGCAACGCCATGGACGCCGCCTCCATTGCCTGCCGTCGTCTGGATCTTGCCTCTGGCCGCCACTGCATCGCGCTCGGTCGGGGCCGGTGCATACGCTTTCAAAAACTCCAGCAGATGGTCGGTCCCCACGTTTCTCAGTCCGCTGGCGTACAACAGCGGAAAGATGTTGTCCTCGCGAATCGCCTCGTGCAGCGCAGCCACCATGTGCTCCTCGATGAGCGTTCCCGAGTTGAAGTACTCCTCCATCAACTCGTCCTTGCCCTCGGCCACCAGCTCCACCAGCGCCTCGTGCGCGGCCTTCGCGTCGGCCTGCACCGCCTCCGGAATCTTGATCTCCTCTCCGCGCCCATTGCCGTCCGGCTCATACACAAATGCCTTCATCGTCACCAGATCGACCACGCCGTGAAAACCCTTCTCATCCACGATCGGCAACTGCACCGGGACCACCTGGCGGCCCCACCTCTCCTGCATCTGCTCGATCATCTGATGCCGTCCCTGACGGCTATCGGCCTTGGGATGGTCCACCTGAGTGATGACCACCACGCGCGGCAGGTTCACCTCGCCCGCGTACTTCCACACCCGGTCGGTCACCGCCTCCACTCCAATCTGCGCGTTCACCACCACCAATGCCGCCTCCACCGGCAGCATCGCCGCCCGCGTCTCGTACAGGAACATGTGGAATCCCGGCGTATCGACCAGGTTGATCTTCACCCCGCCCCACTCCACGTACGCGACCGCATTGGCCATTGTCGTCCGCCTTGCCACATCTTCTTCGTCGTACGCCGTTACTGCCGATCCGTCGTCCACGCGTCCCTGCGTGGTGGTCATCTTCGCCGCCTGCAGCAGCGCCGCAATCAAGGTTGTCTTGCCGCTGTGTGCATGGCCAACCACCGCTATGTTCCGCACGTCCCGCCCCAGATAGTTCTTCATTCCCCGCTCCTCTTTCCCCTGTGACCCGGATCAATCATTCAATCTATCAAACGGCTTTCCACTCGCGTTCAGAGCACACAACCACCCACACGCCGCGGAAGGGGCATCCTATCACAAACGCAACAGTCCTTTCCCCCCTCCCATAAAGCCCGGCGCAGGAGGCCTCGCTCCGCGCCTCCGCCCCTCACCGTTTTGAAGGCGCAGAAGATCAACTGGCGTTTCGATAGATTCTTTGGCTCGTCTGGATCAGCCTATAATGTCGGTCAACGGAATTCGAAATGGAAGAGAATCGTTCAACTCAGACCGAAGTGAGACCTGTGAGTCGCTTCCTGCGATTTGTATTGGCGAGCATCACCACTCTCGTACTCGGCGGCATCATTCTTGTTGTCATGCGTGCAACGGGCATGTTGGTGGGGGGTGCCAATGACTTCTTCTTCCCGGAATACCTTGGGCAACTCGTGCAGTTCGCTCCTATCGTTGGTATCGCCGCCGCCACCTATCCGCGTCGATGGCTCTCCGGCCGTCACAACGCTTTAATCGTGGCGGTGGTTGGTGCGGCAGTGGGGTGCCTGTGCTACTACGTACTCCAGGAACGGATAGCGTGGTTGAGTCATCATGCAGCAACAACCGGCATTCAGAACATTCCGCGGTTGTGGCGCTATACGTTTTGGGAGGTCACGCCTGTCTTCGAATTTCAAATCGCATCGTGCTGGATCGCTACAGGCGCGTTAGCCATGCTGGTGACATTGACACGCAGAACGCGATCAGTTCTGGTCGCCATCGCGGTGCTCTGCCTGCTGGCGGTGGTGCTGCCATCTCCGATTTTCAACTATGTAAGGCACAATCAGGAGCTCACTGTCGCCATTGTGATTCCAGCCAGTCCTGGAGCAAGTCCGGCGAAACCGCTGCGTGCTTATAGCGTCGCCACCGGATCCCATTGGCTTAGCAAGGCGGAAGCAGATGCAGCGGCAGCCCACGCCTTGGAAGCGCTGCGCAAAGCGGGACTTCCCGGCCCATACCGCGTAGCCGAAGTCAATCAATCCGGCACAGGGAAGAAGGCTTTTCAGATTATTGTTTTGAATCCTCCTGTTCCCGCCGACACACAACTACCGCAACCGGACGGTACTGAGTTGATCTATGTTTCGGGCCCGGACGGTTGGCACACAATCCCCGCGCAAGCGCGAACGCTCGGTCGCAATGTTGAGATTCATGGGCCAAAATCGGGTGACCGTTGGATGGCATCTTATTGGATTCACACTGCGACCGATCCAGGAGCATTTGGAGGAGCGATTTGGCCAGACTGACCTGCTCTCACGGTCAGTTCCGTTTCTCCGATTCTCAAAGCCTCCGGAACACTCTCTTCGCGAAGATCCGCGTTCATCAACGGTCGTCGTTAGCCTTTGGCTCCTCAACGCAAAAAAGGCCGTCCCCGAAGGAACGGCCTTTCTGCTTTACTTGTTCTCAGCAAGGATTGCCGGAGGTTACTCGCCTTCGCGTTCGGAGCGCTTCCAGTTGATCAGATCGCCCAGAGTCGTGCTGCTGCTCGATGAAGAAGACGAGGACTTTTGCTCCTTGTGACCCTTCTCGCTGCCGCCGCGCTCCTTGTAGCTCTCCACCTCAGCCCGGCTTGCCTCTTCGCCAACCGCGCGAATGCTCAGCCCAACCTTCTTCTCTTCCTGGTTCATCTTCACGATCTTGAACTCGTGCTCGGTGTCCACATCCAGCTTCACCGCAACATTGTTCTGATCGACAGCCTCGGAGACGTGGCACAGACCCTCGACTCCCTCGGCAATCTCCACGAACGCGCCGAACTGCGCGGTCCGCAGAACCTTGCCCTTGATGACATCGCCGATCCGGTGCTGCGCGAAGAAGGTGTCCCAAACGTCCGGCTGCAACTGCTTCACGCCCAGCGAAAGCCGCCGGTTCTCCGGCTCCACGCCAAGAACGATCGCCCGCACCTTCTCGCCCTTCTTCAGCACCTCCGACGGGTGCTTGATGCGCTTGGTCCAGCTCAGGTTCGACACATGCACCAGTCCGTCGATGCCGTCCTCGATCTCGATAAATGCGCCGAAGTCGGTCAGGTTGCGCACCCGGCCCTCGATAATCGCGCCGATCGGGTACTTCTCTTCAAGCTGCTCCCAGGGATTATCCTGAAGCTGTTTCATGCCCAGCGAGATGCGCCGGTCGGTGGGATTCACGCTCAGAATGATCGTCTCCACCTCGTCGCCCGGCTTCACCATCTTCGACGGATGCTTCATCCGCTTCGACCAGGTCATCTCGGAGACGTGTACCAGCCCCTCGATTCCCTGTTCCAGCTCCACAAACGCGCCGTAGTCGGTCACCGACAGAACCCGCCCGCGCACCTGCGCGCCAATCGGGTAGCGCTCCGACGCATCCAGCCACGGATCGGGCGTCAACTGCTTGAAGCCCAGCGAGACCCGCTGCTTCTCTTTGTCGAACTTGAGCACCTTCACCTGAATCTCATCGCCCACATTCACCAGATCGCGCGGGTGCGTCAGCCGTCCCCAGCTCATGTCGGTGATGTGCAGCAGACCGTCCAGTCCGCCCAGATCGACAAACGCGCCGTAGTCGGTCAGGTTCTTCACCGTCCCGGTCAGCACGCTTCCCTCTTCCAGGGTGGCGAGCGTGACTGTCTTCTTCTCGTTCTGCTCCTCTTCCAGGATCTCCTTGCGGCTGATCACCACGTTGCCACGCTTCTTGTTCAGCTTGATGACGCGGACCTCGATCTCCGTGCCGATGTAGCCTTCGAGGTTGCGCACCGGGCGCACCTCGATCTGCGAGCCGGGCAGAAACGCCTTGATCCCGATGTCCACGGTCAGCCCGCCCTTCACGCGGCTCACCACCATGCCCTTCACCGGAGTCTTGTCGTTCGCGGCCTTCTCCAGCTTGTCCCAGATCTTGTGCCGCAGCGCCTTCTCGTAGCTCACCAGGTAGCCGCCTTCCGGCTCCTCGCGCTCCACCACTACCTCAACCGAATCGCCCACGTTGAACTTCGGCTTGCCCTCGTAGTCCAGCACCTGCTCCAGCGGGATCAGGCCCTCGGACTTCAATCCGATGTCGATCACCACATGCTTGTCCGTGATCTTGACCACGGTGCCCGTGACCACAACCTCTTCCGTGGTCAGGTTCGCGGCGGCTGCCGTCTCGGCGGCCTGTTCGCGGTCGAAGTTGGCCAATGCCGCGGCAAAGTCCGCCGCGTCGTAGTCCGGCTCGGCGGACAAACCGGAATCTTCAGCAGTTGCTTCCGGCGGGGTCGTTTCTCCGCTGGACGCTGAGATGTTGACAGGCGCGTCTGCGTCCTCTGCTACCGGCTCAGGCGTGGTTGAGGGGATGGTTGGGGACAGCTCGGCTTGCTCCGCTGTCGCTTCGGGCGCTAGGGTTTCCAGTTCGGTAGTCAGGGGTTTACTCTCGGTTTGGTCAGGATTGGGAACGTCTACGGTCATTGATTGCGTTGCTCCGGGATCCAAACTTCATCAAAATTCATTCCATCCGCGCAGCAGCTTCGGTATATCAGGCAACAGTCTCAAAAGACGCGTTGCTCGCTACACCGAAACAGATTCGGCAGGGTGGAAATGAACCATCTTGCAGAGGAGTTGCTGTACTTGGATCCCACACACAGCATCTCCACTAAAGGATATAGGCTCGGATGGACAGAGTCAATCCATTTACGCACCGCTCAATTCATCATTCTGGCGTAGCCAGAATCTCTGTATCTGTTCTGTCCGTTCTCTCCGCCGAAGGAGCCAACTCCAGTCCCCGCACAGCCGGCCCCTTCCGCACCTTGTATACTTCCACCCATGGATCGTCTCTGGACCCCGTGGCGCTATGAGTACGTCAGCCGCACCGAAGACTCCTCCCGACCCGGAGTCCCCGCCGCGCTCGACGCTTGGCCCGGCTTCCCCGCCGATTCCGGCAGGAAGGACTGCGACTGTGTCTTCTGCAACATGATCGCCGCCGTCGATTACGCCATCGCCCACGGCACGCCCATCGACGATGCCGAAAAATCCGCCCACCTCCTCACCCGCGGCCCCTCCTGCTTCCTCTGCCTCAACGCCTTCCCTTACAACACCGGACACATCCTCATCGTCCCTTACCGCCATCTCGACTCGCTCGCCGCTCTTCCGCCCGCCGACGCGCAGGAGATGATCTCGCTGGCTCAACGCGTGGAATCCGTCCTGCGCGCCGTCTACAACCCCTCCGGCCTCAACTTCGGCCTCAACATCGGACAGGCCGGCGGCGCGGGAATCGCCTCCCACCTCCACATGCACGCCCTGCCCCGCTGGATCGGGGACACCAACTTCATGACCGTCACCGCCGCCACCCGCGTCCTGCCCGAAGCACTCGACACCACATGGTCCCGCATTCGCCACGCCTGGCAGCCCTGACCAGCCTCACCTCTGGTGCCCCATCCATTCCGCGCCCCAATCCTGCTCTTCATTCTGGCGCCCCAATCCTGCGTCGTCATTCTGGCGCAGCCAGAATCCCCGTATTTGCCTTCTTTCGCTGGGCTCCGCATCCATTCCGCGATCTCTGCGATGAATGGAGATCTTGCCTTACCGGAGGGAGCAGGGGGCTTCAGCCCCCTGAATATAGCCAATGAATTCAAGGGGCTTTAGCCCCGGGCCTTCTGCCATGAATGACAAGCAAGCCTTTTCCCGCAGCCTGTTTACCCATGCCGTAATAGCCGCATAGTCTATGGGCTTTAGCCGCTGAGGTCGTAATTCGGGCTTGTTCAGCCCCGCTGCCTTATTCCGGCTTCGCACCCGGTGCATCCGGAGCAGCCGTGCCGGAACTCGTCCCCGGCGGCGGCGGAGGAGGCGACCCAACCCGCGTCGCCTCGTAGTTCGTGATCTGCCATGTCCCCGAAGCCAGCCGCGAATACACACGCATGTAGCGATAGGTTCCATGCATCGCCGCGCCTTCGTTCGTCCCCTCCACCTCGGCCCGCGAGGTGACGATCGCGGTCGGCCCAATCAGCTTCACATGGACGTCGTCCAGATCGAGCCGCGTCAGGACCGTTCTCCGGTTCCGCATCCGTTCCAGCAGCTGCATCTTGGTCACCACCTGGCCGCTCATGTTGATGCCCACGAAGTCGTCCGACAGCAGCCTGCCCATGGCCTCCACGTCGCCAGCCAACTCGGCGCTGCGCCACGCCTGCTCCATCTGCTCCACCTGGTGCTTGAACTGGTCGTTCCGCCGCGGATGCTGCCCCCTGGCCGGCGCATCCACCACAAACAGAATCGCCGCCAGTGACGCCAGCGCCACCAGACCTGCGCCACGCCGAAATACTCGATGCTGGGAGTTAAGTTGCGCCATGGGTCAATCCGTCTCGCAGTCCGTCGTGACGGATACTAGACTGCTTTAACCCATGGAGTCAAAAGAAAGTCGCGTGAACGCGTTTTTCCCCCGCCCACAGCGTTTTACACGATCGCATCGAGATACTTGATCTGCTGCGCGCGCATCAGCCGGAAGAACCCCTCCGCCCCGTACTCGCGGAAGTGGGCCGAGTTCTGGTGCAATGCCAGCGCAGCCTCGTCCGCATACTGCTCGTAGATCAACACCGTCGCCGGGTCTCCCGCCAGGAAGTGCGCAACGTACGTGACGCATCCCGCCTCCTCGCGCGATGCCAGCGTCAGCTTGCGCAGCATCTGGGCCACCGCATCGTGGTCCGCCTCGGCAATCTTCATCCGTACCGTAAAACTGATCATCGCTCCTCCGTCTACGCCCTCAACTCCGCCTCGAACTCCGGCAGCGTCATCGTCTGGTCGCGCTCCGGCCCGGTAGAAACCATCCCGATCTTCGCCCCAGACTCGCGCTCCACAAACTTGAGATACTCCTGCGCCAGCTTGGGCAGCTTCTCAAACTCCGTAATGCCTTCAGTGGGGCAATTCCAGCCCTTCAGCCTGGTATACACCGGCTGGATCGCCTCAAACCCCCGCATGTCCGCCGGAATCGTCTCCGTCAGCCTGCCATCGATCTTGTACCCCGTACACACCGGAATCTCAGCGCATTCGTCCAGCACATCCATCTTGGTCACCACCAGCCACTGGGTCCCATTGATCATGTTCGAGTAGCGCAGCAGCGGCAGATCGAGCCATCCGCATCGTCTCGGCCTTCCCGTCACCGCGCCGTACTCCTGCCCGCGCGCTCGCAGCAGCGTCGCCGAGTCGTCCTCGATCTCCGTCGGGAACGGCCCCTCGCCCACCCGTGTCACATACGCCTTGGTCACCGCGATCACCGTCCCGATCAACGTCGGCCCCACGCCCGTCCCGGTCACCGCGCCGCCCGCCGTCGAGCTCGAGCTGGTCACAAACGGGTACGTTCCATGGTCGATATCCAGCAGCGCTCCCTGCGCCCCCTCGAACATCACCTTCTCGCCATTCCGGATCGCCTCGTTCAGCAGGACCGCTGTGTCCGTCACAAACGGCGCAATCTGCTCCGCCGCTCGCGCATACTCCTCGTACATCGTCTTCGGGTCAAGCGGTGCCGTGCCAAACAGCGCCGCCGCAATCGTGTTCTTCTCGTCGCACGCGTTCTTGATGTGCGTGCGCAGCAGCGCCGGGTTCAGCAGATCGACAACCCGCAGCCCATTGCGATGGATCTTGTCCTCGTACGCCGGCCCAATCCCCCGCCGCGTCGTCCCGATCTTGGTCCGTCCCGGCGCCGTCTCCGCCGCCAGCTCGATCATCCGGTGGTAGGGCAGAATCACCTGCGCCCGGTTCGACACAAACAGTTGCCCATCCGGCCCGCCAGCCACAGGGAGCCCCGCGTCCCTCAGCCGCTTCACCTCGCTCAGAAACGCCATCGGGTCCAGAACCACCCCGTTGCCGATCACCCCCCGGCACTCCGGCCGCAGAACGCCGCACGGAATCAACTGCAGCACAAACTTCTTCCCTGCAATGATGACGGTGTGCCCCGCGTTGTGCCCGCCCGCATAGCGCGCCACCACACTGAACCTCTCGCTCAGCACATCGACGATCTTGCCCTTGCCCTCATCGCCCCACTGCGCGCCGAGAACCACTGCTGATTTACGCTGACTCACGAAAGATTTGCTCCGGAAGGGGTAGGTCCGCGAAGATCTCTCCGCGCCCATAATTCATCTTATACTGGATAGAAGAACGACCGATACGAGGAGGGCAACGTGGTTCAGGTCAGAGAAGCAGTTCAGAAAGCGCAAAGCTATCTTCCCGATGTCTTTCAATCGGCAGAAGGTCAGGATCTACGGCTGGAAGGAGTTGAGCTGAGCGACGACTCAAGGTACTGGACGGTCACATTCTCTTACGCCGAGCCCGGCGGCCTGCTCGGGCGCATCGGGCGCGAGTACAAGACCGTGAAGCTGCGCGCCGAGGATGGCGAACTTTTCGGAGCGCGAAATGGTATCTCCAGTTCGGGTCTGATGTGAAGCCGCATCTCACTAAGGTCATCCTCGATACAAATCTCCTTCTGCTCTGGCTCGTTGCGCGGACAGATGCAACACTCTTGCACCAGTTCAAACGGGTTCAACAGTTCACCAATCAGGACATCGAGTTGCTTGGAGAACTCCTCCAGCCCTACCGGAAGTTCGTGACCACGCCTCACATCCTGTCCGAGACGAGCAACTTTCTCGATCAAGCTCCATCCTGGCAACGAATAGCCTTGGTGAACAGACTGAAAGACTTCATCCGCAGCGGAGTCGAGGTCTACCGCCCCGCAGACGAACTCATCGAGCGGGACGAGTTCAACACGCTCGGCCTCACCGATACCGCCATCGCGCAACTGAGTGCCGAATCCGTCGTCCTTACGGTCGACTATCGCCTCGCCGGAAAGATCGAAGCCCTGGGCGGAAATGCCCTGAACTTCAATCACTATCGAACCGGACTTGCGGCACCCCTCTAGTCCTATGCCTGAGCTTCCCGAAGTCGAGACCATCGCCGCAGGCGTCCACGCCCGCGTCCACGGACAGCGCATCACCCGCGTCTGGACCAGCGGCAAACCGCAGACCTTCAAGTCCCCCGAGCCCGAGATCGCCGCCGCCCTCACCGGAGCCCGCATCGACAGCGTCCGCCGCGTCGGCAAGACCATCGTAATGACCGTTCACCGAGGAAAAACTCCGGACAGAAAGGATGTGGGTGCCCCATCCATCGCGGCCTCATCGCGATGGATGGGTTCGGCCGCCGGTTCGACCGAACTCCTCATCCACCTCGGCATGACCGGCCGTCTACTCGTCTCCGCGCCCGAAATCCCTCTCGCGCCCCACACCCACGCCATCCTCACTCTGGACGACCGCCGCGAAATCCGTTTCGTCGATCCCCGACGCTTCGGCCGCCTCTCCATCCACATCCCACCAACACTTACAACTCACAACTTACAACTTACAACTTCTTACACCGGCCCCGGCAGCGAACCCCTCACCATCTCCCTCGCCGGTTTCATCGCGCTCTTCCATCCGCGCCGCACGCCGATCAAGGCCGCGCTGCTCAACCAGTCGCTGCTTCACGGAATCGGCAACATCTACGCCGACGAGTCGCTCTTCCGCGCCGCCATCCGTCCCACTCGCCAGTCCGCCCGCCTCACCCGCGCCGAGCTCGCCCGCCTGCGCGCCTCGCTGGTCAAAGTCCTCCGCCACGCCATCCGGCTCGGCGGCTCGTCTGTCTCCGACTATGTCGATGCCGAAGGCGCCCGCGGCTTCTTCCAGCTCCAGCACCGAGTCTACCGGCGCACCGGCCTGCCCTGCCTCACCTGCTCCACTCCCATCCGCCGCATCACCCTCGCCGGCCGCAGCACCCACTTCTGCCCCCATTGCCAGAGGTAATTCCGAAGGCCAACGGTTATACTCAATGCAGGAGCATGCCCAATGTCGACTCTGTCAAGAACCGTTGTCGTGGACGAACAGTTGGACCGCGAGGCATCCCAAATCCTCGCTCAGATTGGTTTGAGTGTCGATGATGCTCTCCGCCTGCTCCTCACGCAGGTGGTTCACGACGAATGCCTGCCCTTCTCGATGCACATTCCAAACGCCGAGACCATCGCCGCCATGCGCGCTGCCGACCGCGGAGAGGGGCAGCGATTTGCCACTCCCGAAGAACTCTTCAAGGAACTTGGTATATAAACGCCATCGTCTGGTTCTTTTGAAAAGTTGCCCCCCATCACAATGTATAGGTATGTCAAGCTATATATGGGATATAACTAAGTATACAATGGTTGGCAAGTAAGTGTCTGAAAACACACAGCAGACTCCGCGTCCTATGTGATACAATCTACCGCATAGGAAGACCAAGCGAAAAATGGCGAACATGCTGACCTCCGTACTCTTGACGCAATACCGGCGCGACCTCAAGCGTTGCGAAAAGCGCGGCAAGCCCATGGAGAAGATGCGTCAGGTCATTCTTCTACTGCTCTCTGGAGAGCCGCTTCCAGTGCGCTATCGTGACCACGCCCTCTCGGGAGACTGGATCGGTCACCGCGATTGCCATGTCGATCCCGATTGGCTTCTGATCTATAAGGTTGACTCAGAGAGCCTGTACCTTGTCCGCACCGGCTCGCACTCCGACCTCTTTTCAAAGTAGCTGACATTGTTCCTGCTGGGCGAACTCCGAACTCCCCGCGCCGCGCCTACACTAACTCCCATGCTCCGCTACGCCATCACCGACCGCGCCCGCTTCTCCGCCGAATCCGGGCAGCAGGCCGAGCCTCACTGCCAAGCCGCGCTCCTCGCCCACGCCGCGCGCCTCGCCGCCGACGGCATCGACTTCCTCCAGCTCCGCGAGAAAGACCTCTCCGCCGCAGCTCTCACCTCGCTCGCCCGCAACCTCCTCGCAACCCTCCGCGCCGACCGAACGCGCCCCGCGCCCAAACTCCTCATCAACTCCCGCGCCGACATCGCCATCGCCACCCACGCCGACGGAATCCATCTGACCTCTTCGCCCAATGAACTCACCCCCGCCCAGATTCGCACGCTCTACGCCGCAGCCAGCCTGCCTGAGCCCGTCATCAGCCTCTCCTGCCATACCCTCGCCGAGGTCGCCCGCGCCGCGTCCTCCGTCCCCAACGAACGCCCCACCCTCATCCTCTTCGGCCCCGTCTTCGAAAAAGTAGTACGGGAAACAGTCGTCGCGATGAACTCTCCCTCAATAACGAATTGTCATTCTGACCCTGAACACAGTGAAGGGGAAGAATCCCCGCATTTTTCTGGTTGTGCGACGGCTTCCCCCGGAGGAGAAAATGCTGTGGAGGAGGCCAGCGAAAGACCCATCTCCGACAAAAAAATCACCGCGGGCACCGGTCTGGATCTCCTCCGCGCCGCCTGCCTCGCCGCCGCGCCCATCCCCGTCCTCGCCCTCGGCGGCATCACCCCCGCCAACGCTGCCTCCACGCTCGCCGCCGGGGCTGCGGGCGTCGCCGCCATCCGTTTCTTTCTATCGGAATCCGCACAGATACCCCCAGAATCCTCCCATTGACCTCGGCCCCGCAACGCCCTACCCTTAACTTCGTGCTCATCACTCCCCTCCAACTCGAAAAAGAGCCGCTCCTCTTCGACGAATCGCTCCCCTCCGGCGCGCTCGACTACGCCCCAGACGTCTCTCAGGTTGGCCCGCTGCCCATCCTCGGCCGTGCCGATCTCATCGTCGAGAACCGCGGTCACAGCCAACAGGTCGCCGACATTCGCGTCCGTGCTGCCTACCATGGAGACTTTGAACTGCTCTGCGCGCGATGCGTCGAGCCTGTTCCCACTCCGGTCCGCGGCGACTTCGACCTCATCTTTCGCCCCCAGGCCGCCGACGCAGAGCCCGGAGAGCGCTCCATCACACCCGACGAGACCGAAATCGGTTATTATGATGAAAGTGGTCTCTCGCTTGAGGATGTCGTGCGCGAACAGGTGCTTCTCTCCCTGCCCTCCCGCACGCTCTGCAAAGAAGACTGCAAGGGACTTTGTCCGCGCTGTGGCCAGAACCTGAACCTCGCAACCTGTAATTGCACTGTCTCCTCCGAACCGGATCAGCTTGCTTCGGGGTGGAATGCGCTTGCGGGCCTGGCCGGCACGATCAAACCCGGTTAGCACATTTTAAAGCCACCGGGCCTCCAATCGCCGCCGCAAGCCGTATCGCAGTCGGCGCGGGCCAATCGAAAGGGAACAGAAATGCCGAATCCGAAACGCCGCCACTCCAAGCAACGCACCTCCAAACGCCGCAGCCACGACTTCCTCACTCCGGTCAGCACCTCGGAGTGCCCCAACTGTCACGAACGAAAGCTGCCCCACCGTATCTGCCAGAAGTGCGGACAGTACAAGGGCCGCGAAGTCCTCGCCGTGAAGGAAGCAAGCTAACCCCTGTCCTTGTTCCCACACTCCCAGATGCCAATCGACATCGCAGTTGATGCAATGGGTTCCGACAAGTCTCCCGAATCCGAGATTCGCGGGGCCATCCTCGCCTCGCGCACTCTTGGCGTCCGCGTCCATCTCGTCGGCCCTCAAGAGATCCTTCGCCCCGCCCTCGACCGCGCCCTGCGCAGCCGCTTCCCTGTCCGCTACGGACGCAAGCGCCCGCAGATCGAGATCGTCCACTCCTCCGAGTGGATCGGCATGGAAGACAAGGCCGCCCAGGCCGTCCGCGCCAAGCGCGACTCCTCCATGCGAGTCGGTCTGCGCATGGTGCGCGAAGGCACCGCCGCCGGTTTCTTCACCGCCGGCAACACCGGCGCTGCCATGGCCACCGCCAAGATGGTCCTGGGAATGCTCGCCGGAGTCCATCGCCCCGGCCTCTCCACCATTCTGCCCACGGCGCTCGGAATACCCTCCATCCTGCTCGACGTTGGAGCCAACGTCGATTGCGACCCAGACAACCTCGTCCAGTTCGCCGTCATGGGCCACATGTATGCCCGCAACGTCCTGCACATCGCCCATCCCCGCGTCGGCCTGCTCTCCATCGGCGAGGAGGACAGCAAGGGCAACTCCCTCACCCACGACACCTTCCCCCTGCTCCAGGCCCGCCCCGAGATGAACTTCATCGGCAACGTCGAGGGCCGCGACCTCTTCAACGGTCACGCCGACGTCATCGTCTGCGATGGATTCGTCGGCAACGTCGCCATCAAGACATGCGAGGGAACCGCCCGCCTGGTCAGCGTCCTGCTGCGAGAGTCCCTCAAGTCCACCGTCACCTCGCAGGTCGGGGCACTCCTCTCCCGCCGTGCTTTCCAGGACTTCAAGAAGCGCGTCGACTACTCCGAGTACGGCGGCGCGCCCCTGCTCGGAGTCCGCGGTGTCTGTATCATCGGCCACGGCGCATCCAACGAGCGCGCCATTATGAACGGAATCCGTGTCGCCGCCGAGTTCGCTCAGGCCGAGGTCAATTCCGGCATCGAAGCCGCCCTCCGCCCCGCCTGAGCCACCGTCCCTCTGGTTTGTCATTCCCGTAGGGAATCGGCTCTTCGCAGATGCCTGTTCTTGCTGTCATCCTGAGCGCGTCTTTCGAGCGCGAAGGACCCCGATGCATCCCGACCCGCCACAACCGCATGCCCTTTTCTCCCACAAACTCCCGCCGTTTCCCGTTCTCTCGCCTGCACGCAAAATCCCACAATCCCTGAATAATTAACTGAATTCGTACCCAAATGTGTTAGAACCAATGTACCCATCGGCTCACATCCATCTGCCGTTAGACTTGGTTTTATCAGGAGACAGCCCCATGCTGACCCCACAGAACCTGATCCTCAACCGCCCCTTCCTCACGCCTCTCACCCACGCCGAACCAGGGCAGCAGTCGAGCCTCATCCCGTCGCTCGCATCGCTGCCCGGCGCATTTCTCATCGCAGCCCCCAGCGAAGAGGACGAAGAAGAAGACGAAATCGACCCTGAGGACACCGAAGACCACCTCGACGACCAGGAAGAAGACGAAGACGTGGACGACGACGAAGAAGAAGATGACGAGGACGACGACGACGACCAGGTCATCGAGGACGGCGGCGACGAAGACGAAGAAGAAGAGGACGACGACGAAGAAGAGGACGGCGAGCACGACCCTGACTCCGACTCCGACTCCGTGGAGTTTTTCATGCATCCCTCCCGTTCCATTCCACGCAGCCGGAGGGTCCAGTAGCGTCCCCCAAAATGAGGTACCCCAATGAAGCGCAGGATTCTGCTTGTAGACGACGAAGTGGCCGTTCTGCTCACCCTCAAAGCTGTCCTGGAGATCAGCGGTTTCGATGTGGACACCGCTGCCTCGGGCCGCGAGGGCAGGAGCAAGCTGCGCGCCCACCAGTACAACATGGTCATCACCGACATGCGCATGGAGAGCGACGACGCCGGTGCCGAGGTCATCTCCGCGGCCCAATCGGCCAGCTATCACCCGGCCATCGCCCTGCTCACTGCGTTTCCCATCGCCGACGAAGACTGGCAGACCCTGGGCGCAGACAAGATGCTGGTCAAGCCCATGCACACTCAAATCCTGCTGCAGCAGATCGAGAAGCTGCTCGCCTCCCACGAGGCCAGGCTGACCATCTGGAGCGTCCCCCTGCCCACCTCGGCAGCGGCAAGCAAAGCCGCAAAGCCTGCCTCAACCAAATCAACCAAACTGGCCAAGCCAATCGCAAAAAAATCCGCCGGACCGCGCAGCGCGGGCAAGTCTGCCGTAAAAAAATCCGCCGCAAAGCAAGTTGCCAAAGCCGCCCGGCGATAACCGCCATGCTCCCTACCGCGGAGCGTGCTCCTTGATATAGGTGCGCAACGCCAGGTTGATCTCCAGCGCCTTGCTCACGCCGTTGTCCAGCATGTGCAGCCATTCCCTCGCCGGCTCCTTCAGTTCCACCGTGCCCAGCAGATAGTTGGTCTGAACGATGATCTCCAGCGCATTCGACAGGTTGTGCGCCAGTTTGCGAATCTCCAGCGCAAGCTCTTCGGGAATCTCCGGAGGGCCGCTCTGGGGCGTTGTCTGCGTTGGTTCGCTCATAATCGCGTGAAATGCCTCCCACGGATGGTGTTCTCTGAAGCCGTTTCAGTGTATGACAAGATGCGCGCAATTGACAGCAGACTCCGCGTTTGAAAGACTAGGGACTCACGACTGCCGTGTCCAACCGCGGGGTTCGAGACATACAGGCAGTGCCGTAGTGGCGGAATTGGCAGACGCGCATGGTTCAGGTCCATGTACTCGCAAGGGTGTGGGGGTTCGAGTCCCCCCTTCGGCACCAAATTTTTTCTAACACACACTGAATGTCCACGCAGCTTGAGCAGATTCTCGCGCATACTCAGCTCGAAGTAACGGAACGGCGCGTCGCGGCCGATCTCGCGCTTCTTGAGCGGAGGGCCGCCGCGCACACGCCACGCGGCTTCGAGGCCGCCCTGCGCAGGGCTGATCCAGCCATCATCGCCGAGTTGAAAAAGGCCTCGCCCTCGCGTGGCCTCATCCGCCCGGACTTCGATCCGGCAGCCCTGGCCCGCTCGCTCCAGGCCGCAGGAGCAGCCGCGCTCTCCGTACTCACGGACGAAAAATTCTTCCAGGGATCGCTCGCCAATCTCACCCTGGCGTCAGCCGCAACCTCGATTCCCTGCCTGCGCAAGGACTTCATCCTCGACCCCTTCCAGATCCTCGAAGCCCGCGCCGCCTCGGCCGACGCCATTCTGCTGATCGTCGCCGCGCTCTCCGACGCCAAACTCAAAATCCTGCAAGACGAAGCGCGCCGCATGGCGCTCGACGTCCTCTGCGAGGTGCACGACCGCGCCGAACTGGACCGCGCCGTCGCCCTCGGCTTCACCATCATCGGCGTCAACAGCCGCAACCTGCACACCATGCAAGTTCAGCCGCAGACCCAGCTCGAACTGGGCGAGTGGATTCCCGGCGACGCCGTACACGTCGCCGAGAGCGGCATTCGCACCGCCGCCGACATATCTCAGATGCGCAAATCCGGCTACCACGCGTTTCTGATCGGCGAGTCGCTGATGCGCCAGCCCAACCCCGCCGCCGCGCTCACCACTCTGCTCCAGCAAGCGGGATGAGGCCGATGCCATGTGGATAAAGATCTGCGGCAACACAAACCTCGAAGACGCCTCTCTTGCCGCCCAGCTCGGCGCGGACGCCGTCGGCTTCGTCTTTGCGCCCAGTCCGCGCCAGGTGACGGCGGCACAGGTCGCGGCAATTACGCCGCACCTTCCGTCCCACATCGAGCGCATCGGAGTCTTCCACTCCAGCGACGCGCAGCAGATCGCAGCTATTGTTCACGAAGCCGGCCTGACCGCGGTCCAGCTCCACGGCACGCTCGACCTGCCGCTGGCCCAGCGGCTCGCGGAAGAGTTCACAGGCAGCGTGCGTATCATCCAGACCCTGCACTGGACGGTCGCCCCCGCAACGGAATCGCCCGCCGCGCGGCTTGCCAGCCAGATCGAGCGCATCGCCCGGCTTGGATTCGCCGGCCGCATCCTGATCGACTCGAAGGTCGGCGCGGCCACGGGAGGCACCGGCGTCGCTTTCGATTGGACAGCCTCGCGCGCCCTCTTCTCCTCCGCGCCGAGCGGCCTGCATCTCATCGTCGCCGGCGGCCTCAACCCGCAAAATGTCGCCCGCGCAATCGCCCGGCTCAACCCCTGGGGCGTGGACGTCTCCAGCGGCATCGAATCCTCGCCCGGCCGCAAGGATCCCGCGCTCCTGGCCCTCTTCATCCAATCCGCCCGCGCCGTTCTCCCACATTACTCCCGCTCATAGCCCAAAGCCCATAGCTCATAGCCGAAACAAAAAAATCGCCGTTGCCCACCCGCAAAAACCCCAGCAATTCCCCTTGTCAAGCCCCTCGACATCCCAAAATCCACCTAACCAACACCAACCAAACCACTTCTCTCCGAAAAATAGTTGGCATAGTAGTTATGCTCCGCTTGATACAATTAACATATGGATCGAATTCATCCGGCCAACGCGAACTTGCCCCATCGCACCGTCCACGCAACAGAAACGATTCATAATAAGTACTTTAGACGTAAAGTAGCTGCAATGACTACTTTGGCGACGCTGACTTCCGCCTGTCTATTGATACGAAATAAGTTCCACGCAAGATACCCCCGGGGGGGGGGGGGGGGGGGGGGGAGAAAAAACCGCGACCAAATGGAGAATAAACAGCAATCAGTTCCTGCGATTCTCCGCTTGAAAATCTGCGAAGCATTCGAGACAACAGGTTCGCCCTTCCAGCGTGGGATTTCTGTCGATGAAACGCATTCGTGCGCGCAACGTCTAATCGTCTGGACATCTCGCATCGCACTGCGTTGCATTGCAGGCGGATATACTTAACTCGGCAACACCACCGTGCAACGCCCGCAGCCACGCACAGCCAAATTCGCATGAGGACCTAACTACCGATGGACACACAGAAGCAAGCTACAGCCGATCTCTTCGCTCGCCTTCGCAACCGCCGTCTGAGCGCGACCTTCGCGCTGCTGGCGGTCCTCTCCTTTGGCATTCTCGTTGGCTCCATCTTCACCCGCTCGGTCAGCGCCAAGGGCCAGGCAATCGACTCCTCCGACGCGCGTCCGCTCAACATTCCCAATCCTCGCGACCTCTCCACCTCCTTCTCCAAGATCGCCAAGGACGTTGGCCCCGCGGTGGTCAACATCAACACCGTCTCGATCCCCAAGCAGTCCGCCAACCGCCGCACCGGTCGCCGCGGCCAGGTCATCCCCTTCGGCGGCAATCAGGGCAACGGCAGCAATCAGGGCAACGGCAGCGACCAGGGCAACGGCAGCGACCAGGGCAACATGCAGGACTTCTTCAACCGCTTCTTCGGCGGGCAGGGCGGAGATGACGGCGAAGACCAGGGCGGCGGCGGCAAGCGCGAGGCGCTCGGCTCCGGCTTCATCGTGGATTCGCGCGGCTACATCATCACCAACAACCACGTCGTCGACAAGGCCGACAAGATCTACGTCAAACTCTCCACCGACCCCGATAACGACAACGATCAAGGCCGTCCCGCGCATGTGATCGGCGTGGACTCCGATACCGACATCGCCGTCATCAAGATCGACGCGCCCAACCCGCTGCCTACTGTCAAGCTGGGTAACTCCGACGGTGCCCAGGTTGGCGACTGGGTCCTCGCCATTGGCGAACCCTTCGGCCTCTCCAAAACGGTCTCGGCGGGCATTGTCTCGGCTAAGGACCGTGCCATCGACGACAATCCCGATAAGCCCAACCAGTTCCAGCGCTTCATCCAGACCGACGCCGCCATCAACCCCGGCAACTCCGGCGGCCCGCTGGTGGATATGGCCGGCGAGGTGATCGGCATGAACACCGCCATTTACACCCAGTCTTCGGGCTCCGAGGGCGTCGGCTTCGCCATGCCCTCCAACACCATCGCCAGCGTCTACAACATGCTGATCGGCCCCGAGCATAAGGTTACGCGCGGCTCCATCGGCATCGGCTTCGCCTCCGCCGTCCCCGCAGCCGTCACCCGCGAATACGGCTTCGCCAACGGAGGCGTCCTTGTCGAGGATGTCACGCCCGGAAAGGGCGCAGACAAAGCCGGGATCAAAGCGGACGATGTTATTGTCTCGGTCGACGGCAAGCCAATCAAGGACGGCGATGCACTGGTGTCCGACATCTCCTCGCGCAAGGTGGGCTCAACCGTGCAGCTAGGCTATCTCCGCGACGGCAAACTGCACACCGCCAGCGTCAGTATTGGCGATCGCAGCCAGCTCGAATCCGACGCCAGCAAGAATGGCGACAACAACGCCACACCCGCCGAGTCCGACGCAGGCGAGAGCAAGCTCGGCATCACTGTCACCGCCGTTCCGCCCCAGTTCGCCAGCAAGCTCGGCATTCAGGGCGGCGTGATCGTCAACACTGTCCGGCCCGGATCGTTTGCCGACGATATACACCTGGAAAAGGGCTTCATTATCGTGGAGATCAACAGGAAGCCCATCGCCGACGAGGCCGCATACCGGGCCATCGTCAACGGCCTGAAGTCGGGCCAGGACGTGGTCTTCAAGGTGAAAGTGCAGGGAGCGAATGCGCCCGTCGGAACCCCCCTCTTTGGAGGCACGCTGCCCTAACCCGTGGTGCGAGCCAGGCAGGAGCGTACGCCATCCGGCGAGCGCTCCTGCTAAGTATCGAGTAAGGAACCCGCTAAGATGCAGAATCCACGATTCGTGTTGCCAAATCGTGAAATCTGGGTATAGTCTGACCACGTCAGTTAGAGGTTTGCATGGGTTCTGTGTCAAATTGCTCCATGAGGTCTATCCTTATTATGCGTTTGGGTCAAATCATTCTGTTGTCAACCCTTATCCTCGGCTCGACCTGCCCCGCAGTCGCTCTCACACACTCGCGCCGCGGACCCACCTCGCCGAGAATCGGCAAACGCACTTCCAAGACCAAGCCACAGAGCCAGCGAACCATTGACGATGAGCGCGCCACCCAGATCCAGAGCGCCCTCATCCGTTCCGGGTACCTCTCTGGCGAGCCCAGCGGCCACTGGGACGCGGAGACCCAGGCCGCAATGGAGAAGCTACAGGGCGACAACGGCTGGCAGACAAAGCTGGTGCCAGACTCGCGCGCCATCATCAAACTCGGCCTCGGATCCAGCACCGCATCGGGCAACTCCCTCGCCGACCAGGCCACGCTCTCTACCTCCAGCCAGCCCAATGCATTCTCGCGGTAATAGATTCTCTTCCCTGCAATCTGCCATTGCTAATATTTTAGACAGAGTGTCGGAGTTTGAGACACAGAGCTGATTTTGCTTGCAACCTGGATTAAAAAAACGGCGGGAACAGGCATTTTTTGCCGGTCCCCGCCAAGCGCTCTTCTGTGAACCTGTGAACTAATCTTGTGAGCAAGACCTTGAACTAGGCCACCTTCTCCTCCTCATCGTGCTTCTTTCTGGCCGTCATACCCTTGCTATTCGCCGAGTTGTCAGAGCGCAGCCCTGCCAGCGCAGCCCGAAGTCGAACCACCGCCGATGAGTGGATCTGCGAGACGCGCGATTCCACCACGCCCAGCGTCAGCCCAATCTCCTTCATCGTCAACTCTTCGTAGTAGTAGAGCGTCAGCACCATCCGCTCCTTCTCCGGCAGTTCCTCGATGGCGTCCGTCAGGCGCTGCTTCATCTCGCCCTGCAGGCAGCGAAAGAGCGGGTTCTCGTCCGGCGGTCCTGGAATATAGGTTAGTTCTTCGTCGCCCGAGTCCTCGGATCGCTGCATGTGCAGGCTGCCGATCTCGAGGCCTTTCAACTCTCCCAGCAACTGCTGGTACGCGCTCAGATCCATATCCATCTCGCGGGCGATCTCCGGCTCCGCCGGCACACGTCCCAGCTTGTGGGTCACCGAGCGAATCGCCTCCTCGACAGCGCGTCCCTTGCGACGCAGCTCGCGCGGACTCCAGTCCAGCGTGCGCAATGAGTCCAGAATCGCACCGCGAATGCGGAACTGCGCATAGCTCTTGAACTGTACCTTCTTGCTATGGTCGAACTTGGAGAACGCATCGATCAGGCCCACTATGCCGGCCGAGATCAGATCATCCAACTCGACATGCTGTGGAAGCCGCTCGTGAATACGCCGTGCCAGGTAACGCACAGTGGGAAGATGTTCCAGCAGAAGCTGGTCGCGCTCCGGAACAGACTCACTCTCCACCTCGCTTGCGAACAGTGCGCCAGTCGCGGAGAGAAACGGGCCGTTGCCTGCCTCCGGCAACTCGGCAAGCCCAGACCCTGCGTTGTTCTGTCGTTCCTGCATCAATAATGTGTGGTCCCTCATACTTGCCTCTTCTCCAATGCGCCAACTTCGAATTCCGATGCCTGACTCCCATATGTTGCAACATCAATCTCAATTAGCATTGGATAGATGCACGACAATGGCCACCGCGTAGCCACATTGCATTAACCTTTTCTCAGATATTCCCAAAATGGGTCAGTGCTCCACTGCGTTGGCACCGTGCGCGGCGTAACGCGCAGCGGAAGGGTCACTTATTGGCACACAGATTTCCTGGGCGGTTAGAGCCTGGTTGAAAGAGGCCGTGTATAGCGAAAAAAAAGTCGCACAGCTTAAAAAAATAGGTTCTTGTGCAACCTGCCAGGCATGTATTCTTTGAATTATTTAATGATTAAGAGATTCGCGGGAACTGGTTATTCTTCAGTTGCGCATGGCTCCGGTAGCGGATGTCCTCGGCTGAAATCTCCGGGTTTGCGCCGGCCAGGATCACTGCGCGTTCGAGCACATGCATCAGCTCGCGCACATTGCCTGGCCAGGAGTGCTCCAGCAACTTTTCCGCCGCGCCGGGCGCGAGCCGCTTGCGCGGACTCTGCTGTCCCAACTGGTCCAGAAAAAATTCCGACAGATCATGGATGTCCTCCATTCGCTCTCGCAGCGCAGGCACCTGGATGGGGAAGACCGCCAGCCGGTGATACAGATCCAGGCGAAACGTACCCTCCGCTGTTTGTTGCTCCAGCGGCTGATGGGTGGCCGCGATCAGGCGCACGTCGACCCGTGTCATCTCATTTCCGCCTACCCGCTGTAGCTCGCCCGACTCCAGAAAGCGCAGCATCTTGGCCTGCATTCCCACAGGCATCTCGCCAATCTCGTCGAGCAGCAGCGTTCCTCCATCGGCCGCCTCGATCCGCCCCATGCGCGACTGCACCGCACCGGTGAAGGCGCCGCGGGTGTGGCCAAATAACTCAGCTTCCAGCAACGACTCCGGAATGGCCGCGCAGTTGAGCACTCCGAAGGGCTTTCCCGAACGCGTGCTGAGCCGATGCAGGGCGCGCGCAACCACCTCTTTGCCGGTCCCCGTCTCGCCTTCGATCAACACCATGGTGGAGCGCGGCGCCACCAGGTGTACCAGCCGCGCCATCTCGCGCATCGCCGGGCTATCGCCCACCAACTCCGGCAACAGCATCCTGATCTTGCGTCCTGGCATCTCCGAAACGGGAACAGACTCAACGGTCTCTTGCACCTCGAGCCATCTTCCGGGAGAGAGGCTCAAACTACGCTGCGAGAACGTCCCGTCCGTGACGGTCCCATCCGGCATCGAGCGATAGGCCCCCGGCCCGCGCTGGGCGGTGCCCTCGTCGATCGAATTTCGGGTCGTCGGCCGCCGCACCGGAGATCGATTTGCAGCCCCCTCCTTCGCCTCGCGAATTGTGTGCAGCAGTTCATTGCGCCACGAACTGCGCGGGCCTGCTGGGGGATCGTCACCGCCCCCGGCCGCACCGTCCAGATGCAACTGCTCGATCTCCGGATAGAGCAGCCTCACATGGGCCGCAAACTCGCGCACCTCCAGATCCGGCAACCAGCCGTCGAGCAGCAACGCCGTAACTGGTTGCGACTCCAGTTGCAGCAACGCCTCCGCACCACCGCTGGCCTGCCACACTCGCCAGCGCAGGGCCGCCAGCCGTTCGCAGAGTTGCAGCCGAAACTCAACGTCCGCGCTCACCACCACCACGGTCCGCGCCTCTGGCGTACGCTCGGCCGCATCCAGCTCAACGTCCAGATCCATATCTCCGGGCGCAATCTTCATCGCGTCTGCTGCCGAATCCCTGACAGCATCCCGCAGCCGCGCCTTCATTTATCTGCCTCGAACTTCTCGGCCTCCCGCATCGTCTCATGCAGGATCTCGCGCATCGATTCCACCGACGCCACCAGACGCCGGCACTCCGCCAGCCCCGTCTCCATAGCTTCGCGATAGGCCTCTTGAGTATCGGTCAAGGCTGCCATCTCCAGAGTGCACTGCAAGGTCGTCAACGGCTGGCACAGCTCATGCAACTCCGCGCTGAGCTGCTTCATCTTGCTGCAATTGCTTCTGCCTCCTAACTCCTCCGTCTCAGGCATGGGACGCACGCCCCCCTAGCGCAAAGATCGACGTCAACACCGTCGGCGAGCTGCCCGCACTGGCCTTGAGATCGCTGTCCTCCAGTGCCCCCAGCAGATAGCCCTCCCCGCGCACCGTGCGAATCACCGAGTGACAATCCGCGGACGAGTTCTGCGACGAAACTGCATTTCTGCCCAGTTTCTTGCGCAGATAATTAATATAAACCTCGACAATGTTGGTATCCATGCGGCTCGTCCTGGCGGCGATTGCATTGTCCCCAAGCGGCATCCTCCATACCTCCCGCAGCAGCTCTGCGCGGCTGCAAACGCGCTCGCCGCGCCGCCGCATCAGCGATTCCAGCAGGGAGAACTCAGTCGCCGTCAGCTCCACGTCGCGGCCTGCCTGTGTCACCCTCCGCTGGGCACGGTCCATCGCCAGATCGCCAAAGTGCAATACCGTGTCCTCGAACTGGCTGCGCCGCCGGCTGAGCGCCTGTAGGCGCGCGCGAAGCTCATGGAAGGAAAACGGCTTCATCACAACGTCGTCGGCACCCAGTCGCAGACACTTCACCCGCTCCTCCATCTCGGCCCGCCCCGTCAACACCAGCACGGAGGTGGAACGGAAGTGCTCCTGCATCTCAGCCAGCACCTCGATTCCGTCCATGCGCGGCAGGCCCAGATCCAGAATCATCAGCTCAGGACGCAGCTTTGCCGCAAGCTCAAGCGCCGCCTCGCCATCCGTCACCACAGCTACAGCGTGGCCGTCGAGCTTCAGCCCCTGTTGCAGGAAATGTCCTAATGCGGAATCGTCCTCAACAATCAACACATTCACAGGCAGCCATCCTATAGAGGAATCCAAAAGAGCAATATCCCAGCACCCTAGAACTTTCTTATCGGCCCAATCGCCGATTTCATCTGTCCTGCCCGCGTGACTACTCTCCGCTTCGCCTGGGAACGGCAACTGCCAGGCCGTCTACAGCGTCCCCGTGCGAAGGATGCGCATGTAACTTGGCGTAACTTTGGTACCGCAAAAGTACTCGAACAATACGCCGTCACTGACTGTGTTTAATTGCAGCCCGCTCAAACACAGCCATTTACGCACAGATTCCATCGCTGTTGCTCTCTCGTTGCAGTTCTCCACCACTAACGCGGAATTGTCAGAGTTGCAAAAGACGAATATCATTGCGGTGGTGTTCTTAGCCGGTGACGATGCGTTTTGCAGCGCAACCCACCGATCGACCGCACGCAAGCTGGCAGTACTCGTTTTCTAAATCTCCCGACTACAGGCGGTCTCGCGTGTCTTCTCGAACGGCTGCTGGAGCTTCTACCCGATGTTGACGAAACCCGCCAGCTTTTCCGAGGAGGGCATCACCGCCTCCGCGCCGCAGAATTCCAACCTCCGTTGGTTTGTCTGCGCCCTGCTCTTTGCCGCCACCACCATCAACTACATGGACCGCTCCGCGCTCGGGCTGATCGAGCCGCTCCTGCACAAGCTGCCGTTCATGGGATGGGACTTTTCCAAGGGCGACATGTTCCAGGACGCATACCAGCTCAACTATGGACACATCGTTGAGTGCTTCATGGTCGCCTACTGCGTCGGCTTTCTCTTCGCCGGTCGCATCATCGACAAACTCGGCACCAAGGTTGGTTACGCTTGCGCCATTGCGGTCTGGGCCTGCGCCTCACTCAGCCACTCCCTCGTCACCAGCGTGATCGGCTTCTGCATCGCCCGCATCTTCCTCGGCTTCGGCGAGAGCGGCAACTTCCCCGCCGCCATCAAGGCCACCACCGAGTGGTTCCCCTCGGAAGAGCGTGCCCTGGCCAACGGAATCTTCAACTCCGGCTCCAGCGCCTCCTTCTTTATCGCCCCAATCCTCATCGCCGCCGTCACCGCCCGTTTCGGCTGGCATGCCGCCTTTATCTGCACCGGGTCTATGGGAATTATCTGGTGCATCGTCTGGCTCATCTTCCCCTACAACCGCCTGCGCCGCGGTTCCACCCAGACCCAGGCCAACCTGGAAGCCGATTTTTCCGCCTATGCCTCGCAGGGAGAGACCCTTCCCTACTCCGCTCTGCTGCGTCGCCGGGGCTTCTATGCCTTCGCCCTCGGCAAGGGCCTCACCGATCCCATCTGGTGGTTCTATCTCTTCTATCTCCCGATGTTCCTGCACAACAACTACGGCCTGGACCTCAATCACGCCAAGTACCCGCTTATCATCATCTATAGTGTTTCCACCGTAGGATCCATCGGCGGCGGTTGGCTCTCCGGCTTTATCATCCAGTGCGGCCACACGGTCAACGCCGGGCGCAAGTACGCCATGCTCATCTGCGCGCTGTTGGTCGTCCCCATTCTTTTTGTGCCCTACTTCGGCGTCATCTTCCCCACCAACCCTTGGCCGGCCATCGCGCTGTTCTCGCTGGCAACCGCAGCCCACCAGGGTTGGTCCGCCAATCTCTTCGCCACGCCCACCGATATGTTCCCGTCCACCACGGTCTCCACCGTGGTCGGAATCGGCGGGGCCGCAGGAGCACTGGGCGGAGCCATCTTCACCTATCTGGTGAGCCACTACTTCTCGCTTCACCCCATGTTCATATTTTCCCTGGCCGCCTTCGCCTATATCTTTGCCCTCGTCATCTTCCAGATCCTGGTACCCCAACTCGGGGCCAAAGCACCGGATACTTATCTACCTGAATCCGTCTGACGCCATGCCGGGTACACCCCGCTGTTTGTCTTTCCGCACCGGGAGCCCCGTATCCAGGGGTCTCCGGCGAGTGGTTCTGCTCGCTGGGGCCGGCATCTTGTATTTGAAATGTGGGCTCCTGCTCTGCCAAAGTGAAACGTCTTGCCCCGCCACCTGATAAACTGGCCTATCAAGCCAATGCCAGAAAATCCCAAAAAGTTCTACCTCACCACTCCGATCTACTACGTCAACGCCCGCCCACACATCGGCCACGCCTACTCGACCATTGCCGCCGATGTCATCGCGCGCAGACACCGCCTGCTGGGCGACGACACCTTCTTCCTCACCGGCACCGACGAGCACGGCCAGAAGGTGCAGCGCTCCGCCGAGGCCGCCGGAATTCCCCCGCAGCAGTTCGCCGACAAGGTCTCCGCCAGCTTCAGCAACCTCTGGAAGCGCATGGGCATCACCAACGACGACTACATCCGCACCACCGACGCCCGCCACAAGCGCGGCGTGCAGCATCTCTGGCGGCAACTGGAGGCCAACGGAGCCATCTACCTCAGCTCCTACACCGGTCAGTACTGCGTCTCCGACGAGGCCTTCGTCGATGTCCCCGTCGGCGCGCCCTGTCCCGAATGCGGTCGCATCACCGAGACCATCACCGAAGAAAACTACTTCTTCCGCCTCTCCGACTACCAGCTTCCCCTGCTCGACCTCATCGAGAGCGGCCAGCTCCACATCCAGCCCGACACCGCCCGCAACGAAGTCCTCAGCTTCCTCCGCGGCGGCCTCAAGGACCTCTCCATCTCGCGCACCAGCTTCACCTGGGGCATACCGGTTCCCGGCAACGAGAAACACGTCGTCTACGTCTGGCTGGACGCCCTCGCCAACTACATCACCGCCATCGGCTACGGCTCCGACGACCCCGCCGAGCAGGCCAAATTCGCGCGCTACTGGCCCGCCGACCTGCACCTCGTTGGCAAGGAGATCACGCGCTTCCACTGCCTCTACTGGCCTGCCTTCCTGCTCGCGCTGAACCCGAAGCTCCAGCACGGCCCAAATGAGCCGATGCCGCAGCTCACTCCCGCCGAATACGCGGAGTGGGCCAAAGCGTGGCTGCCGAAGTCCATCGTCGCCAACGGCTGGCTGCTCTTTGAAGAGTCGAAGATGTCGAAGTCGCGCGGCAACATCGTGCGTACCGAAACCATCCTCGACGCCTTCGGCACCCTCTGCCCACCCGTGCCCACTTTGTTGTCATCCCGCAGCGAAGCGGAGGGATCTGCTTCACCCTCGTTCGATCCCGCCCCCGCTTTGAAAGGGACGGGCTTTAGCCCGTCCGCCACCAAGCCAGAGCGGGGCGCGGCTTTAGCCGCCGAGGGAACGTCCGTCGTGCCTGGCCCTTCCGGAGGGAGCAGGGGGCTTCAGCCCCCTGAACAGATGCCCAATGAAAAAGGGGCTTTAGCCCCGGGGCTCGCCCAACCCACCAAAGCTCAGCAGGACCTCTTCGCCGCCGATGTCCTCCGCTACTTCCTCCTGCGCGAGATCCCCTTCGGCCAGGACGGAACCTTCAGCTTCGACGCCCTCATCACCCGCTACAACGCCGACCTCGCCAACGGCTACGGCAACCTCGTCAGCCGCACCCTGACGATGATCAGCAACTACTTCGGTGAATTTCCTAGTTGCGGATTTCCGGAAGGGAACGAGGGTTGGAATCGGCACCAGTGGCTTGAATACTTCCATAGGATCAGCCCAACCAAGGTTTTTTGGTCTGAAACGAGTGATGCAAAAGGCGAAACCAACGGCCCTCAGATCATGGATATTTTCAATGGTGCCTGCGCGCTACACAGCTTCTTGGAAATCGAAGTCGATCCCGTGCTCCTTGTTTCGATGGCTAGAATACAAGCCTTGATCTCGCTCACTGATCGCTATCTATCGAACAATGCTCCTTGGAAACTCGCAAAGATTGAAACTGTCGAAGCGAGGCAAAAGCTTCAGGATGTTCTCTACACCGCAGCAGAATCCATCCGCATCATTACTGCCCTGCTCTACCCGATAATGCCCTACGCCACAGCCTCCGTCTGGCGTCAGCTCGGCCTCGGCGACATCGAAGAAGCCGCGCGCAACGGCGAATTAAAAGACTTGAAATGGGGCAGACTAAAACCCGGCACAAAGCTCGGCACCCTCGCCCCCATCTTTCCCCGAGCAGACAAAGGACTCGCCCAACTCATGACCGACATGGAAAATCCCACTACACCCGATGCCCCGAAGCCTGCAACCGCGCCAACTCCAGAACAATCGGTTCAATCGGTGGCATCGGTGTTAAGCCTCTCTCTCGACGAGCCGGCCAAGCCCGAGACGACACCGCAGATTACCATCGACGACTTCGCCAAGGTCGATCTCCGCGTCGCCCAGATCGTCGTCGCCGAGCGCATCCCCAAGGCCGACAAGCTCCTCCGCCTCGAAGTCGACCTCGGCCCCAACTTCCCCCGCCGCCAGATCCTCGCCGGCATCGCCGAGTACTACGCCCCGGAATCCCTCATCGGCCGCAAGGTGGTCATCGTCGCCAATCTGGCTCCTCGCAAGATGCGGGGGCTGATGTCGCAGGGGATGATCGTCGCCGCCAGCATCGGGCCGGCGGGAGCGCCTGTGCTGACAGGATTCCTCGAAGACGTGGAACTTGGCGCGCGCCTCAAATAACGGTTTGAAAACAAGGATTGGACAGTATAGCCGTCAAAGTTTTTTCGGTTTCGTTCTAACCAGTTGGGTTGATGGGAGTCTTACAGATATATGGCTACTCCGGTTGCAGTGCCGCTCAGCGTAAGCGAGATGGGGATGAACGAGGTGGAACGCGCGCAGGCACTGGCGATGCGCTATCACGCCGAGTTCGTCGACCTGAAGAACTTCAAGATTCAGCACGAGCTATTCAAGAGCGTCCCGGTCGATCTGATGTTCCGCTACAACTTTGTCCCGCTGGAACAGCTTGAAGGCCGCCTGGCCATTGCGGTCAGCGATCCATCGAAGCTGATGATGCTGGACGAGATCTCCGGCCTGCTGGGGCAGCGCCTGGTCACCCGCGTGGCCACCATGTCGCAGATCACCGACCTGCTCAAAAAAACCGAGCAGTCGCAGCGCGTACTGGACGAGGCCAGCGAAGGCCTGGCCTTCGACGTGCTCTCCGGCGACGACAGCTCGGACGAGAACATCTCCATCGAGCGGCTCACCGGCGAGGACGACATCTCGCCCATCATCCGCCTGGTGGACACCACCATCTTCACCGCGCTCGAGCGTCGCGCCTCGGACATCCACCTCGAAACCTGCGACGACTGCCTGATGGTGAAGTACCGCATCGACGGCGTCCTCCAGCAGGCAATGGCGCCCATCGCGCGCGAGCATCACCAGACGATTCTCTCCCGCATCAAGGTCATGAGCGAGTTGGACATTGCCGAGCGCCGCGTGCCGCAGGACGGCCGCTTCCGCGTGCGCTACAAGGGACGGCTCATCGACTTCCGCGTCTCCATCATGCCCACCGTGCATGGCGAAAACGCCGTGCTGCGTGTTCTGGACAAAGAGTCGATGTCGGAGAAGTTCAAGAAGCTCTCGCTCGATGTCGTTGGCTTTGCGCCCGAAGACCTCGAACGCTTCCGCCGCTACATCAAGGAGCCTTACGGCATGGTGCTGGTCACCGGACCCACCGGCTCCGGCAAGACCACCACGCTCTACGCCGCACTCAACGAGATCAAGTCCGAAGAGGACAAAATTATCACCATCGAGGATCCGGTCGAGTATCAGATTCGTGGCATCACGCAGATCCCGGTCAACGAGAAGAAGGGCCTCACCTTTGCGCGCGGACTGCGCTCCATTCTGCGCCACGACCCCGACAAGATTCTGGTCGGCGAGATCCGCGACGCGGAGACGGCGCAGATCGCCATCAACTCGGCGCTGACCGGGCACCTCGTCTTCACGACGGTCCACGCCAACAACGTCGTCGACGTGCTGGGCCGCTTCCTGAACATGGGCGTGGAGCCGTACAACTTCGTCTCCGCGCTCAACTGCATCCTCGCCCAGCGCCTCGTCCGCACGGTCTGCGAGTTCTGCGTGCGCGACGTGTACTACACCGACGCGGAGCTGCTGGCCAGCGGCCTCGAACCCGACGAGTGGCGCGGCTTCACCTTCCGCGAAGGCCCCGGCTGCATGGAGTGCGCGGGCACCGGCTTCCGCGGTCGCTCGGCCATCCACGAACTGCTGGAGCTGGACGACGAGATTCGCGAGATGCTCCTCGCCAAGCGTCCCGGCAGCGAGATTCGCAAGAAGGCCCGCGAGAAGGGCATGAACTTCCTGCGCGACTCCGCCATCCAGCGCGTCCGCCTCGGCATCACCACGCTAAAAGAGATCAACAAAGTCACATTTATCGAGGCGGGACGGTAACAGCGCCAGTGAAGAAGGTAGTTCTATGAATCAAGGTTTGAAGATGCGACGAATCAAGCGGTTTCGATGGGTGATCGGGGTCTCGTTAGTGGTGCTCAGTGCCTATAACGCCGGCTTGTGGGCTGGATTGATACCCTGGCCGGCCCGTTGGATGAGAATCGTTGTTGCCTTCTCAATTCTTGGCCTCTGGCTACTGTATGGCCTGGGTCTGTGGCTGTGGCAGAGATCGCGTGAGGAAGCTGAGAGGGAAGTCTAGGACAGCATGGAACTGATACCGAGGACGAAGGCAATCGGCTTGTTTTTGTAATCATTTTTGTTTATATTTCTATGAAGAGTACGGAGTTCAAACGTTGGCTTGCGGAGCAGGGAGCGACTTTCAAAGGCGGCAAGGGATCGCATCTGAAGGTCTCGTTAAACGGCAGGAACTCCGTTCTCCCGATGCACAACAAAGAGCTTGGCACAGACTGGTACAGGCGATCAAAAAGCAGCTCGGACTCAAATAGGTGGCTCTATGCGATACCCGATCCACATAAAACCTGATGGCAAGCACTTCCTCGTCACCTTTCCCGACATTCCCGAAGCCCTCACCCAGGGCGAGACTGTGGAAGAGGCGTTGGCAATGGCAGCAGAGGCATTGGAGACGGCGCTGGACTTCTACTTTGAGCAGCCTCGTGAAGTTCCCGAGCCCTCCCACATTAAACGTGGCGGAAAGTTCGTGGAGCTACCCGCGAGCCTCTCAGCAAAGGTTTTGTTGCTGAACGAGATGGTTCGCCAACAGGTGCGCCCTGCAGAGCTTGCGCGACGACTCCAGACAACGCCGCAGGAGATCAACCGGCTCACCAACCTCCACCACACCTCGAAGATCGACGGAATTGCCGGAGCCATGAAGGCCCTCGGCAAGACACTTCAGATTCGCGTCGTCTAGGCGTGCAAAGTTTGCAGCAGACGAAGAACGCCGAATCAAACGAACAGGTAGTCTAGGACGGAATGGAATTTATACCGAGAACGTTGGGAACGCGGCCACGACTGGCCTGCGAGGTGCGCGCCGAGGGCGTGGTTGCTGCGCGCGCAGAGGACGCATTCGCCGTGCTCTCCGCTGTCGCGCGAGTGCCACTGGCGGATGAGATCGTAGTCCCGCGACTGACCGCAATCGAAGCCGATGGCACAGTCGACAGCTCCGCCGCACCCGCCGTATCCAGCGGCGTAGGCGGCGACGCGAAGGGGCGGGCCGTAGTCGTCGCAGCGGTGCGCAAGGCGCTCGAAGCCGTCTGCCTGCGCTCGCGCGAGGTCACGCTGGTCGTCCCCGACGCATCCGTCCGTGTCCTTCTGCTGGACTTCGACGAGCTTTCCACTAAGCCCGCCGAGGCCCTGTCGGTGGTCCGCTTCCGCCTCAAAAAACTTCTTCCCTTCGACGCCGACGACGCGGCCGTTAGCTATCAAGTGATGGCCACCGCGAAGGGCAGCTTGCAGGTGCTTGCAGTCGCCATGCCGCGCGAGCTGCTGGCCGACTACGAGAGCGTGGTGCGCGAGGCCGGCTTCGAGCCGGGCGCAATCCTCCCCAGCACCCTGGCGGCGCTGGCCGGACTGCCCGAAGGCGACGCGCCGATGCTGGTGGTCAACGCGGGACGCGATGGAGTGACCACGGCAATAGTGAAGGCCGGGGTCCTTCTGCTGCACCGCACCGTCGATCTGGGCGCGGACCGGCGGGCGGACCAGCGAGCCGCCGCCACGCAACTCGCAAGCAGCGCAATTCAGGTCCCGCTGGTCGACCGCGAGCGTTCCGCGGAAGAGTGGGCGCGTCAGGAGCCCGTCGGCTTTGACGACCAGAACAACGCTGCCGTCGCAGTCGAGACCACGCTCATCCAACAAGAGATTATGCAGGAGATCGAACAAGAGATCGCCGCGGAGTCCAGCCTCACGGAGTCAGCCGGCGAGGTGGCCCAGGCTGTCAGCGTCGCCGCAGCCTACTTCGAAGACACGCTGGAGTCGCCTCCGTCAGGTATCCACGCAGCCGGAACGCTGGGTGCCAAGGCTCTCATCGCTCTGCTTGACGAGGCGCGCGTCGGCCCATTCGCCGTGCGGGAGATGCTGCACTCCCAGATGCTGGGTGCCGGCGCATCCTCGGCCGGCTCTCCCGGCGGAGTTCCGTTAGGCTGGCTGGCGGGAGTGCGCGGGGCGCTGACCAACTGATGCGCATTGCAATCAATCTCGCGACCCGTCCCTTCGTTGAGTTGCGGCCCCTGTTCGCGCGGCTTCGCCTCACAATGGCCGCGCTGGCGCTCACCGCAATCGCGCTCGGCGCCGGACTGCATCTGCTGAATGCCAGAGCGCGTGCCGACGAGGCGCGGATGGACTCCCTCAAGGCGCAGACGCTCGCCGCCCAGATCGAGCGCCAGACCAACGAGACGCGCATGCACGAGCCGCGGAACCAGGCCGTGCTCGAACGCTCGACCTTCCTCAACGACCTTTTTGCCCGCAAGAGCTTCAGTTGGACCGCGGTGATGATGGACCTCGAACGCGTGCTTCCGGCGGGCGTTCAGGTCACCAGCATCGTACCCGTAATCTCGGCGGAGGGCGGCGTCAATATCCGCATGCGCGTTAGCGGGCAGCGCGACCTGGCCGTCGATCTGGTGCGCAATCTGGAGCGCAGCCAGCGGTTCCTGACTCCGCGCCTGGTCAATGAAACATCGCAGACGAAGGAGCCGAACGGCCAGACGCCCGTCGTACAAACCGGTGTTCCCGGCGGCGTGGAGTTCGATATATTGAGCGGCTACAATCCATTGCCCGCGGACTACAAACGAGTGCCCGCGGCGCTCAAGGACAAGGCGCAGGTGCAAGTGGTCAAAGCCCCTGCACAGAAGAACAAGACGCAGCCGGAGACGGCGATTCGCAGCAAGCCGGCAAAATCCTCCGCCAGTAAAATTTCAGGCCGCAAGCCTGCGGATTTAAAGCCTGCGGCAGGCATCAAGCCCACGGTCCCGGCGTCCGGCCAGAAACCCTCGGCAGACATCAAGCCCACGGCGGCTGGCGGCTCTACAAAGACCGGCAAGCCCGCAGCCAACGGGGGTGTGCGATGAGCGCCGTCACCGCGACAAAGCCAAATGTCTCTGTCGGCAGTGTGCTTGTACGTGCGCAGAGCCTGCTGAGTGCGCTGAATCTGCACTGGACGGGAGTGGGGCTGCTGGCCCTCGTGAACCTCTACCTGCTGGCGCAGATGGGGTTCCTGTGGCACGCGGCGAGCAATCACAACGCTGACGCGATGGCCCAGCAAAGCATCGCTCTGAAGACCTCGGAGATTGCGGCGCAACCCCTGCGCGGGCTGGATGCAAAGCTGGCACGTGCAACCGAGGAGGCGGACAAATTCTCCCGTCAGCGGCTTCCCGCATCGGACTCCGAGGTGGCCGGCGAGCTTGGCATACTGACCAAGAAGCAGGCCGTGCGCCTGACGCGGGCGCAGTATTTTCATGATCCAGTGCTTGCCGGTTCCGCGGGCGAACTGACCGAGGTCCGCATCGACGCCACCCTCAGCGGCGACTACCGCGCACTGGTCCAGTTCATCAACTCCATTGAGCGAGACAATCTCTTCTTCGTCATCCACACAGAGACGCTCACCGGCCAGCAGAGCGGAACCGTGAACCTCAGGATGGGCATGACAACGTATGAGCGGAGGGCCGCGGCGCAGGGCCTCACAACCTCTGAGAGCAAGACTGCGCGCGAAGCAGACGCTGCATCTGGAGGGCCTGGGCAATGAAGACGGCCAGCAGCAAAGGCTCGGAAGACCGCAAGAAGATGGTCGCGAAGATTGGGTTTGTGCTGATCGCGGCAGCACTGTTCTACTTTGAGTACTTCTACACTAGCGCCCCCGCAACGCCCGCGCCGGTTGCCGCAGAGCCCGCGCCCGTTGTTGCAGCGGGCAACAATCCAGCCACGGCAGCCCCAGGCGCAGCCGCAAAGCAGGTGGGCACAACCTCGGCCGCGCTCGACCCGACCCTGCATATGGAAGCGATGCTGGTGACCGAGTCGCTGGAGTACTCCGGCAGCGGCCGCAATATCTTCTCGCCGAACTCGGCACCGGCGCCAGTGGTGATTCAGAAGCCGCTCGCATCGGCACGGATCACGGGGCCTGCGCCCGTGGTTGTACCCTGTCCGCCGAACTGTCCACCACCTCCTCCTCCCCCTCCGCCGCCAGCGATCGACCTGAAGTTCTTTGGCCTCGTGGCCTCATCGAACGGAACGCGGCAGGCCTTTCTGTTGCATGACGACAGCGTCTTTCTGGCCTCCGTCGGAGACGTTGTGCTGCGCCGCTACCGCGTGGTCTCGATTGAGGCGAAGTCGATCCGGGTGGAGGACATGCAGTACAAGGACACACAAACGCTCCCGCTGCTGACAAACTGATGACAAGTTCCAAGGTTCAAGGTTCGAGGTTCGAGGCAACGCCGCCGGGTCCCAGCACCGAGCAGGGCTTCATGCTGCTGGGACTGATCGTGGCTATCGCGCTGGTCCTGATTGCGCTGAGCGTGGCCGCGTCGAAGGAGACCTTCAATCTGCGCCGCGAGCGCGAAGTGGAGTCGGTGCGCCGGGCCAACCAGTATGTGCGAGCGATCCAGTTGTACTACAAGAAATTTGGCCGTTATCCCGCCACCATCGAACAGTTGGAGAACTCCAACAACATCCGCTTTCTGCGTCAGCGGTATGTGGACCCGCTCACTGGCAAGGCGGACTATCGGCTGATCGGGGTGGGGCAGAACCAAACCTCGGTAAAGGGCTTCTTTGGCGAGCCGCTGGCTGGAATCGCATCCACTGGCCTGGGAGCAGCCGCGGGATTGCAGTCGAACGGCATCGCCGGAACTGCCGGATCAAGTGGTGCAAGCGGATCAAGTGGCGCATTCGGTTCAAGTGGCGCAAACGGCTCCGCGGGAGCGCCGGGAGCAAACGGATCCACGGACGCAAGCGGCTCGTCCGGATCATTCGGCGGCTCGTCAGGGTCCGGCAGCTCGTCGGGGTTCGGCGGCCCATCGGGACTTGGAAGCGCTACTGGAATGCAGAGCCAGTCTGCAACCGGATTTTCTGGCTCGTCTGGCCCCTTCATGGGCGTTGGCAGCAGCGCGACCGGCACTTCCATCATCACGCCGAACGAGCAGACCACCTACCAGACATGGGAGTTTCTCTACGATCCGCGGATCGAAAAACTGAAGCAGGCAGCAGCCCTGAATGGGGGCGCGAGTTCGTTGGGCGGGGGAACACTCGGCCAGTCGCCGAGTAGCTTCGGCCAGTCGAGCGGCTTCGGCCAGCCCCCAAGCACTGGTCAATCGTCAACTCCGAACGGCACCAATCAATCGACTTCGCCATAACCCTGAAGGTTCGCTGGCCCGTCAATCGCCGGTCGATTCCCCTGTTCCGGCCAGGCCATACTCCTTCAGCTTGCGATAGAGAGTCGTCTTGCCGATCCCGAGCAGCTTGGCCGCCATCAGCTTATCTCCGTTCAACTGGCGGATGGTACCCAGGATCGCCTGCTTCTCCATGTCGGCAATGGAGACGATGGAGTCGTCCGGGCCATCCTCCGCTTCGGCTGCCGACACAGGGTTGGCCTCCCGGCGATGCATGCGGAAGTCCTGCAATTGCGTGGGCAGGTCGGCCATGTGCAGCACTGGCCCCGAAGAGAGGGAGCAGGCGCGCTCGATCGCGTTCTCCAGCTCGCGCACGTTGCCCGGCCAGTCGTACTCGGTCATCAGCAGGATCGCGTCCTCGGAAAAGACGTGGGAGGCCCCGGTCTCGCGGTGCAGCCGCTCCAGGAAGTGCGCCGCCAGGATCGCAATGTCTTCCCGGCGCTCGCGCAGCGGAGGCAGCTTCAGGTTGACCACGCTCAAGCGGAAGTAAAGGTCCTTGCGGAAGGTTCCTTGCTCAACCATCGCGCTCAGGTCGCGGTTGGTTGCAGCCAGCACCCGCGCCGTGATTGGCACCGCGTGGGTTGCCCCCACCGGGCGCACCTCTTTTTCCTGTAGCGCACGCAGCAGCTTGGCCTGAAGATCCAGCGGCAGCTCGCCAATCTCGTCCAGAAAAACGGTCCCGCCGTCGGCCGCGGAGAGCAGCCCCCCCCTGGAGCGGTTGGCTCCGGTAAACGCGCCCTTCACATAGCCGAACAACTCGCTCTCGATCAGCGTCGGCACCAGCGAGCCGCAGTCGACCGGGACAAACGGCTTGGCCGCATTCGGCCCGTTGTTGTGGATGGCGCGCGCCACCATCTCCTTGCCCGTGCCGCTCTCGCCCAGGATCAGCACCGGGTGGGTCGAGTTCGCCACCTTCGACAGAATCCGGTAGACCTTCTCCATCTCCGGCGATCTGCCGATCAGTCCTCCCATGTCCGTTTGCGCGCGCAGCCGCTCACGCAGCATCCGGCTCTCGATGTCGAAGTGCAGCCGCTGGCTGGTGCGTTCCAGAACGCCGGTCAGCTCCTCCAGCGCAAATGGCTTGGTCAGATAGTCGCCGGCCCCGATGCGCATCGCCTCAACCGCGGATGCAACCGTAGCAAAGGCCGTCATCACCACCACGCCCATCTCCGGATAAAGGGTCTTGACCTCACTGAGCAACTTCAGCCCTCCGCCGCCGGGCAGCTTCAGGTCGAGCAGAAGCATCTCCACCGGCTGCTGCCGCAGCACCGTCAGCGCCTCCGGCACGCTGTTCGCCGCCAGCGGCACAAAGCCCATTCCGGTGGCGATCTCGCAGCACGCCTTGCGCAACGAAGCGTCATCGTCCACCACCAGGATGCGAAACGCCGGCATCCCCTCCGGAAGGCGTTCCAGCAGGTGCTTGCCCTCCAACCCCGATACCCCAACCAGGACCCCCGACGGCATGGATGCAGCAGCCTCGACCGTCACCGGCTCGCGCGCCCATCTCCCAGCCAGGGCAGATGTCGCCGCGACCGCCTGTCCAGCCTTTCGTGCCTGGTCCGATTTGCCTGAAAGCGATATGGAAAAATTCGGTTCCGGTGTCAGCATATCGTCCATCTCCCATCGCCTGCCGCGGAATCTATACCAGACTCAGGAACCGCATCCACCTCAACCGTACGCAAACCCTGGGCCGCGTGCTGCCCTCGCCGTTCCCGGCACAGCGCAGGCGATTCGGAGGTTTCAGCACGCCTGCCCGAAGCGGATGCACCGCAAGAAACAGAGCTGCTACCGGCCGCGTCTTCCTGCAAGCCCGCCGACGCCGGCCATTCGATCTGCACCCGCGTGCCGATTCCCGGAGCGCTCATCACTCTCAGGTCTCCCGCCGAAGCAGCGACCAACTCTCGCACCACGCGAAGTCCTATCCCGTGACTGCCCCGCGACGGGGCCCTGTATCCGCTCAAAATTCTTTCAATCTGCTCCGGCACCATTCCACACCCGGAGTCCTCCACCGTCAACCTCACCCTGCGCAGCGGCCACGGCCTGGGGTCGTCCATGCGATTGATCACCACCCCCACCCCAATCCGGATCGCCCCCGGAGTCTCGTCCGCTGTTCCATCCGCGATTCTCTCCAGGACCTTGCCCCGCACAGCGCTCCCCATCGCATCTCCGGCCGGATCGTCCGATCCTTCTGGCCCGCACATCGCCGCCGCCGAGTTGCGCACCAGATTCACCAGGATCCGCTCCACCGCCTCCCCGCCCACCGCAGCCGGAAACGAGGCCGCCGTCCCGTAGCTCACCTCGATGCCCCTGCCGCCCGCAACCTGGCTGAGCAGGCCAGAGCAGCGCTCGACGATCGCGCGCAGGCTCACCGGCGCGGGCCAGGGACCTGGACGCTCGACCACCCCACCCTCGGCCGCACGCACCTTCTCCAGGCCCAGGGAGCGGACAGCTCCCGCCTGCCAGGCAGCTCCCGTGCAAGACCCCAGCGGCGATTGTCCTTGCGCAAGCGGGGACTGCATATGGCGCTCCATCAGGTGTTGGATCAACGCTCCGCTGCGCGTTCCCAACATCCGCAACTCCTCCGCATAATGGCGGTGCTCCGGCTTGAGCACATCCGGCATCGACAGCAGGTCGCAGTAGAGTCCGATGGTGCCCATCAGGTTGCGCGCATCGTGCAGCAGACCTTCGTCCTGGGGCGTCTCCGAACCAGAACTCGAGCAACTCAGTCCGGGAGGCGTGGAGACCTGGCCGCAAAGAAGCGAATCTACAGCGATCGATATGGGCGGCGTGAGTGATTCGGAACGGCTATACATCCCTGAGGCGGTGGAACTCGGCTTTGCCCGCATGGTTCGTACTCCAGTAATGGTCACACCAGGTACAGCCTGTTTCTCTCCTGTTCTGAGAATACAGACACTCACTCTATAATCAGTTTGAGTGCCAAACTGAAACACTGTCCGTAAGTTATAGATAATAAATCCATAAATCGCCGTGCCGCTAGGTTCCGTTCTGGCACACGATTCCCGATTAGGAACCGGGAAATCACCCGGTCGCGCGTAAGCATAACAAAACAAAGATAACTCTGCGATTCCCTAATTGGCACACATTCCCGTTTCGGGAACCAGTGGAGGCACATGCTAAACTCCTGCCCCCACCGGAACTCAATCCTGCCAACCTCCGTTCGTCTATTTCACCCAGGCAAACGCGACTGGCCGTGGCAGACGGGCCTGCTGCCGATTGTTCTATCCCTGATCCTCTTGCCGCCAGCCTGCTTCTCTCGCGAAGGCCAACTCCAATCCGTGCCTCTATAATCGCACCATGGCTCCAATCTCCCTCGCAACCTCCCCTTCCGCCCCTGCGCTCGCATCTTCCGAATCATCGGCCCCCGCATCCAGCCAGATCTTCCGCCCCGACGGCCGCGCCGCCGACGCTCTCCGCTCCGTCCGCTTCACCCCCAACTTCGTCGCCACCGCCGAAGGCTCCGTCCTCATCGAGACCGGCAACACCCGCGTCCTCTGCAACGCCTCCATCGAGACCGGCGTTCCCGGATGGATGCGCAACTCAGGCCGCGGCTGGGTCACCGCAGAGTACGGAATGCTTCCCCGCGCCACTCTCACCCGCACTCCGCGCGAATCCGAGCGCGGCAAGGTCGGCGGCCGCACCCACGAGATCCAGCGCCTCATCGGCCGCAGCCTGCGCGCCGTCGTCGACATGAAGGCACTGGGCGAGCGCACCATCATCCTCGACTGCGACGTCCTTCAGGCCGACGGCGGAACACGTACCGCCGCCATCACCGGAGCATCGGTCGCCCTCGCCCTCGCGCTCTCCAAGCTGGTCGCCGCCGGAACGCTCAAAACCTCGCCGCTGCGCCAGATGCTCGCCGCAACCTCGGTCGGCATTGTGGACGGAAACATCCTCCTCGATCTGGCCTACGAGGAAGACTCGCGCGCCGATGTGGACATGAACGTCGTCATGCTGGCCGATGGCGGCCTGGTCGAGACGCAGGCCACCGCCGAGCGCGTCTCCTACACCCGCGCCCAGCTCACCGCCATGCTGGACTACGCCGAAAAAGGCATCCGCCAACTCCTCGCCGCCCAGCAGGCCGCCCTCGCCACCGCCGTCTGAACCACAGCTACGTTTGTCATTCTGACCCTGAACGGAGTGAAGGGGAAGAATCCCCGTATTTCGTTCGGCGAGCGTCGGAATTTTACGCCTACGGCTTGGGTGCGAACCAGAACGCGTACACCAGCATCGCCACTCCGATGAACAGCGGAATTAGCCCAACCGCCCCTGCCGCGCCTCTCTCGTAACTGGTCAGCCATCCGAGACAGGGTATCAGTGCAAGTCCCACCGCAATGTTGATGAGCCCAGCAAGCTTAATCCCGCCCAACCGCTTGGCCGCCTTGATGCGCTCCTGCTCCCGCAGATACTCAATCGCAGGAGCGCTCCCCGCGCCCGACTCGACGATCTTCTTGATCATCTCGGCGTGATAGTAGGCCTCGCGCTCCGCCCGCGGCGACCTGGAGAGGAACCTGATCGCAAAGAAAAACAAGAGAGCGATCGGGCTCAAGAGTATAAACACAACGATAAGATGCCAGGGTTGAAATAAGTCACCCATCGAGTAAACCTCCATGTCTTTCTAATTGCTTCTTATTCCGTGGGACATGATGTTTCCGCATTCGGTTTCGTTTTCTTGGGAAATATCTTCGTTCTGACCATCCGCCTCTGCTCGCAAAAGAAAACGCAACCAAAACCAACGCGCAAGGGTCACACTGGTTTGAGGAGATCATTTGAGTACCTCGGACAGCCAGTGCATCTCAGGCAACCAGCGCGCCGACGAAGATCGCGAGGATGCAGCGCGGGTGATCGCCGGGGATACACAGGCCTTCGAGGGCATCGTGCGCCGCTGGCAGTCGCCGCTGATCAATCTCGCCTACCGATTTTGTCGCGACCGTGGCCGTTCCGAAGAGATGGCGCAGGAGGCGTTCCTGCGCGCCTTCCGCAATCTGGCCTCGTGGCGGCAGCAGTCGGCCTTCTCCACATGGCTCTTTGCGCTTGCGACCAACCTATACTGCTCCGAGCTTCGCCGCATCCCGCCAATCTCACTGCCGTTCGACGAGATCCATGAGCCGAGCGATCCCCATGCCATCGACGGCGGACTCGAAGAGCGCAACCAGAGCGCGGCGATTCACCAGGCCGTCGAGGGCCTTCCGGCGAAGTACCGCGAGGTCCTCACGCTGTATTATTTTCACGAGAAGGACGTTCCCTCGACTGCGCGCAGCCTCAAGCTGCCGGAGGGTACGGTCAAGGCGCATCTCTTTCGTGCGCGCAATCTGCTGCGCCAGAAGCTGAGGCCGCTGGTGGAACATCGCGCCGCGGCAGAGCCGAGTCCAACCCTGAATCCAGGCCAGATGCAAGACACTCCAACCCTCCCACTCACTACGAGGTTGCTATGAACTCCCCATCCACAACACCGGCCAGAGAGACCCGGCAGAGAGATGCTGCCCTGCTTGCGGAGGATGTAGACCGTCTGCTCGACGAGCATCTTACGCAACCGGCAGAACAACTCGCGCCTTCCTCGGGCTTTGTCCGCACAGTTATGGAGTCGGTCCACGTTCAGGCCAGCGCGCCTCCGCCTCTCATCTTCCCCTGGCGTTCCTTGCTTTCCGCCACAGTCGCCATTGCCTGCGGTCTGGTTGCGTTTGTTATTTACGCCGTCCGTGCAGGGTCAAACCTTGAGCAGACCTTCGAGGCCGCTCTACAGCCATACCTGGCGCTCGCACGCTCGTTGACTCCAGCCCAGATCACACTCTGTTGGATTTGGTTGGCCACGTTGCTCTCGGTCGCATCCATTGCAGCGTCGTTTCGGCTCACCGGCAACAACGAATAGCCCCCACTCCGCGTACAGCTTCTATGGAGTTGAAGTAGTGGGTGGGTCGGCGGGCTTATCTGTTGACGGAGCGGCGGGCTTGTCGTCCGGCAATGGCAGCAATACGCGCTTCTGGCTGCCCGGCGCGGTCTCTCCCGGCTTGAGGATCGTCGGCGGCTTGGCGCTGCCATCTTCGCCGTTGCCTGGTTTGCCGTCTCCCATGGCAATCTCGTGCGTGTCCTCCGGGTCGAGATAGCCGCGCATCTCGTTCTTGTCGTGAATCGCGATGGGCTTGCCCAGCGCTGCGATGCGCAGTTCGGTCACGCGGTCGCCCTCGAAGCGCACGAAGCGTACGGTCTGCGGCATCTGCCCGTAGATCCACTCCTCGTAGCGCCGCGTGGTCGAGCCGGGAACCAGCTCGCGCACCTTCGACTGCGGCTCGCCCATTGCGGCCAGCACCATCTTGCGGTCCATCCCCACCAGCACGTCGTGATGCGCAACCGCGTCCTTCAGGAACGGCGGAAGGCTGTCCGCGTATGCCTCTGCCGAAGTCTTCACGCCGAAGTCGATAATAGGGTCGAGCAGCGCCTTCACCTCCGGCGCGCTGACCTCCGGCAGTCCGCCCTCGAAGAGCAGAGTGACGCGGCATCCGGTGACCACGGCTCCGTCGTCCGGAACAATGGGAACGTCGTTGAGGTCGATGTGGCGCAGAAAGCGGTGCGTCAGGTATGGCCCGCCGTTCAGGTCGAAGACGATGCGGTCGTCCTTCACCGTCACCGCAGTGAGCACGATGCGGTCGCCGGGTGCGGCCGACTGGCCCTTCTTGTAGAGCATCTCCTTGTATGCGTCGCCGCTAGGCCGCAGGTTGCCGTTGGCCACCAGGATGAGGTCCTCGCCCAGCGGAAGCGCGCGGGCTGCGAAGCCCTGCTCGGCCTCCAGATTGCGCACCAGCTCGCCCCGTCCGCGTTCCGTGATCGGGGCCGAGGGCAGTTCGATGCGCGTGGGATGAAACTCGGTGGAGACGCCCGCCATGGCGGTCTTCTCGCCCACCACGAAGACCTGTGCGCGTGCCGTGTCAGGCAGAACACAGGCCAGCCCTCCGGCCAGCAGACAGGCCGGAAGAACGGCGGCGTACGCACTCCATCGATGGGAACGAACGGCCATCGCAGGCACCTCGTGGTGAGGAAATCTTGCGCCTTCCAGTTCTGTTTTACAAGCGCAGGCTGGCGGCGCGTCCTCATCCCGCTCGACTCAACCGGTCCCGATGAGATGTGATCGGATGCGGATGAGTTGGAGCTTACCTATTCAGTCGGAGTGCGGACGCCGGAACCCTGCGGCGTGGCGGGAAGAATCTGTACCAGTGTTCCGGGATTGACGGGCTGGGCGAAATCGCCCGCCTGCTCCATCGCAACGTGCGCGACGGGCGGCGCAATGGTTACGTCGTAGCCGCCGGGGACCAGCGGCGGATGAGTGTACTTCCATGCGTAGTCGCTGGTCGCGCGCACCAGAATCGGAATGGCGGCGAGCAGGAAGAGAACCGAGAGAAGTGCCGCGGCAGGCCCGTACCCGCCGCCGGTGAGCCACGCCGGTCCGTAGGCGCGCGCGTCGACGATGGAGCTGAAGCTGTTGTCGCCGCTCAGCGGCAGGCCGAAGAGCACGGCGATGGAGGCGCCCCACGCGAAGCTCACTCCCCACAGCAGCCACAACCCGTGCGTGCGCAGCCAGCAGAGCGAGAGCAGCAGGGTCATCAGCATTGCAACCAGAATGCGCGTTCCGTCGGGAGTGCCGTAGGGGGTTGCGGTGTACGCGGCGTGAACGGCCGTCAGCGCGACAAGAATCAATGTAGCGCGCACCGGCCCAGTCGCCTCAATCAGCCGCTGAAATCCGTAGCCGTAGATTGCCAGCGCGTGCGCCAGCGTCGCGGCCCCCAGCGTCAGAAGGCTGAGTCCGAGCAGAAGAAATGCGCGCGAATCGGTCCATAACTGCACGTTGAGCGTGCGCGCAATCGCCATGGGAAGTACCGCGGCAACGGCGAGTCCCCAGCCGATGGCCGCTCCCGTGGCCCATTCCGCGCGCGAGGTGGTTCGTCGTGGAAGCCCGAGCGTCAGCCGCAGCGGCGCGCTCCGGTGTTCGATAGAACGCAGCAGCGTAAGTCCGCAGACCGAAAAGAACAGCAGGAGGATCGCATGGACGAGCGGCAGCGCAGCCCCGAGGTCGAAGCGAAATTCAAGAACGTTGGCCGCGTATCGAGAGAGGACCTGCGCGCATAGATACCATAAGATCGCAGCAAGGAACAGTACCAACTGCAATGAGCGCGGGCGTGCTTCGGGCAGCGGCGGCGGTTGAACGGCGGTGGTGGGCGTGGTCAGCATGGCGGCATTTGCAAACTGGAAGCGCGGTCGGCAACTTCAACAGCACTGATGAAATTTGGCAACTCAGGTTTGCCGGAATGAAGTCGTTCACGGGCTAAACTCCATCTGGATGGAACGCTCACTCGGCGGTGGTATAGAACTGCGCAATGTTGCGGAACTTCTGGTAGCGCTCTTCCAGCATCTGCTCCAGCGGTTTGGCGTCGAGTTCAGCCAGATGGAAGCGCAGCCGCTCGTCCACCAGCTCCATGGCCAGCGCGGGATCGTTGTGTGTACCGCCTTCCGGCTCGCCCAGCACGTCGTCGACGCAGCCCAGCGACCTCACACTGTTCGCCGTATACTTCAGCGCGTCGGCGGCCTGCTGCTTCTTGGTCGCGTCCTTCCACATGATCGATGCGCATCCCTCGGGCGAGATCACCGAGTAGATGGCGTTCTCCAGCATCAGCACGCGGTCGGCCACGGCCAGCGCCAGCGCGCCTCCCGAGCCACCCTCGCCGGTAATCGTTGCGATGGTCGGCACCCTCAGGCGCGACATCTCCCGCAGGTTGCGCGCAATCGCCTCGCCCTGCCCGCGCTCCTCCGCGCCGATGCCGGGGTTGGCTCCGGCCACATCCAGAAAGCTGAAGATGGCGTGGCCAAACTTCTCCGCGATCTTCATCGCCCGCAGCGCCTTGCGATAGCCCTCCGGATCTGGCGAGCCGAACTTGCGCGCCACGCGCTCCTTCACCGTCCGCCCCTTCAGGTTCGCCACCACCATCACCGGCCGCCCATGGAAGCGCGCCATCCCGCAGGCCATCGCACTGTCGTCGCCGAAGGCGCGGTCGCCGTGGATCTCGCTGAAGTCGGTGAACAGTGCTGCGATGAAGTCCATCGGATAGGGGCGCTCCGGATGCCGCGCCAGCTCCGTCCTGCGCCATGCCTCCGGCACAGCCGTTGCTGCCGCCTGCACCTGCGCGAGCTTGCCTGGTTCCTGTTCTGCCATTCAATCCATTGTATCGGAGCAACGAGGTTCGAGGTACATGGTTCGCGGTTCGAGGTTCGGCAATACAGAGTTGCCGGTGCGTAGCGAGGCGTGGCTCCTACACTGGCTGGGATTTAGTGGAAGTACAAGCCATATACACAGCAGGGGCAAACCGGTCGAGGTTGAGACAACCATTACTGTGATTTTTAACTAATCAAATAAGAATTCAACGCATGTCGACTATTCGTTGACGCGGATAGCGGTACGTCCGACATGCTGTGCCGAGGCAGCCGGCTTTTCTTGCTGTGGGAGCATCCGTCTGAGAGCGCGACCGCGCGATCCCTCCCCAGAGTGACCGGATCGAATGGCAGCAACCATATCTTGAGCCAATTCGTCCCGATGGTTGAACAACCATGTGGCTTCTTCAGCTTCGCTGGCGAATTTTGGGAGTCTCTTCGGGGCCATGGTCTTCACCTGTTTCTAAGATACTCCTTGACGAGGTCAAGCGGCGCATCGTAGGCAGTCACAACGCGTAGGAGGCTGCCTCGCCAGGTGGTCCAAACGACGAGATACCTCCCCTGTGCGGTTACGCCAATCTCAGCGAATCTCTCTTCCTCGTGCCAGTCCTGATATTCAACGTCCAGCGTAACGCCGTTCAGTGCAAACTCCACTTCATCCGTCGTGACATCATGTTCCGCGATGTGTTCAATATTCTCATGGTCCCAATCGAATTCGATCAACCAAGTCACCGGGGCATCACCTATTAGATACTGACAGTCTAGTCGATCATACGTACCCCGCCGCGTCCGACCAGTTGCTCAACGCGGTCGATGAAGAGGCGGTCGGCGCTGACGCTGACGCGGGTGCCCTACATCTCGCTTTTGAGATGTGGATTCCAGCCCCAACCCGCCGCCGCATTTTCTTTCCCCAAAAACCCCAGCAAAATCGCGTGTCAAGCCCCTCCGTCCTCCAAAATCCCCATAACCCACAGCCCATCAATCACTTCCCTCCGAAAAATAGTTGGCATAGTAGTTTCCCTCAAAAGCGTATAATTAAAGCAGTAGTAAACAAACAGGCCCGGCCATCAGCCGGGCCTTCGTATTTAACGCACCACAACAAACCGTTCCGAATCAACGCATTATCAGAAAGCCCAATAGAATGACGATTTTACAAACTCAACCCGTTGAAGCTAAATTTTCACCCATAACCCGAATGTTTAGACGACTTTGCCCGTAACCAGTCTGCAATGACAACTTTGGCGTCCAGCACCCCACTCAATCGACTGATTCCATGCCACTTGGACGAATTCCAACCGAAAGGGGGGTGGGGGGGGAGGGGGGAGGGGAGAACAGACAGCGAACAGACGACGAACAATCAACGATATTATCCTGAGTCGCTCTTCGGCGAGTAATAACGAGCTAACAAGGGAGGCATTGACAGGACAAACGGAAACCTGCGACAGAACGGACGGTTCATGCGATTGCCCTGAAGGTTCGAGGTTTGGCAATACAGAGTTGCCGGTGCGTAGCGAGGCGAGTCTCCTATACACTGGCTTGGATTTGTGGAGGCATCGATGGCGCAGCTTGCAATTTGGATGAGACATCTTCGGCAGCTCATTGCGAACAGGCACCTCGCGCTTCCCTGCTCTCTCTTCCTCTTCCTCGCATTCGTATTCCTTACCGCACCCCCGCTATCCGCTCAGGCTGTAAGCACAGGTGGCATTCAAGGCTCCGTCACCGATCCCAGCGGAAAGCCCGTTGCCGGTGCGCAGATCGATGTAACCAATACGGACACCATAGCAACGACATCGACGCATTCCAACAAATTAGGGAGTTTCAAGATAAATTCGCTGCCACCTGGCAACTACAACGTCGAGATTGTCGCGAAAAGGTTACAGAGACAGCTTCATGAGAACATCAAAGTCGACGCATCCCATCTGACTCAACTCGACATGAAACTCGTAGTTTCAACTCCGAACAGACAACTTCCGGTTGTAGCTTCTCCTGCTCCTCCTAGTGCCGCCTCCGTCCCTCTCTTCCGCGATCCCATCCATGATGGCGCGGCCGACCCCGTCGTCGTCTGGAACCGCGCCCGCAAGACCTGGTGGATGCTCTACACCAATCGCCGAGCCGACCTCGCCGGGGGCGGCGGCGTCACCTGGGTTCACGGAACGCACATCGGCATCGCCGAATCATCCGACGGCGGCGCGAACTGGAAGTACGTCAGCGAGGCGGACATTCCACTGCCCCAGCCGGACTATACGCTCTGGGCGCCCGAGGTGTTCTACACCGGCGGGCTCTATCACATGTTCCTCACCGTCGTTCCCGGCACCTTCACCGACTGGAACCATCCCCGCCACATCCTTCACCTTACCAGCAAGGACCTGCTGCACTGGAAGCCGCTCGCCAACGCCAATCTAGAGTCGGATCGCACCATCGATGCATGCATCTTCCGCCTGCCCAATGGCGAATGGCGGCTCTGGTACAAGAACGAGGCCGACAGCTCCAAGGTCTACTTCAGCGATTCATCCGACCTCATGCACTGGACCCCCAAGGGCATCGCAACCACCAACCACGGCGAAGGCCCGGTCGTCTTCCAGTGGCGCGGCTCCTACTGGTTGATCAACGACCCGCACGCCGGCCTCGCCGTCTTCCGCTCCGATTCCGACGCCCTCACCACTTGGCATCAGCAGCCCCTGAACCTTCTGCGCGAACCCGGCACGCAGCCCACCGACCGCGCCATGGGCAATCACGCCGACGTGGTGGTCGATGGCAGCGGACGCGCCTGGCTCTTCTACTTCACGCAGCAGGGCGGCGGCGACGCGCAGGGCCACGATCCAGGCTGGTCGCGCCACTCGTTCCTGCATGTCACCGAACTGCACGAAGCCAACGGCATCTTGACCGTAGACCGCAACGCCCCCGCAACCATCCACATGCTCCCGCCGCCGCAAAACAAGAAGAGCGACATGTTGGGAGGGTGGTGAGCGCCTCTAGTCGATGACGCGGACTGCATCGCGCCCGACCAGCTCTTCCACGCGATCGATGAACAAGCGGTCGGCGCTGACGCTTACGCCGCGCGGCTCCAGCACGGCGCAATACTCGCCCGGCTCTTCCAGGTCGAGCAGCAGCCTGCCCGGCCCCGGCGCGGAGACGAAGACTGCCTGGAGTTTTTCCAACAGCGCGGCGTCGGGGTGGTTCAGCGGGACTTTGATCCGTAGCGACTCCGGCAGCTTGATTGCCACATCCTCCAGCGCCTGAACATTGCTGACAGCCAGCTTCGGCGCGGAGTCTTCTTCGCCCCGCAGCACGCCGCGCACCAGCACCGGCACGTCGATCTTCAGCCGCTCGGCGAGCTTCTGGTATGCGCTCGAAAACGCGATCAGCTCGATCTTGCCTACACTGTCTTCCAGAGTGGCCTGAGCATACATCTCGCCCGAGCGCTTTGACTTCGCAACCTTCAGCCCGGTAATCACTCCGGCGATTTGTATCTCGTTCTGCGGCTCGTTCTGGCCGCGCCGGAACGTCTGCGGCTCGGGTTTCATCTCGATGGCCGCAGCCGTGTCGATCGCGTTCAGGTTGCGAAGCTTTTCGCGGTACCTGTCCAGCGGATGGCCGGAGACGAAGAATCCAAGCACCTCTTTTTCATTCTGCAGCCGCGTATGCTCGTCCCAGTCCGGAGCGGGAGGCAGCGCCTCGGCCTCGCGCTTTGCGGCAGGCGCGTCGCCGGCGTCGAAGATGCCACCAAAGAGTCCGCTCTGTCCCGCCGCCTCGTCCTTCTGCGACTTCTGCGCGCGCTCGATCGCCTTGTCCAGCGCCGCCGAAATCTGCCCGCGCGACCCGAACGAGTCCATCGCGCCGGCCTTGATCAACGACTCCAGCACGCGCTTGTTCAGCAGCCGCAAATCGACCTTGTCGCAGAACTCCCACAGGCTGCCGAAGCCCTGCTTCCCTTCTCCGCGCAACGCCTCGCGTGCGGCGCGGATGGAAACAATCGCATTGTGCCCGACGTTCTTGATCGCCGCCAGCCCGAATCCGATGGCCTCGCCCGCATCCGTGCGCACCGGCGTAAAGTTCGCGTCCGACACCTGCACGCTGGGCGGCACCACCGGGATGTTCATCTCGCGGCACTCGGAGATGTACTTCACCACATTCTCCGGCTTCGATGTCTCGCTGGTAAGCAGCGCGGCCATGAACTCCACCGGGTAGTGCGTCTTCAGCCACGCCGTGTGATACGCCAGCAGCGCATACGCCGCCGCGTGCGACTTGTTGAACCCGTAACCGGCGAACTGGGCCATCAGGTCGAAGATGGTTCCTGCGACATTCTTGGGATGATGGTTGGCAGCGGCCCCGGCCATGAAGTGCGCGCGCTGCTTCTTCATCTCCTTCTCGTCCTTCTTGCCCATCGCGCGGCGCAGCAGGTCGGCCTCGCCCAGCGAATAGCCCGCAATCACGCTGGAGATCTGCATCACCTGTTCCTGGTAGACGATGACGCCCAGAGTCTCGCGCAGCAGCGGTTCCAGTTCGGGCAGCAGATACTCCACCGCGCGCCGTCCCCACTTGCGCTCGATAAAGTCGTCGATCATGCCGCCCTGGATGGGCCCCGGCCGGTAGAGAGCATTCAATGCTGTGAGGTCTTCGACGCTGGTGGGCCGATAGCGGCGCAGCACGTCGCGCATCCCGCTGGATTCAAACTGAAAAACGCCCGAGGTCAGCGCGCGATGGAAGACCTGCTCGTACGTCGTCGCATCGTCCAGCGCGATTGTCGTGAGGTCGAGGTCAACGCTCTTCGTCAATTTGATCAGTTTGAGCGCGTCATCTATGACGGTGAGCGTGGTCAGGCCGAGGAAGTCCATCTTCAGCAGGCCCATCTTCTCAATCGACTTCATGTCGTACGCGGTAACGATTGCGTCGTCCTTGGTGCGCGTCACCGGCACAAGTTCGGTGAGCGGCTTGGGCGCAATCACCACGCCCGCCGCATGAACGCCCGCCCCGCGCACAAGTCCTTCCAGCCGCATCGCCGTATCAATCAGCTCGCGAATCTTGGGGTCTTCATACGCCGCGGCCAGCGGAGGAGAATCTTTCAGCGCCTTCTCGATCGTGATCCCAATCGTCGCCGGAATTAATTTTGCAATGCGATCGACCTCGCCGTATGGCATGTCCAGTGCGCGTCCAACGTCCTTGATCGCCGCCTTCGCAGCCATCGTGTTGAACGTGATGATCTGCGCCACCTGGTCTTCGCCGTACTTCTGCTTGACGTACTCGATCACCTCGCCGCGGCGGTTCATGCAGAAGTCGATGTCGATGTCCGGCATGTTGACGCGCTCCGGGTTCAGGAAGCGCTCGAACAGAAGCTCGTGCTGTAGCGGGTCGATGTCGGTGATCTCCATGCAGTACGCCACCAGCGAGCCGGCGGCCGATCCGCGCCCTGGCCCTACGGGAATCGACTGCTCGCGCGCGTAGCGAATGAAGTCCCACACAATCATGAAGTATCCGGGGTACTTCATCTGCTGGATACAGGCGATCTCGCGATCCAGCCGCGCGTGATAGTCGGGAATCGTCTTCTTCAGCAGGCCCGTGGCGCGCAAGTGTTCGATCGACGTGGCCAGCCGCTTCTCCAGCCCCTTGCGGCATATCTTCTCGAAGTAGCTGTCCAGCGTCTCGCCCTCGGGCACGGGAAACTCCGGGAAGGGATCTTTTACCTTGCTGAGTTCGAGGTTGCAGCGCTCCGGGAACTGCATGGTTCCGCTCACCACATGCGGCGCATGAGCAAACAGTCGCGCCATCTCGTCTGCACTCTTGATGTAGAACTCGTTGGTGTCGAACTTGAACCGCTTGGGGTCGTTCATCGATCCGGCGGTCTGCACGCAGAGCAGAATCTCGTGCGCGCGGCTGTCGTCCGCTCCAATGTAGTGCGAGTCGTTGGTCGCAATCAGCGGAATGTCCAGCTCTTTTTCCAGTTGGAACATCGCATCGCATACCAGCTTGTCCGGCTCCAGTTGGTGGTCCTGAATCTCCAGGAAAAAATTGCCTCGCCCAAAGATGTCCTGATACTGGCCGGCGGTCGCCTTGGCCTGCTCGTAGTGGCCCTCCATAACGTGTTGCGCAATCTCGCCCGCCAGGCAGCCGGAGAAGCCGATCAGCCCAGCAGAGTGCTTCGCAAGATAATCCTTACTGATGCGCGGCTTGCGATAGAAGCCATGCAGCGCCGCCTCGCTGGTCAGCCGCACCAGGTTGCGATAGCCCTCTTCGTTCTCCGCCAGCACTATCAGGTGGTTATACTTCAGGTCGGGATCGGGCTTGGCGCGGTGGTCCTCTTCCTTGCAGATGTAGAGTTCGCAGCCCAGGATCGGCTTGATCCCCTTCTCCTTCGCCGCGTTGAAAAAATGCACCGCGCCAAAGATGTTGCCGTGGTCGGTCATCGCCACCGACGTCTGCCCCAGCGCGTGAACGTGCTTCACCAGCTTCTCCACGTCGCATGCGCCGTCCAGCAAGGAGTAGTCCGTATGCAAATGAAGATGGGTAAACTCAGCAGCCATGCTCATAGTTTAAGCCTGCCGGAACCCGCGTGCCGCTGAGGAAAAGCAGGCTGTAATTCATCGCACCAGGCTCGTTGCCAAATCAACGTAAAGGTCAATCGCGGTCAGTAGTTCTTTCTTGCTGATCCTCTCGTCCGGGGTGTGCGCCACGTGGATCGACCCCGGCCCCAGCAGGAACGGCTCGCCCCATGCCCTCAGCATGGGAATGTCGGTGGCAAACTTCGCCACCATCGTCGGCAGCTCGCCCACGCGCCTCATGCGCACGCACGCCAGGTCGAGCGATGTAGTGACCTCGGCGCGCCCGGCAACCACGCGCCGGATCGCGTCCGTCACCTGCTGCGACGACCCGACAGTGCGCACCAGCAGATGGGCCTCGGCCTTGTCCGCGACGACGTTGGGCGCATGGCCGCCGGAGATCAGCCCGATGTTCACTGTCGTCGTGCCCGCCTCGCCAAACTCCGGCTCGATCGGCAGCGGCATAGCCAAAACATCGTGCAGCGCCTCCACCAGCTTGGCGATCGCCGACTCGCCCAGCTCCGGGTAGGCCGAGTGCGCCATGCGCCCGTGCGCGCGCAGTTCCACGCGCAACGCTCCCTTGGTGGCCAGCGCGAGGCGGTTGTCCGTCGGCTCGCCGTTAATCAGGAAGCGCGAGCCACGCGGGTTCACGTTGGCAACCTTCGCCCCAGCCGAGTCGCGTTCCTCGCCAACCACAAACAGCAGCCCAACCTTCACGCCCGCCTCGCGCAGCCGCTCCGCCGCGGCAACCTGCGCGGCAATAATTCCCTTGGCATCGCACGCTCCGCGCCCGTAGAGAAACTCATCGTCTTCCGTGCATCCGAAGAAGGGCGGAACGGTGTCCATGTGCGTCGAGAGAACAACGTCGGGCGTAACTCCAGGCTCTGCGGCGTAGACGTTGAATCGTTCGCCCGCGCTGTCACCCTGCGTCCGCGCGGGATCGCGCTGCTCCACCGCCATGCGCTCCACCGCATAGCGTTGCGCGGCGAGAAAGTCGGCGAGAAACGCGCCAACCGCGCCCTCGTGGTAGGAGGTGGATTCGATGTTGACGAGGCAGCGCGTCAGTTCGATTGCGTCGATGGCCATTAGCTACAGGATAACCCGTCAGACTCCCGCGTTGAATCCGGGGCTCGCCGATTAGACTGGAGGAGATGACTTCGACCTCAGCCCACCGCCCGCATTCCTCCTCCCAAATCCGCTCGCTGGACGGCCTGCGCGGACCCGCAGGCCGGCTCGAGGCTCTCCTCAACACGGGGAGCGCGAATGCGCCTTATTCGGCGCTGATCTGCCATCCCCATCCGTCGGGCGGCGGCACGATGCACAACAAAGTTGTCTACCACGCAATGAAGGTCTTCTCATCCTTCGGGCTTCCCGTGCTTCGCTTCAACTTTCGCGGCGTGGGCCTCAGCGAAGGAGAACACGACCACGGGCACGGCGAACAGGATGACGTGCGCGCGGCGCTCGACTGGCTGGACGCGGAGTTCCATCGCCCAATCCTCTTCGCCGGTTTCTCCTTCGGCGCGCAGGTTGGTCTGCGGGTCTGCTGCGGCGATGCGCGTGTGAAGGGCTTGATCGGCCTGGGTTTGCCGGTCCGTGCCGAAGGGCGCAATTATACCTACGGTTTTCTGCCGCTGTGCTCCGCGCCCAAGCTCTTCATCAGCGGAGGCCACGACGAGTTTGGCCCGCGCGAACTGCTGACCTCAGTCTGTGAGCGCGCGCCGGAGCCGAAGCGGTTGGTCTGGATCGCGGGCGCGGACCATTTCTTTCAGGGCAGCAAAGAATCGCCCGGCGCAAAGCTCAAGCTCATGCAGGCAGAGATGCGCGCGTGGCTTGGTGAGACCTTTGCGCTGAAGAGTGCCGAAAAATCCTAGAGCATTTTGGGCGAAGACCCTTGATCGCCTTTTGTTCGTCTCTTGTTCGCTGTTTGTTCATCCACCCCCCCCCCCCGCCCT
>Ga0224554_1000043_pt1 | contig 109810 bp, 88 predicted proteins | sample 714S22024metaG_FD_180666 | JGI IMG/M metagenome (GOLD analysis project Ga0224554, IMG submission 180666) | Peat soil microbial communities from Stordalen Mire, Sweden - 717 S2 20-24 | ecosystem: Environmental > Terrestrial > Soil > Wetlands > Peat | place: Sweden: Norrbotten County, Stordalen... | reverse complement strand
TCAGCAAGAACATTGTGAAGGCGCGCGCGGCTGTGATCAAGCCGTCGTATGCGCTGCCCGAGGCTGTGGGCCTGCTCAAGCAGGTGAAGTACGCCAAGTTCGACGAAACCGTCGACCTGACCATGAGATTAGGAGTGGACACGCGCCATGCGGACCAGATGGTGCGCGGAACAGTTGTGTTGCCGCACGGGCTGGGCAAGACCAAGATTGTTGCCGTGATTGCGACGGGCGATCGCCAGAAGGAAGCCACAGCGGCCGGCGCCGACTTTGTGGGCGGCGAGGAGATGGTGGAGAAGATCCAGAAGGAAAACTGGACCGCCTTCGACGCGCTGATCGCCACGCCGGACATGATGAAGGTGGTTGGCCGTTTGGGCAAGGTGCTGGGGCCGAAGGGTCTGATGCCGAATCCGAAGACGGGAACGGTAACGCTGGACGTGGCTTCGGCGGTGAAAGAGATCAAGGCCGGCAAGGTGGAGTTTCGCGCCGACAAGACCAGCCTGGTGCATGTGCCGGTGGGCAAGCTGAGCTTTGACCCGCAGAAGCTGATTGACAACGCGACGACGGTGATCGGGGCGATTGTGCGCAGCAAGCCTTCGGCGGCGAAGGGCAAGTACATCAAGAGCGTGACGCTGAGCTCGACGATGGGCCCTGGAGTGCCGCTGGATTCGGCGGTTGCGGACGCGGCGGGCAAGCACTAAAAGACAGTGGTCAGGGATCAGGGATCAGTGGTCAGTTTGTTCATTGATCGGATTGACCTCGTGCCCAACCTGGCGGTTCGGGCCACACAATTTAAAGAGCGCTTGTTGAGGGCGCGGAACAGTGAAAAAGGAAGAAGAATCAGCGGGTTTTTGGGTACTGACCACTGATCACTGATCTCTGACCACTGTTGGGAGCAGGACGATGGCGATTTCAAGGGCGAAGAAGACGGAGAAGGTCCAGTTGCTGGCAGCGGAGCTGGAGACCTCGACGACGGCGATTATCGGCACATTTTCAAAGCTGACGGTGGCCAAGGATTTTCAACTGCGCAAGGTGATCCGCGAGGCGGGTGGCAAGTATCGCGTGGTGAAGAACAAGCTGGCGGCGATCTCCGGCACGGGCACGCAGGTAGAGGCCGCGCTGAAGGGTCTCAAGGGCGTGAACTCGGTGGCGTTTACCGCGGGCGACCCGGTGGCGCTGGCCAGGGTTTTTGCCAAGTGGGCCGGCGAGAACGCGGCAGAGTTCCACTTCAAGCTGGGGATTGTGGAAGGCAAGCTGCTGAGCGTGGACGAAGTGAAGGCGCTGGCGACCATGCCGGGCAAGGACGAGCTGTTCTCGAAGCTGCTTTTCCTTATCAATGCGCCGGCACAGCGTTTGGTGACGGTGCTCAATGCGACGGGCCGGGACCTGGCGGTGGTACTGGGCCAGGGCGTGGAGAAGGAAAAGTTCGCCGGAGCGGCGTAAAAGCTGGTTTTGGCGCAAGCCCGCTTTGTGCGGGGGATGCCGGAATGAGACAAGGGATTTGGTCGTGGAACAGGCAGAAAGTGCGCGGGTCTGGCGCATCGGAAACTTTCTGGTTTGGGCTCGCGGCCGGGGCAATTCTGAGAAAAAGCAAGTCAAACGATTTTGAATGGAGAAGAAAATGGCGGATCAAGCGCAGTTGGTAGAGCAGATTGTAAGCCTTAGCTTGCTGGAAGCAGCGGCTCTGGTGAAGGTGCTGGAGGAGCGGCTCGGCGTTTCGGCGGCAGCGGCGGCTCCGGTAGCGGTGGCGGCAGCGGGCGCGGCAGCTCCCGCGGTCGAGGAGCAGACCGAGTTTCAAGTGATCCTGAAGGACTTTGGCGCGAACAAGATCAACACCATCAAGGCCGTCCGCGAGGTCACGTCGCTGGGCCTGAAGGAAGCCAAGGATCTGGTGGACGGGGCTCCGAAGGCAATCAAGGAGAGCGCGACCAAGGACGAGGCCGAAGCGATCAAGAAGAAGTTCGAAGGAATCGCGACGGTCGAGATCAAGTAGGCAAGTTCAGGCCGTTGGGGACTTGCAAGCGCAGCCGGGACGCGCTACGATGTTTGTTGCGCGTCTTTTCGGCCCATCCCTTTATTTTGGGGAAATGGAGCGGGGCTGGCAGCGCGTCTTGGGAGTAGTGGAGGGGCACGCAAGCGTCGGTTTGCCGGAGCAGAGCCAAGCACTCTGGCGGCGGGCATGCGGCGATGGTTAAGTGCCTTAGGGTCAAAGGCTTACCTTGGGTCAAGGTGGAAGCCCTTTGACGAGTGGCGAGTGGCTGGCGAATCGCGGCAGAAGCGAGCTTTGGGATCGGCGAGAGCAATGCAAGAGAATTCGGATGGGGGCACAGGCCAGGAGCCGCGCTCGTGAGGGATTGTGTCCTCACGGGCTAATTGTGTCTTCCGAGGATGGCGGGAGAAGTTTTTTTGAGGAATTTCTTCCTTGCGCACACAAGTATCTTTGACGGGTTTCCCCGTTGCGCTTGCTTCTCTCAATTGTGCGCAGTCTAGCGCACTTACCGGATGTGGGGCAATGCCCACGGCGCGATTTTTACGCAACTCTCACGAAACATGCTTGGCATGGCTAACGTAACCGGGGCGCGCTTGGCCTGATTCGGCAATTGCCGAGGCGCTTGCCGGGAGCGGACGGGTGGGAACTGGATCGTGGAGTGGTTTTCCAGTCAGGTTTCCCGTTTTTTTGGATTTTCGTTTTTCTTACCGTAATCAGCTGGCGCCCCGGGACTCGGGCGCTGGCCCGGATCCGGCCCCAATCAGGCGGCCCCGGAGCCGGACTGACGAGCCTCAGGAGTGAACATGCCCAACGAGAAGCGCGCGATTCGCAGCCGGCTCGATTTTTCAAAGATTCCCACCGCAACACAGATTCCCAACCTGATTGAAGTGCAGCGGCGCTCCTATGAGCGCTTCTTGCAGATGGACAAGCTGCCCAACGAGCGCGACGACTCGGGGTTGCAGTCGGTGTTTGTGTCGGTATTTCCGATCACCGATTTCCGGGGCATTTCGCAGCTTGATTTCGTGGACTTCTCGATCGGGAACTGGGAGTGCAAGTGCGGCCACTTGAAGGGGCTGCACCACCTGCGCACGGCTTGCGTGCATTGCGGGGCGATGGTCATTACGGATCCGTTCCTTCCCGGCGAAGTGCTTTGCCAGAAGTGCGGAACGTACAACAAGAACACGCCCGACTTCTGCAACAAGTGCGGCGATCCGGTGAGCCTGCAGTTGAAGTACGACCAGCAGGAGTGCGAGGAGCGGGGCATGACCTTCTCCGCGCCGTTGAAGGTGACGGTGCGGCTGACAATTTATGAGAAGGACGCGGAGACCGGCAACAAGAGCATCAAGGACATCAAGGAGCAGGAGGTGTTTTTCGGCGACATTCCGCTGATGACGCCGAACGGCACCTTTATCGTCAACGGGACCGAGCGCGTGATTGTGTCGCAGTTGCATCGCTCGCCGGGCGTCTTTTTTGAGACGGCCAACAATCGCACCTACTTCCTGGGCAAGATCATTCCCTATCGCGGGTCGTGGGTGGAGTTCGAGTACGACCAGAAGAACACGCTCTATGTTCGCATCGATCGCAAGCGCAAGTTTCTGGGCACCATCTTTTTGCGCGCGCTGGGCTTGCGCTCGGACGAAGAGATTCTGAAGACGTTTTACACGGTGGACCGGCTGCACATTGCCGACGGCAAGCTGCAGTGGGCGGTGCAGCAGGACCTGAAGGCGGGCACGCATCTGGTGGGCGCGAAGCCGGCGCACGCGGTGCTGCATAAAGGCGAGGAGATTGCGCACTCCGGACGGAAGATTACGACGCACACGCTGCGGGCGATTCGCGCAGCCGCGATCGACAGGATCGAGGTAGAGGCGGCCGAGCTGGATGGCGCAGTGACGGCGGCCGATGTTGTCGATCTGAATACCGGCGAGGTCGTGGTTGAGGCCAACGTCGAGTTGACGGCCGACCGCTTGCACAAGGTGCTTTCCAGCGGCGCGGCAAGCTTCGAAGTATTTTTCCCGGAGCGCGACGATGTGGGCAACATCATTACCAACACGCTGAAGCGGGATTCTGTGCGCAAGCCGGAAGAAGCGCTGATCGAGATCTACCGCAAGCTCCGTCCAGGCGACCCGCCGACGCTGGATACGGCGACTGCGCTGTTTGAAGGCATGTTCTTCGACGCGCGGAAGTACGATTTCTCGCGCGTGGGCCGGCTCAAGTTCAACATCAAGTTGTATGAGAACCAGGACGCAACGCACCTGGATCATCGCACGCTGACGCCGGAGGATTTTTACGCAACGATCCGGTATTTGCTGAAGCTGCGCAAGAACATCGGCATGGTGGACGACATCGATCACCTGGGCAACCGGCGCGTGCGCGCGGTGGGCGAGCTGATGGAGAACCAGTTCCGCATTGGGCTGGTGCGCATGGAGCGGGCGATCAAGGAAAAGATGAGCGTATATCAGGAGCTTTCGACGGCGATGCCGCACGACCTGATCAACGCCAAGCCGGTGATGGCGGCCATCCGCGAGTTCTTCGGATCATCCCAGTTGTCACAATTCATGGACCAGACCAATCCTCTGTCGGAGATCACGCACAAGAGGCGCCTTTCGGCACTTGGGCCGGGCGGTTTGTCGCGTGAGCGCGCGGGCTTTGAAGTGCGCGACGTACATCCGACGCACTACGGCCGCATCTGTCCGATCGAAACTCCGGAAGGTCCGAATATTGGTCTCATTAGCTCGTTGAGCTGCTTTGCACGCATCAATGAGTATGGGTTTATCGAGTCGCCGTACCGCAAGGTCAAGGACTCGCGGATTCTGGATTATGTGGAGATCGTGAACGCAGGCGAGAGCGGCCTGCGCGTGGGCGATCACATTGAGAAGGAAGAGGCCGCGCGGCTGAATGCAGGGCTGAAGAAGGCGGGCAAGCGGGGGATCGATCAGATTCCGTTCAGCTTCTACCTCTCGGCTTGGGAAGAAGACAAGCACACCATTGCGCAGGCGAACATCGAGTTCAACGAAGAGGGCGTGATCACCGAGGACCTGGTGAATGCGCGCCGGCAGGGGAACTTTGTGCTGGTGGCGCGCGGCGATGTGGACTACATCGACGTGAGCCCCAAGCAGCTTGTATCCGTAGCTGCGTCGCTGGTTCCGTTCCTTGAGCACGACGATGCGAACCGCGCGCTGATGGGCGCGAACATGCAACGGCAGAGCGTGCCGCTGCTGGTGGCCGAGGCTCCGCTGGTGGGTACGGGCATGGAGGGCGTGACAGCTCGCGACTCCGGGGCCGTGATCCTGGCCAAGCGCAACGGTATTGTGGATTCGGTAGACTCCGAGCGCATTATCGTGCGCGTGGAGGGCGAGCATCATCCCACGCAGCTTTCGCGCGAGGTGGGTTCCGACATCTATCAGCTGATCAAGTTCAAGCGGTCGAACCAGAACACCTGCATCAATCAAAAGCCCGTTGTCCGCGAGGGCGATCGGGTTGTAAAGGGTCAGGTGATTGCCGATGGACCTTGCACCGAACAGGGCGAGCTGGCGCTGGGACGCAACGTCCTCGTGGCCTTCATGCCGTGGCGCGGCTACAACTTCGAGGATGCGATCCTGATCAGCGAAAAGCTGGTGCGGGAGGATTACTACACGTCGGTCCACATCGAGGAATTCGAGATTGAGGCGCGGGACACAAAGCTGGGACCCGAAGAGATCACGCGCGACATTCCCAACGTGAGCGAACATGCGCTGCGCGACCTGGACGAGAGCGGCGTGATCCGCATCGGCGCCCAGATCAAGCACGGCGACATTCTGGTGGGCAAGGTGACTCCCAAGGGAGAGACACAGCTTACGCCGGAAGAGAAATTGCTGCGCGCGATCTTCGGCGAAAAGGCCGGGGATGTGCGCGACGCATCGCTGACTTGCCCTCCGGGAATCGAGGGCACGGTGGTCGATGTGCGCATCTTCAGCCGCAAGGGGCAGGAGAAGGATGAGCGCGCCAAGCTGATCGAGGGCGAGTACATTGCCAAACTCGAGAAGAACCTGGGCGACGAGATTCGCATTCTTACCGATGAGCGGCTCAAGCGCCTGGACGGAATCCTGGGGCGCAAAGAAGTGTTGGCCGACCTGCACGACGAGCGGACCAACAAGCGCTTGCTGACCAAGGGCGCGCTTCTCGATCGGGAGACGATCGAACGGATTTCGACGAAGAATCTGAAGCGCATCCGCTACGCCGACAAGGACCCGCGCGTCAACGAGCAGATCGACGAGATCGAGGAGATGACTTCGCGGCAGATCGAAGTGCTGCGCAAGATCACCAACGAGAAGATTCTGAAGCTGCAGAAGGGCGACGAACTTCCGCCAGGCGTGATCAAGCTGGTAAAGGCGTATGTGGCCATGAAGCGCAAGCTTTCAGTGGGCGACAAGATGGCCGGCCGTCACGGCAACAAGGGCGTGATTGCGCGCATATTGCCTGAAGAGGATATGCCGTATCTGCCCGATGGAACTCCGGTGGAGATTGTGCTGAATCCGCTCGGTGTGCCTTCGCGTATGAATGTGGGCCAGATTCTGGAGACACATCTTGGCTGGGCCGCACATGCGCTGGGCAAGAAGATTGCCGACCTGATCAAGGCCAACACGGATGCGGCGTATACGCGCGAACTGTTCAAGAAGGAGTTCGCGGGAACCGCAACGCTGCGGCAGTTGCTGGAGCTGGACGACGAGATGCTGTTGCGCGTGGGAGCAGGCATGGAGCACGGCATCTGGTTCGGGACCGCGGTCTTCGACGGTGCGCAGGAGAGCGAGATCAAGGCGCTTCTGGCTTCGGCCGGTTTGCCTTCATCGGGCAAGACGCCACTGTTCGACGGCATGACGGGCGAGCAGTTCGAGCAGCCTGTGACGGTGGGCTACATCTACATGCTGAAGCTGTCGCACTTGGTCGATGACAAGATTCACGCACGGTCGATCGGGCCGTACTCGCTGATTACGCAACAGCCGCTGGGCGGCAAGGCGCAGTTCGGCGGTCAGCGATTCGGCGAGATGGAAGTGTGGGCGCTCGAGGCATATGGCGCGGCTTACATCCTGCAGGAATTGCTGACGGCGAAATCCGACGATGTCTATGGCCGTACGAAGATCTATGAAGCAATCGTCAAGGGTGAGGCGGCGATCGAGCCCGGCGTGCCGGAGTCGTTCAACGTGCTGATTCGCGAGTTGCAGTCGCTGTGCCTGGACGTGGAGCTGATCAAGCGCGCGGATCTGATCAAGAAGCTCCCTGCGCCGGATTTGGCAGCGGTGGCCGACTAGAAGCGAGTTTTCAGTCATCAGTTGTCAGTAGTCAGTTTTTGGCGATCTGCGAAAGACATCATCGTGATCGACAAAGTGAACGAGCAGCACGGTCGAACTGAAAACTGACGACTGACCACTGTATTAAGGGTTCTTCTTGAAAGCGGTAAACACCGCTTCCCGGGAAGGAAGGGCCCATCAAAGAATCCCGGGAAAAGCCGCGGCAGGCCGAAAGGCTCGCCAAGGAGGGTCGCCTTGTTTCGTTCGAACCCGTTTGAGCTTTCCAGCCCCATTACCGACTTTGACGCCATCCGCATCATGCTTGCATCGCCGGAGAAGATCCGCAGTTGGTCGCATGGTGAGGTAACCAAGCCTGAGACCATCAACTACCGCACGTTCAAGCCGGAACGCGACGGCCTGTTCTGCGCGCGCATCTTTGGACCGGTGACCGACTGGGAGTGCCTCTGCGGCAAGTACAAGCGCATGAAGCACCGCGGCGTTATCTGCGACAAGTGCGGCGTGGAAGTGACGGTGAGCAAGGTGCGCCGCGAGCGCATGGGCCACATCGAGCTTGCCTCTCCATGCTCGCACGTGTGGTTCTTCAAGGGCCTGCCTTCGAGAATCGGCCACCTGCTCGACATCTCATTGCGCGACCTTGAAAGTATTTTGTACTTCGAGTCGTATGTCGTGGTCGATCCCGGCGACGCGCCGGTGAAGGAACGCGAGATCATCAAGGACGAAGGCAAGTTCCGCGAGCTTGACCAGCAGTTCCGCCCCTCGGGGTTCAAGGCCATGATGGGCGCGGAGGCGATCAAGGAGCTGCTCAAGCGGGTGCAGATCGAAGAGCTATCGGTGGAGCTGCGCGAGCGGATGAAGACCGAGACCTCGGTGCAGAAAAAGATCAAGTATGCCAAGCGGCTGAAGGTTGTGGAGGCGTTCCGCAAGAGCTCGAACAAGCCGCACTGGATGATTCTGGATGTGCTGCCGGTGATTCCACCGGAACTGCGCCCGCTGGTGCCGCTGGATGGCGGACGCTTCGCCACGTCTGATTTGAACGATCTTTATCGCCGAGTGATCAACCGCAACAACCGGTTGAAGAAGCTGATGGACCTGCATGCGCCGGAAGTGATTGTGCGCAACGAGAAGCGGATGCTGCAGGAAGCGGTGGACGCGTTGTTCGACAACGGCCGCCGTGGGCGCGTGCTGAGGGGCGCGAACAACCGCCCGCTGAAGTCGCTGTCTGACACGCTGAAGGGCAAGCAGGGCCGCTTTAGACAGAATTTGTTGGGCAAGCGCGTGGATTACTCGGGCCGATCGGTGATCGTGGTGGGTCCAGAGTTGAAGCTGCACCAGTGCGGGCTGCCGAAGAAGATGGCGCTCGAGCTTTTCAAGCCGTTCATCTATCACAGGCTGGAGCAGACGGGAAATTGCACGACCATCAAGCAGGCCAAAGAGATGGTGGAGATGCAGGAGCCGGTGGTGTGGGACATTTTGGAAGAGGTCATCAAGGACCACCCGGTGCTGCTCAATCGCGCTCCGACCCTGCACCGGCTTGGCATTCAGGCGTTTGAGCCGGTCCTGGTTGAGGGCAAGGCGATCAAGATTCACCCGCTGGTATGCACGGCGTTCAACGCGGATTTCGACGGCGATCAGATGGCGGTTCACATTCCTCTGTCTCCCGAGGCGCAGATCGAAGCCAGCGTGCTGATGCTCGCGTCGCACAACATTTTGTCTCCGGCCTCTGGCCAGCCGATCACGGTGCCCACGCAGGACATGGTGCTTGGGCTTTATTACCTGACCAAGGCGAAGAAAGGCGGCAAGGGGGAAGGACGCGTGTTTGCCAACACCGAAGAGATCCTGATGGCGCTCGAAGCCAAAGAGGTGGAGACGCTTTCGCCGATCCGGCTGCGCTATACGGGCAAAGTGCTGGATATGACCACGGCCTATGACGACCAGGATCTGACGCACACCGAGGCGGTGGACTTCAACAAGCAGTACATCTCGACGACGGTTGGGCGCGTGATTCTGAACGACTCGCTGCCGGCGGGGATGCCGTACGTGAACGGCCTCTTGAAGAAGAAGGGCATTGGGCAACTGGTGAACTACTGCAACCAGAACCTGGGCCTTGAAGTGACGGTGGGGATGCTGGACCGGATCAAGTCGCTGGGGTTCAATTACGCGACGAAGTCGGGGCTTTCCGTTGGCCTGGACGACATGGTGATTCCAGACAGCAAGTACACCACGGTCGATGCCGCGGACAAGAAGGTGATCGAGGTCCAGAAGCAGTACATGGACGGCGCCATCACCAACGGCGAGCGTTCCAACAAGGTCATCCAGATGTGGTCGGCGGTGACCGATCAGGTGGCCGACGAAATGTTCGGCAACATGAAGAGGGCGGACGACGAAGGGGCGATGAATCCGATTTACATCATGGCCGACTCCGGCGCTCGCGGATCGAAGCAGCAGATTCGCCAGCTCTCGGGCATGCGCGGACTGATGGCCAAGCCTTCCGGCGAAGTGATTGAGACGCCCATCACGGCGAACTTCCGCGAGGGGCTGACGGTGCTGGAATACTTCATCTCGACGCACGGCGCCCGCAAGGGATTGGCCGATACGGCGCTGAAGACAGCCGACTCCGGCTATCTGACGCGGCGTCTGGTGGACGTGGCCCAGGATGTGATCGTGACCGAGTACGACTGCGGCACGGTGGAAGGCATCTACGTGGGTGCGATCGTGGAGTCGGGCGAGATTATCGAGCCGCTGCGGGACCGCATCATCGGGCGCGTCACGCTGGATCGCATCAAGGACTACGACGGCAACGTGGTGGTGGATGTGAACCAGGGGATCGATGAGGATATTGCATCGGCCATCCAGGGCGCGGGCGTTGAGAAGGTGAAGATCCGCTCGGTGCTGACCTGCGAGTCGCGGCGCGGCGTATGCGCGCTGTGCTACGGACGCAACCTTGGTTCGGGACGCATGGTGGAGTTGGGCGAGACCTGCGGCGTCATCGCCGCACAATCGATCGGCGAGCCGGGCACGCAGTTGACCATGCGTACCTTCCACGTGGGCGGCACGGCCAGCCGCGTACAGGACAAGTCGCGCCTGGACGCAAAGAACAATGGCTTTGTGCGCTTCATCAATCTGAACACCGTGGAAGCCAAGGACGGCTTGCTGGTGGCGATGAACCGCTCCGGCTCGGTGGCCATTCAGGACGAACGGGGCCGTGAGAAGGAGCGCTACCAGGTGGTTTACGGAGCGCGCCTCAAGGTGAAGGACGGCGAGCACGTGAAGCTGGGCCAGTTGCTGGCAGAGTGGGACCCCTACACCTACTCCATCCTCACTGAAATCGGCGGCACGGTGCAGTTCAAGGATTTGCAGGAAGGCATCACGCTGAACGAAGAGGTGGACGAAGTGACCGGCCTCTCGCGTTGGGTTGTGGCCGACTCACCGGACGAGAAGCGGCAACCGGCGTTCGTGGTGAAGAATGCCAAGGGGCACAAGCGCTATCTGCTGCCCCGCGGCGCTCACCTGATGATTCAGGACGGCGACGAAGTGGGTCCTGGCGACGTGCTCGCGAAGATTCCCAAGGAGAGCACGCGGACCAAGGACATCACGGGCGGTTTGCCTCGCGTAGTGGAGTTGTTCGAGGCGCGCAAGCCGCGCGAGACGGCGATCATCAGCGAGATCGACGGCGTGGTTCGCTTTGGCGAAGTTGCCAAGGGGCAGCGCAAGATTTACGTGACCGCGGACAACGGCGACGAGAAGGAATACTCGGTGCAGCGCGGCATTCACGTGAACGTCCAGGAAGGCGAGCGTCTGCGCGCAGGCGACCCGCTGATGGATGGGCCCTTGAACCCGCACGACATTCTGGATGTGCTGGGCGAGAAGGAACTGCAGTCTTACCTGGTGAACGAGATCCAGGAGGTCTATCGTCTGCAGGGCGTGGCCATTTCGGATAAACACATTGAAGTTATCGTCCGGCAGATGCTCAGGTGGGTCAGGATCGACGATGTGGGCGACACCAACTTCCTGCTCGAACAGCAGGTGGACCGGTTCCGCTTCCGCGAAGAGAATGACCGCGTCATGGCTAGCGGTGGCCGTCCTTCGACCGGGCGTCCGCTGCTGCTGGGCATCACCAAGGCATCGCTCTCGACTGACAGCTTTATCTCCGCGGCCAGCTTCCAGGAGACGACGCGTGTGCTTACCGAGGCCAGCATCAACGGCGCGGTGGACAACCTGCGCGGCTTGAAGGAGAACGTGATCGTCGGTCGGCTCATTCCGGCCGGCACGGGCCTGGAGTACTACCGCAACGTGCAGCTCTCACCGGAGCTGGAGGAAGCGGCAGCTCGGGTGCAGCAGGAAGTGAGCGCGGAGATAGAAGCCGCCGAGCGCGAACTCGAGCTGATGCGCCAGGAGGGCGAGGCGGAGGAGATGGCCGCCGAGTAAGGGCTGCTGTCTCGAATCTCCATCCCACGCTTCGCAAGAGGCGCGAAGGATGGGGCGCCCAGATTCCAGTATCGGTGGAAACAGGCAAGAGAGGCCCGGCGAAAGCCGGGCCTTTTTTCATTCGCTGTCCTGGTGCGAAAGTTCCTGGTGCGAGAGTTCCTGGCTTTGCTGGCCGGTGATCATTTCTTCGATGTGACGCTTGGTATTCTTGGCTGCGTACATGGCCGCGTCCGCGACACTCAAGAGGGCGTCGAGAGAAGTAGCATCTTCAGGGAAGAGCGCGACTCCGACGCTTGCCGAACCGTGCAGAGTGTATCCCTCGAGGAAAAACGGATCGTCGAAGCAGCGTTCCAGGCGGAGGGCAATCTCCTCGACATCGGCACGGCTCCGCGCCACCGAAATGAGAGCGGCGAATTCGTCGCCGCCGAATCGGGCCAGCTTGTCGTGAGGACGAATCTGCCGCTTCATCCTGATCGCTGCTTCTTGCAGATAGAGGTCTCCGACATGATGTCCATAGATGTCATTTACCTGCTTGAATTTATCGAGGTCGATGTAGATGAGTCCAAAGATGCCGGCGTTTTGGCGCGCCTCCAGAATTTGCCGATCCAGATGCTTGTCCAGCGAGAAGCGATTGTGAATGTCGGTGAGCAGGTCGAACTCGGAGCGATGGGTGAGATCGGAGTAGAGGCGGCGGTTCTCGATGGCCAGAGTGGCTAGCCCCACCGCCATCAAGAGGGCCTCGGACTCGATGGCGCTGGGTTTGGTGAGTGGATCGAACGCCGCAAACAGGACGCCGAGTGCGGGTCCGGAGCGGGCGGGAATCTCGTTCTCGACGATACGAAGACCGGTAAGCTTTGGCGGGCAGTTTCCAAGTTGTGCACCATCGGCGATCTGGCACCAGCAGGGAGCGCCATGCAGCTTGAAGGAGACGAGTTCAGTGATCTCTTCGACGATCTTAGCGAGCGGCCGGGAGCCGTTGATGTCTTCGAGGATGCGGCTGCGGCGTTTTTCGATGTAAGCGAGGGCAGCCGTCTGGCGGCGCACTCTGCGCTCGATCATCCAGCCCCGTGCGCCACCGGCGAGGACCACGGCAAGCAGCAAGCCGACGAGTAGCATAAGGTTGCGGACGTTCAGCAAAGAAGGCTTGGCTACGACCGCAATATCGTCGAAGGAACGCATCAGAATATCGAATGCCACCGGACCGTTGAATGGATCGGAATCGTGGACGGTGCAGATTCCGATGACGCGCACCCTGGAACCCAGGGGAATTTGCTTCATCTCCAGAAACGGGCCGCTCGGGTGCCGGTAGATGGCTGAGAAGGGGTGGCCGTCCGAGACCAGGACGTATTCGTCCTGCGCGCCCTCGCGCGCCTCCGTCACGACCTGACCTTCGATGGAAACCAGATCGTAGTGGTGGCCACCACCCTGGTCGCTGCTCACGGCCAGTTGCCGCCAAGTCACAGGGAGAGGCGCGACCGGCGCCTGCACCCGACTATCTTTGATTTCCCCGTGAGTTAGTGTCAAGAAGCCGTCGTTTGCGCTCCGTGCCTGATCGGCAAGGATTACATCCGGAAAACCAGTTGCGTCCGCCATGTCGCCGATGCGCAAGGGGATGTCGGTCCTGGTCCTGATCCACAGGCTCCTGTCGCCGCTTTGTAGCACAACCACCGAACCGGACTGATAGTAAGTGATCGTGCCATGGACCCTGATCCTCGGCGTGAGATTGCTGACACGATAGCCGCCCAGAATCTGGTTCATGGGCGTCACGGGGAGAGCCCATGAGTCGGTGTTGGCGCGATTGAGGATTCTTATGTGTGCCGGCGTGGGAACATGGAGCACAATGCCGGTCATTTGCATCTTGTCGTCGAATTCCCCTCCGGCTGTCCCGGTGACCTCCACCTCGTCGTCCAGCATGCCATTAGCCGCGTCCTGATCGTCGCCATCCACAATTGCCTCGACATAGCCTCCGTCGGTGAGCAATTGCAAGGTGGTACTGCGCACGGAGGCCGTCGAACTCGCAACCAGGTCGGCAGCGCGGATCACGCCGCGGATTGTGACCAGAACACAGTCGCGTTGCCCGAGAATCAGGTCGCTGAAAGTGACGGGAAGGGGTTTAGGCAGGGCGCCGTGGTGGAGCATTGCCACGTCATTGCTCACGATAATGGGACGGAAGCTCTCGCGCGTCGTCCCTTTTACCAGGACGCGATCCCCGGGGGCCAGTTTGGCGTCCATCGTGAAGAACACAAAAATGGCAAGATCGCCGTCCTGCACAAAGAGCAGATGTTCATAACCGCGGAAGTAAGTAACCGTCCCCTCGAAGGCGACAGGTATCGATTGGCTGGCCTCGGCATTGGTCAGGGCGTGAATGGCGCGCAGGGAGGTAAGCGTAGCGGGCGTCTCAGCCCAGGCAGCCATGGCACAGGCGAGAACGACGACGAATGTTGTAACCGACCTCTTCATTGCGCAGAATCCAGGGAGCAAGCGTCCTGTTCTCTTACCCCTAAAGGTACCTATCGGCAGAAGTTGTCGCATTCATCACCCACGATCGAGAATTCACTGGCAACCTGCCAGGAAGTACCAATGGCCGGATTCTGTGCATTGTTCATCTTACGCCCGCAGGAATTCGGCCAGAACGCAACTTTTGGGGTACGGCGGTACGATTCGGTGCGTGGCGGAAATACGGCATTGCCAGCGAAGGTGCGCCTGTTGACTTCGATGCAGGGTGGGTACTGCCCCTGAGACTGGAGGCAGGGAGAGCGAGGGCGGTACGCTCTTCTGTCTGGTCTTTCCGTGTGAGTCAGAGATTCCGCAGCTCGACTTGCTCAGTCTCGATTTCGTGTCTGCGTTTTTTCGCCACGTACATGGCGGCGTCCGCGGCGCTGAAGAGGCCGTCGCTGGTGGTGGCGTCCAGCGGATAGAGCGCGATGCCGACGCTGGCTGAACCTAGCAGGAGGTGCTCGCCGATGGCAAAGGGCTCGTCGAGGCAGCGCTCGAGGCGCATGGCGATCTCCAAGACCTCATCCCGTTTGCAGACGAGAGGAAGCAGGACGGCAAATTCGTCGCCACCCAGCCGGGCCAGCATGTCGCGGGAGCGGAGCTGGTGCTTCATGCGCAGGGCGACTTCCTGGAGGTAACGGTCTCCGACCTGGTGGCCGTAGATGTCGTTGACCTTCTTGAAGTCATTGAGATCGATGTAAATCAAGCCGAAGGTGCCGGCATTGCGGCGCGCCTCCTCAATTCTCTGATCCAGGTACCTCTCCATGGAGAATCGGTTGCGGACGTCGGTGAGCAGATCAAATTCGGAGCGGCGGCGCAGATCGGAGTAAAGGCACCTGGTGTCGATCGCGAGAGCGGCCAGGCCGACCGCCATCGAGAGGGCCTCGGCCTCGACGGGGCGGGGTTTGGTGAGGGAATCGAGCGCGGCAAAGATGGCGCCGTGGGGGGGGCCGGAGTGGGCCGGAATGCTGCTGCGGACGACGCGCAGGCCGGTGAGTTTTTGGGGGCAGTTTCCGAGTTGCACTCCATCGGCAAGCTGGCACCAGCAGGGAGCGCCACGCAGTTTGAAGGAGACAATTGAGGTAATATCTCCAACGATGTCGGCGAGGGAACGAGAGCCGTTGATATCCTCGAGAATGCGGCCGCGGCGCTTCTCCTCAAAAGCCAACGTGGCGTTATGGCGGCGCAGTTTGCGTTCAATGGTCCATGCCCTGAGGCCGCCGGCGAAGGACAGCGCGATCAGCAAGCCGACGAGAAGAGTGAGGTTGCCAACGGAGAGCAAGGGGGGCTTGCCGACGACCGCAACATCGTCGAAGGAACGCAGCAGGATATTGAAGGGAACCTCTTCGCCGGGGTTGATTGTATTGGCTTGAACAATCGTGCAGATGCCGGTGACTCGGATTCTGGAGCCCTGCGGAATCAGCTTCATGGGCGGGAGCACGCTGTCCGCGGGCGGGTGGCGGTAGATTGCAGTGAAGAGACGGCCATCGGAGGTGACTACGTACTCATCCTGCGAGGCCTCCCGGACCTCCGTCACTACCTGTCCTTCGATGGAGACCAGGTCATTCTGATGGCCGTCGGGCGTGTTGCTGCTCCAGAAGCCCAACTCGCGCCAGGTGGAGGGGTGGGGCGTCACGGGCTTGAGGATATGTGTGTCCTGGATTTCGGCGTCGGTGAGGGTCAGAAGGCGGTCATGTGCGTCGGGAAAGCCGGTTGCGTCGGCCTGGTCGCCAATTTGCAATGGTTCGTGGGTATGGGTTCCGATCCAAAGACTCTTGGGGCCGTCCTGGAGCACGATGGCCGAGCCAGGGAGGTAATAGGTGATGGTTCCATGAACCCGGACCCTCGGCGTGAGATCGCGCATATGATAGTCGGCAAGAATCCGGTCCATGGGTGTGAGGGGAAGGGACCACGGGCTGGAGGTGGCGCTATGGAGCATCCTGACATTCGCCAGCGATGAAACGTAGAGCACGGACCCAGTTTGCTGCATCTTGTCGTCGAACTTTCCCGCGGCAATGCCCGTGACATCAACTTCGGCGTCCAACAGGTTCTTGATTGCGGTCTTGTCGTCGCTGTCGACGTACGCCTGGATGGGGCCACCTTCTGTGAGCAACTGCAGTTGTGTACTGCGGACGGGGACCGGTCGGCTAACAATCAGATCGGCGGCGCGGACAAAGGCATGCACGGTGACCAGCAGGCAATCGCGCTGGGCGCGAATCAACTCGTCGAACGTGGCTGGGATGGGCTCGGGCGGGGCGCCATGATGGAGCAGAGTTACGCTGTCGGCGATCACGATCGGGTGAAAACTCTCACGCGTGTTTCCTCGCACCAGAACGCGATCGCCGGCAACCAGTTGGGGAGGAGCGGGGGGCCGGACAAAGATGGCAGAGTCGCCGTCCTGCACGAAGAGCAAACTTTCATAGGAGCGCACATAGTTAACCGTAGCTTCGAAGGCGACGGGAACTTTCCGGCTGGCTTGTGCATTCGTCAAGGCGCGAATGGCGCGCAGGCTGGTGAGCGGGGCTGGCGCTGCCGCCCAGGCAGCCGAAGCGCATCCGAGAACCACTGCGAAAGTGAGGAAGAGCTTCTTCATCGAGAATAATCCGGCGCAACAGGAGCAGTCTTGACTGGTATCGAGCCGCCCTAGCCAACAGAACTTGCGGCGTGAGTGGCCTGGTGATGGATGATCGGCCCGGAGCCAATGCAAGCCGACCCAGCCGGGCTCTGTGCGTCCTAATCTTACTGGCGGCTTCATCCGGCAGAAATGCACCTTTTGTGTAGTCCGGTTGCATCTTCCGCGCGGCGGATGCGCCGGCGTTCTTGAGCGCATTCGGGTTAACACTTTACCGTCGAGATGGACATCATTGCCCGCCCACCCATTGTGCAAAGGACGCACAATGGATGGGGCACAACCGAGGTGTTAACACTTGAGTTGAAAATGCTCTAACTTCAAGCGAAAGAAGTCAGGCTGATCGGGATGGTTAGATATGTCCGGGGGTGGGGGCGCAATCCCGTTGTTCCGCCGAAACTGTCTCGCTGAGTTGCTTGGTGTGTTTTATCACGTACATGGCGGCGTCGGAGGCGCTCAGGAGGCTGTCTTTGGTTGCGCCGTCCTCGGGGTAAAGGGCCATGCCGACACTGGCCGCACCGTAGAGAACGAAGCCGTCGACAGCAAATGGATCGTCGAAGCAACGCTCCAGCCGCAGAGCGATCTCTTCAACCTCGGCGCGGCTGCGGACGATGGGGACCAGGGCGGCGAATTCATCTCCGCCGATCCGGGCCAGCGTGTCGTGGGAACGAAGCTGGCGCTTCATTCTGAGCGCTACCTCCTGGAGGTAGAGGTCGCCGATCCGGTGGCCGTATTCGTCGTTGACCTGCTTGAAATGATCCAGGTCGATGTAGATCAATCCGAAGATGCCGGCATTTTGGCGCGCCTTATCGATGAGGGCATTGAGACGCTTGTCAAGGGAGAAGCGGTTTTGGATGTCGGTGAGCAGGTCGAACTCGGAGCGGTGGAGGAGGTCGGAGTAGAGGCGCCGGGTCTCGATGGCCAGCGTTGCCAGGCGCACGCCGACAATGAGCGCCTCGTATTGAAGCGTAGTGGGCTGACTGCCGAGGTCGAATCCGGCAAAGAGCGTGCCCAACGGTGGTCCAACACGGGCGAGAATCAGTTCGCGGCCGATGCGCAGGCGATCGGCATCAGACGGGTATTCTCCCAACCGGGCTCCATCGGCGATCTCGCACCAGCAAGGCGCGCCGTGCAGCCTGAGGGAGACCAGGGCTGTGATTTGTTCGATGATCTCGGCGAGGGGGCGCGATCCGTTGATGTCTTCAAGGATTCTGCTCCGTTGCTGTTCCAACTGGGCATTGCGCCGCTCCAATGCGGCTTCCTGCTCGATGCGGGCAGCCATGGCGACGGTCTGGCGATGGACCTTGGATTTGAGGGTCCAGCCCCAGGCGCCCGCGGCAATTACCAGCAGGAGGAGCACGCCGACGATGAGGATCAGGTTGCGAATATTGAGCCACGAAGGCTCGGCGACGATGACCATGTCGTCGTAGGAACGCATGAGGATGGTGAACGGCACCTGGGCGTTGAAGGGGTTGGAATCATCGAGCATGCAGATACCGGTGACGCGAATTCTGGCGCCGATCGGAATCTGCCTCATGGGAGTTGCTGGCGCCGGGCCTGGGGTTACCGGGGGCGGATGACGGAGGATTGCCGAGAACATTTGACCGCCCGAGACCAGGACATACTCGTCCTGACCGGCTTCCCGGATCTCCGAGACCACTTGTCCTTCGATGGAGACCAGATCGAACACATTGCTGCTCGTAACCAGTTTGGCCCACGTCGCCGACACCGGAGTAATGGGCGCCTGCACATGGCTATCCTGGATTTCGCCGTTCGTAAGAGTTAGAAAGCCGTCATGGAGACCAGGGAATCCGGTTACGTCCGCCATGTCGCCGACTTGCATGGGGGAGAGTGTACGGGTCTGGATCCAAAGGCTCTTGGCGCCGCTCTGGAGCACAATGGCGGAGCCGGGCTGGAAGTAAGTGATGGCGCCGCGGACCCGGATTCTTTGCGAGAGAACCTGGACATGATAGCCGGTGAGGACCTGGTCCATGGGCGTCACCGGGAGCGCCATCGGGCTTGTGTCAGCGCGCTTCAAGACCTTTATATCCGCAAAGGATGAGACGTGGAGCATGACCCCTGTCTGCTCCATCTTCCCGTCGAATCTCCCGGAAGCGGCGCCGGTGACCTCCAACTCGGCGTCCAGCAAGCCTTCAAGCACTCTTGAGTCGGTGCTGTCGACGACTGCGTCAATCGTGCCCCCGTCGGTAAGCATCTGCAGGTAAATGCTCTTAACATCCGAGCTGAACACCATGTCGGCGGCGCGGAGCTTGGCATGCACGGAGACGAGCATGCAATCGTGCTCGGCGCGGATCAATTCGTCGTAGCTGGCGGGAATCGGCTTGGGCAAGTCGCCGTGGTGAAGCAATGTAATGTCGCTGCTCAGTATATTGGGGCGGAAGCTCTCGTGGGTTGTTCCCTTGATGAGGATGCGATCGCCTGGAACCAACTTGGCATCGGTGGTAGCCTGCACAAAGATGGCCACGTCTCCGTCCTGGACGAACAGGGTCTTTTCATAGCCGCGGAAGTAGGTAACTGTGGCCTGAAACGAGACGGGAAGCGCGCGGCTAGCCTCGGCATTGGTGAGGGCATGAATGGCATGAAGAGTGGTTAGAGGAGCCGGCGCCACTGCCCAGGCCACGCAGGCCCATCCGAAAGAGAGCGCAACTGCTGTAATCAATCTCTTCATGAGGAGAACTCGGCCGATCCGGCGTTGTACCGTTCGGTTCCGCACATTCCTTAATCGGCAGAATTCGATCAACAAATGAATCCGGTGTGACAGAATAAGCCGGAAGCTTATGCCTAAAGTAACTCAGCCTGAAAAATTGTTCGTATTCATCCTACGCTCCTATAAATTTGTTCAAATAGCCCTTTCAGGGTAGTTACGAAAGTACACCACCCCTATTGCTGGAGAGTTCCGGGCCTGCGTCTGGTGAGTCTTGACATCGTCGAGGCGAATCCATGAATGGATGAGCGGAACAGGTCGGCGCATCGGGAGTTGGAGCTGGCTTGCCAAGCGTTTGGAAAGAAGATGCTCTGAGGAGTTCTACACTGAATCAGAGTGGTGATTTGCATACTTCAAAACGGTGATCAAAGAAGGAAATGGCGAAAAAACTTCGAGTTGGGATATTGTTTGGCGGGCGGAGCGGCGAGCATGAGGTTTCGCTGCTTTCGGCGGCTTCGATATTGAAGGCGATCGATCGGAAGAAGTTCGATGTGGTTCCGATCGGGATCAACAAGGCGGGGCACTGGCTGACTTCGGGAGCGGCGCAAGGGCTGCTGGAAGGGGCTGGGGCGGCTGAACCTGCTTCAGGCGAACCTGCTTCCGGCGGACCAGGCGCAGGCGAAGCGGATTTGGCGACGGAACCAGCCCTGGCTGCGGATACGACACCGCTTGTTGCGGGGCAGTCGGCGCTGGATAGTCATGCGGCGCTCGGCGGCCAGTGCCTGGATGTGGTCTTTCCGGTGCTCCATGGGACGTTTGGCGAGGATGGGACGATCCAGGGACTGTTCGAGCTGGCGGGGATTGCGTATGTGGGCTCGGGCGTGCTGGGGTCGGCGGCGGGGATGGACAAGGACGTGATGAAGCGTCTGTTTGCGCAGGCAAAGCTGCCTATTGTCAAACACGTTACGCTGCTGAGGGCGGAGTGGGAGAAGCAGCCGCGCAAGGCCGTTGCTCAAGTGGAGGCGGCGCTCAAGTATCCGGTGTTTGTGAAGCCGGCGAACCTGGGATCGTCGGTGGGGATCAGCAAGGTGCATGACCGCAAGGAACTTGGGCCGGCGCTGACGCTGGCCGCCAAGTACGACCGCAAGGTGGTTGTGGAGCAGGGGGTGGGCGGCAAGAGGGGCAAAGCGCGGGAACTCGAGATAGCCGTGCTGGGCAATGACGACCCTGAGGCGAGCGTGGTGGGTGAGATTATTCCCGGCAAGGAGTTCTACGACTACGAGGCAAAATATCTCTCAGAAGGGTCGCTGCCCGTGATTCCGGCCAGGCTGAGCCGGGCGGAAACGAAGCAGATTCGGGAGATGGCGGTAGCGGCATTTCGCGTTTGCGACCTCAGTGGTCTGGCGCGGGTGGACTTTCTGATGGAGCCCGACGGGAAGCGGCGCATCTTTCTGAACGAAGTGAATACCATGCCGGGGTTTACCCAGATCAGCATGTATCCGAAGCTGTGGCAGGCAACAGGCGTCAGCTACAAAGACCTGATTACCCGGCTGATTGAGCTGGCGCTGGAACGGCAGGAAGAGAAGGGGCGGACGATCTACACCAGGGAATAGGGAAAAGCAGGGAACAGGGATCAGGGAACAGGGAACAGGGAACAGGAACTCCGCTATTGGTGGCTAACCTATCAGGGAGCGACAGAGCCGGGGAACGAAACAACAGCGGCAAATCTTTGGTACGATCGCGTTTCTATTCCCTATTCCCTAGTCCCTGTTCCCTGATCCCTCTGTTGCCGTATCCTAAGTTCGAGGCACTTTCACAATGACTTTGCTCGACGCTCCTAAATATGATGAAGCCCGTGAACGGCATCACCGGATGATTGTATTCGGCTCCGGCGGGCTGCTGCTGGTGCTGTTTGTGAGCTGGTGGCTGATGGCGGGAAGGCCGGTGGACTACCCATGGAACTGGAACAACCATCTGCTGGGGCGTTCGGCAGTGAACCGATTCCTTACGGCCGTGGAAAAGAACGACCTGCCCAAAGCCTATGGGATCTGGACTCACGACAAGAATTGGCAGCAGCATCCGACTCAGAATGGGGCCTACCCCTTTTCACGGTTCCAGCAGGACTGGAGCTCGACCAGCCCGGACAACGAGTACGGCGTGATTCAGAGTCACAAGATTGTGGCGGCGCGGATGTACGGCAACGTGCTGCTGGTGGCTGTGCTGATCAACGGGCGGAAGAGCGCGGCGCTCGATCTGGACTACGACCCTCATGCGCACACGCTGAGCTTCTCGCCGCCGGGTGTGGAAATCTACCTGGGGCCGTAGAGGGCGAGCGGATCAGCGAAAGAAGCGGTGTTCGCAGGGTTGGCGAGGCTGTCGCCGCTGCTGGATGCGTTGAGTGACGCAGCTTTTTGGCTTGAAGGAAGCATCGAGAAATCTTTCCCATGCTTCCTGGGCTGCTGGTTTGCATCGAACAGGCCAGGAGAACATCATGCCCCAGAGTACGCACGATCAAGCTGCGGAACTGCACAATCTGGCAGCCCACACCCACGCCGCCGCCGCTGCCGCCCACGGCAAAGCAGACCATCTCACCGCTCACGAACTGAGCAAACAGGCCCTCGAACACTCCCAGAACGCTCATAGGCACTCGGAAGGACTCGTCAAGGAAGCAGAAAAATCCTCCAAGGCGTAAGCGGAGAGAGTTTCCACGCCGAAGCGCGGGTTTCAAGGCTGCGGAAAAGCTTCTCTCGACGAGCTATTTCTCTGTTTTGAAAACGGCGCGGCTTCACAGGCTGCGGAAAAAGGCCCGAATTCAACCGAAATACCCGAAAAGCATACCGCAGGGGCTGAAGCCCGTATTGATTCTGCGGCACTTACGGCACGACTAAAGTCGTGCCCTGACGCTTCCTGCGCCCCGGAATGAGTTTTTCCGCAGCCTGTTCAGCCGCGCCCGGCATCGAGTTCTCCCCTAGGTCCGTGACCGGATGAAGATGTTCTATCCAATGAACGAACGTGGGCCGGGAGGCCCACGCTACAGCCGGCCAGGAGGCCGGCGCCACATTTCCAAAAGGAACATTTTCATACGGCCGAAGAACTAGGGCGCATTCGGGTTAACTCTTTACCGTCGAGATGGACATCATAGCCCGCCCACCCATTGTGCAAAGGACGCACAATGGATGGGGCACAGCCGACGTGTTAACACTTGAGTTGAAAATGCTCTAGCCTGTTGATTCGCCCGTTGCCTCTACCTTTGCCAGGGCTGCAAGCGTGGCTTCAAGGCTGGCCGAGTCTTCAACATTCATCGATTTTTGGTTCGGGTCGATCTGGCGCAACAGGCCGCAGAGGACTTTGCCGGGGCCGACTTCGATGAAGTGAGTCGCGCCGGCGGCTACCAGGGAATTCATGCAATCCACCCAGCGGACCGCGCCGGTTACCTGGCGTATGAGCGCGTCCTGAGCGTCTGCTGCGGTGGTCACCAGGCTGCCGGTGACGTTGGCGGCTACAGGGATGCTGGGATCGGCCACCGCCAGCGTTGAGAGCACACGTGCCACCTCTTCCTGAGCCGGTTGCATCAGCGCGCAATGGAAGGGCGCGCTGACGGGGAGCATGACGGCGCGGCGGGCGCCCTTGAGCTTGGCCAGGGCGGATGCCTTTTCGACGGCTGCAAGTGCGCCGGAGATTACGGTCTGGCCGGGGGAGTTGAGGTTGGCGGCGGCTACGGTGAGGCCGGTTTCAGCCGCGGCTTCCTGGCAGGCTTCGGCCACCAGGGCCGGGTCCAAAGAGAGGATGGCGGCCATGGCGCCCTGACCGGCGGGGACGGCCAACTGCATGGCTCGGCCACGCGCTTTCACGGCGCGAACGGCATCGGCAAAATCGAGAGTCCCGGCAGCTACGTGGGCGGACCACTCGCCCAGAGAATGACCTGCCGCAAGGGAGGGCTGAACGCCATGTTCGGTGAGCACGCGCCAGACTGCCACGCTGGCTGTCAGGATCGCAGGCTGAGTGTTCTCGGTCAGCCGGAGCTCCTCCTCCGGCCCTTCAAAGATGAGTTTCGAGAGTGGGAAGCCCAGGGCCTTGTCGGCTCCAGCAAAGGTTTGGGCGGCGATGGGAAAGTTGTTGGCAAGCTCGCGGCCCATGCCTACGGCCTGCGAACCCTGCCCCGGAAAGAGAAAGGCAATTTTGGTGGACATTTCAGAAAGGATTGTATCGCGAAGGGGTGGTGCGATTCCCATTGAGTCACTTTCCCTGGGAATGGCGCGAACCATACATAAGGCCCAAAAAAGGGTCAAGCCAAGCGGCCGGAATTGCGGTTTGGTCCATTGCGACCCCGAATCGGAAGCAGGAGTCATCGAGATGAAGGAGACGATCATGAAGAACAGATTCGCGGTACTTGGCGGCGTAGTTCTCGCTGTCCTGGGCACTGGCATCCTCGGCTGCCAGCAGAAGAACAACAATGCCGCCGGCCAATCCGGCTCCGGCTCAGCATCTACGTCAGCCAGGTCCTCGAAGGTCTCCTGGTCCGGCGCGCGCCAGGTCGAGATTCCCGATCCCCATTACGGAATCGTCGCCGCCACCCTCAATATCCCCGACGGCTGGAAGTTTGCCGGCACGATGGTTCGCACCCAGGGCTGCCACGCAGGCCAGGGCGCGAGCCGAGTGTTTACCGCGCTAGCCCAGGACGGCATCACGGCGTCAGTGGCACTCCCCGGCTTCAGTTGGGGTTGGTCGAGCAGTCCCAGCATGGTGCAGAGGATGGCAGTGCAGCAGCATTGCCCGGGCATCGACATCACAACGGCGGCGAAGTTTCTTACCGATTTCGCCGTGCCGACTCTCCATCCCAATGCCAAGATCGTGGGCCTCCTGCCACTTCCGCCCGAGGCGCAGGCCAACCTCGAGAAACAGCATGAGCAACTGGTTCAGCAAGCCGCGGGTATACCGGAACAGTTCCGGATGCAGAATCAGACTCTCGACGGCGGCCGGGTGCGGGTTCAATACATCCGCAACGGAACTCCAGTCGAAGAGATGATCACAGTCTGGGTTTCATGCTATGAGAGCACCATGCCCGCGCCCTTCAAGAGCGGCGAGCCTCCCTCGCAGTTGCGCCATTGCTCCACGCCCAACGGCGTCTTCATCGTGCGTGCGCCCCAGGGCCACCTCGATGACGTCCTCGCTGCGTGGCAGCAACCTCATGCAAAGGAATTGACGGCATCATTCAAAGTCAATCCCGAGTGGCAGAACCGTGTCTTCCAGGACGGGCAGGCGGCTGCCCAGCAATCCATGGCGGCCAGCAATGCCATGTTCCAACAGAGCATGGCGAACAGCAGGGCCCAGTTCGGTGCGATGGTGCAGCGTGGACAGGCCTTTCAAGCGCAGCAGCAGTCAAGCTTCAACAGTGCGATGGCCAATGATCGAGCCAAGCAGGCTCAGATCGACGCCAGTGCGCATAACATGGTGAATTACTCGCTGGACCGGCAGGACTACGTGAATCCAGCCAACGGGCAGACTGTCACGGCAACCAGCGGTTACAACCACCAGTATGTGGATCAGAGTGGAAACACGATGGTTCAGTCGAATAACCCCATGAGCCACGCCCAGGCGGTGAGCGAGGGCTGGACCGAGCTGGTTCCCAAGTAACCAAAAAACTGACAAGGAGAAAACCATGATTGCAGCGATTAACATCTTCTTCGTGCTCATGATCGCGTACTCGCAATACAAGCATGCCAAGCGCAACGGCATGTGGTCGTGGTACGGCTTTCTAATCGTGATCGGTTCGTTCGGCTTGTTCGGGCTGGCCTTCATCATTCCAGTGGTGAACTCGACGACGCTGGAGGCGCATCCCGGCGTGATGATCACGGTGCTTCTCAGCGGAATCCTGGTGTTTGTCTCCGGACTGATCTATTGGGCGCGAAGATATGGGATCCGAGCTTTGCAGGCGAATGCGGCGCAGGCGCAGCAGAAACAATCTTCAAACGGCATCCAATCGTCGATCGCAGTTTTGGCGATGGTTTGCGCCTGCTCAGCTTCGGGACAGGCACACGCCCAGGGGAAAAGCGTATACAAGGATCCCGGCGGAGCTTACTCGGTGGTTGCTCCGGCAGGGTGGGAGACGCAGCCACAGCAAGGCTCGCCGATGGTCTCGATTGTGAACATGAACGCGAAGGTAAGCGTGACCCTGGGCGTGATGACCGGACCGGCGGCAAGCACGCCGACGGCGGAGAAAGAGCTTGAAAGCATGCAGGCCCAGTTCCCGCAGAGTTGCCCGCAGGTCAAGATTCTCAAGAAGGGTTCCACCACGCTCTCTGGTCTAAAAGGCGTCTTCATCGAGGTGCAGTGCAAGGGAGATACCGGTCCTGAGTTGATGAGATTCACCACGGCCAGCAAGCCGGGAGTCGTTGCGCTGATGATCTCCGCCTCTCCGGGGGACGCCTATCTGAAGCTTCTGGTCCCCCTTGCGGCCATCAGGGATAGCTTCAAAGTCCTGGCGGGATCGGCAGCTCCGGGGCCTGGCGGCGCACGGTCCGGCATGGGCGGTGGGCAACCGTCCGGACAGGACATGGGCGGTGGGCAAGACTCGGCAGGCGGGCCGAGCGGAGCATTTCCGGATCACGGAGGCGGAGGCTCAGGTTCGGGGACGTACCACGATCCGCAGGGACGCTACTCGCTGGCGGTACCCTCGGGATGGAATACGGCATCCGACAACGGCAACTTGACACTGACCTCAGGCGCGAGCTGGGTGACGGTAGCTACCGGTGGAGGATCCAGTGCAGGCGATGCCAACCACCAGATCCTTCAGCAGATTCAGGCCCAGTACAAGAGCTTTCAAGTGTTGAACGAGGGTGATTTCCAGAACAACGGGCACCCGGCGCACGGATCCAATGCAACTGGAATCAATCCCAAGGGGCAGCGGGTTTCGCTGCTTGTCGTGACCATCGGCGCGGGCGGATCCAACTATCTCACCTTGATTTCGTCGGCTCCCAACGAGCAGGCCAAAGAAATAAACGCCGCGGTGATGCAGATAGCCAAGAGCGTCCGGTTCGCTGGGGAGTAAGACAGGTCAGGTTTGAAGGATTTGACAACCAATCAGGCGCGCGTCGCAAAGGCGCGCGTCACAAGGGGCAGACCGTGACGGAATTCATTGTGGAGAGCGCCTGCGCTGTTGCAGAGATTGAATTGGCTGAGCAGAAGGAATTCACGCTTCCCCCCGCGCAATGGCAAGCCTTTCTCGCTGCGCTCGACAAGCCCACCGAATACAATCCGGCGCTCCACCGTTTGCTGACGGAGCCGAGCGCCATAGAGTTGGCGAACAAAAAATAGAAACTTAGAGGACTGCACGCTGGCGTGGCCCTAGGTCCGTGACCGGATGAAGATGTTCTATCCAATGAACGAACGTGGGCCGGGAGGCCCACGCTACAGCCGGCCAGGAGGCCGGCGCTACATTTCCAAAAGGAACATTTTCATACGGCCAAAGAACTAGTTCCAGCGCTTCTTGTCGTTGGGATCGTCGTCGATCTGCTTGCCGTTGCCATCGAAGCGGACGGTGCGGCCCTGGGAGCGCATGTAGACCTTGAACTTGCGGGCGGCTCGGCGGCGCTTCCAGCGGTAGTAGCGGTTGCGCAGGGCGAACCACTGCTCGCTGAAGGCGAACGAGACTCCGCGGCGCGGAGCCAACTGGATATAAAGCAGGCCGGCAAGCGCACCGCCCAACTGGGCGAAGGCGTACATCTTCTGCGGGCCGAAGAGCATGGCGATGGAGATCAGCGCGTAGACTGCGACCAGGTATTTGGCCTTGATGCCGATGGTGAAAAAGAGCAGGAACTCCATATTGCCGTAGAGTGCGCCGATGGCCACCAGCAGGCCAAAGATTCCGCCGCCACAGCCGTAAATGGCAATCTCATTGAGCGAATAGCCGAGGGTGCCGCTGGCGGCATAGATGGCGGTGGCAGAGGCCGCTGTGCCCAGGACGGAAATGGCATAAAGGCTGGCAACCCAGCTTGAGGTGTGAAGGTTCTCAAGAAACCCGGCCAGGAACCACAAGGAAAGCAGCTCGAACAGGGTTCCGATGAGGGTGGGGTGGATGAAGCTGTAGGTGAAGGGCTGCCAGAACCAACCGTGCAGGAAGTAGCTGGGAGCAAAGCCGAAGCGGTCAGTGAGTGGAACTTCCAGGTGGGGAAGCAGCAACGGGGCCACGAGCAAGGCGAAATAGGCAAACAGGTTGATGAGGACGAGGCGGCGAGTGGCGCCGCGGAAGTCGGGGAAGGAAAACGGGCTGCTGCCAATTCTGGGCATCGTAGAGAACAGGGTAAACGGTGGAGCGGGCGGGTGTCATGGGGTTTGGCGGTCGAGCGCGGCGTCGCGCCCGGCTTGGGCGGTGTGGAAAGCCCCAGGAATCGGGAGTGGGTCCCATTGCGGGACCATCAAAAGACCCCTATGCGCCGAGGCGGTGACTGGCAGAGCTGCATCACGGGAAGATTCATAGCGTATTCTCCACTATTGGGGGGTGCGGTTGCGCGGGCGCTAAATGCCACTTGACCTGAGGCCGGGTTGTCCCCAAGAATAGCGGAGTCGTACCGCAAGGTACCGCCATCTTAAAATGTGAAATGCCATGAAAAGAGAGGAGAGTGTCATGCCCAACTGCCCTGAGTGCGAGAATGGACTTGACATTGAATTGGACGAAGTGGAAGAGGGCGACGTGATCGCCTGCGATGAGTGCGGCACGGAGTATGAGGTGGTGGGTGTAGAACCACTGGAATTGGCGCGGGTGGACGGCGACCTGGTTGAGGACGACGATCTGCTTGCAGAGGACGAGGAGGAAGAGTGAGGTTTTTCAGCTCGAGATTGGCGGTTGGAGTGGCGATTGCCGCCCTGGCAGCCGGAGTATTTCCCATGGGGCCGCATAGCGGGCAGGGTGGATTCAGCCTTGGGCCGGCTGAGGCGCAGGCGCAGAATCTGGGTCAGCGCGTCGTGTTTGGGTTCGTGGTGGATGCGAATTCCAAGCCGGTGGCCGGAGCCACCGTCTTCCTCAAATACCTCAAGACCAAGTCGATCCGCAGTTTTACTGCCGAGGCTGACGGCAAGTTCCGCTTCACCCAGGTGAACATGGCGGAAGACTATGAGTTGTGGGCGGAAAAAGATGGGAAGAAGAGCGCGGTCAAGACCGTGAGCCAATGGGATGCGCGCAAAGATTTTGAAAGCGATCTGAAGTTGAAGTAGGCTGCGCGCTGTCCGAGATCTACACTTTGCCCGATTATTTATGGCATAATGTATACGAGGTGAAGCGATGAACTCCGCATCCGCGCTAATCGGGGATTGGCTTGGGGTTAAACCGCCCATGACTCAGGCGGCAGTCTTGGGGATTATCGAGCAGCAGCTTGATCCACCAGTGATTCAGCGGCTCTTTGAGATGGGTTTGAGCCGGGATGAGGTCCACTCGGTGATTATTCCCGCGCGTACGTTGCAGCATCGTCGCTCTCGAAACGAGCGGCTGACTGTTGAGGAATCTGACCGGGTGATTCGAGCGCTCCGGGTGCTTTCGGCAGCCGAGGGAGTTTACGAAAGCCGGGAACGTGCGCTGCAATGGCTGCGCCGTGTGAATCCGCGGCTCAATGGCCGGTCGCCGATCTCATTGCTTAAGACGGATACTGGCGCGCGCATCGTCGAGGAACTGTTGGGCCAGATCGATGAAGGGTACTTCATCTGAGGCGGTGAATGGTTCTTTGGCGTATCAGCAAGCATCTTGAGCTGGACGGACGGGGCGGAATCTCCTTCGCTGGACGCTGGCATCATGCGGGAACTCCCGTGGTGTATGTTGCGGAGTCGCCCGCGGGGGCGCTGATCGAAACCTGCGTTCACACCAGCGCCAATGACATTCCCCCGTCGTTTACGATGCTCAAGGTTGTCGGTCCCGATTTGCCCTTCGACGAGATCGAGCTGGCCATGCTGGACCCGGCGTGGTTTGAGCGCGCTGAGATTACGCGTGAATTGGGTTCGGAATGGCTGAGACGGCGGAGTGCCGCTTTGCTTCGCGTACCCAGTGCGCTTGTTCCTGAAACAGTCAACTACCTGCTGAATCCGCTGCACACAGATGCAGCGCTCTTTCAAATCGAAAAGAGTTTTCTCTTTCCGTTCGACACGCGGCTTAAAAGCTGACGAGCGTTACCCATCCAGCTTTTTCACCACCAGCTCGTTGAGCAGCGCCGGGTTGGCCTGGCCTCTTGAGGCTTTCATGACCTGGCCGACAAAGAACCCTGCCACGGTCTTCTTGCCGGCGCGATAATGCTCCACCTGTTTGGGGTTGGCTCGGATGACCTCGTCGATCATGGCTTCAATCGCTGAAACATCGATGATCTGCTGGGGCTTCTCGCGGTCATAGACGGCGGGGAAGTCTTCTGCTTTTTCAAAGCACACGTCAAATAATTGTTTCAGCTGCTTGGAGCTGATCTTGCCCTCGTCGAGCAGGTCGGCGGCCTGCACGATTCCTGTCATGGAGACGGGGGACTGCTCCTGTTCGAGGCCCAAGGCCTTCAGCCGTCCGCCCACCTCGCTGAGCAGGACATTGGCCACGCGGCGGGGGTTGCGCGCGGTGCGGGCGGCGGCTTCAAAGCGGTCGGCAAACTCGCGCGATGCGGTAAGCGTGAATGCGTCCTGCGTATTCAGATCGTACTCGGCGATCATCCGCGCGCGGCGGGCTTCGGGCAGCTCGGGAAGCTTTTTGGCGGTCTCGGCCAGGAATGCGGCGGAGACAATGAGCGGCGGGAGGTCGGGCTCGGGGAAGTAGCGATAGTCGTGCGCCTGCTCCTTGGTGCGCATGGAATAAGTGCGGCCTTCAGCCGAGTTCCAGAGGCGGCTTTCCTGCATCACGCGGCCGCCGGATTCGATCACCTCGATCTGGCGCTCAATTTCATATTCCAAAGCCGCGCGGACGAAGCGGAAGCTGTTGACATTCTTGACTTCGGCTTTGGTTCCGAATTTGTCCGCGCCCTTCAATCGGACGCTGACGTTGGCGTCGCAGCGCAGCGATCCCTCCTCCATGTTGCAGTCGGAGACGCCGGTGTAGAGGAGAATTTCTTTCAAGCGCGTGAGGTATTCGAAGGCTTCGTCGGCGGTGCGGATGTCGGGCTCGGAGACAATCTCAATCAGCGGAGTTCCGCAGCGGTTGAGGTCGAGATAGGTGCGGGTAGCGGAGTCGGCAAACCCGTCGTGGAGGCTCTTGCCGGCGTCTTCTTCCATGTGCAGCCGGGTGATGCCGATGCGCTTCACGGCGCCGTCCGCTGCGGGCACCTCGATGAAGCCGTGCTCGGCGATGGGCTTGTCGAATTGCGATATTTGATAGCCCTTTGGCAAGTCGGGATAGAAATAGTTCTTGCGGGCGAAGATGGAGCGCTCGCGGACCTGGCAGCCGATGGCCAGGGCGGCGAGCGTGGCGAACTCGACGGCCTTCCCGTTCAAAACCGGCAGCGCGCCGGGCAACCCCAGGCAGACCGGGCAGATGTTGGTGTTGGGCGCCGAGCCAAAATGATTGGCGCAACCGCAAAAAGCCTTGGTCGCGGTGAGCAGTTGGACGTGGACTTCGAGTCCAATGACGGGCTCGTACTTGGCCAGGACTTCAGGAGCGAGAGCAGCGGGCATATTGAAATTCTAGCGCGTCATGACTTCCCGCCGGGCTGGTTCTTTCCCGTATTTAGAAAGGAAATGGATTCAATTCCGGCCTGCTTCGTGAGCAAAATGCCCGGTCCATCGATTGGATCCTGTGTGCCTTGGTCGTCCGCTATCCAGGCTGCGTCTTCCAAGAACAACGATGCGTCCTCAGGCTCATCGGAGTAATAGCGGAGATAACCGATAATGGTACGGTCTCCTGAAAGCTGAACCAGTACGAAAGAGGTTGAAATATCCTGGAAGGCGTCATTCCAAATGGAACTGCGCGCCGTGCGTTGTGTAATCCGGAACCTGCGTAGTAGCCGCAGTAGCCAATCATGATTGAGGTTTGAGCTATGGAGGATGCCTATGGCAAACGCCAAAGCCGCCAGTACGGCCCAATAAGGCCAATTCAGCTGAAAGGCATATTGCTCAATTCCATCAGGGCTGATCTTTTTCCAGCTTAGCGGAAGTGAATAGCCAAAGAATGGGGACGCAATAAGATAAAGGAGAAAACTGAACAACAAAGCTTCGATGACTTTATCGAGTTCTGTCTGCTGGGGCCGTACGGCCAAGCGTTGAATGAGGTACGCGCAACTGAACCCCGGCAACAACAAAAGCAGCACACCAAGAGCTTCCGTCGTTCCAGGCAAAGCCGCGCTCCCGGAGTGCTATTTCGTTCTCCGCGGAGGAGGGGGTTTAATTCCCTGTGGGCGTACCAGGTTTGCAGGTTTGGAAGGTTTGAAGGACTGATTTCCGTTGGAGAGGCTCTTGGGCATACTGTCTTGTGCGACGCCCCAATTGCCACTTGTCCGCACAGGAATAGCTTTCGGCCGTTCGGTCATATCTCCATCCTCTTCTTAAGTATCCTCCACTCGCGACTGCGGCGCAAGCGGACCGTTGTTGCCTCACTCCGCCGGATCGTCAGCCGTAAACGCGGAGCAGCAGGGCTTTTCGCTGGCGTGGAAGTTCATTAACTCCACGCGGGTGCCGTCGGGGTCGTAGAGGTTGAACTGGTACTTGCCGTCTTTGCCGATCTTGGGTTGGGGGTCGTGGGTTCCGGTGAGGCGGTTGCCGGCTTCAAGCACGTCGTAGGCGCGGGGAACGGAGTCTTCGCCGATGGAGAAGTGGTCGAGGACGCCGAGATTGTGCTGCGACATCGTGGCCGGGATTCCGGAACCGGAGGGACCGCTGGTGAGCATGTATTCGACCCAGTCGTGGCTGTCGGGAGACTGCTGGCTGACCCAGTCGAGCTTGCCCTCGACCATGCCGCCAAACCAGTAGGGCCGGAAGCCGAGCAGATCGCGGTAAAACGTGTCCTCGACGGCGCGGCTATGGACCAGAAAACCGACGTGGATGATGTGGTGGCCGATGACCAAGGGGGCTGCGAGCGGCTTGAGGTTCTCGGGTGGCTGGACGAACTCGACCTTGTTGCCTTCGGGGTCCTTTACGGTGAACCAGCGGCTACCGTCCGCGCCCTTTTCGATCTGGCCCGGCACCTTCCATGATTTGGAGCCAAGAAAGCGGCGAAGGGTTTCAGCGTCGTCGGTGTTCCAGGCGGTGTGGTCGAGGCGGTTGATGCCCGCGTCCGCGGGAAGGGGCAGCACCTCAATGAATTGCGTGGCGCTCAGGGCGTAGCGGACGCCCTTGGGGTTCTCAGGGTCGTGCATTTTGACCGCGCCAATGATCTCGCGGTAGAAGTGGTCGGTGGCGGCGGGGTCCGAGGTGTAGACCGCGATGTGGGAGATGCCGGTGATCCTGGGCCGTGCCAGCGGCTTGTCGGGCATTTGAGCGGCGGTGGTGACGGATAAGGCAAGGAGAGAAGTGGCAACCATGAACCTGAACTGCATTTTGCACCTCGAATGTGTCGTGAGATTACGATAAATCGATTCGTTGCGGTGTACAAACGCCGAAAACACTTATTCCGCGAAGAGATGGGTCCTGGCCGCCTTACAATGCCCTCATGCGTAGAAGATTCCCCGCAAGTCAGATTGTCCCGGTAACTCTCTCGGCGTTGCTTGCGAGCGCCTGGCTTTGCTCAGGTGTGCTTGCTCAGAATTCATTGCCTGCGGCCTCCGCGGAGGATCGCGCGGAGGCTCGGGCGATCTTCAAGCAACTGATTGAGATCAACACGACGGATACGCCGCTGGGCAACGTGACGACGGCGACCGCGGCCATGCAGAAGCGATTTCTCGACGCTGGATTTCCGGCTGCCGATGTGCATCTGCTGGGGCCGGATGCGCGCAAGCAGAATCTGGTGGTACGCTTCCGCGCGGGTGGAACCCCAACCGAGAAGCCGGTGTTGTTTTTGTGCCACATGGATGTCGTGGAGGCTCTGCGCTCCGATTGGTCGACCGATCCATTCCAGTTTGTCGAGAAGGATGGCTACTACTACGGCCGGGGGACGCAGGACATGAAGAACTCCGACGCCGCGCTGGTGGAGACGTTTCTGCGGCTGCACAGGGAGGGGTACAAGCCGAAGCGCGACCTGATTCTGGCGCTCACGGCGGATGAAGAGGGTGGCAAGTTCAACGGGGCGGAGTGGCTGGTGCGGGAGCATCGCGAGTTGGTGGACGCGGCTTACGTGATCAATCCCGACGCGGGCGGGATAGAACTGGACCACGGGCGGGCGGTGGTGGCGGACGTGGAGGCTACGGAGAAGGTCTACTCCGACTTCCAGATCACGGCCACCAATCGCGGAGGGCATAGCTCGCTTCCCCGGCCGGACAATGCGATTTATGAGCTGACGGCGGCGCTGAACAAGCTGGCGGCGTTTGCGTTTCCGTTTGAGATGAACGAGGTGACGCGCACCTACTTCAAGAACCTGGCTGCGCAAGAGACGGGGCAGACGCAAGCGGATATCCGGGCGGTTCTGGCCTCGCCGCCGGATCTGGCCGCGGCGGCGCGGCTGGGCGTCGAACCAAGTTTCAACGCAAACTTCCGGACGACATGCGTGGCTACGCGGCTGTCCGCGGGCCATGCCAACAATGCGCTGCCGCAGACGGCGCAGGCCATCGTGAATTGCAGGATTTTTCCGGGGCACTCGCCGGAGGAGATTCGGAAACAGTTGATTGGGATCTTCGGCGATGACAAGCTGAGCGTGAAGTTCGTCTCCGATGCGGGGGTGGTTTCCGATACGGCGCCGGACAGGAAGGCAATGGCGCCGCCGGCTCCGATCCCCGAAGTCTTTGCCCCTTTGACGCGGTTGACGCAGGCCATCTGGCCGGGGACGCCGGTGACTCCGGTGATGGAGAACGGGGCCAGCGACTCGATCTATTTTGCGCAGGCGGGGATTCCCAGCTACGGGTATTCGGCGATTGCGCTGGAGAGGGACGATGAGAGGGCCCACGGGCGGGATGAGAGGCTGCCGGTGGACTCGTTTTGGAAGTCGCTGGATTTCTTCCACTCGTTTTTGAAGGCAGAGGGGAAAAGCACGGAATAGGGACTAGGTTCGTGACCGGATGAAGATGTTCTATCCAATGAACGAACGTGGGCCGGGAGGCCCACGCTACAGCCGGCCAGGAGGCCGGCGCTACATTTCCAAAAGGAACATTTTCATACGGCCAAAGAACTAGGGACTAGGGAACAGGGAACAGAGAGCCGTCTGGCGCGATACCGAAATGGGGCTAGTCTTGGAGGCGGTGCGTCTAACTCGGTAGAGGATCAGGGCCGCCTGAAGGCAGACAGAGACTTACTGTCGGCGGCGCGGCCTCGAAGTGGCGATTGGGAAGGGTTGGTTCGCGTGAAAAGAGTCGGGACAGGGATTTGGATGGCTGCGGGGATGCTGCTGCTGGCGGCGCCGCTGTTTGCGCAGGGTGTGAACGCAACGGGTCAGGGACGAGCCGTGGTGACGATTTTTGCCAAGCATAGCGAGTTGGCTCCGAACATTTCTCAGCAGGATGTGAGCGTCAAATTGAATGGGAAGGATTCCAGCGTCACCGGCTGGACGCCGCTGCGCGGAACCAATGACGGGCTGGAACTGGTGGTGCTGATCGACGGCGGGGCGCGCAACCTGGGCCGCCAGCTCGATGAGATCAGGCAATTCGTCCAGGGCCTGGGACCGCACACGAAAGCTGCCGTCGGGTATATGCAGAATGGACAAACGATCCTTGCGGGTCCGCTGTCGGCAGACCATGCGCAAGTGGTGGGTGAGCTTCATGTATTGGGAGGGCCGGGTTCGAACGACTACTTCAGCTTGTCTGACCTTGCCCAGCACTGGCCCTCTGAAATTCGCGGAGTTCGGCGCGAAGTGGTGCTCGTCAGCGACGGCATCGATCCCAACAACCCGCGTCTCGATCTCGACGACGCTTATGTGCAGGCCGCAATCACGGATTCCGTCCGCGCGGGGCTGGTGGTCTACGCAATCTACTGGCAGAGCCGGACAAGCGTTAGCGATAGTTCAACGGCAGGCAGTAGCGGGCAGAGCTTGCTGGCCGAGGTCACCCAGGCCACAGGCGGCGCCAGCTATGGGATGGGGATGGGCAATCCGGTTTCGTTCCAGCCGTTTTTTGAGGACCTGGCGCGGCGGCTGGACAACCAGTACGAGCTTGATTTTGCCGCCAAGCTTGACCGCAAGCCGGCGGTTGAAGGCATGAAGGTGAAGGTGACAGGGCTGGGGCTCGATGTGACTTCTCCACAGCAGGTCTTTGTGGGTCGCGCAGGCGCCGCGGCGGAATAAGCGCCTTTGCAGGATCTGTCGCTTTCAAGATCCGGGCCGCTCGTCCGTTAGATTCTGGACGACTGGGCTATGGAGAATTCGCGTGTGTATCCTGCAGGTTCCGCGGAGATTCTGACGCGCAGGTTCCCGCTTGAATCGCAGGTATACTCTTCGCGAATCAACAGGCCGTCGGGATTGGAAAGCAAGGCTACCGGGACGGAGGCCAGATCCGCGTGGTGCTGCAACTGGGGATCGAAGGGGAACTGGATCTGATCCCAGTTGGAAATCTCTCCAGTGGGCTGGCCTTGCTCGTCGAGGTGCGAAGATTCGAGGTAGCGGAAGTGGCCGATGTTATGGGCCGGCTGGTAGGCACGCTCGATGCGGATCGGTGACTCGCCGGGTGCGGGCAGGCGCACTCCACGAGCGAATATCAGGTCGAAAAGAATGGTTCCGCCATGGTCGGCTTCGCGCCAGATGCCAAAGTATTGATTGAACTGGTCATGCAACCGGTCGGGCAACAGGTCGGATCCCTGCTCGCCTGAGGCAGCGGCGCGGATGGCGAGGCCGATTGCGCTGGCTGAGCGCATATAAGCGGAGCGGCGCACCTTGCGACCGAAGTTTTCGCGCAGAATACGAGCCACGGGCGGAAGCTCGGCTGCACCGCCGGTGACGTAGAGGGTGTCCAGAGTGCTGTCTGAATGAGCGGCGAGCAGATTCTCGACCACAACACGGGTTGACTCGATCAGAGGGCGGCAACGCTCGTAGTAGGCGTCCACGGGAATGGTCACCTGCTCCCATCCCTCGCGCACCCGTTCCAGATCGATGGTGACCTTGCGAGTGTTGGGATTGAGAGACTCTTTCTTCTCCCGGCATTCCTCGAGCAGGCGATGTTTCTCCAGCGGAGATAGCTTGCCGTGCTCGCCGAGCGATTCCAGAACGAGGGCGGCGAGGATCTCGTCGAAGTCGTCGCCGCCCAGATTCGGGATTCCATCCGAGGCCACGACGGTGTGCTCGGTCTCGCCCATGGTGACGAGCGAGACGTCAAAGGTGCCCCCTCCGAGGTCATAGACCACCAGGCCGCTGCCAGCTCGGCTCTTGCGCTCCGCGCTGTTGCGGTGGGCAAACTCGATGGCCGCCGCCGACGGCTCATTGAGCAGTCCAAGCACCGTAAAGCCCGCTTCCTGCGCGGCTTCTTCGGTCAGGAAACGCTGGTTGCTGTTGGCATTGGCAGGAACGCCGAGCATGACCTCCAGCCGGTCTTGAGATTCCGCGGCTGAGTCTGCGCTGGAATCCGCGCCTAAATTCGAGTGCTCCAGCAGTTGCCGCCGCAAGGCCATCATCATTTCCGCCATCAGCAGCCGCAGGGGCAGCAACTGCCCGGCGACGGGGACCTGGGTATGCGGGTTGGCGGAGCGGAGATAGCGCTTGAGCGAGCGCAGAACAGTCCAGCTCTCATCTTCCTCGACCGCAATCGCATCCCACCCATAGAGGCGGCCATCGCCGTTGACCGCCGCGACAGGGGGGAACCAGTCGTGCATCTGCCCGTCCGGCGCTTCAAAACTTACCAGGGGAAAGTTTCCGCGGTCCACTAGCGCGACCACGACACGCGTCGTTCCGAAATCGATTCCAAGTCTCATCAGCTTTCAGTTTACTGGAGTTCGCAAATGGCTGGAGCCGGGTCAGGCTTTCAGGACGAAGGCGGCCTGGCAGAGGTTGATGCATGCAGGGGGCCTCCGAGTCGAGTGGGAATCTTGCCATCCGTCTTGACATTGTCATGACAATCGGTCATCCTCATTGAGGAAGGAACGGGGAACCTCATGGCCACTCAGCCCGCCTTGACAGAACGGCGAACGGAAAAGCTGGACGTGCGTGTTTCGCCTTCGGCAAAGGCGAAGCTGCAGGCTGCCGCTTCCGCCGCTCATCGCTCGATGAGCGATTTTGTCATGGAGAGCGCACTGTCTCGCGCGGAGGAAACCCTTGCGAATCGGCGTATCTTTGGGCTGGATGCCGAAAAGTGGGCCGCCTTTCAGGCCGCTCTGGAAGCGCCCGCCCGTCCGTTGCCGCGTCTGCAAGCGCTGCTCGATGAGCCGGGATTTTTCGATTCCAGCGCGAAAAGATGACCGGGAATCGCACGGCCGAAGAGCGAAGGATTGAGAAACTCCGGCGCGATCACCCCGTGGACGCCTTCGACTGTGGACAAGAGTTGTTGAACAGTTGGCTGCGGAAACACGCGCTGCAGAATCAAAGCGCTAGCGCGGCACAGACTTATGTTGGTTTGGCGGGAAACTTTGTGATTGGCTATTACAGCCTGGCTGTCGGGCAGATTGAGTATAGCGATGCGCCGGAGCGATTGCAGAAGGGACTGGCGCGGCATTCGGTGCCGATCATGTTGCTGGCCCGTCTGGCTGTCGACAAGGGCTGGCAGAAGCGGGGCGTGGGGCGGGCACTGCTGCGGGATGCCGTGCTGCGAACCGTCCTGGCCGCGGACATTGCCGGGATTCGGGCGCTTGCCGTCCATGCCAAAGATGAGCAGGCGCGGCGCTATTACGAGCAGTTCGATTTTGTCGCCTCTCCGGCGGATCCGCTGCATCTTTTGGTGCTGCTGAAGGATATACGCAGGCGCGTTGGCGTTTGAGACGGATGCTGAGCGTGCCCACTCTTTCGCAGCGACGCAGAAGATGAGACCCACGGACGAATTAGCGCCGACTCATTGACTGCTAAACTGGGTTCAGATGATTCTCCCGTTTGTCCGCGAGATATTTGCGGAGTTGGAGCAGACTTCGGGGTTTGAGCGCGTACGAAGGCACCTCAACCTTCATACGGGGCGGAGACGTGTGTCCGGGCTGACTGCGACGGCTCGATCGCTCTATCTTCCGCTGATGGCGCGGGCAGCCAAGCAACTGGTGGTTGTGGTGGTGGCCGACAACAAGGCTGCCGAGGCGCTGGAACTTGCCCTTCGCGCCGGCTGCGAGCTGACCGGCGCCGTTGACCCTGCCGCAGTGGTACGGCTGCCGGCGCACGATGTGCTTCCCTTCGAAAACCTTTCTCCACATCCGGACGTTCAAGAACAAAGAGCTGCGGCGTTGTGGAAGCTGGCGACCGGAGCCGTGTCCATTCTCATTGCTCCAGTCGAGGCTGCGGCGCTGAAGCTGTTCGATCGCGACTACTACGCCGGGCTGGCGGTGACGTTGCGCCGCGGCGAAGAGGTGGACGTGGAGGTGCTGACCGGACACCTGGCCAGCGTGGGCTATACGCCGATGGACTTGGTGGAAATGCCGGGGCAATTCACGCGGCGGGGCGGGATTCTCGACGTGTATTCGCCTGAGGCGGACCGGCCGGTGCGCATCGAGTTTTTCGGTGACGAGATTGAGACCATCCGAAAATTTGATCCGGAGACGCAGCGGTCGCAGAGCGGGCTGGATGAGGCGCAATTGCTGCCGCTGACCGAGACGCCGGTGACGGAACGGCTGCTGGCCGCCGTGCACGGGCGGTTGAGCCGTCAGCGCCTGGATTTCGAGGGTGGGGACGACACAGGAATTGCAGACGCCGGCGAAGACCAACACGTCAATCAAGAGATGGCCAATGAGGTTGCGGCAGCGGGCGGCGTCAGCGTGTTTCCGGGGTGGGAGTTTTTCAGCGCGGTGGCCGGGGCGGATAAGTCGCTGCTGTCACTGGTGCCCAAGTGCGCGCTGTTTGTCGAAGAGCCGGCGATGGTGCGCAACCAGATCGATCGCTGGTGGAACAAGGTGGAACAGCGGCATGAGCGGTCGGGGATCGGGTCGCTGATTCGGCCTGAGGACATCTATCTGCGGCCGGAAGTGCTGGCAGGCGCGCTTGACTCGCACATGGGGTTGGATCTGGATCAGCTGGGCGTGGTGGACGTGTTGGATCAGGACAACACGCTGGGCGAGATCGAGCTGAACTCGCGGCCCACGCTGCGGTTTCATGGATCGATTCCTGCGCTGACCGAGCAGCTCAAAAGTCTCATGGAAAAGGAGACGCGGATCGTGCTGGCCGCGCCGAATCAGGGCGACGTGGAGCGGCTGGCCACGGTGCTGCGCGAGTATCAGATTCCTTACCGGCTGGGCAGCCGGTTCTTTCATCCCGGCGGCGAAACGGTGCTGGACGAAGCGAGTTATCTGGCCGGTGATTTGCGCGTGCCGGTGATTGTGCGGACGCCGATTTCAGCCGGCGTGAGCTTCCAGGACGCGAATCTGATTGTGTTCGGGGCCAACGATCTAAGTGACGACGCGGATGTGGCGGCGCGCCCGGAGCCGAAGCGATCGAAGACAGCGGCGTTTGTCTCCGATTTTCGAGACCTGACCATTGGCGATTATGTAGTTCACACCGAGCACGGCATTGCGCAATATCAAGGGTTGAAGGAGATTGTGCAGGACAGTCTCTCCGTCGAGTTCATGATCCTGGAGTTTGCCGAGCAGACCAAGTTATATGTTCCGCTCACTCGGCTGGATCTGATTCAGAAGTACCGTTCGACGGACGCGGGACCGGCGCCGGTGCTGAACAAGCTAGGCTCGCAGCAGTGGACCAAGACCAAGGCGCGGGTGCGCAAGGCCATGCAGGACATGACCGGCGAGTTATTGAAGTTATATGCCGAGCGGACCACCGCGCAGGGAACGGCCTTCTCGAAAGACAATGAGTTTCAAAAGGAATTTGAGGGATCATTCGACTATAGCGAGACAGACGATCAGTTATCCGCGATTCTGGCTATCAAGTACGACATGGAATCGACGACGCCGATGGACCGGCTGCTGTGCGGCGACGTGGGCTACGGAAAAACAGAAGTGGCTATGCGTGCGGCCTTCAAAGCGGTGCAGGACGGCAAGCAGGTGGCTGTGCTGACGCCAACGACGGTGCTGAGCTTTCAGCACTTCGAGACGTTCAAGAAGAGGTTTGCGCAGTTCCCGATCAACGTCGAGATGATCTCGCGGTTCCGCACGGCGAAGGAACAAAAAATCATTGTCGAGCGGGTGGAGACGGGCAACATCGACATCCTTATCGGCACGCACCGCCTGCTTTCCAAAGATATCAAGTTTCAGGACCTGGGCCTCCTGGTGGTGGATGAGGAGCAGCGTTTCGGCGTGCGCCATAAAGAGCGGCTGAAGCAGATGCGGAAGGAGATCGATGTGCTGGCGATGAGCGCTACGCCGATTCCGCGCACACTGCATATGTCGCTTGTGGGGCTGCGGGATATGAGCGTGATTGAGACGCCGCCGAAAGACCGGATGGCCATTCAGACCGTGGTCGCAAAGTTCGACGAAAAGATTATCCGCTCGGCCGTGGAGGTGGAACTGGAGCGCGGCGGACAGGTTTATTTTGTGCATAACCGTGTTGAGTCCATTTACGAAATTGCCGCGCGGATACAGGAGCTTGTGCCGGCGGCGCGCGTAGCGGTGGGCCACGGGCAGATGAGCGAGAGGGAGCTGGAACGGGTGATGCTTGCCTTCATGCATCACGAGTACGATGTGCTGGTGGCGACGACGATCATCGAGAACGGGTTGGACATTCCGCTGGCGAATACAATCTTGATCAACCGCGCCGACCGGCACGGATTGAGCGAGTTGTATCAGTTGCGTGGCAGGGTGGGCAGGTCGAACCGGCGTGCCTACGCGTATTTACTCATCCCGCCGGAGCAGGAGCTTACAGAGATTGCGCGCAGAAGGCTTGCGGCGCTGAAGGAGTTCAGCGACCTGGGCGCGGGATTCAAGATTGCGGCGCTGGACCTGGAGCTGCGCGGCGCGGGCAACATGCTGGGCGGCGAGCAGAGCGGGCACATCGAGGCGGTGGGCTTCGAGTTATACACGTCAATGCTTGAGGCTGCGGTGAAGGAGATGAAGGGCGAGAGCAGCGAAGAGCGGCCGGCGACGCAGCTCAACCTGGGGATCGCATTGCGTATCGACGAGAGCTATGTGCCCGAAGAGAATCAGCGTCTGCGGCTCTACAAAAAGATTGCGGGCGCGACGAGCGAAGCGGCTGTGGCCGAGGTGCGCGCGGAGATGGAAGACCGCTACGGTGCGCCGCCCGATGCAACGGTATACCTGCTGGAGGCTGCACAGTTGCGGTTGGAATGCGAGCGAATGGGCATTGCGCAGGTCGACAGACGGCGCGGAGAACTGCAGATCCGGTTCATGGAGAACGCGGCGGTGGATCCGGCGCACCTGATGCGATTGGTAGCGCGCAACGCCAAGCGAGGCGCGCAGTTCACGCCGCAGGGGCTGTTGAAGTATCCGCTGGCTGCTACGCGGTCCGATGAAGTATTGCTTGAGATTCACGAAGTGCTTGAGAAGCTGGCGGCAGCGCCGGTGAGCGTGTAAGTAATTCCCCTCAGTAAAGAGAGGCATGATGAAGAGAATCGTTGCATACCTTGCGATTGGAGTTTGTATGTCTTCGGTGATGAATGCGCGGACAGCTAAAGAGACCTGGAAGCAGCAGTTCGAGAAAGTTTCGGATGAGTATTTCGATCAGGTTTACTTTCGCTATCAGCCGACTCAGGGAACGCAGGTGGGGTATCACCAATACGACACGCAGTTAGAGGATTACTCGCGAAAAAGCATCGATGCCGAGGTTGCCGCGCTGAAGGATTTTGAAAAGCGCATCGAGGCAATTCATCCGGAGGACGCGGTTGCCGATTTTGTTCCGCGAAGCGACCGCGAGATCGTGCTTTCGACCATTCATTCCAGGCTGCTGACGCTGGAGACGATTCGGCCGTGGGAGAAGAATGCGGATAACTACTCAAGCGCGTGCGCGAATGGGGCATTCGTGCTGATGGAGCGAAAGTTTGCTCCGCCCGATGATCGGTTGCGGTCGCTGATTGCGCGCGAAAAGCAGATGCCTGCGCTGCTGGCCGCGGCACGCGTGAACCTGAAGAATCCGCCGCACGTGTACACCGAAATTGCCATCGAACAGTTGCCGGACATTGTGAGCTTCTTTGAGCACGACGTCCCGACAGCCTTTGCCGATGCACACGACCCAGCGCTGAAGGCCGAGTTTGCGCAGACCAATGCCGCAGTGATTGCAGGACTCAAAGATTATTTGAACTGGCTGAAGACGGATCTGCTGGCAAAGTCGAATGGAGACTTCCGCATCGGCGCGGATGCGTTTTCAAAAAAGCTCCATTACGACGAAATGGTGGACCTGCCGCTGGATAAGTTACTGGAAATTGGCTGGGCCGATATGCGCAAGAACCAGGCACACTTCATCGAGGTCGCGAAGGAGCTGGAGCCGGACAAGGATACGCGCGCTGTGCTTGAGGAACTCGGAGAGAATCATCCCGCGCCGGATCATCTGCTGGACGCCTTTCGCGCAACATTCGATGGGCTGGTGAGCTTTATCCGCGCAAATCATATTGTGACTATTCCTTCCGATGTGCGGCCGATTGTGGAAGAGACGCCGCCATTCATGCGGGCTACGACGACTGCCAGCATGGATACGCCGGGGCCGTTCGAGACGCACGCCACAGAAGCCTATTTCAACGTAACCTTGCCCGACCCTTCGATGACGCCCGCGGAGGTTGAAGGCTACATGCACGGGTTCAATGTGGGCACGGTGATTTCGACGGCGGTACACGAGGCTTATCCGGGGCACTATATTCAATTTCTGTGGCTGCCACAGGCGCCCAGCCGGGTGCGCAAACTTCTAGGCGCGAACACGGACGTGGAGGGGTGGGCGCACTATACCGAGCAGATGATGCTGGACGAAGGCTATGGACAACCAGGCGCCGGAGCCAGGGATGAGCGCGAGTCAAAATTCCTGAGACTCGGCCAACTGCAGGATGCGTTGCTCAGGAACGCGCGCTTCATTGTGGGCATCGAAATGCACACTGGCAAGATGAGCTTTGACGAGGCCGTCGCGTTTTTTCAGAAGGAAGGCTATCAGTCAAAGGAAGGGGCCATGGTGGAGACAAAGCGCGGGACCAGCGACCCGACTTATCTCTACTACACGCTGGGCAAGCTTGAGATCATGAAGCTGCGCGAGGATATGAAAAAGAAACAGGGCGCCGCGTTTTCACTGGAGAAGTTTCACGATGATTTTTTGAAGCAGGGCTTTCCGCCGGTCAAGATTGTGCGTGAAGCTTTGATGGGCGACGATTCGCCAACACTGTAGTCGGCGGAATATGATTTGCCGGGTCATGGAACCGAGGCCCTGGGGCATCCAGCGTTTGCGCGACAGTGAATTTGGGCGTGGTTGAGACGAGGAAGATGGAATGAAGAAGCGGATACGGAAGGCAGTATTCCCGGCAGGCGGGCTAGGCACGCGTTTCTTGCCGGCGACGAAGGTGATTCCGAAAGAGATGCTGGCGCTGGTGGATAAGCCGATCATCCAGTACGGCGTTGAAGAGGCGATCGCGTCGGGCATCGAGCACATCATCATTGTGACTGGCCGCGGCAAGAGCGCGATCGCAGACCACTTCGACCATAGCTTTGAGCTGGAGGCGACGCTGGAGCGGCGCGGCAAGCATGAATTGCTGGCGGTGTCGCGAGGTGTGTCCGGGCTGGCGCGGATCAGCTACGTTCGACAAAAAGAACCGCTGGGGCTGGGCCACGCTGTACTGTGCGCCAAGGATCTGGTCGGCGATGAGCCGTTTGCGGTGGTCCTGCCCGACGATGTGATTGATGCGAAGGTGCCATGCCTGAGGCAGATGATCAGGGTTTTCGACCAGAGGGGCGGGTCGGTGCTTGCGACGCAGACCGTCGAAGGGCCTGGGATCAGCGCCTACGGCGTGCTTTCGGGGTCGCAGGATCCCGACAATCCGCGGATTTACAACTGCACCGGCATGGTGGAGAAGCCGAAGTTTGAAGACGCGCCCTCGAAGCAGGCGATCATCGGACGGTATGTGTTGACGCCGCGCGTGTTTGAGCTGCTGGAGCAGACGACTCCGGGCGCGGGAGGGGAGATACAACTTACCGATGGGATTCTGGCGCTGGTGAAGGAAGAGAAGGTATTCGGTTATACCTTCGAGGGCAAGCGGTTCGACGCGGGCGATAAGTTCGGGATGTTACAGGCGACTGTCGAGTTTGCGCTCAAGCGGAGCGATCTTGGACCGCAGTTCCGCGAGTATTTGAAGGGGCTGCAGTTGTAGGAACGGGGAACAGGGAACAGGGATCAGGGGCGGGCTCGCCGACCTTTCTTTTTTACTCCTTCCACTTGATGTTACAGCCGATTGAGGGACGCTGGTCTTCGGGGACCGGCTTGCCTGCGAGGACGAGGTCGATGGCGGCGCGGAGGTCTTCGCCGGTCACGGGAATCTCGTTGCCGGGACGGCTGGAGTCGAACTGGCCGCGATAGACAAGGCGGAAATCGGCGTCGAAGAGAAAGAAGTCCGGGGTGCAGGCGGCCTTATAAGCATGGGCTGCGGCCTGGGTCTCATCATAGAGATAAGGGAAGACAAAACCAACGGTTTCAGCCTGCTCTTTAAGTCCGGCCGGGCTGTCGGCGGGGTGGGTGTCCGCGTCGTTGCTGCTGATGGCTACGATTCCGACGGGCTGGGCAGCGTAGTCTTTGCCGAACGCGGCCAGAGCTACCTCAATGTGCTTGACAAAGGGGCAGTGGGCGCAGATGAACATGAGCAGCAGCGCTGTTTTGCCTTGAGAGTCGTCGCGGCGGACGGTCTTGCCGGTCACTACGTCTGTGAGCGCAAAGTCCGGGGCGGTGGTGCCGAGCGAGAGCATGGTGGATTCGGTGCGTGACATGAAATAACTCCTTGAGGATACGGTTCACTTGCTCACTTAATAAAACAGCGGCGTCTGGCGGCCGGGCATGGTCAGGTTGAAGTGCTCATAGGCGAGGCGCGTGGCTACGCGGCCTCGCGGCGTGCGGTCGAGGAATCCGATCTGAATCAGGAACGGTTCGTAGACCTCTTCGAGGGCGTCTTCCTCTTCGGCGAGAGTTGCGGCCAGCGTGCCCAGGCCCACGGGGCCGCCGTCGTATTTCTGGATGATGGTGAGCAGCAGCCGGCGATCGATTTCGTCGAAGCCGTGGGCGTCCACTTCGAGCATGGTGAGAGCGGCGTTGGCGGTGGGTCGGTCGATGGTGCCCGAGCCGCGAACCTGTGCGTAGTCGCGGACGCGCCGGAGAAGGCGGTTTGCGATGCGCGGAGTGCCGCGAGAGCGAAGCGCAATCTCCGCCGCGCCGTCCTGGTCGATGGGCACCTGCATCACTTCAGCGGAGCGGGAGACGATGAAGCGCAGTTCCTCTTCCGTATAGAACTCAAGGCGGAGGAGGATGCCGAAGCGGGAGCGGAGCGGTGAACTCAGCAGGCCGGGCCGCGTGGTGGCGCCGATGAAGGTGAAGGGGCGAATCTCCATGACGTGGGTGCGCGCGGCGGGGCCCTGGCCGATGATGATGTCGAGCTTGTAGTCCTCCAGGGCGGTGTAGAGCTTTTCTTCCAGCACCGGCTGCATGCGGTGGATTTCGTCCAGAAAAAGGACCTGGCGCTCGCGCAGGTTGGTGAGGATGGCGGTGAGGTCGCCCTGAATCTGGAGGGCGGGGCCGGAGGTCTGCTGGAAACCGACATCGAGTTCATTGGCAATGATGGTGGCGAGGGTGGTTTTGCCCAGCCCTGGAGGGCCGAAGAGGAGGACGTGGTCGAGGGCCTCGCCACGGGATTTGGCGGCCTGAAGAGCGATGTCGAGCTGTTCTTTTGCTTTCGATTGTCCGATGAACTCGCGGAGCCAGCGGGGGCGGAGTTTGAGTTCAAAGCCCTGCTCTTCTTCGGCGCGGGAGGCGCTGACGAGACGTTCCGGGGTGTTGTCGCGGGCGATGGCCATGCTGAAGGAAGTGTAGCGGGGTGGGGTTGCGGGTGCAACCGGGAGGAGTGGCGCGCCAACTTGTAAACGAGCGTACCCGTCCGGCCGACTGCGTATACAGGAGATTACATTGGCGTACTACGCCGGGTTGGCGACTAGCGGATTCTAAAGAAGATAGGCAGGGCGAGGAATGGCTATCAACTTGCAAGAGCAAAGTGCGAGAATGCTGCGACTGTGTAGCATTCAGGCCTGGACGGATCAGTTCATGGCCGGTCTGTCCAGTCTGTTTTAGGAGTTATGCATCCTGGCGAGCGCCGCAAACCTGGAACGGGCGAAGTGCTTGTGCCGCTGGTTGGGCAGGTTTAATAACTGTCTTGATTCCGTATGAAGAGGGACGCCTTTGCGGATCGGCGGTTTAGTTACCTTCGGACTTATAGTCGAAGGTGGAAGAGGGTATGCGACTTCGTCGGGAAATGGCGGGGCCGAAGCCGGTCGGAGACCCAGGAGGTCATCGATGTTCAATAGAACGTGCTTGAATGCGTTGCTGGTGGCTGGACTTGCCCTGGCGGTTGTTGGCTGCACCAGTACTCAGGTGGATTCCATCACGATTAGCCCGGCGTCTCAGTCTCTGGTGGTTGGACAGACAGCGTCGTTTACTGCGACGGGGATAATTGGCCACGGGGCTCATCCTTCGACCTCTGAGAATGTAACTTCCATGGTGACCTGGGCCTCCAGCGCTCCAGCCGTGGCGACCGTGAGTTCTTCCGGCGTCGTCACGGCAGTGTTCGCGGGCACTGCAACGATCACTGCAAGTATGCCCGGGTTCACCGGCGTTGTTTCCAACACCGCGACGGTCACGGTTACGGGCACGGTCTCAGTGGCGGAGCCCCTCGTGTCGCTTTCTATCGTTCCAGCATCTCAGATTGTCGTGTCCACGAATGAGACCGGCCAGTTCATCGCGATTGGAACCTCCAGCTCGGGGCTTCAGCTGGATGTGACAAACCAGGTTACCTGGGGTTCGAGCGACGTGAAGGTTGCGACAATTATTGCCTCCGGCCTTGCTACGGGGTTGAACCCTGGCTCGACAACGATCTCGGCTATCTGGAAGAATCCCGATGGCAGCGTGGTGACGGGGACTGCGGCGTTCTCGGAACTTACAGGCGTTGGGACGACATTGTCGACGGTGACGGTCTACATGGTTAGCAACAATGGCGGCACCGGGACCGTAACAGCCGCTGCCCCAGGCACCACTACGCCGCTGATAATCAGTTGCGGTTACAACTCTCTGAACGAGTGCGTGGGGAATTTCCCCTTGGGATCTACATTGACCTTAACCGCAACTCCGGCACCCGGCGATACGTTCGGTGGATGGACAGTTAACTGCGCGCCAAACCAGCCCACCGCTCCCACCGGGTCAAACACTTGCAACGTTCAGAATTTGCCGGGCAATGAAACGGTTGGGGCCATTTTCAGCAACTGAGGCGCAACCATGCCCAAGAAAGCCGCTCTTCGGGGCGGCTCTCTTGCGTTTGAGGGTAAAGGTTGGCAGGGCTACTCCGGGCGGGTTCCCGACGGGGAGAGGACGAAGTCAGACGGAGTCCGCACGGGAAGGGAATAATGGGCGTCCAGATCGGCGGCCAGCACCGCGGAGATTTCAGGCCGGCCGGGTCGAACGTGGACACGGATTCGCTTGTTCTTCAACAGCTCGAGCCACTCCCACGCCCGCTCTTTGTCTGGAAAGGGGCGCGAAAAGTCTCCGGAATAGTAGTGGACCTCTCCTCCGTCGTTGACGCTATAGGAGTACTTGAATGTTGCATCGAATTGCCGCGCGCTGCCGAAGAATTTGGTTCCCGCCTTCACGTCGATGGATTGAACCTGCCCTTCCGCGACGAGCCAGTGTTGCGCCAGGCGTGCCTGGCGGCGTTTGATCCACCGTCGCACTAACGCAGCGAGCGACGCCGCAACCGGCGCGAGCAGATTGTGAAACGGAACCCAGGAATGAAACGAGTTCCACTTGATCCGCTTGAAGAGCTCGATGATGTCGGGGGTGGTCAGCATGGTGAATTCTCTCTGCTGGAAGTTACCTAACACGATACAACAGGCGGGAGCGGGTTGCCGGGTCAGTTGGCAGGCGCTCAAGAAGTGCGATCAGGCCGGCAGGGTCACGACGCCAGCTACCAGCTTGTAGTGGTAACCCTGGAAGGGTTCGCTCAGGCTTATGGTGAGGAAGGTCTTGAGGGGCTTGCCTCTGAAGAAGAAGCCGTGCGGGTAGATGCCGGCGGGCAAAAGGTTAAGTTGATTCAGCCACGCGGGGTCGGTGACGGAGAGATCGAAGCGGACGCGGCTTTCGTGGTTGGCTCGAAAAAGCGCACGATTTCTTCGCTTGCCATTTTCCTCGCGAACCCACCACCACAAGTCTTCGGGCTGGATCAATTCAAGTGACCTTTCTCTTGGCGCTTCCATGACCGTTGCTGTCGAGACGCAGTCACTGTATCCCTGTAATACGGACGGTCCGTTGCTGATGTGGTCGGAGAGGTGTTCCAGGTCGCGTGGTTCGCCGAATCGGTGAGCCAGGCGCCAGGGCTTTCCCAACACATACACATCTTCCGGATGGCAGTTGGAGCCGCATTTCTCGCCGAGTTCTACCTCGAAGACATCCAGGAGCGCGGCCTGCTTGCCGTCTGAATAGCAAGTTTCCTTCATGGTCAGGCAGCCGGGAACCTGGAGACCGATCAGGCGGACCCACTTTTTCGTGACAAGGCTGATTCCGGCAACACAGCGATGGTCATGCTTGTACGAGTTGGCAAGGCAAAGAATCCGGTCGAGGCCCATGGTGCTAGACACACCTTCAGAACGTGAATTAAAGATGGTGAATTTCTACGCCTTCCCAGCACTTCTGTAAATATTCGAGGACCAGGCGGCGATGGCAGTGCTCCGCGGTTGGCTCGCTGCACAGGAGCACGGTTTTCCGCGCAAAGCTCTCTTTATCGAGAGTGGATTCAATGTTTCTGGCGCGCATGAGGGCAAGAAAGGCTTCCTCATATGCATCCCATCCGCCCTTGTGTTTCTTGTAAGCGTCCAGCATTTCCTGCGTTGGGGCGAGCAGCGGCTCATGTTCATAAGCTGCGGCGCAGATCTCACGCAGGAAGTAGGCCAGGTCGGCCTGCTTGGCGAATGCGGCGAGCTGCGAGGTGTTGTTCAGTCGCACGTCGAGGAGGCGCTCAATGCCGTGAGCCTTCAATGTGCCGAAGAACTGGCTGGCGCTCTTTTGGGTAAAACCGATGCTGTAGATCTCCATTTGTCCTCGTCGAGTTCAGCGAAGAGTGCGGGCTGGGCGCCGACCAGCGGCTTGCCGGATTCGGCGGCAACCACAGCGTCGGATTCCAGGCGGCCATCTCCGCGGATGTGGACCATGGTATGGCCGCGTTCGGTGAGCACGCGGCCGATGAGCAGGCGGCGGTGGCAGTGGGCGGGGTCTTCCTCTCCGCAGAGCAGGGCTATGCTGAAGCGCTCCATGCCGGTCTCGAGCCGGGCGATTGCTGCCTTGAAGCGGGCGTCGTCGCGGAGGCGGCTGTAGAGCACGCGGCCCGAGGCGTCGTAGTAGGTCGGATTGGCGGGACGGCCGCCCAACTCCTCGCCAAGAAAAAGGTAGTGAATCTTCGCCTGCTCCAGCGACTTTTGCATGAGTTCCCTGTCGAACTGCGGAACATATTTCGAGTAGGGAGAGCTGCGCGTATCGACCACAACCTCGACCTGGTGCTGGCGAACAAGGGCAAGCCATGTTTCGAGGTCGTGGTTAGAGTGGCCGAGAGTGAAGAAACTGCTCATGCGCGTGCCCTTGGCTAGGAGGATAGCACTTTGCCACTTGTTCTCCCATTGAGGAAATTGGCGCCAATTCCATTTTTGCCTTTCGGACGCATAGGCAGAATCGCTGCTGACGGGTCTACTCCGGCAGCTTGACGCCAGGCCAATAGCGGAAGGCGCGGAAGGTTGCTTTTCCCTGGCCGACTGCGTAAACAGCGGGACGCACATCGAGGAAACCGCCAAGGACGTTATGGTCCATGCCGGAGATTTCGGCGGATTCCTGGGTGCGGCGCCACGGTTGGCCGGGAAGGCGGTAGTAGAAGTCGATCTCCTGGCGGTCGTTGACGATGCGAAGCGTGGCGTGAGTGACGCCTTTTTCAACGTGACTGTGGATGCTGTCCGTGGCGAGCCGCGCACAGATCCCCTCGGTAGTGAGCAGGATTCCCACCATATGGCTGGGGTTGTAGAAAAGCAGCAGGCCCGACTCGCATCCCGGCTCGACTTCGATATCGACTTCGACGGTGTAGGAGTGGCCGCCAACTGGAGTGGTGAGGACAGAGGTGTCGGCCAGCGATTTGCTCTCCGCCCGAAGGGTCAAAGCGCCTTGGCCGGTGGTAAACCGCGTGGTGTCGAATTCGTGCCAGAAGGCCCACTGGAGTCCGAGGTCCGGCGTGTTGAAGTCATCTGAGGGGTCCAGCGGCAACTGCTGGCTCGCCCCCTGGACCGGCAAGGGGATGGCGGAATCGGCGGTCATGTCCGCGGTCATGCGGAACCAGCCGTCGCGAGTCCACTCGATGGGCAGCAGCAGGAGTTGGCGGCCGAGCGTGCGGTAGCCGTACTCATAAGCGTGGACGGTGATATACCACTTGCCGTCGGGGGTGTCGACCAGGCGGCCATGGCCAAGCGACATCCAGCGTTCGTCGCGGGTGCGGGTGTGGACGATGGGATTGTAGGGCGAGAACTCCCAGGGCCCGTCGGCGTGGCGGCTGCGGGCGGAGATGACCATGTGGCTGGTGGCCGGGCCGGCGGTTCCCCCTTCGGCCACATTCAAATAAAAGTAGCCGTTGTGTTCCAGAAGCTTGGGGCCTTCGAGGCAGACGCATTCCACTCGCATTGAGGCCGGTATGGGCCAGGGGTCGAGCACGGTTTTAGGCGGGTGCAGAACGGCCAGGCCGTCAGGCGTGAGCTCGGCCATCCTGCCGCCATTCATGTAGAGAAAGCGCCGGCCGTTCTCGGCAATGTGGGCCGGGTCGATGGCATTGATGCCGAGATCGATCGGCTCGCTCCATGGCCCCTTCGGGTCATCGGCGTGGACTACGCGGAGCTGGCCGCCTGCCGGAAAGTAGATGTAGAACTTGTCCTGGTACTGGCAGAGGTACGGCGCCCAGACGGTCCCGTAATAGCGTTGCAGCGCGGCTGCGACGGGGCGCCAGTTGATGAGGTCGCGTGAGTGCCAGATGAGCAGTCCGGGGGCGTAGTCGAAGCTCGAGTGGGTCAGGTAGAAGTCCTGGCCCACGCGGATGGGGCTGGCGTCGGGGTGGTCGCCGCCCAGGATCGGGTTGCGATAGGTCATGGCGGATTGAGCGAGGCCGAGGCCCGATTTGGAAGCGAGAAAGAAAGCGGCAGCGGTGTTCACGGCGAAGCGGCGGCGGGTTAGCATGGCGGGGTCAGTTTACGGTTGGGGGTTGGTATACGTAAAGCGATGAATATGGCGGGCCAGCGCGTCAGCGCCTGCCATACGCGGTTTGGCGTCTGCGATTTAGAGGAAAGGCGTGTTGGGACGTTTAGACTGGAACCTGTCCATTGAACGCGATGACCCTTCGGTTGAACAGGATTCGGCGCTTCCACTTCAATCTGCCGCAGCGCATAGCGGCGGGGTTGCTCGCGCTTTTTCTCATCCACGGGCTATGGCTTACAGAGCACCAGACACTGACGGACCGCGATTACCAATATGCGCGGTGCGGGCGCGAGATGTGGGAGCGGCCCTCGGCGCTGACCGGCTACTACACCACCTGCGGAAACATTCACGATGGGGTTCTGGGATACCGGCTGGCGGGCCTGCCGCTCACCCTCAACCTTTTGGCCGAGCGTGGGCTGGACCTGGTGCGCAAGCCGGAAGACCGCTATGTGCAGGCGCCGGGCGAGCTCAGTACCTGGGAGCTGCGCCACCAGCTTACCCACATCCTGTTGCTGGAACGGCTGCCGTTTCTGCTTGCCGGGGCCTTGCTGGGCGCCGGCCTGTGGTGGGTTACGCGGCGGCTCTACGGCAACCTGGGCGGCTATACGGCGCTGGCGCTTTACTGCTTTTCACCCGCTGTACTGAAGGCTTGTGTCGCGCCGAATGCTGAAGTTCTGGCGGCGCTTGGCGTGTATGGCGGCGTGTATACGTGTATCGGCGTCGCCCATGCCATGCAGGGACCGCGGCGGAAGTGGCGGCCGCGGATTGTGTTGCTGACGGCGGCCTTTGGCGTGGCGGCGGCTTCGCATATTGCGGCGCTGCCTGTGGTGGCGCTGCTGGGGCTGGCGGCCATGCTTTGGGTGGCGGAGGGGCGCCGAACTCAAGTGCTGCCGGTGGTGCTCATCGCCGTGGCCGGCGCGCTGCTGGTGGTGTTTGCCTGCTACGGGTTCTCGCCGGATGCGTTCAGCTACCTGTTCAGATCGTCCGCGGGGTTTCTGTGGGTCTCTGTGGACCCGGCCAGGCGGTTCTTTTCCACGCTGGCGAACGCCGGAGTCACGGTGGCCGCGGTTGCCGCCGCAGTGCTTTATGTGGGTCTGCGGAAGTCGCGCTACTTCGGGAATACCGCTCCGCTGCTTTGCTTTCTCGTGTTGGTCATGCTGGTCATGATCGGGGTTCCAGGCAGCCCGTGGCTTTGGGCGCTGCCGTTTCTGCTCACGTTTGTGGGCGGGGTGTTTGCGGATGCGTACGAGGGGCCGCGAGGACGGTTGGCGATGGCCGCCGCGGGGACGATTCTGCTGCTGCAGGCTGTGTTCTGCGTGCTGAGTCTGCCGGGGTTGTTGTGAGGGGGCGCGGTCGGGTGCCGTCTTTCAGGGAGGCTCTTCCGATTTCAATGTTTCTTCTTGAGCTGATAAGCATTGGAATTTGAGGGTTCGCAGGTATGGGGAATAGCAGAGGGATTCGAAATGGCAGGCAAGACAAAAATGCACTTGAAGACATTAGGCATTCTGGAGCATAATGATGACGGACCATGGAAGATCGGATTCCACGACGAGTTCTTCGAGGAGTATGGAGCCTGGTCCGAGGCGGTTCAGGATGCAATCCTCAGTTCACTCGGTAAGTTGCGGGAATTCGGGCCTTCCCTTGGGCGGCCAAGCGTAGACACTCTCAAGGGGTCCGACTATCCGAACATGAAGGAACTCCGGGTGGATGCGGAGGGCGGGGTCTGGCGAATTGCCTTTGCTTTTGATCCAAGACGAAGGGCGATCCTTTTGACGGGCGGGAATAAGACCGGCATATCGAAGGGCCGATTTTACTCAATGCTTATACGAGTTGCCGATGCGCGGTATAGGCAGTACTTGAAAACCATCGGAACAGAAGGGAAAAGGAAATGACGATCTCACTTGAGGCAATTCTACAAAGCCTCCCGGAAGAACGGCGCCGGCGGATTGAAAAGCGAGCGGCGGAGTTGATCGCCGAAGAACTGAATCTGCGCGAGTTGCGCCGTCTGCGGAGATTGACCCAGGCCAAGCTATCCAAAAAGCTCAAGATCGGGCAGGAGGGGGTTTCACGGATTGAGAAGCGCACGGACCTGTACCTCTCGACGCTACGCACCTACGTCGAGGGTGTGGGCGGCAAACTCTCGTTGATCGTCGAGTTTCCTGACCGTGCCCCCGTAGTTCTAGCTGGATTTGGCGAAAACGAGGGCGAAACCAAGGCCAAAAAGAGGGCCAGGATCTCGGCCAAATCCAGGGCCGGGACGCGCCGCGCCGCGTGAGAAACTGAAGCGTGCGGCGTGAGCTTTCGCTAGCTTTCGTGAAGGTGTCCTAAAGAACCTATAAAACCAAGCAAAATAAGGACTTATTTATCCGTGTTTGCCTTGCTTAAACTGCCTTGAAACGGATAAAATAGAAGCATAGCCCGCGCAGTCCGGCCCCGCTTTCTCCGGAACCTTTTTGCCGCCTTGTGGCGGGCCTGAAAAACCCTATGGCAGACGATCAGAATCCCCAACTCCCTCTCGAAGGCGGAACGCCGCCAAACAGCGGCACCAACCTCATTCCGATCAACATCGAAGAGGAGATGCGCCGCTCGTATCTCGACTACTCGATGTCGGTGATCATTGGGCGGGCGTTGCCGGATGCGCGCGACGGGTTGAAGCCTGTCCACAGGCGCGTTCTCTACACGCTCAGCGAGATGGGCCTCGAGCACAACAAGAAATACGCAAAGTGCGCAAAAGTGGTTGGCCAGGCGATGGGTGTGTACCATCCCCACGGCGACTCGGCCATCTACGACACCCTGGTGCGCATGGCGCAGCCGTTTACGTTGCGCTACACGCTTGTGGATGGGCAGGGAAACTTCGGCTCGGTGGACGGCGATCCGCCGGCTGCGATGCGTTACACCGAGTGCCGCTTGATGCGGATTGCCGGCGAGATGCTGGCCGACATCGAGATGGAGACGGTGGACTTTACGCCGAACTACGACGAGTCCACATTTGAGCCGACGGTGCTGCCGACGCGCATTCCCAATCTGATCGTCAACGGGTCGAGCGGAATCGCGGTGGGCATGGCGACGAACATTCCGCCGCACAATTTAACTGAGGTAGTGAACGCGGCCATCGAACTGGTGCAGCACCCGGAACTGGCGCAGAACCGTGAGGCAGCGCTGGCCATCGTGCTGAAACACGTGCAGGGACCGGACTTCCCGACGGGCGGATTCCTCTATGGCAAGTCCGGGATTCCGCAGGCCTACAAGACCGGCCGCGGCCGCTTCATGATGCGCGCGAAGGTGGCGACGGAGTACCTGACCAAAGAGAAGCAGGCGATCATCGTCACCGAAATTCCCTATCAGGTGAACAAGTCGAAGCTGATCGAGCGCATCGCCGAACTGGTCAACGACAAGATCGTGGACGACATCAGCGACGTGCGCGACGAGAGCGACCGCGACGGAATGCGTATCGTCATCGAGCTTAAGCGCGGCTCGCAGCCTGAGATTGTGCTCAACCAGCTCTACAAGCACACCCAGATGCAAGAGAGCTTCTCCATGATCTTCCTTGCGGTGCTGAACGGGCAGCCGCGGGAGCTGGGGCTGGATGAGGCGATTCGCTGCTTCATCAACCATCGCATCGACGTGGTGCAGCGCCGCACGGTCTTCCTGCTGCGCAAGGCCCGCGAGCGCGAGCACATCCTCGAGGGCTACAAGATTGCGCTCGACAACCTGGACACGGTGATCAGGATCATTCGCGCGTCGGGTTCGCGCGTTGAAGCTCGCGAGAACCTGTATGCGTGGGGCAAGGGCACTGAGATTGTGGTCACGCTCGACCGCGAGCGCCTGGCGCATGAAGAGCGCGGCCTCACGCTGCGGCAGATTGACGCTATTCTCGAGTTGCAACTCTACCGGCTCACCCAGCTCTCCATTGACGAACTGCTCAAAGAACTGGAGCAGGTGCGCGAGCGCATCGCCGAGTACGAATCGATTCTGGCCAGCGAAACCAAGCTGCGCGCAGTGATTGTCAAGGAGCTTGAAGAAGTGCGCGACAAGTACGGCGACGCGCGGCGCACTCAAATCGTGGATGAAAGCGCCGAGTTGCAGCTTGAGGACCTCATCGCCGACGAGCAGGTGGCCGTGACTGTGAGCCATCAGGGCTACCTGAAGCGCACGCCCATCAGCATCTATCGCCAACAGCGGCGCGGCGGCACGGGGCGCACCGGCATGAAGACGCGCGAAGAGGATTTCGTCGCGCAGTTGATTGTGGACTCAACACACGCGTTTCTGCTGTGCTTTACCAACACCGGCCGCGTGTATTGGCTGAAGGTGTATGAGATTCCCGACGTCAGCGCCGCGGGCAAGGGAAAATCCATGCAGAGCCTGCTCGACTTGCAGCAGGGCGAGAATGTGCGCGCCATTCTGCCGGTGCGCGATCTTGAAGAAGAAGGCAAGTTCATCTTCTTTACCACGCAAAAGGGCACGGTGAAGAAGACGCCGCTCAAGGACTTCTCGAACGTGATGGCGCGCGGGATTATCGCCATTGGGATAGACAACGACGATGAGCTGGTCAAGGCGCGCATCACCGACGGCAGCCAGATTGTTTTCCTGGCCACGCATCTGGGCATGGCCATTCGCTTTGACGAGAACGATGTCCGCTCCATGGGCCGTCCGGCCTACGGCGTGCGCGGCATCGCTCTCGCCAAGAACGACTACGTCGTCGGTGTGGCCATCACTCCCAAGGAGCACGAGCCCGGCGAGTACCGTATTCTGGCCATCACTGAAAACGGCTTCGGCAAGCGCACCAATGTCGAGATGTACCGCCTGCAAACCCGCGGCGGCAAGGGCGTCAAGAACATGGCCGTCACGCCGCGCATCGGCCGCGTCAGCAGCATTCAATTGGTTGATGACGCCAGCGAGTTGATGGTCATCAGCCAATTCGGCAAGATCATCCGCATCGACACCAAGACCATTCGCGCCGCCGGTCGCGCCACGCAGGGTGTGCGCCTGTTGAACCTCGAGCCCGAAGACAAGGTCGCCGCCGCCGTGATCATTCCGCCCGAGGAACTGAAGGACGACGAGCCGACGCTGCTGTAGTAATCAGGCTTGAGGTTTCCCAGGTCTCAAAAACGAGACCTGGGATTTCGTCTGATCAACCGCTTTTCCCCGGGTGGGCCGGATGCCCAGGTCTCGCTTTTGAGGCTTGGGATCAGCAACAGAGTAAAGTGAATGTGAACCATGAGAATCAACAGGACAATTCGCAGGGTTACGGACCTCAAGGCGCAACGATTGGAGACTTACCGCTACTGGCAGAGTCGTCCCTGCGCCGAGCGCATCGAGGCCGTCGCGGAGATCGTCCGGGGAGCCTATCTCGCCAAAGGGATCGACCTGGAACTCCGGCCATCGGACAAGACCCTGGTCCGCGTCGAACGTCCAACTTGGAAGGCGGTATGAAAGGCGAAGGCAGATGCTGAAGGATCAGAGTGACCTCCTCATTGCACTCAACGCCCGCGGCGTTAAGTACCTTGTGATTGGCGGCCAAGCCGTTAGCATTCATGCCGAGCCGCGAGGCACCAAGGACCTCGACGTTTTCATCAAGGCCGACGAGGAGAACAGCAAGGCCGTCTTTGCCGCTTTGGCCGATTACGGCGCCCCACTTGGCGGGATGACCCCAGCCGACTTCAACGACAAGCCGACGACCGTATTCCAGATGGGCGTTGAGCCGGGCCGGGTTGACATTCTGCAAGGAATTGCCGGCGTACACTTCGATGAAGCGTGGGAGTGCCGAGTCGAGGAACTCCTCGACGGCAACACTCCGGCACACATCATCTCGCGAGAGCACCTGATTCAAAACAAGCTCGCTGTGGGACGGTTCCAGGACCTTGCGGACGTGGAGAAACTTCGCGAAGCCGCTCTTGAAGGTCAATCTTCTGAAGAACCCGCGAATGAGGACGACAACGAACGATAGGCGCATGACCGGCCTTTGCGGCGAAAAGAGACGGATGGTTTGGCCAGCCTTCTTTGTCTGGACCGAGCTTTCCACCTAGTCCCCGACAACAGCGTCTAATTATCAGACGCAAGCGCATCCTGCGAGGTACTCGGAGCGGAGGCTGGATGAGGCTACACTGGAGATGCTCTGGATTCTCCGCACACTCCTTTATGCTGCGGACCGCATTCACCCTGCTTGTGATGGCTGTGCTTTCGATGAGCGCAGCCAACGGCTCGCCGGCTCCGCTGGCGAAGGCGCACAGCAGCGCCCGGGCTGCGGTCACCTCCCACGAATTCAAGAAAAACACCAAAAAGACTCACCACACGGTGGCCGTTAAAGCTGGCCACGCGACTGGACACACAGCCAGGCAGACGCCTGTGCATGAGGTTGTGCGCAAGACTGGGCCTGGAAGCAGGCGTGGACTTTCGCGTAGGAACGTCCGCAAGCAGCAGGCGACGGCCGAGCCTGCCTCGCTGCATGGCAGACGAGTTGCCCTGCCTGCGCCGTTGGTGGGGTCGTACGAGTCGCTGGCCCGGCAAAACGATAAAACCGAAGACGACGATCTGGAGCGGATCGAGGACGAAGACGATCTGGCCGACCGTATCGCACGCAAGGTGCTGGTGCCGGTTCCAGCCTCGGCGTCGCTGACAGTGAATGGCGACCTGCCGGAAAGCCACCGCTACTGCCGGCCTTGGACCGCGCGATTTCTAGCCGACCTGGCAAAGGTACATGCGACGCTCTTCCACAAGCCGCTCGAGGTGAGCTCCGCTGTGCGGACGGTGGACTACCAAAAGCAGCTGATGCAAACGAATGGGAATGCGGCGGCGGCCGAGGGTGACGTGGTGAGCCCGCATGTGACTGGGGCGACCGTCGACATTGCCAAGCTGGGGCTCAGCCGGCAGGAGATGGGCTGGATGCGGAGCTGGCTGCTCCCGTTACAGCAGGCGGGCAAGATCGATGTGGAGGAGGAGTTCCAACAGGCCTGCTTCCACATTACGGTGTATAAGAGTTACGTTCCGCCAAAGCCAGCGGTGAAGGCTGGCCCAGCGAGGGCGGGGCGGTCGAAGACAAGGCACAGTACGCCAGGGCAGGGTGCGGCTGGTCAGGGCAAGGCAACCCAGGAAACCAGGCTGCCGCCGCCGGCCTCGGCTGACGAGATCGCTTCGCGGGGAAGGTAGAAGGCGCTCGTCTCCTCGCTTTTGGCGCGTCCATAGAAATTGATTTTGAGTGCAGAGCCATTCAAGGATACAATCGCGGGCAAAAGCATTTCTTTCCTGGAGTTGCCGGGAACGAGCCCAGCGGCCTGTTGCCTTTTCCGGACAAGACGCAACCCTTCGCGACAGGGGCCCGGTCTACGCAGGGATGGATTTGCATTGAGCCGCAAATGGCTTGCGAGAGGCGGAATCATGAGCGATATGGGAGTGGTACCTGTGGCCGAGTCAGCCCCTGAGGGCCTCAGCCAGTGGCAGCGCGTGACAAACACGTTTACGGCGCCGTCGAAGACCTTTGAAGACATCAAGCGGGGCAACAAGAGCTGGTGGCTGCCGTTTGTGATCTTTGCTGTGCTTGGTTACATTCTGTTTGCGGCCATTTACTTCAAGATTGGCATGCAGCAGGTCGTCGACAACCAGATTCAGCTCAACCCCAAGCAGGCAGAGGCCATGGCGCAGGCGCCGCAGGCGCAGCGTGAGTTATCGGAGAAGATATCGCTGTACATTACCGAGGGTGTATTTGTCGCCAATCCATTACTGGTGTTGGGTGGCGTGGCCCTTCTTTCGCTCGGACTATGGGGCACGATCAATTTTGTCTTTGGCGGCAAAGCCAAGTTCGGCAGCATTTTTGCCGTATGGATGTTTGCCAGTTTGCCGGGAATCATCAAATCGGTGCTGGGGACTGTCGTGATCTTTGCGGGGGCTGCGCCGGAGTCCTTCAACATCAAGAATTTTGCCCCTACAAATGCGGGGGCTTTTCTGAATCCGCTGGAGACCAACCAGGCGCTCTACGCGTTGGCGACCTCGCTGGACGTGGTTACCATCTGGACGCTCGTTCTGCTGGGGATGGGTACGGCGATTGTGGCGGGGGTAAAGCGCACTTCCGGCTACATCGCGGTCTTCGGATGGTGGGCGATCCTTGTGCTGGTCGGCGTGGGTATTGCGGCCATTACCGGCTGATCTTCGGGATTCACCTGTACAGACAAACAGCTCGAATCCTAATGGATTTGAGCTGTTTGTCTGTGCACAGGTATCTCGTCTGCAGGAGCCCAAAACTTCACTTTCGATGATCCTCAATCCATTGAGCAGAGAAATTCCTGTCTTCAATTTCTGGAATCGTAAGAGGACCTTTTTCGATAGTCCTCTGCCAGCCCAACACTCTAGCTCCTACGATACGTCCCGTCTTCTCTTCCACACGCAATACCGCTCCCGAGGCACTAATCATATAGGTGCACTTCGACTTTGGCTCGGCGAACTGGATGTGCATGACATCTGCGAGGTCATCATATTCGAATGTCATTTTTCTTTGTCCTTCCCGGCGTCCGAATTAACCCAGAAAATCTCGCCAACATTGCGGGACAGGTAAGGGGGGTCGGGGAAAAAGGATGTTGTAACGTTGCCTTGTCCTTTGCCAGCTTCGTAAGTGTCATCGGGCTGGAGATCATAATAGAAAACCGGCGTCCTCAGAAGGTGGTTTTCCTCGCCAACAAATTTCTCAAAAATGCAGGTCTGAGCGCCAATTTCGGGGTGCGCGCTACGCCGAATCTGGTCCGGGGCGATCACCGATTCCCGCACGTCACCGAGATCTGGCAGCACTTCGTTGAATTCAGCATTGTGCTTCGGCGCGGTGTGCAAGAGCCATGTTTTCTCGTAAAGAACGACCCTATTCCCGAATGGGTCGAACACAAAAAACATGACGTTCTTATTGTTTGACACTGGCTTTGCCTACTGCAGTTGCTTGCACAAGTGCCGATTTATGCCGCTCAACAACTTGTTTGAGAACCTGCGCGAGTGGGTCTGCTAGCGCAATCGGCAATGTGACAGCCGACTTCAATTCCATCTTCGAATCCTGCTGGCCCGGCACTTGCCAATTTCCACAAAGTACAAGGTAAAGTCGGTGAGCGTTCCACCAGCCCCTATGTGATTCGCATAGACAGCGGAAACATTGTGCGGGTTGGAAATGGCCAAGTTTTGTACCGCCAACCCAAACGGAACAACTTTCCGGACTTTTTGACTTGCTCTGGCATAATTTCAGTATCCCACACTGAGGTTAAATACTTGGACGCACAGTATTCATCGATACGAGGCGGCAAGTCAACAACCGTTTCGTGTTACATACACGTAGGAACATCCCAATAGGGAACAATAGGCGAAAGGTTAAGTAGCAGCCTTTCGGTACCAGCATCGCACTAAAAGGACACAACCCAAAGCTAAGAGCTAAACGCTCGAAGCTGCTCTTACTCGTTCCAACGCCGCATGATCAGCGTCGCGTTGATGCCGCCGAATCCGAATGAGTTAGACAGGGCTACGTCGAAGCTATGGTCGATGGGCTTATTGGGCACGTAGTCCAGAATGCACGCGGGGTCGACGTTGTCCAGGTTGATGGTGGGCGGAAGCTGCTGGTTGACCAGCGCCAGCACGGAGATTCCGGCCTCGAGCCCGCCCGCGCCGCCAAGCAAGTGGCCGGTCATGGATTTGGTGCCGCTGATCTTGAGCTTGTGGCTGAGAGCGTGCTCGCCGAAGACCAGTTCAATCGCCCGCGACTCATTGCCGTCGCCCGCCGGGGTAGAGGTGGCGTGGGCGTTGACGTAGCCAACTTCTTCCGGGGCGATGCCGGCGTCCTTCAGCGCCGCCCTCATCGCCCGCTGCGCGCCTTGGCCCTCCGGCGCGATGCCCGTCATGTGGTAGGCGTCGGCGCTCATGCCGTAGCCAATCACCTCGGCAAGAATCTTCGCCCCACGAGCTTTGGCAAACTCCAGCTCTTCGAGAATAAGAATGCCTGCACCTTCGCCGATCACAAAGCCATCGCGATCCCTGTCAAACGGGCGGCTGGCGCGCGTGGGCTCGTCGTTTCTGGTGGAGAGGGCGCGCATGGCCGCAAAGCCGCCTACCGAAAGCGGCGTGACGGAGGCCTCCGCGCCGCCGGCAATCATCACATCGGCGTCGCCATGCATGATCATGCGCACCGAGTCGCCAATGGAGTTGGCGGATGTTGCGCAGGCTGTTGCGGTGGCGGAGATGGGCCCCTTGGCGCCGTAGCGGATGCTGATCTGCCCGGCCGCCATGTTCACAATCACCGCGGGAATGAAGAAGGGTGAAATCTTGCGCGGGCCGCCTGCAAGCAGGTTGGAATGCTCGCGCTCGATGATCTCAAAGCCGCCGATACCGGAGCCGATGAAGACACCGACTCGATCGCCGATCTCCGGGGTGATCCGCAGGCCGGCCTGGGCGATGGCTTCCTGCGTAGCGGCGAAGGCAAAATGGATGAACCGCCCCATCTTGCGCGACTCTTTTTTATCCACGAAGTCGAGGGGGTCAAAGTTCTTGACCTCGGCGGCGAAGGTGACCGGGAAGCCGGTGGTATCGAAGCCCTGAATGGGCGCCATACCACTGGCGCCGGCCAAGAGCTGCCGCCAGACTTCGGGAGCGGTGTTGCCCACACCGCACACCAGCCCAAGGCCGGTGATAACGACGCGACGACTCACCGGCTACTTGGCGCCTTTCGCGCTTTTCTCGTTCTTCTCGATATAGTCGATGGCGTCTTTGACGGTCTTGATTTTCTCGGCGTCTTCGTCTGGAATCTCCAGGTCGAAGGCCTCTTCAAACTGCATCACCAACTCGACCACGTCGAGCGAATCCGCGCCCAGGTCTTCCTGGAAGCTGGCGCCGGGGGTAACCTCGGCTTCGTCCACCTGCAACTGCTCGACGATGATCTGCTTAACCTTCTCTTCAACGGCCATGCGTGCTTCTCCTCGTATTTTTTTTGAATCTCGAAAATCTGTCCGGGGGCAAAGTTCGTTCCCGTTCCGCTTGCCTACGATACCGGGCCGCGGCATGAAAACACAACCATCGCGCCAAAAAAATGCGCGTGGCCCCTAAACTCCAAGTCTACCGGGCGGGTGGGGGTGTGTAAAGGACGGTGGAAGTCAGGGAATAGGGAATAGGGAGCAGGGAACAGAAAACAGGCTGAATTTAGCGGGATATACACAGACGGAAGGCGTACATTAGGCGAAGCGGGGAAAGGGAAGACAGATGCAGGCTTTGATTGGCGGAATCGTCGCTGCTTTTGTGGGAATCGTTGTGGGATTCTGGCTTCGTGGCGCATCCGCGAAAGCGGAAAAGACGCTGCTGGAACGCCGAACCCAGGAATTGGCCGGTGAACTGAGCGCCTTGCGCGGCGAGTTGGCGCAGTGTCAGGCGGATTCGGCAACGCGCGCGGGATTCGAATCGTTGGCCTCGGAGCGGGAAAGAACCATCGCGCAGTTGGCCGGCGCGCGGGACGGCTTGCAACTCAAGTTGCAAGCCCAAGGTGAGGCGGCGCAGCAATCCGCGTCTAGGATCAGCCAACTGGAGGCTGAACTGAGGAGCGAACGGCAGGGATTGCAGGAGAAGCTGGCCCTGTTGGAGAGCGCCAAGCAAACGTTGGCCAATCAGTTTGAGGCGCTGGCCGGGGAGATTCTGGAGAAGAAGTCGAAGAGTTTTTCCGAGGGCAGTCAGAAGGAGTTGGGGACGCTGCTCACCCCGCTGCGCGAGCAGATCAAGGAATTCCGCGAGAAGGTTGAGAAGGCGCAGAACGACTCCAACACCGGAGTTACCAAGCTGGAGACGCTGATTGGGACGCTGGGCGGGCTGAATCAGCAACTCTCCGAAGAAGCGCGCAATTTGACCACAGCGCTGCGCGGCTCGTCGAAGGCACAGGGCGACTGGGGTGAACTCATTGTGCGCAATCTGCTTGAGAAGGCTGGTTTGCGCGAGGGCGAGCAGTTCCGCCTGCAGGAGACGTTTGACGGCGCCGCCGATGGGGACGAGCGTCAGAGAAAGTCGCGCCCCGACGTCATTGTGAACCTGCCTGGTGGCCGTCATCTGGTCATAGACTCCAAGGTTTCGTTGAATGCCTATACCGATTCAGTGAATGCAGCCACGGAAGAGGACCGCAAATCCGCTGTCAAGCGGCACTTGGCCAGCGTGCGCGGCCATGTGGACGAACTGGCGGGTAGGCGTTATCACAAGCTGGGCGCGCTGGAGACGCCAGACTTTGTGGTCATGTTTGTGCCCATCGAGCCGGCATTTCTGGTTGCGCTCCACGAAGACGAGGGCCTCTGGCGCTACGCCTATGAGAAAGAAGTTCTGCTCGTAGGCCCGACCACGCTGCTGTTTGTAATCCGCATCGTGGATAACTTGTGGCAGCAGGAGTTGCAAGCCCGCAGCGTACAGGATGTGATGAATCGAGGAGCCGAATTGTATGACAAGTTCGTCGGCTTCGTAAGCGACTTGGAGGCCGTGGGCAAAAGCCTGCGCGGCGCCGATCAGAGCTACAGCAATGCCATGAAGAAGCTGAGCGAAGGCCGCGGTAATCTGATCCGCCAGGTGGAGTTGCTGAGGGGCCTCGGCGTCCGCACCGGCAAATCTCTTCCGCGGAATCTGCTGGATGCCGCGGGAGCCGACGAGGAGCCGGGACTGGCATTGGCTACCGAAGCGGATGAGAGCGCCGAGGCGGAGTAATGGCGGCGGGAGCGGGGGCCTTCACAGGCCCCTGAACGAAGGCATGCGACAAAAATGGCTTCAGCCACGGGCGTTTCGTTTATGCTCCCGAGATGCGGCTTGCTCCACAAGACACTCGGACGTATCTGGTCACCGCTGTGACAGCGCAACGCCGCAGCCTTTTCCAGGTCGCTGCGACGGCGAAATTGCTTGAGCGAACCATTCTCGACTATCGCAGCCAAGGAAGATTCCTCTTGCGCGCGTTCGTCATCATGCCTGACCGTCAAGACATCAACTTGCTCTGAGGTTCCTCAGACGTATGCAATACAGCCACTATTGTTCATTCCCTGTCCGCTGATCCCTTATCTCTTCTCTGAAGGCCAACGCACAACGGCCACCCGAGGGGTGGCCGTTCTGCTTGCCGCTGTTAACTGAGCCGGGGCTACCGCTCGTTCTTGCGCCAGTTGATGAGATCGCCGAGCGTCGTGGTGGAGCTTGAGACGGGAGCTTTGTGGCTCTCGGTCTTGTAGCTCTCGACCTGGGCGCGGCTGGCTTCGTGGCCGACGGCGCGCAGGCTCAAGCCTACCTTCTTCTCTTCCACGTTGATCTTGATGATCTTGAACTCGTGCTCGAGACCCGTTTCCAGCTTGGACGGGCCGCCGCCCTCGTCGCCGGCCTCGGAGATGTGGCAAAGTCCTTCCACGCCCTCCGCGATCTCGACGAAAGCGCCGAACTGCGCCGTCCGCAGCACCTTGCCGTGAACCACGTCGCCCACGCGATGCGCGGCGAAGAAGCTCTCCCAGACGTCGGGCTGCAATTGCTTGATGCCCAGGCTGAGACGGCGGTTCTGCGGCTCGACGCCGAGAACGACTGCCTTGACCTTCTCGCCCTTCTTCACAATTTCAGAAGGATGCTTGACGCGCTTCGTCCACGAGAGATTAGACACGTGAACCAGGCCGTCTATTCCGTCTTCAATCTCAATGAAGGCGCCAAAGTCGGTGAGGTTGCGGACGCGTCCCTCGACGATGGTCCCGGCCGGATAGCGCTCGGTCAGGTTCTCCCAGGGGTTGTCGAGCAGTTGCTTCATGCCCAGCGAGATGCGGCGATCGGCCGGGTTCACGCTGAGGACGACTGTCTCGACTTCGTCGCCCGGCTTGACCAGCTTGGAGGGGTGCTTGAGCCGCTTCGACCAGGTCATCTCAGAGAGGTGAACCAGGCCTTCGATGCCCTGCTCCAGCTCAACAAACGCGCCGTAGTCGGTGACGGAAAGAACGCGGCCCTTGACGTGGGCGCCGACCGGGTAGCGCTCAGTGGCGTCAAGCCACGGGTCGGGAGTGAGCTGCTTGAAGCCAAGTGAAACGCGCTGCTTGTCCTTGTCGAACTTGAGCACCTTGACCTGGATTTCATCGCCGACGTTGACCAGGTCGCGCGGATGGGTGAGCCGGCCCCAGCTCATGTCAGTAATGTGCAGCAGGCCGTCGATGCCGCCGAGGTCGACAAACGCGCCGTAGTCGGTGAGGTTCTTCACGATGCCGGTGAGCACGGCGTCCTCGCCCAACTGCTCGAGCGTGCCGGACCGCTTGGCGGTCTGCTCTTCTTCGAGAATTTCCTTGCGGCTGACCACCACATTGCCGCGCTTCTTGTTGAGCTTGATGACACGGACTTCAATCTGCTGGCCGAGATAGCCGTCAAGATTCCGCACCGGGCGAATCTCAAGCTGCGAGCCGGGCAGGAACGCCTTGAGCCCGATATCGACGGTCAGCCCGCCCTTGACGCGGCTGATGACTGTGCCCATCACCGGGGTCTTGTCGTTGGCGGCCTTCTCGATCACGTCCCAAACGCGCAGGCGCTGGGCGCGCTCGTAGCTCACCAGGTAACCGCCTTCGGGCTCCTCGCGCTCGATGACTACGTCGATCACGTCACCGGGATGGAACTTCACCGCACCGGTGTGGTCAAGAACCTGCTCCAGAGGGACAAGGCCCTCGGACTTCAGGCCCACCACATCGATGACCAGATGCTTGTCAGTCTGCTTGATGACCGTTCCGGTGACAAGCTTGTCGCCGTAGGCTTCAACTGCGGCGGCCTCGGCAGCCTGCTCGCGTTCAAACGCCGCCAATGCGGCGGAGAAATCGTCGGCGGACTCGTGCCCATGCGCTTCGTGAGCCGGCGCCGCGGCGGCAGGCGCGGCCTGGGCGGCAACTTCCGCCACGGGCGCGGCCTTAACTTCAGGCTCCGCTACGGACTGAGCCGGTGCAGCAGCTTCCGCTGCAACCTCGGCGACAGGCGCGGCTTCAGCAACGACTTCAGCCTTGGCGGCTTCGGCAACGACTTCAGCCTTGGCGGCTTCGGCAACGACTTCAGCCTGGGCGGCTACAGCAACGGGCGCGGCCTGGGCTGCAATTTCTAGCTTGGGTTGCGCTGGGACTTCCGTTGCAACCTCGCCGACAGGCGCGGCTTCGGCAACGACTTCAGCCTGGGCGGCTTCAGCAACGGGCGCGGCCTGGGCTGCAATTTCTAGCTTGGGTTGCGCTGGGACTTCCGTTGCAACCTCGCCGACGGGCGCTGCCTCGGCTGCGGGCTCGGTTAGGGCATCGGCGTCCAGCGCGGGAACAACTTCAACAACTTCGGCGGTCTCTGCGGTGTTGGACGTGGATTCGGACGACGGCTGCTCAAGCTCCGTCGCAGGCTCTAAAGTGAGGGTTTCCAATTCGGTGTTCAGGGTTATGCTCTCGGGTTCGGGATTGAGGACGTTTGGCATCACTGCGGCTCCGGAATTCCTTGCTCCCGCGACGTTTCGTTCCTGCCGCTGGAAGTGGCTCCCACGCCGCGATTGCCGCAGCACAGGGGCCTTCAGACCGTATCCCCGCTTTCGGGACTTCTGCCTGTGCCGGTTGGGTTTTCACAAGGGACAGTCCTCCCAGCCTGTTGCGCTGAGGCTAAAGCGACTGGTGTCCTTCGGAAAAACACCCGGCAGGCAACGCCTTGCTGGAGGGTGGCCGCAACTTACCGCTGGAATTCGCGCAGCAAGCTACACTCATGAGTTTAACAACCCCAGCTTTCCCGCGTCAATCCAACAGCTTGGCTACGCAGCGCGAAATCCCGCATTGCGACCGCATCTGCCCATTCGACACGCCGCAAGCAATGGACTTAGGACCCACGACCGCCGGTAACCCTCTATACTGATGCAGGCGGAACCCGATCCATGGATCATCTCTGGACCCCCTGGCGCTATGCCTACGTCACCTCGACGGAAACCGCGGCGCGTCCCGGCGTTCCTTCAAGGCTCGCCGCGTGGCCGGGCGACCTGGGCTGCGTGTTCTGCAACCTGATCGCCTCGATCGACTACGCCATCGCCAACGGAATGGCTGCGGATGAGGCAGAAGCAGCCGGCGGACTGATCGTGCGGGGAAAGCATTGCTTCATTTGCCTGAACGCGTTTCCGTATACGTCCGGCCACGTCATGATCATGCCCTACGCCCACCTCGACCGGCTGGCCGCGTTGCCCAGCGAAGCCGCCCATGAGCTGATGGACATGGCCCAACGGACCGAGCAGGTGCTGCAGAGACTTTATAGGCCGCACGGCTTCAACATTGGGATGAATCTGGGCAAGGCCGGCGGTGCGGGCGTCGCTGGGCACCTTCACTTGCACGCCCTGCCGCGGTGGGCAGGCGACACGAACTTTATGACGACTGTGGCGGAAAGCCGGATTTTGCCGGAGGACCTGGAAACTACGTGGAAAAGGATGAGGGAGGCGTTTGAGGAGGAGCGGGGTTAGCGGGTCACCGGGTTAGCGAGGCAGCAAGTCAGCGAGTCAGCGAGTCAGCAAGTCAGCGAGTCAGCGAGTCAGCAAGTCAGCAAGTCAGCGAGTCAGCGAGTCAGCAAGTCAGCGAGTCAGCGAGTCAGCAAGTTGGCGAGGTTGGCGGCCTGTTCACCATGGCGGATGGCCGTCTTTATTCTTCTGGAGGGAGCAGGGGCCTTCAGGTGAAGGCCCCTGCTCCCTCCGTAAGAACAAGAATCACCGGATACCCCATCCTTCGCCTTCTTTCTGGCGAAGGGGGCTGGCGCACCCCTGAAATTCACTGTCATCAAGTCAAGCTCTCGACGAACGCCTCCAGAGGCTCAAAGCGTACCGAAAGAGAGCCATAACTCCGAGTAAATGCCCGTTTCACGTCCTCGGCAAGAACCACATTCTCACCCTCCGGGTGTTGCCGCCGGAACGCTGAAAGGTTCGCCGGATCGAACTTATCGGCTGACCATTTGCATTCGATCGCGATCGGGTGTTTGCGCCGTCCCGCCAGCACAAAATCGATCTCATGCCCGCTTTTGTTTCTCCAATAACCGACATCGCGGCTCTGCAAACGCGCCATCATTTCATTCAGCACGAAGTGTTCCCACAATATCCCTAAATCTTCATGCCGCAGCTCCTGCCAGCCGCGGTAGTAGCAGATAAAACCCGTGTCGAAGCCGTAAACCTTTGGCGCGGAGATGATCTCCGTCGGCTTGCGCAAACTGAAAGGACGAACAACATGGGCGACGAAGGTAGCTTCCAAAACGCGCAAATAGTTTGCAATGGTCGGGCGGCTCACTTCACACGGACCGGTGAACCGCGTCGCCTCAAAGATGCCGCCGCTCTGTGCAAGAACGAGTTCGGTAAACTTTTGAAAAGAATCTCGCCGCTCCAGCCGGAACAGTTCCTGAATATCTTTGGCCCAATAGGCGTCGATCCATTCCTGAAAATCCCTCTCCTCAAGATCTTTTGCCAGAAAGAATGGAGGCAGGCCGCCGCGCAAGAGCCTGTGTCTGAGGTTCAATTGTTTCGCGTCGGAGAGGTCGCGCAGGCACATCGGCGTGAGCCACAGGTCGCGCTTGCGTCCTGCAAGTGTGTCTTTGAATTTGCTCGACGCGCTCAGCGTGGAAGAACCGGTAGCAATGATTCGAACGGTGGGATAGTGGTCCGCCGCGATCTTCAGCAGCTCGGAGGGATTCTCCAGGCGATGTATTTCGTCAAGGACAATGCGCTTCCCGCGTAATGTGTCCAGGAACCCTTCCGGATCTTCCATCATCCGGCGAACGCGTGGCAGCTCGCAATCGAAGTACTCAATTTCCGGAAGGCTTTTGCAAAGGTACGTCTTGCCGACGCGCCGGACTCCAGCGAGCCAGACGACAGACCGCCTTTCCCAAGCCTCCTCGATGCGGTTTATCCAAGAATGCCGTTCTACCATAAGAAACTATGATTGCACATAGCGCTACTATATGCAACCACGCCTGCATTTGGTAGCGCTATCCACCTCCGTCTTTGACCAAACCGCGCCGCTCGAAACTCGTGCTCCATCCCAGACAAACGGTTGCCGGGTGGTTTGCCGAAGGCGTCTGCCGCACCGCAGGTGCTTGCCGAAAATAACCCCCCGCCGGCGCACAATAGAGAGGTAGAGAATGCGCGGCAGGCCCGATCCCTCAGAATGCGATTCGGCCTTCAAGTGTAAGCAAAATATAGCTTTAATCTCGTTAGCGGCCCCGCCTGTCAGGTATGTTGCCGGTCCGTACCCTCAAACCATCCCACCCCCCCCTCCCCCAAAGACCTCTCTTTCCTGAAGGGCGTGTCCGCATTAAACACTATGGAATGAATAGCTTAAACGATCACACCTCTGTACTCATCAGTAAACATAATCCCCTGATTTCGCCTGTTTTTGGCCCGAAAATCCCCGCCTGCAACCCCAAAAGAGCCATTCTGTGAAACTCTAAGAGCAAGCAGCTCATGCGAAGAGGCTATCGATATGAAGATTCTGAGCAGCAAAAACCGCACCAGCCGCAAAGGCCCGGCGGACTGGTTCACCGGAAACGTCTGGATCGATGAAATCGCAGTCGGCAGCGAACCGTCGCACCTGCGCGTCTTCCGCGTCAGCTTCGAGCCGGGCGCGCGCACCGCATGGCACACGCATCCTGTCGGCCAAACCTTGCACGTGCTGACGGGATGCGGGCTGGTGCAGCTTGAGGGACAGCCTGTACAGGAGATTCATCCCGGAGACACGGTTGTGATCGCGCCCAACGAGCGCCACTGGCACGGCGCCGCCGCGAGCAACACGATGGTGCATCTTGCCATCCAGGAAGCGGACGCGCAGGGTGTAGACGTGGTCTGGCTGGAGCACGTGACGGACAAGGAATATACCGCGAAATAAGGCCGCGCCGGATTCTCTAGAGCGGCCTGACTTACTGGCAAAACAACGAGCGCCAATTCCGCTCTGTTCCCTATTCTCTGTTCCCTATTCCCTCGCCTGTAGCTGGTAGAGCACGATGACGATTCCGAGCGCGGTGAGGACGCTGATGAGCGCGAAGAGAAAGACGCTCGCGTAGCCGAAGACGCCAATCACCGCGCCGGCCAGCGGTCCGGTAAGGAAGAACGAGACGTCAGAGAAAGCGGTGTAAACGCCGAGGGCGGTGCCGCGATTATTTTCCGTGACGCGCTTGACAGCTTCGACGCCCAGGGCGGGGAAGACGAGGGAGAATCCAAGGCCGGCGAGCGCGGCTCCTCCGAACGCCATCCACGGCGAGGTCGCTTGCCAGAGCAGCAGCAGGCCCACGGATTCAACCGAGAGGCAGACCATGCCCATGGGGAAACCGCCGAATCGGTCGATGGTTTTTATGAAAAGCAGCCGCGCCAAAATAAACCCGCCGCCAAAAGCGGTGAGGCACAGGGCGGCGCCGTTCCAGTGGCGGCTCACGTAAAAGAGGGTGACAAAGGTGGCGAGGACGCTGTATCCGACACCGCCGAGGGCCAGGCCCATGCCGTGGGGCGCCACGCGGCCGAGCACGTGGCTGAAGGGCAGATGCACGCCGGGGGGCACATGGACCGGGCTCTTGCGGAATGCCACGGCCAGGCTGGCGGCGCCGATGAGGATGGTCAACAGTCCCAGCGAGACAAGGCCCCAATGGTCGTCCAGGACGACTCCGAGTGGAGCGCCGAGCGCCATGGCGCCATAGGTGCTGATGCCGTTATAAGAGATGACCTTGGCGGTGTGTTCAGAACCGGCGCTGGTGATGCCCCACAACGTAGACCCGGTGGATCCGAGGCTCTCCCCCACGCCGAGCACCAGGCGGCTGGCAATCAGAAGGGAAAGGCTCAGCCAGAGATTGACGTGCGGCGGACTGAAGTGGAGGGCGGCGGCCGCGGCCACCAGAAACGCGCCGCTGGTCGTGCAGGCTCCCATGCCCCAGAGAACGGAGACCTTGGCGCCGGCGCGGTCGGAGATGCGTCCGGCCCATGGGCGGCTGAGGAGCGTGGCGATGTACTGGATGCTGATGACCAGCCCGGCCAGCGCCGCGCTATAGCCCATGCGGTAGTGCACATAGGGCGGCAGGACAGCCAGCGGAAGCCCAATGGACAGATAGCAGACGAAGGTGAAGTACACGAAGCCGAGGATGTGCCTAGTCCCGCCGTTGGTGGCAAGGGAAGCTGGGGCGGGAATGCTGGCAGTGGCAAAGTCGTGCATGTTCTTGGGTAGGAATCTGCTGTTGGTTTCGATCTCGTATAAGTATAGCCGAGGAGATGTGTGGCGGCTGCCTGACGCCGTGGACAAGGACCTACACTGATATCATGCCGGGATTTCACGTGGAGCATTTCGGATGCAGAGCCGCCCGCGCGGATGGCGAGGCGGTGAGCGCGCAGCTCCGTGCGGCGGGGCTCTGCGAGCGGCAACCCCCAGCGGCTGATCTGGTCATTGTCAACACGTGCAGCGTGACGGCGGAGGCAGATCGGGCGGCGCGTGCGTTCATACGGCGGGCGCACCGGGTGAATCCCGAAGCGCGGATTGTGGTGACCGGCTGCTATGCGCAACGCGCGCCCGAGGAGTTGGCGGGAATGGCCGGCGTGGCCGCGGTTGTGGGCAACAGCCACAAGGCATTGACGCCGGAGATTGCGCTGGGCTTGACCTTGCAGGCCGAAGAGAGAGGAAGCCTGGTGAGTGTGCAGTCTCTGCTCACGGGAGGCAACTCGCCTGGCCAGGCTCCCATTTGGGTGGATGACCGCTTTGCGCACTCCTTCATTGAGGAAGCGCAACTTGCGCCGGGAGCGCAAACCCGTCCGAACCTGAAGATCCAGGAAGGGTGCGGGAACCGGTGTACGTTTTGCGTGATTCCCCAAACCAGAGGCTCCTCAAGGAGCCTGTCCGGCGCGGCCGTTCTGAAGCAGGTAGAGGGCTTTGTGGCGGCGGGAGGCAACGAGCTGGTGCTGTCTGGGATCAACCTGGGGCGATGGGGACGGGATTTGGCTGGGTTTGCTTATGATCGGGCGACCAGGGATTTGTCGTATTCCACCCTTTCGCCAGAAGAAATGCGAAAGGATGGGGCACCCAGCCTTCGTGGGGAATCCAGGCCAGGCTCGGCGCGGCGGTCGCTGGCGGCGCCAACCTTGGCGAATCTGGTCCGGCAGATTCTTGCGCAGACAGGGCTTGCAAGGTTGCGGCTCAGCTCGATTGAGCCGATGGACTGGGACGCGGAGCTGATCGGTCTGATGGCGGAGTTTGGTGGAAGAAGACTCGCGCGCCATGCGCATCTTCCGCTTCAGTCCGGCTCGGACGCGGTGTTACGGCGGATGCACCGGCGCTACCGGCCTTGGCACTACGTGGAGAAAGTGGAGGCCCTGATTCGGGCTGCGGGGCCGGAGCTGACCGTGGGCGCGGACGTAATGGTGGGATTCCCTGCGGAGACCGACGGCGAGTTCGAGGAGACGCTTGCGCTGGTGCGGGCGCTGCCCTTCGGCTACTTGCACCTGTTTTCGTTTTCGCCGCGGCCAGGAACCCGTGCTTGGGCTCTCCATGCCGAGCGTCCGGTTGCAACCGCGGCGGTGGAGGAGCGGATGGGTGCACTGCGCACCTTGGCGGCAGAAAAAAGTGAAACGCACCGGAGGGGCTTTCTGGGCCGGGAGTTGGAGGCCATCACGCTGCACACGCCGGCTGAGTTGGCGGGCCGGGGTTGCACGGCTGCCCTAACGGAAAATTTTCTCCCCGTCGTGCTTGAGGGCACACAGGCTGCCAATCGGCTGGTGCGGGTGCGAGTCCTCGGCCTGAATGCGGAGGGGAAATTAGAGGCTGTGGCAGAGGCGGCGCAGGGTCAGTATGCCGCGACGGCGATGTCCGTCCGAGCGAAGTCGGTTCCTTTGAAGAGCAGGTCTTCGCCGGTTTCCTTGGCAAGCGCGTAGGACATGCAATCGCCGAAGTTGAGTTTAGCCGGGTGACGGCCTTTGCCATAGCGCCTGAAGGCTTCGCGGGCAAGCCGTGCCTGCCGTTCGGTAAAGGGGGCAATGTCCATCCGGCTGTGGGCTAGAAACAGGTCCAGGTCGCGCAATCCCTCTTCGCCATTGCGTCCCAACAGAGCGATGGTCGCTTCCAGAAAGCATGTGGCTGGGAATCGGCAGACGGGGCTATTCGCGATCGCGTCGGCAATCCGCTGAGCTTCCGGTTCAGCAAGCAGGATGGCAAGTACGGCAGACGTGTCGACGATCATGTCGGAAGCCCGTTTTCGTCATAGCCGAGAATCTCATCGCTGGACCTCGGATCGAGCACAGGAAGCGATGCGCAATGCCGTCCTATGGCTACCAACTCGGCGGCGAGAGATGGGGCGTTGCGGCGTTTGCGCTCTTCACGTTCAAGCCGCTCTCGCATGGAAACGATGACCGCAACGGTAATGGACTCTCCGGTGGTGGCACTGAGCTCGCGGGCAAGGCGGTCGGCTTCGGGGGCTTTGATGCTGATGGCCATGGTACCTGTCCTCCTGTCTGTCTACCTATATATACGATAGCATGGCAATGAATTTCGTTTTCCGCCAGGCAATTCTCCCCTCGTGGGTGGACAATTTCCCAAGGAAAAATCCGCGCACGGGTTAGTCCTTATCTCGTTGGTTCCCGTTGCCGCGTTTCCAGCGCCCAGGACCGTGCATGAACTCGACGTTCAGCGGCGGGGAGCCAATGCTATACTTAGCGTGCGTTCGTGTGTCCGCGGCGATTCCGGTCGATTCCGGATGCGGGCATCGACGACTTTTGGAGGAGCACCATCGCACTCGACAAACGTTCAGCAAAGTCCTTTATCCGCATCAACGATAGAATCCGCGCGCGGGAAATCCGCGTTATCGATGAAAATGGCGAACAAATGGGCATTCTGCCGCCCTTTGAGGCGCTGAGAATCGCCCGCGAGCGGGGCTTGGACCTGGTGGAGGTTTCACCCAGCGCGGTTCCCCCGGTTTGCCGCATCCAGGACTATGGGCGCTTTCTCTACGAGAAGGACAAGAGCGAGCGCGCCGCCCGCAAAAAGCAGAAGGTCATCGTGGTCAAAGAGGTCAAGTTTTCAGTGACCGTTGATGAGCATGACTACCAGACCAAGAAAAATCAGGCGGTTCGATTCCTTGTGGATGGGGACAAGGTGAAGGCCAGTCTGCGCTTCAGGGGCCGGCAAATGGCTCACCGCGAGCTGGGCTACGCCATCATCAACCGGCTGATCCAGGACATTGGCGAGGCAGGGATTGTGGAGTTCATGCCGCGCATGGAAGGGACGATTCTGCACGCGATTATTGCGCCGTCAAAGAAGCAGGAAGCTCCCAAGCCTAAGCCGGCCGCGGTTCCGCAGGCAGAAGCCGCCGCACCGGCGCCGCAAGCATAGAAAAGCGCAACAGCCGACGCTCTCAAGACAGGCCGCTCGAATCGGGCGGCTTGAGCTTTTTGCGTCAGAATCTCGCCCGGTCAGGGTTCTCTTGTGCGCATTCGGGTTAACTCTTTACCGTCGAGATGGACATCATAGCCCGCCCACCCATTGTGCAAAGGACGCACAATGGATGGGGCACAGCCGACGTGTTAACACTTGAGTTGAAAATGCTCTAGTGCAGCCAGCGGAGGTTGATGGGCCGGAGCGGGGGCAGGGGCAGGACGATGAAGCCTTCGCGCCAGTGGCCGTCTTCGCGGCAGGGCGGGTTACCGACGATGCGGGCAGCAGCGGAGTTGCGCTCCTCGATGGCCAGGCCGGGCAGGCCGCCGACGATGGCCTGAAGCTGATCATGGTTGGGCGGGCGGTTGGTGGTGATGGGGATCATTGAGTTCAGGGCGCCGTAGGCTTGGGCAAGGTCGCTGACCCTGGCTTTGCGCTTGGATGGCAGGGGCTTGAGTCCCAGGGACCTCCAGGCCGCATAAGGGTAACTCTCGACGAGGATTCGCTCCTGATTCTGGACCACAGGGGCAACGGGTTGGTCGCGGGTGTCCAGCCGTCGCCAGCCTCGACGGCAGAGGGCGTCGTACACGTCCAGGCAAAACTCGGCGAATGGCCGGTAGGTGATGGGCTTGACCATACCGGGCAGGCCGGTTTTGGCGGCGGTGTTGAGCTGGCGTTCGCTCACGCGGGCGTGTTCGAGGCCGTTGTGGCGGGACTTCCAGGCCTGGGGTCCGTCGAGGACGATCACACGGATGTTGCGCATATTGCAGAGGTGGTTGAGGCGGCCGGCGAGGATATTCGCGTCCACGGGGCCGGCGGCTAAATCGGAGTCGAGACCGGCGGCGCTGGAGGGAATTATCTCGCAGGTGATCGAGTAGCCAGGCGGTTCGAGTTGAGGGAGCGGGTCTGAAATTGGCTCGAGCGGCATTCGCTCGAGCGGGAGGCCGGGGCCGGGCTCGACCCGGTGCGGGGAGTGCGGAGGACGCACGCGGTCCAGCACGACGATGCCGAGATCGGACCAGCGGCGATAAGCGAGATCGACGGAGAGGACGGCCACGATCTAACACTACGTTTGCGGCGCTGGTGAGGACAATCGCTAAACGAAGCGCGGGGCGGCGGGGCTTACCGGAATTGGGACGGAAGGCCGAAACGGGACGTTGGTGCGGATTCTCCAGCGGAAAGCGGCCCCCGAAGGGCTCCCGAGAAGAGAGGAAGAGCTTGTGGTAGACTCCCTGACGTTATGAAAATCCGACTCTCCGCGTTGCCAATTCTGATGCTGTTTGCGGGTCTCGAAGCCGGGGTGCCCCTCGCACAGGAGACCAGCCTTGCGGTTGCGCCCCCGCACCTTGAAACCAGGGGCGCGGCGACCCAACTGATCGTCGACGGCAAGCCCTTCCTGATGCTTTCCGGCGAGCTGCACAACTCCTCGTCGTCGAGCCTTGAATACATGAAACCGATCTGGCCGAAGCTGGCGGCGATGGGGCTGAACACGGTGGTGACTCCGCTGAGCTGGGAGTTGGTTGAGCCCAAGGAAGGGAGCTTCGATTTCAAGCGCGTGGACGGGTTGCTGGCGCAGGCGCGGCAGACGCATGAGCGGATCGTCTTTCTCTGGCTGGCTTCGTGGAAGAACGGAATGTCGAGCTATCCGCCGGCGTGGGTCAAGCAGGATACGCACCGATTTCCACGAGTGGCTGAGCACGGCTCCGAGGTGGAGATTCTTAGCCCGTTGGGTGCGGCAACCGAGGAGGCGGATGCGCGCGCCTTTGCGGCTTTGATGCAGCACCTGAAAGCAGTGGACGGGCAGGAACATACCGTGTTGATGATGCAGGTGGAGAACGAGGTGGGGGTTCTGGGCGACTCGCGGGACCACTCCGCGGCTGCCAATGCGGCCTTTGCCTCGGCTGTGCCGGAGGAGCTGACGCGGTATTTGAAGGCGCATCGGGACAGTCTCTATCCGGATTTGCGGGCGCTTTGGGACGCGAATGGCGACAAGACCGCGGGTACGTGGACAGAGGTCTTCGGGGATTCAACTCGGGCGGATGAGATCTTCATGGCCTGGCAGTATGCGCAATTCATTCATGCCGTAGCGGTCAGGGGCAAGGCCGCCTACAACATTCCGATGTATGTGAATACGTGGCTTGCGGGAGACGATACGCCTCCGGGCGAATATCCGAGCGGAGGGCCGGAGCCGCGCGTTGTGGATGTGTGGAAGGCTGCGGGATCGGGGCTGGATTTCTACGCGCCCGACCTTTATGCGTCGAATTTTGCCGACTGGTGCAAGCGCTACCATCGGGACGGCAATCCACTGTATATGCCCGAGACGAGGGGTGGGGCGGCGGGTGCGGCGAATGTCTTTTATGCACTGGGCGAAGAGGCCGGGTTTGGATTTTCACCGTTCGGAATCGACTCCGAAATGGATGAAAAGGGCGACCTGGCCGTGAGCTATGGCGCAATCGCCAAGCTTGCGCCGCTGCTTGCCGAGCACCAGAGCGCGGGCGACGTGCATGGATTTGTGCTGAGCAAGGGGCACGACACGGTGGACTTCACGATGAGCGGGTACACGGTGCAGGTGACCCTGGACGAGATCTTTGGCGGTCATGCGGAGAGCGGCTATGGGCTGATCATGGCCGCCGGGCCGGATGAGTTTCTGGGGGTTGGCAAAGGCTTCAGGGTTTCGTTTATACCGCGATCGGCGACCGGGCAGCAGGTTGGCATCGCGGCCGTGGACGAAGGGACGTTTGAGGATGGGAAGTGGGTTCCGGGGCGGCGGCTGAATGGCGATGAGAACGACCAGGGCAAGGGCTGGCGGTTCGATTCGCGGCAGCTAAGGACGGAAAAGGTCAAGCTGTACCGGTTTGAGTAAGTCCGGGATCTGCGGGGCCGGGGACGTAGCGAGGAACTTTTGCTTGAGGTATACTGGTTGAAGCCTCAAGAGGGCAGGGAAGTCCCTGTCTCACGGGGATGCGCCAGAGGGTTTCGATCTGGCAGCGACCCGCTCTCGAGGACAAAGAGAAGAAAATGCCCAAGTTGAAGACCCACACGGGCGCGGCCAAGCGCTTCAGCAAGACTGGTACCGGCAAGATCAAGCGGGGCCAGACGAAGACGCGGCACATCCTTACTTCGAAATCGCCGAAGGTGAAGCGGAAGCTGGGCAGGACCCTGCTGGTTTCCGATGGCGACTACAAGAAGGTAGCGCGCATGATTCCTTACGCCTGATCGCTGCGCCGGCTCCTGACGGAGACGACGCTTCAGGGCCGCAGCGAACGCGTTGCGCCGGCCCCCGGACGGCCCGGACAGTTCCAAAGTCCAGCCAGCCGAGAGATTCAGGCTTGAAAAGAGCGAGTGAAGAGGTTTACCGCCTATCCCTTGACGGGGAGGGCCTCCTGCCTCCAGCCGCATGACGAACGAACGCAAAATGGAGAACACCAATGCCCCGCGTAAAACGCAGTACCAAGCGGAGTGACCGCCGGAAGAAGATTCTCGACCGGGCAAGCGGCTACTTCCTGACGAAATCGAAGCTCTACCAGGCAGCGCAAGAGGCCGTAGAGCGCGGACTGAAGTTTGCCTACACCGGCCGCAAGCAGAAGAAGCGGCAGTTCCGCTCGCTTTGGATTGTGCGCATCGCAGCGGCGGCCAAGCTGAACCACTTCAGCTATTCTCAGCTCATCAACGGATTGAAGAAGGCTGGCGTTGAGCTGGACCGCAAGATTCTGGCCGATATTGCCGTGCATGACGCGGCGGGCTTTACCAAGCTGGTGGAGCAGGCCAAGGCGGCGCTGGCTGTGGAGAAGAAGGCAGCTTAAGCACCTAGTTGCAGAAAGATCGAACGGCCCGGAATCTTGTGGATTCCGGGCCGTTTTGCGTGCGGGAATAAAGGGGTGAAAATCGGCTATTCTCGCGTTTTCGACTGCATAGCGTCGATTATCGATGCATAGGAGGCTAGATTTCGACTGTAGAGTCTCCCTGTCCTAAGCTCTAGACCTAAGCGGACAATCTGCGCGTCGGCTGGAATCCTGCCGATGAGGGCACTATAGGTAAGCAAGGATTGCCTATACTCGAATTATTGACATGCAATTGTCGATAATGCGAGTATAGAGGGGAGGATTTTGGGTATGGACGGATAACGATGATCCATCGCTTAGAGATCGAGAACTTCTATTCCATCCGCGAAACGCAGGTGATCGACCTGCGCGTCGGCGCCAAGGTGCCGGACGAAGAGGGGCGCTTTGGCCGTCTGCGCGATGGCAGCGACCTGCGTGTTCCCAAGACGGTGGCCTTCTTCGGGGCCAATGCATCGGGAAAGTCCAATGTCCTCAAAGCCCTGGCGTTTATTGAGTGGTTCTTGGCTGACAGTTTCACCGCAGCTCCAGATGAACCTCTCCCACTATGGAGATTCGCTGATGGAAATGATGATCCCGTAAGAATCAAAGTCGATTTCGACTGGTTAGTGAGCCAGCCCCTTAGCGGCGAATTGCCTGGCCCCGAAAGTCGAGTTGCTCGTTATATCTATGAAGTAAAGTTCGGCGGGGAAAGCGGAAGACCTTTGCAAATATTGTCTGAAGAGCTTAGATTGCAACCCGCTAGCGGAAAATCCCGCCGGATATTTGAGCGTAGTGTGAGCGGCGAAGTGCAAGGAAGTGTATATTTCCCGTTAACTGGCTTCGGTCAAGTGCTGTCGAAGCTGCGCGGAAATGTAAGCCTCACTTCTACAATGGCGCAATTTGCGGAGCACGAAACATCTAAGGCTTTCTTTGACTGGGCGGGGTATATCACATCGAATATCTTCAATATCCCTATAGACGTTAATCCTTTCGTGCGGGAGGAAGGAATTTCAGAAGAGTATATATTTCAGTTTTATAAGAAAAGACCGCGCCTCGTAGACGGTCTGAATGGAGTGTTGGGCCGCGTGGATATAGGGATTCGGTCGATGTCGTTTAGAGATACCATTTTCGGACCAGAACCGCAATTCCATCATTTGGGTCTTGACCACCCAATTCAGTATCGACTTGAGAGTGAAGGCACACGTCAGTTCTTCCGGGTCTATGGGCATATTTGGCAATCCATCGAAAACGGTGGCATTGCAGTATTGGATGAAATCGACTCGACGATTCATCCTATTTTGCTACCGGAGATTTTGCACTGGTTTCATGATCCGGTGACGAACCCTCATCAAGCCCAGCTTTGGATCAGCGGGCACAGCGCTTCCCTCCTCGAAGAGTTGAAGAAAGAAGAGATTTTCTTCACCGAAAAAGATAGTCAGGGGCGCACCAAAGTCTATGGTTTGAAGGACATTGAAGGGGTGCGCAGAGTAGATAACTTTTACCAGAAGTATCTGGGAGGCGTGTACGGCGCCGTACCGCGGATTGGATGAGCCGGCTGCGGATTCAGCAGCGAACTCGCATCTATCTCGGTTGCGAAGGGCAAAGCGAGCAGAGCTATGGGGCGCGCTTGAGCCAGATCGCCGAGGCGGCTGGTTTGCACCTCCATATCGACAACGATGTGCTGCAGCCGGGCAGCGGAGATCCGCTTGCACTTGTTCAGTCTGCAATCCGGCGGATCAAAGAGAGGGAACCTAAACGCGGAGATTTTGCTTTTCGGGCGATTCTGCTGGACAGGGATAGATGGGGAGTAGCGCCGGAGCGGGATGCGCAGATAGGACAATTGTCGAGACAGAATCGTTTGCATCTAATTTGGCAAGAACCTTGCCATGAGGGCTTGCTCCTGCGTCATCTCGAAGGGCAGCAAACCGCGCGGCCGATGACTAGCGATTTGGCCGCGCAGGCACTGAAGGCCGTGTGGGCTGAGTACGAAAAGCCGATGCCTGCCGCTCATCTCGCCACTAGAATCGACTTGCAGGCTGTTCGTCGGGCGAGTTTGGTTGAAACAGCGTTAGCGGCTTTCCTGGATCAAATCGGACTAGCGGGAAGGTGAGGCTTTGTTTGGGCGTTCATGCTCCCGAACGCCAATCTCCCATCACTATCGGTGCTCCCGTCCAATGGGCGGGTGGTTTATCCTGCTGTTTACGCATGATGAACGAAGAGATACCCAATTTAACGGCATTTGACGAGGCCGCGCTGGACGAGGCGTTTGGCACGCTGGAGCGCCAGGCGCGTGGCGATGCTGCGGCGCTGAACGGCGAGGCGGCTGTTGAGGCTTATCGGCTGCATTGGCTGGGACGCAAGCAGGGCCGGCTCACTGAAGTTTCTGGCCGGTGGCTGAAGGCTGCTCCGGCGGAGGCCAAGAAGGCGCTGGGGCTGCGGTTCAACGCGCTCAAGGCGGTTGTGGAGGGGCTGCTGGACGAGGCTCTCGGCGCTGGGCCGAGCGATGCGTCGCTGGCGGCGGAGGCGATCGACATTACGCTGCCGGGGACGCGGCGGCTGACCGGGGCCGAGCATCCGATTTCGCGGACGCTGAATGAGATTACCCAGGTTTTTGCCGCGCTGGGCTACTCGGTGGGCGTGGGGCCGGAGGTCGAGACCGACTACTACAACTTCGAGTGCATGAATTTTCCGCCGGGGCATCCGGCGCGGGACACGCAGGACACGCTTGTGGTGGCTGGGCAGGAGCGTCGCCCCCTGCGTGACCGGCTGCTGCTGCGCACACATACCTCGCCGGTGCAGATGCGGACCATGGAGACGCAGCCGCCTCCGGTGCGGATCGTGATTCCGGGCAAGGTACACCGCAACGACGCAGCCGATGCGACCCACTCGCCGATCTTCCATCAGGTGGAAGGGCTGTGCGTGGACACGAACATTACCTTCAGCGACCTGAAAGGAACGCTGGATCACGCCATGAAAGCGCTGTTCGGATCGGCGGTCAAGACGCGGTTCTTTCCTTCGTTCTTTCCGTTTACGGAGCCAAGTGCGGATGTGCAGATCAGTTGCATATTCTGCGGGGGCAAGGGCTGCCGGAAGTGCAAGCAGTCGGGGTGGATTGAGTTGCTGGGCTGCGGGATGGTGGATCCGGCGGTGTTCGCGTTTGCGGCGGAGAAACAGCCGGCCTACGATCCGAAGAAGATTTCAGGATTTGCGTTTGGGATGGGCGTGGAACGTATTGCGATGATGAAGTACGGTGTGAGCGAGATTGGGCAGTTTTATGCGGGGGATATGAGGTTTTTGGGGCAGTTTGCATGAAGATACTCACTAAATGGCTTAGAGCGTACTTGCCGGGACTTGCTGTGGACGATGCGCGGCTGGCGGAGGACTTGACGCTGCGCGGTATTGCGGTCGAGGGGATTTACGATCTCGGCCCCGGCAACGGGTCGCTGTTCGAGATGGACATTACGACCAACCGCGTCGATGCGATGAACCACTACGGCGTGGCGCGGGAGGCGGCGGCGATCTATGGCCTGGCGCTGCCGGGGCTTGATTTTGCTTTGCCCGAAGCCCGGCAGGCAGCCGAGCCTTTTTCGGTGCGGATTGAGGCGGAGGGCGAGTGCGGGCGGTTTACGGCGCGGGTGCTGCGCGGGATTGCGATTGGGGATTCGCGGGATTGGTTTGCGGGCGCCGAGGTGGCCACATATTTCGCGCTGCTGGAACAGAAGCGCATATCCAATGCTGTCGACGCATCGAATTTTGCCTGGCTAGCCATGGGCCAGCCGACGCACGCCTTCGATCTGGACAAGATCGAAGGCGGCATTGTGGTGCGGCGGGCGCGCAAGGGCGAGCGGCTGAAGACTCTGGACGGCGTGGAGCGGATGCTCGATCCGGAGGACCTGATCGTTGCGGACCATGCCAAGCCGCTGGGGTTGGCGGGAGTGATGGGCGGCTGGGACACGATGATTACGCCGGAAACGACGAACGTGCTCGTGGAGGCGGCGTGGTTTGAACCGATGGCGGTGCGAGGGACGGCGCGGCGGCACGGGTTGCACACGGATGCAAGCCATCGCTTTGAACGCGGGGCGGACTTCAATGCCGGGCCGGTGGCTTCCGCGCTGGTGAGCCGGATACTGCTGGCGAACGGCGGTTGGATTGAAGGCGAACTGGTGGACGTGCGGGTTGCGGCGATGGAGGTGCGGACTGCCAGTCGCAAACCGGTGGCGCTGGCGCTGAGCGAAGTGCGGCGGATTCTGGGCACGACCGTAGACGAGGACGGGATCGGCGCGGCGACGGTTGAGGATGTGCTGAAAGCGCTGGGGTGTAAGTTAGTGAGTCAGCAGGTCGGCAAGTCAGCAAGTCAGCTACACCCGATCGCCGTCGATGACGCAGTCTGGCTCGTGACGCTGCCGAGTTGGCGGCTGGATCTGGAGCGGGAGATCGATCTGATCGAGGAGGTTGCGCGGGTCTACGGGTACAACCGGTTTGCGAACACGCTGCCGGCGTTTGGCGAAGGGTTGCGGGCGCTGCCCTGGGCGGAAAGCGAAGCCGCGGTGCGGCGGACATTCCTTGCGGCGGGATTTCATGAGGCGATTGGCAGCACCTTCTGTTCAGCGGCTGAGGCTGCGTTGACGGCGCCTCAGCCTGGGTTGGTTGTCCCGCTGGGTAATCCACTGAGCGAGGAGGCGGGCGTGCTGCGGCCGTCGCTGGCGCCGGGGATGCTGGGGATGATTGAGGGCAACCTGCATCGGGACGTGAGCGACGTGCGGCTGTTCGAACTGGGGACGGTCTTCAGTGGGACGACTGACAAAGTAGATGAGCGGCCGGCCGTGGCTTTCGGTGCGGTGGGCAGTTTGCCGGAGCAGGGCCCGCTGCATCCGGCGCGGATGGTGGATTTCCACGATGTGAAGGGCGTGGTGGAGCAGGTTCTGGCACGGTTTCAGGCGAGGGCGGTTTATTTCGACCAGTTCCCGGCGGAGGCTGGGCTTACTCCCGAGTGGCTGCATCCGTATCGCGCTGCGCGGGTTGCGGTGGAGGGAGCGACGGTGGGGTGGTTCGGGCAACTGCATCCGCGCGAGGCCACCCGCCACAAGTTGAAGGAGCCGGTACTGGTGGGTGAGCTGTATCTGGACCGGCTCTACAAGCTGCCGTTGCGCAAGCCGATTGCGCGGGAGATTTCGCGGTTCCAGCCGGTGCGGCGCGATTTTTCGCTGGTTTTGGACGAGAGTGTCGGCTGGGAGAAGATTGACCATGCGCTGGCCGGATTGCAGATTCCCGAGCTGGTGGATTGGCGGGTGCGGGAGGTTTTTCGCGATCCGCGACTTGGCGCGGGCGAGTATTCCTTGTTGCTGGGGACGACGTTTCAGGCCGTGGATCGTACGCTGCGCGAGGAAGAGTTGCAGAGCTTCCAGACGCGGGTGGTGGAAGCAGTAGGCAAAGCTGGAGCAAGGTTGCGGAGTTAGGCCGGGAATATTGGCTTGATCGGCGCTATACTTGCACCGATACAGTGCATTTGAGCGGAGGTATTTGAATGTCGGAGTTTCCCTGGGAAAGCGAGGCGGCCAGCGAGGCGACACCGCGGCAGCCTGCGGCGCCGGCTGCGGAGCCGGAAACCCTGGCCTTGAGTTCGAACGATTTTTCGGCGCTGGAGGATCGGATTTTGCGCGCCGTGAACATGGTGCGCCGGGAGCGGCAGGTCCGCGCCGAGGCCCAGGAGCGTGCGGGCGAGGCCGAGAAGCAAATGCGCGAGCAGGGGCAACTGGTGGCGCAATTGCAGAAGGAATTGAACGCAATGCGCACTGAGCGTGACCGTGTGCTGCAGCGCGTGGATCGGCTGCTGGCGCAACTGGACGCGCTCGAGCTCTGATGGAAGCCGTGGGATGGAATGCATGGGAGGTCAGGCATGGCTGAGGAACAACGGGGCGATGCTGCCGGTTATGTGACCGTTGAGATTTACGACCAGATCTATCACCTGTCGGGTCAGAATACTGAGCAGATCCGCGAACTGGCAGCACGCGTGGACGCCAAGATGCGAGCTGTAGCCGCACAGGGACGCACCGTGGATTCGCTCAGGGTTGCGGTGCTGGCCGCCTTGAATCTGGCCGATGAACTGGCGCAGGCGGGTGGCGCCGATGCGCTGCTGGGCCATGCGCGCGCAGCCAACCTGCGCGGCCTGCTGGACGAGGTGCTTGAGGAAGATTGGAAGACGGGGTCGTAGACTCCGGTACCATCCTGCTTAAAAGCATTCCAACCGGGCGGTTCGATTTGATGGTGGGGAGGAAACCTATGTTCGGAAATCATCTTGATGAACACAAGAGACTGATTGCCCTTGCGGTTCTTGCGCTGGGGTTTGGGTTTGGGCTCCATGATGCCGGCGCAGCACAGACGGACGCGGTCAAAGTTGCCCCGGCAGGGGCGGATGCGGTGAAGCCGGGTGAACCAACCGACTTGAAGGCGCGAAAGACGTATGCTTCCGCGCTGGATTGGGAGAGACACGGTCACGACGACGCAGCGATGGACGACTTCCGCAAGGCCAACAAACAGGACGGCGGCCATTGCTGGGCGTGCCTGAGCCGCGCTTATTTTCTGGCCATCAAACTTGATGCTTACAGGGATGCGGTGGAGATCGCGCGGGAATGGCTGGCGGCGGCTCAGACAGACAGGCAAAAGGCCGAGGTTGATTTCCGGCTGGCAATGGCCTTGCAGGAGCAGGGCGTCAAAGAGAAGAAGGATAAGTACATTGCCGAGAGCGCCGACGACTTCAAGACTGCGCTCGAACTTTATCCGGGGCTTGCCGGGGCGCATTACCACTATGGCGTAACGCTGGCCCATCTTCACCAGGATGATGCGGCCAAGGCGGAGTTCTCGGCATTTCTCGAGCAGGACCGGAAGGAGCCGCTGTTGCATCCACGAGCCGAGCGGTTCCTGGACCATGTGGAACTGGCGCGGGCCAAGATGGCGCCGCCCTTTTCCGTGACCACGCTGGACGGGCAGCGGATTTCCATGGACAGCCTTGCGGGCAAGGTGGTGCTGATCGATTTCTGGGCCACGTGGTGCGGTCCATGCGTGAATGCGCTGCCACACATGAGGGCAATTGCGCATCGATTTGAAGGCCAGCCATTGGTGGTGCTCAGCATCAGCCTGGACGCGGACGAAGGCAAGTGGAAGGACTTTGTCGGGAAGAATCAGATGACCTGGCTGCAGTACCGCGACGGAGGATTCACGGGCCGGATCTCAACGCAATTCGGCGTGACCGCGATTCCGGCTACATTCACGATCGATGCGGATGGCGTGCTTGAGGACCAGCACGTGGGCGACGCGGACATTGAGGGAAAGCTGAAGAAGCTGATTGCGCGGGCGGTGGAGGCGGGCAATCGCAAGCTTGAATCGGTGGCGCCGGGGAAGGTCTCCGATGGTGGAAATGAATAGGCAAATCGGCGGCTCCGATTTGGGCGCACGGTTCCAAAAAAGCCGGACTGGTACGCTAGCACACTACGCCCCACGCGCACAAGACTTGTAATTTCTTGCGAAGACCCATACTATCCGCAATAGAAACCGGCCTGCAAAGCAGGTGGGTGGTTAACGCTGGTTGAACCAACATTCATGAACAGGGGCTCAACTCGACAATCGGTTCTGTGTGCCGTGTCCGCCAGTCCGGAATGCCTAATGAACCGCGGAGAGCTCCACCTTCCTAGGAAGGGTTCACCAGCGCATCACTCACGGCCCAGTGGGCCGGATTCTACCCTCTTGGGAGTACACTTGCCGCGGCGCGGTTTTGACCGGCTACGTGTTTCTTGGAGGGTAGATCGAAAAGATGAGCGAGAACGTTCAAGACCTTCATCGTCAGCAGAAGCTCTATTGGGACGAGATGTTTGAGTTGAAGGTGGCACTTTCATATATTCGCCTCTACAGAGACTCGGTCGGCAGATGGGTGACAGGGCTTGCGGCGCTAAAGGCAATCGCGTCCTGCGCAGGGATTGCAGCTTGGGTGATTTGGAAAGAGTATGCGTTTGTTTGGGGCGCGATCATTGCCGCTTCTCAGGTTGCGGACGCTCTGAAGGATGTTTTTCCCTTTGCCAAGAAGCATAAAGCTGCCTGCGAACACGCCGTGACGTTGGCCAACCTCTTTATCGACGTTCAATTGGAGTGGGAGAATGTTTTCTCCGGCCGATATACAGACGATGAGATCATGAAGCGGCTGCATCAGCTAAGGAAATTGCAACTCGACGCGGAGAACACAACTTTCCCGATGGGTTGGCGGAGCGGCATGTTCTGCTTGATCGCGCCAAAAAGGACGCCGCTGAGTATCTTGGGGTAACGTATGGTGTGGTGTAAACTAAGGATGGGGTGGAGTTCTATGGCGGGAAAAACGATGCTGGTTGAAAAGCAAACTTCAAATTCTGGAACCTTTGGGGAAAGTCTGATTATGCCGCGCGTGGTCAATCCTCTTCCCATGCCCGCAGGCGCAGCTGTCCCGGCGCGAGCTCCACAACCCCAGCCGACACCTGCCCAACCGGCTGCTGCGCTGTCAAGATAGGGACGCTTTCGGAGGCAGTCGCCCCGACGCCATGCACGCGTATTCTCCGTGCGGCGTTGTCCACGGCGCTCTGCTAGGCTGTCCTTTGTGCATCCAGTTCTCTTCCACATCGGAGCAATTCTCATTCCGTCTTACGGCGCGATGGCGGCGCTGGGCGTGTTGCTGGGGCTGTTTCTGGCGCAGCGAACGGCACGCATTGCGGGCGTAAATGCCGGGCACGTTTGGAATCTCTGCGTGGTGGGATTGTTCGCGGCCCTTGCGGGCCAGAGGCTGCTGCTGGTGCTCGTGAACTGGAACGACGTGCGCCGCCATCCCTCGTGGCTGCTGGGGCTGGCGATGATCCATCATCCGCTGCTGGGAGTCGCGGGCGCGATGGCGGGAGTGGGGACCGCTGTGCTATATGCGCGCTGGGTGCGGCTGCCGCTGTGGAGTACGGCCGATGCGCTGGCCGCGCCGCTGGCTTTGGGATTGGCCTTCGAGCAGGTGGGCGCGTTGCTGGCCGGGTCGGGGTACGGGACTGAAACCGGCGTGCGTTGGGCCGTGATCTACGCCAGTCCGCTGGCCGCGCGGTGGAGTGGGACGCCGCTGGGGATTCCGCTGCATCCGGTGCAGGCTTACGCGGCGCTCGGGTTTTTGACCCTCTCGATTTTGCTGCAAGTGGGTTTGCCGGCGAGGCGTCAACAAGGCGATGGGTCGGGGACAGGTTTGCTGGGAGCCGGCGTGGTGGTATTCATGACCGAGTTGTGGCGCGATCCCGAAGGGCGCGGCGCGCTGTTGGGCGGAGTGGTGAACGGGCCGCAGGCGGCGGCTGTGGTGCTGGTGATTGCAGGTGGGTTGATGCTGCTTGAGCGCAAAGGCAGGAGCAGGAAGAACGAGGCGCAGAATGGTTGAAGCCGGAAAACTTGAGGCCGGAGAATTTGAACGGCGCACCATCGATGTGCCCGCGGAAGCAGCAGGGCAGCGGCTCGATCAGTTTCTGGCTGCCCACCTCGAGGGCGTGAGCCGCTCGCGCGTGCAACTCCTCATGACCCAGGGCGATGTGCTGGTCAACGGCGAGCGGGAGAAGGCTTCTCAAAAGTTGCGGGGCGGGGAGCGAATCGCAATCACGGGCGAGCCGCATCCTGCTCCTCTGAAGGCAACGGCGGAAGACATTCCGCTGGACTTGATTTACGAGGACGCCGACCTGGCTGTGGTGAACAAACCGGCCGGCATGATGGTTCACGCCGGGTCGGGGCAGACTGAAGACGCGCGCAGCCGGGGCACGCTGGTGAACGCACTGCTTTACCGGTTCAAGGCTCTCTCATCGACAGGCGGGGAGCTGAGGCCCGGCATTGTGCACCGGCTGGACAAGGACACCAGCGGGCTGATTGTGGTGGCCAAGAACGACCGGGCGCACGCGGCGCTGGGCGAGATGTTTGCGAACCGCCAGATCAAGAAGACGTATATTGCTTTAGTCCAGGGGGCGGTGGAGCGGCAGAGGGGGACCATCAACGCAGGCGTGGGCCGCGATCCAACGCGGCGGACGCGCATGACCGCCAAGCCCCAGGACAACGCGCGCTCTGCGGTCTCGCACTACGAAGTGATCCGGCGGCTCTCGAATCGCTTCGGGAAGTTCACGCTGGTTCGGGTGCGCATCGAGACGGGCCGCACGCACCAGATCAGGGTCCACATGGCGTCGATTGGGCACCCGGTGGTTGGGGACACGCTCTACGGCGGCTCCGGGCAACTGACGGACCAGGTGGCCTCGCAGGCGGCGCAGTCCAAGGCGGCGCGGCGCAAGGCGGAGCCGGAAAGGCTGCGGCTGGGGCGGAATTTTCTTCACGCGGCGAGCCTTGAGTTTGCCCACCCTGCGACGGGAAAGCTCCTGAAACTGGAGGCGCCGCTGCCGGAGGAGTTGGAGCGCTTTCTGGGCCAGTTGGAAGCGGTCGCGAGTTCGCCCGTCCGGGGCTGACGTACCTGGAAGGATTCGGGGGCCTATTGGGGCGGATGCGAGGTCGCGGGTTCGATTGCTAAAATGGTGAAGCCATGATGAGAAATATGATCGGTCTCGTGCTTGCGGCTGCGTTTTCGGCGGCCGCACTGCCAGCACAGCAACCAGCCGCCGCTGCCGCCACACCGCAGGCTGGGCAGTCTGCACAAACACCTGCTTCGCAGCCGGCACAGGCTCCGGCTGCCCAGCAGACGCCGGCTCCGGCGGCCGACCAGGCGCCGGATGCGGGCGTGCCCACGGTCAGAATCAATGCCAACGAGGTCAGCCTGATCTTCACCGTCACGGATCGGCATGGGCACTACATTCCCAACTTGCAGCAGAGCGATTTTGCCCTGCTCGACGACCAGAAGGCCCCGGCGAAGGTGAACTCGTTCCACCAGCAGATCAATCTGCCCCTGCGCGTGGGGATCGTCATCGACGCGAGCACATCGATTCGCACCAGGTTTCAATTTGAGCAACAGTCGGCGTCGGAGTTTCTGATCCAGGTACTCAAGGCCAAGAGCGACCGCGCCTTCGTGATGGGGTTCGATGTAACGCCCACTGTGATGCAGGACTGGACCAACAATGTGGATGCGTTGGAGCGGGGGATCGACCGGCTGCGCCCCGGCGGCGGTACGGCGCTGTTCGATGCCATCTACACGGCCTGCCGCGACAAGCTGTTGGACGTTTCGCGCGGGCAGGAGCCGGTGCGCAAGGCGATGGTGCTGCTTTCCGACGGCGATGACAACCAGAGCCGCGTTCACCCGGACGAGGCGATCAAGGAGTGCGAGCGGGCGGAGACGATCATTTACGCCATCAGCACCAACTGGACGCCGAGCCGGGGCAAGGGCGATGAGGTGCTGACGCAGATGGCCGAGGCCACGGGAGGCCAGGTGTTCTTTCCGCCGTCGGTCGAGGAAGTTTCCAACAGCTTTCAATCGATCGAAGAAGAGCTGCGCAGCCAGTACGACTTGAACTATACGCCGGCCGACTTCAAAAATGACGGGGCATTTCGGCCCATTTATCTTTATTGCAACGACCGGCGTTACCAGGTACGAGCCAAGAAGGGGTACTTCGCGCCACGGCAGTAATGTTAGAGTTCTCAGGGAATGACGCAGCGGGTCGTGGAGTGCATTAGTAATCCGGGTTGGCCGTGTGTCCCGTTTCAAGACGGTTCCGCGGCCTTCAATCCCGATTTGACCTGCCTCAAGATTACCTTTCGTCTTGTCTCACACATCCCACCCCATGCGCGATGAAATAGAAGAGAGCGATTCCGAGAGTTCACCCATCGGATTGCCGGCGGGGTCCGTGTATGCGGTCCGTGGTTGGCCGCTGAGCAAATACGGGACGGAGAGATGGGAATCGGTGAAGCCGCGGAAGGACTATGCGGCCTGGGGGAGATGCGGTGATCCGGCAGGCGATCTCGTGCGACATCTGCGGAACGGAAAAGAAGCAGACGAACCACTGGTTTGTGGCCTATGACCAGAGCGGGGAACTGCGGGTAAGCGGGTGGAACTCGAGGAACCGTTTGCGGCCGGGGTCAAAGCATCTTTGCGGGCAGACCTGCCTGCACAAGCTGGTGGACGAATTCATGGCCAGGGCCTTGGCGGTTCGCCCACAGCCGTGCGCCGCGGAGGAGGCAGAGGTGGAGGCGTCCATTGCGGGCACCGATGCCAGCCTAATCTCGGATGCGGCATATTTGGATTCCGAGTCCTCCGCGCGGTTGATTACGCCGCCCGATCCAGTTTTGCCCGAGCAGCCTCCGTTCAGGCCACAGGCTGAACTGATCGCGCTGCCGAGAAGAGTGCAAGCCGGGGAGTCCGCGCCTGCGCCAGACGAGCCGCCCCGGTACGCGTCGCGCAACTGGCGTGCCGAAGCCTGGGACCGGGAGCGGGAGCGGACGCTACGCGCCGTCGAGCGGCGTCCGGGTATCATCGCCCGGCGCCGCTCCGGTTCTTAGAACCTGTCTAAGAAATGGAGGGGCCGCGCCCGCACGGAAACAGCGGGACGGCATCGCCAGAAAAGCGCCAGGCAGTGTGTGGGCAGCCGCCCCTGTTAACGCATGAGTACCCCCCCACCCCCACCCAGTCTCTGGGAACAAATTCCTTTTTTTCAATGAGTTAGGACATGGGTATCGCTCCAAATTCTTGATTCCACAGAAGTTATTTGCAGAATCTAGACATTAAAGGAGTTAGGCCGCTTTCGGAGTGCGTGAGATCCTTTTGCTCACCACGTTTGGCAGGAAATGCCCTATGCTCCCGCGCCTGCCGGTGCGCGGCTTCCGGCCATATTTTTCCACTCATGGAGCTTCCACCCTGCTATCGGGTTATCTACGCCGAACTCAATTGACATTATGCGCCGCAGGCACTTAATTGACTGCAAATCCTTGCGAAGCTTCCTTCACTCGTTTTTTGACAGATTCTTAGGCGGATTTGGCGTTGGTTTCCGCAGACGGCTTCTAGGTCCGTGACCGGATGAAGATGTTCTATCCAATGAACGAACGTGGGCCGGGAGGCCCACGCTACAGCCGGCCAGGAGGCCGGCGCTACATTTCCAAAAGGAACATTTTCATACGGCCAAAGAACTAGTCAGCCGCCGATTTGGCGTTAAACAACGCGAGCAGTCCGGCCTCGTCGAGAACTGGAACCTTGAGTTCAAGAGCTTTGTCGAGCTTGGAGCCGGCTTCTTCTCCAGCTACGACGTAGTTGGTCTTCTTGCTGACGGATCCAGCGGTCTTGCCGCCGGCGTCCTCGATTCTTCGCTTGGCCTCATCGCGGGTGAGCGTGGGCAGAGTGCCGGTGAGCACAAAGGTCAATCCCGCAAGCTGCCCACTCAACCGGTCTGTCCGCGTTTTTCGCTCCGCGGTCATATCCACCCCGGCGTCCTTCAGGGTCTGGATGAGTGCGAGATTGGCGGGCTGCACGAAGAACTCCAGAATGGCCTGGGAGATGCGCGGACCGACTTCCTCGACTCGCTCCAGTTCTTCGGTTGTTGCCGACCGTAGCGCGTCGATGGAGCCGAACTCCAGGGCCAGCAGCGCGGCGGTGCGTTCGCCAACAAAGCGAATGCCGAGGCCCATCAATACGCGGGCCAGTCCGGCTCTTTTGGAGCGATCTATTTCCACAAGCAGCGCCACCGCCGATTTTTCTGCAAATCGGTCGAGAGCGATCAGGTCCTCTTTTTTCAAGCTGTAGAGATCGGCGACGCTGTGCACCAGGCCACGATCGAGCAACTGTTGCACGACCGCTTCGCCGAGCCCTTCGATGTTCATGACGCTGCGGCGGCCAAAGTGGAGCAGGCTCTCGCGCAGCTTGGCGGGGCAGTTGGCGTTGACGCAGCGATAGTCCACCTCGCCCTCGACGCGGACGACCTCGCTGTGGCACTCGGGGCAAAGCACAGGAAAAACGAATGGGAGATTGCCGCGAGGATGATCGGCGTCTTCGACGACCTCGACCACTTTCGGAATCACGTCGCCGCCGCGCTCGACGCGGACCCAGTCGCCGATCAGCAGGCCGAGGCGCTCGATGAAGTCGGCATTGTGCAGGGTGGCGCGGCTGACGGTGGTGCCGCCGATGAAGACGGGCGTCAGCTCGGCGACGGGCGTGAGCTTGCCGGTGCGGCCCACCTGCACGGTGATGGCGTTGATTTGAGTGATGCCCGATTTGGCTGTGAACTTGTATGCAATGGCCCAGCGGGGGGCGCGGCCGGTGTAGCCGAGGCGAAGTTGCGTGGCGTGGGAGTCGACCTTGAGGACCACTCCGTCGATCTCGTAGCCGAGCGCGGCGCGCTCAGATTCGGCTTGATCGATGAAGCGGGACATCTCTTCGACGGAAGAAACGAGTTTGCGATGGGGGTTGACGCGGAAGCCAAGGGCGGCAAGCGCATCGAGAGTGGCGCGCTGACGCTGCGGCCAGTACTCGCCCTCGACCAGCAGGAAGTATGCAAAGAAGACGAGCCGGCGATTGGCAACGATACTCGGTTCAAGTGTGCGCAGGGTTCCGGCCGCTGCGTTGCGGGGGTTGACGGCGAGGGGCAATCCCTGCTGCTCGCGCTCCTCATTCAGGCGCTGGAACGCAGCTTCGGGCATGACTACCTCGCCACGGACTTCGAATCCCTGCGGGAGTCGGACCTTGTTGAGCGTCTCGGCCGAAATGGTGAGCGGGACGCTGCGGATGGTGCGGATGTTGGAGGTGACGTCCTCGCCGGTCTGGCCGTCGCCGCGGGTGATGCCACGGACGAGGCGTGCGCCGCCGGTTTCGGTTGCTTGATAGTGCAGGGCCACGCTCAGACCGTCGAGCTTGAGTTCGGCCATGTACTCGACCGGGAGCAGCCCTGCGAGTTCGCGCACACGACGGTCCCAGTCGGCCAGTTCTTCGCTGGAATAGGCGTTGTCCAGGCTGAGCATGGGGCGGGAGTGGCGCACCTTCTGGAAGCCCTCGGCAGGCTTGCCGCCGACACGCTGCGTGGGCGAGTCGGGCGTGAGTAGCTCAGGGTGCTCGGCCTCGATGCGCTTCAGCTCGTTCATCAGCGCGTCGTAGGCGGCGTCGGTAATCTCCGGCGCGTCCAAAACGTAATAAAAGTGGTCGTGGCGGCGAAGTTGGGAGCGCAACTCTGCGGCGCGGTGGGCCGGAGCCGAGTCTGGGTTGGTGGGTTCGCCCATGGGGTGAATTATAGGGGGCCGCAGGGCAGGATAGTATGGTTGGCAGGTCGCTCATGGAACCGATTACGCATTTTCTTACTGGAGCATGCATTGGCCGCGCGGGGCTGAACCGCAAGACGGCCTACGCGACGCTGGCCGCGGTGCTGGCGGCTGAGGCGGCGGACCTGGACGTGCTGTGGGGCCTTGCCGGGCCGGTGGAGGAGCTGAAGCACCATCGGGGAATTACGCATACTTTCATTGCCGTGCCGGTGGTGGCTGGGGCCGCGGTGGGGCTGGTGTGGCTGCTGGATCGCTGGGTGAAGAGGCGAAGGCGGCGCAGGCTGGCTTCGGGGCCGGCGCGACCTGCCCAAATGCAAGACCCAGGCGCTCCCATTCCAAGGCTTCCGCAGCGGGTGCATTGGGGCTGGCTCTACGGGACGGCGCTGATTGCGGCGCTGAGCCACTTGCTGCTGGATTGGACGAACAACTATGGGCTGCGGCCGTTTTTTCCCTTCAACCCACGCTGGTATGCGGGCAGCTTCATGTTTATCGCCGAGCCGGTGCTTTGGGCGTTGCTGCTGCTGGCGCTGATTGTGCCAGGGCTGCTGGGGCTGGTGGCTGGGGAGATTGGCGCGCGGCGGAAGGAGTTTCGCGGGCGGGGGTGGGCGATTTTTGCACTCGCCGGCACGATGGTGTTGTGGGGCTGGCGGTGGTCGGAGCACGGACGGGCTCAGTCGCTGGTGGAAAACACCCAGGTTGCAACGGCGCCGGTGACGCGCATGGCGATCGAGCCGTATCCGATCAGCCCGTTTCGCTGGCACGCGATTCTGGAGACGGCTGAGTTTTACCAGACTGCCGAAATCGACACCCGGACCGGAACAATCGACAGCGACCCGCAGCAGGATGTGCTGTTCAAGCCGGCGGTGACCGCGGCCACAGAGGCCGCGAAGCGGACGCCGCTGGGCCAGGTGTACCTGGACTGGGGAACGTGGGCGGTGGTGCGCGATGTGGGTCAGGCGCCGGTTGCCGGGATGGATGCGCCACAATTGCCGCCCAACAGGGCCTCGGATTGGACGACGGTCGAGTTCACAGATCTGCGGTTTGACTACTCCTATTTGGGCACGGGAAAGGCCAGTGGCCGTTCACCGCTCAACGGATGGGTTTATATCGTGGACGGGCGCGAGGATGCGGGCGAGGCGATGGGCGGCCGGGAACAGCATTAGGGCTGTTTTGCTTCGGGTGGAAAGATTTGTTTACCGCGTGAATCGTTTCAGGTTGACCGGGCGGGGCGTGGACCCCAGAATGAAGAGAGCCGTTGTTACCACCACCCCGTCGACGAAGACCTGTCGCCGGAACCCCGGTTCATCGCCGAAATGCTATCCCCCACTCTGGGACCGAGTCCCGGAAATCGAAGAGATTGAGGTTTTCATGCCCGCTTATCTGCTTTTGCTCGTAGCCGTGTTGAGCCGTTTGCTGCCCCATGCGGGTTGGATGAACTTTACCGCGGTGGGCGGCGCTCTGCTTTATTTTGGCGCGCGGCGCTCATGGCGGGAGATGCTTGCTCCGCTGGCCGTGCTGATGGCCACCGATTACTTCCTGACCGTCTATGTTTACCACTACGGCTTCCACTGGCTGGCGTACCTGCCCACCTGGGCGTGGTATGTAGCGGCGATGGCGCTGGGGCAGATTCTGCTGCGCAGCAGGACCACATTTGTGCGCGCGGGCGCGGCAACGCTGCTGGGGCCAACGTCGTTCTTTCTGGTGTCGAACTATGCGGTGTGGGCGAGCGGCTGGATGTATCCTCGGACGCTGGGCGGACTGAGCACCTGTTTCGTGGCAGCGTTGCCCTTCTATCGCAACGACCTGGTTTCGACGGCGATCGTTGTTGGCGTTGCGTTTGGGGTTCCGGTGCTGGTGCGGCGGCTGTCCGCGGGGCAGGCACAGGCGGCGTTGGCCGGGAAGTAGATTTCATGATTGCCCACCTGGCGGCAAATACAAAGACGCCGCGAGGGTGGGGCGCGCAGCCTTTGCAGCCTGAATAAAAAATCTAAAGATTAGGGCGCATTCGGGTTAACTCTTTACCGTCGAGATGGACATCATAGCCCGCCCACCCATTGTGCAAAGGACGCACAATGGATGGGGCACAGCCGACGTGTTAACACTTGAGTTGAAAATGCTCTAGTCTTCGAGGAGCTTGCCGGCGCGTTTTCTCCGCAACCACCACCAGGCAAAGCCGGCCACGGCAAGTGCGCCCACGATGCCCACGACGGGCAGGGCGTGGTGCTCCACAACCGTGACCGCTCCCGGACCCAACTTGAGCACCAGCAGCGAAAGGACTAGCCAGCGAATCATGCGGCCGCAAAAGACGGACAGCATGAATGGGATCACTCTCATCTCGAATACGCCGGCGGCAAAGACAAAGGCCTTCCACGGTGTGGGCGGGGGCAGCATGGAGGGAATCATCATGGCCAGGAATTCCTGGCGCTCGAAGCGGGTGCGCATCCTTTCGAAGCGCTCGCGGTTGACACGCTTGAGCAGGAAGAGTTCGCCGCCGGCACGGCCGAGCCCGTAAGGAAGCAGACCACCGAGCGCAGAACCGACAGAGGCCGAGAGGCAATAGAGCAAGAAATGGCCTTTATCGTTCCAGACGGAGAAGGCCAGGAATGCGTCCATGGGGACGGGGAGAGTGGAGGAATCCAGCAAAGCGAGCGCGCCCAGGCCCCAAATGCCGAATTTGGCCAGGAAGGGCAGGAGCACGAGATTCAGCTTGGCCATGATTCTGGGAAGAAACGACTTCAAACGGGTCCCCTTCCGTCCAGTAATCCGTCTTAATGATCAGCAACCATTGTACGGGGCGAGCCATAAGAGCACGGATTCCGGCAGAATGAGAGAATAGATAGAAAGGATTCGAAACGGAGCAGTTGGGCGGTGTGCGCCCAGGCAGGCTCCTTAGGAACAAATGCCCTCCAGCGAAGCGCCAACCAGCATGAACGAGCCCAAGGGGCCGCCCGAAACCAGCCCCGAGACCAGCCCGGAGACCAGCCCGGACACGAGCGCGGTCGTGCGCGAGCCTGAGCCGGAGACTGAGTCCGAGTCCCCGGTGGTTCGAGGCTCGCGTTGGGTGGACTACGACACGCACGAATTGCTGGAGATGATCAGCGAGCTCGAGGATGAGCGGCGCTGGGCGCGGTTGCGCGAAGGGGTCTGGATTGCAATTCTCTTCCATCTTGCCGTGCTCTCGGCGATCACTTGGATTCCGAAGTATGTCTTCAAGGTGCCTCAGGTCATCGATCCGATAGACGCGATCAAGAATCGCCAGGACCTGCAATACCTTGATTTGCCGCCCGACGCGATTCGCCAGTTGCAGCCCAAGGTGAAGATCAATCCCGTACCAGAAAAGCCGACGGTGATGGACAAGAAGACGTTGGAGGCGCTGAACCGGGCCGCGCCACCGCCTGCGCCGCAACCTGCCGCTCCCGAGCCAGCTCAGCCTGTCGCGCCCACGCAGCCCATTCCTCCTAGCCCGCAGCCGCAGCTTGAGTCGCCGCGTCCGGCGGCCGTGCCGGCGCGGCCCAACTTTGCCATGAATTCGCAAAGTCCGACCGACCAGCTACGGGACGCCATGCGGGGCTCGCGCAACCCTGGACAGGGCGCTCCGGGCAACCCGGGCGCGGGTGGACTGGCACGTCATCCTGGCGCCGGCTCGGGCGGTGTAGAGGTCTTGTCGGACACCCAGGGCGTGGATTTCAGCTCCTGGCTGCAACGCTGGCACTGGGAGACGGAGCACACCTGGGACCCGTTGATTCCGGACGAGGTGAACCCGCCGATTCTGAAGTCGGGGATGGTTGTCATCCGGTTTAGAGTGCTTCCCAACGGTCGGCTAGTGGAACCCAACGGCGTGATTCTCGAGGGCCGTTCAGGCGATTCGGCTTTGGATCGGGCGGCCTGGGGAGCGCTCACGGGCTCGAACTACCCGCCGCTGCCCAGGGATTTCAAAGGGCCTTTCCTTGAACTGCGGGCATACTTCCTTTACAACATGGAGCAGCGGTAGGACAGCGAGTCAGCTAGGTCCGTGACCGGATGAAGATGTTCTATCCAATGAACGAACGTGGGCCGGGAGGCCCACGCTACAGCCGGCCGGGAGGCCGGCGCTACATTTCCAAAAGGAACATTTTCATACGGCCAAAGAACTAGTTAGGCCGCTTCAAATCTCGTCTCGCGGAAAAGCAAGATCAACGCTGCGCCCGCCGTAAAGAATGCGGAGGATGCTCACCGAGTCTCCCTTCACGCGGAAGGCAATCGTGACCCTGCGCCGGAATCCCATTATCCGCAACCCCGGCCTCAGATCCGAACGCTCCGTTCCCCGGTTGGGCATCGCACCAAGACTTAGACAGGTCTTCTCGATCTGTTCCACATAACGCTGGGCATTGGTAAAGCTGAAGCGGTCCGCGAGATAGTCGAAGAGTCCGTGCAGATCGGCTTGAGCACGGCGCGTGAACGTGACCCGGTGCATCATCTCCGGCTGGCTATTTTGTTGGCAATGTGCGCCCGAAGCTCCGTGAAGACCCTTTCGGCCGGAACTGCGCTGCCGGGGTCCGCATCAAGCTCGTCGTACGCCTGCACGACCTCCGTCCGCAGCCAGCGCTCCACGGCGGCATCTCGTTCTTCCAACGCGCGCAAGCCGGCCCGAACCACCTCACTGGCCGAGGCATAGGTTCCGGAGTCCACCAGTTGGTCAATGTAGCGGCTTTGCTCGCTGGGCAGACTTACCGTCCGCTTTTCGCAAACAGAGGCAGGCATAACGCATCACTCCTGAAGTGAAGTTTAGCACAAGTATGAAGAATTCATACTCGAATGCGCTGCGCCGGATTGGGCTTTAACATAAGGTCTTTGCGGAGCGAGCAAGACAGAACCGTAGCCGGGTTGGACCTTCAGCAACCGCTGCGGGCCGGCCTCATATACTGGCGCCGTCCTTCAACTCTGGTGCTTGCACTTCCAGGTCGTCGGGTGGATCGAGTGGTCTGGTTCCGTGAGGCAGTTCGATGCCGTCCTGGGCTAGCAGCGCTTCGTAGATCGGTGTGTGGCGCCAGTGACGGGCCAGGGCAAATGCGCTCATGTTGGCGATCATGAGGGGCAGCACAAGGCCGTAGCCGCCGGTCATCTCAAAGACGATGAGGATCGAAGTCATGGGGGCGCGGACGATGCCGGCAAAGACAGCGCCCATGCCGACCACGGCGAAGGCGCCGATGGCGTCAGAGGAGTGGTGGAAGATGGTCACGTCGAGGTATCCGACGGAGCCGCCCAGCATGGCGCCTATGAAGAGCGCCGGGGCAAAGATGCCGCCCGAGCCGCCGCTCGAGTAGGAGCAGACAGTGGCGGCCAGCTTGAGCAGACAGAATGCCGCCATGCAGGACACCGACAGCGTCCCGGTAAGAGCCAGCGTGAGGGTCTTGTAGGGATCGCCGGCGATGCCGTTGAGGTGAAAGAGCTGGAGCGCGAGCACGGCCATGGAGCCCACGGCCAAACCGCCGATGGCGGGATGGACCCATCGCGGAACCGCCGTCAGCCGTTTGAATTGGGTGCGCAGCCAAAGCAGCGAGTCAGTGAACGCCACGGAGACGAGAGCCGCCAGCAGGCCGAGAAGAGCGTACCACACAAGCGACGATGCGTTGCCGAGCGTGTAAGCCCGCTGCACGTGAAAGACCGGGTTGGAGCCGAGGATAGAGTGCTCGACAACGGCGGCGAGCGCCGCGGCCACGATGACGCCGGAGAGCATGGTCTGATCAAGGTCTCCGATCAATTCCTCAAGGGTGAAGGTGATGGCGGCGATGGGCGCGTTGAATGCTGCCGCGATGCCGGCCGCCATTCCCACCGAGGCCAAGCGGCGGCAGTTTTTGGGGCTGAGCCGGGCGATGCGGGCCAGCGCGCTGCTGACGCCGGCACAGATTTGCACGGTCGGCCCCTCGAGGCCAAGCGAAGCGCCGGCGCCGATCTGCACCGCGCACAGGACGAATTTGCCGATCGTTTCCCGAACGGTGACGTAGCCGTTGCGCAGCGAATAAGCAACCTTGACCTGGGGAATACCGCTGCCTGCCGCGGCAGGGGCGAAATATGTGAGGCCAAGGCCAGCGAACAGTCCGCCCAGACCTGGGGTGAGGATGGTCCACCAGATCCAACTGTAACCGTGAGCGGCATTGGCGCGGCCGATGAAGAGCGCTTCCAGCCACGCGATGCTGAGGTGGAAGGCCACCGCGGCCAGGCCGCAGAGTCCACCGGCAAGAATGGTGACGGCCAGAAGCCGCTGCCGCTCGGAGGGCATGCGGCGCATGAGCCAGGCGAGAAAGCGCGTGTACAGACCGGGGAATCCTACCCAATAGCTGGGTTTTGGCGTTTCCTCGCTGATGGAAGGCGTCACCATTCCAGTATAGAGGCAAAGCGGGACGAGGTCCCGCGTCGCGGAATTACCGGCCACGATGCAGGGCTCCCGTGCTGGCCGCAATCGAAAATATCCGGGCACTTTCTGTCGACCTACGGCTTGGGCTCTGTGGCTTTCAGGAATTCGATCAGGTAGTCCTTCCATACTGCGGCGACGGTATGGGTTCCGTGGCCTCGAGTGGCATCGGAGATGGGGAGAAGAATGAAGCGCGCGTTGGGCATTCGCTTGACCATCTTTTCAGCAATGGCCAACTCGGGCGGATTGATGTAATCGTCGGCGGAGTTGATCCACAGCACCGGCGCGGTAATTTGGTCGAGGTGCGGGCTGGGGTCGTAGTTGCGGCTGGCGTTGACGTAGAAGATCATGTCATTGGCATCCGTGGAGGATGCGGTGCGCGCCAGGTATTGATCTACGTACTTTTCAGCAAGCTCGCGCGTGGGTTCAAGCTTCCGCATCTGCAAAGGGCTTGACCCCATGACCAGCAGCATTTCGTTTGCATTGCGCAGGCCCTGAGCCGGCTCGGTCTTGTACTCGCCATCCATCCAGGCTGGGTCCTGCTTGATGGCCTGTATCGCCATATAGCGCATCATTCGATTGCGTCCGGCGATCTGAACCGGCAGGCAGGCGAAGGGCGCCAGTGCATCGGCAAATCCGGGGTAGGTTTCTCCCCACACAAAGGTCTGCATGCAGCCCATCGAAGTTCCCAGGATGAGGCGAAGATGGTCGATCTTCATGTCGTCGAGCATCATCCGCTGGCTGCGCACCATGTCGTCGTAGTCGTAGGCGGGGAAGTGCGCGTGCAGGCCGTCGGAGGGCTTCGAGCTTTGGCCATGACCGATGTCGTCGGGCAGGATGAGGAAGTACTTGGTGATGTCGAGCGGTTGGCCGGGGCCGAACAGAACATTCGAGAAGACAGGGTTCATGAGCGAGTGGGCATTGCCGCCCGTGCCATGGAGCAGGAGTACGGCGTTATCGACGTGACCGGCCGCGTTGCGGTGGGGTGTGCCGAGGGTGAGGTAATGCAGCTTGAGTTCGGGCAACGTTTCGCCGGAGCCGAAGCGGAAGTTGGGGAGGGTGATGAAGCCGTCGACGGTGGGCCAGGTGACGGCCGGGGCTGGCGGCGCGGCGGGCGGGGTTGCTGGGGCAAGGGACATGGTCTGGCTATGAGCAGCCACACCGAGCAAGAATGTGGCGGCAATTGTGAAATGGAAAATGCGTGGGTGCATTAGGCCCTCCTGAGCTGATGGATTCGAGGATAGCGTCTTGAGGGCAATTCGCAAAGGGATGAAAGATTGAGAAACGGTGCAGTTTCCGGATTGCCGATCGCCCGGCCGGAACTCGTCGGGAGGGGCCTTAGGTCCGTGACCGGAGGAAGATGTTCTATCCAATGAACGAACGTGGGCCGGGAGGCCCACGCTACAGCCGGCCAGGAGGCCGGCGCTACATTCCCAAAAGGAACATTTTCATACGGCCAACTAGGCTGCGGGCATAGGCTAAAGTAGTGGCATACAGATTGACGATCTTTTCGATTCGCGGAGTCTCCGTTGCTTCATGCTTACAGTGAGAAGCGCACCGCCGTCCGACGTCATCTCATCGGAACTGCGTCTTCCCCGGACGAGTTGTTGCGCGATGGAAATGAGGTGTAGAATCGCGGGTAATGCTGTTGGACGGAGGGGCCGGGGACCGTGGCCAGCGCAACGCAAAGCGTTCCAGCGATGACTCCTGCGGAGGGAGCAAGACGCAGGCTTGCGCTTGAGAGTGCAATCGGCTCATTGCGGATCGAGGGAATGGAACTGGAACCGGGTGAGCGGGAAATTTTGGATCGCCACGTTCGAGGAGAGATCGACCTTGCAACTCTGAATGCCGAAATGGATGCCTATAGCGAAGCGCATTCCTCGCAGCGATGAAGGACAAGCCGAACGAAGGCGATCCGTGTTTTGACAATACCAGCGGGGTCTTTCGCAACCTGAAAGGGTTCACCGAACAAAGCAAATTGGACAAGTACGAGCGCCGGTGTTCCGCGGTAGCGCTGTACGAATTGGAACTGAATCCAGTTTGCGGGAATTTCGATCAGGCTCATCTGCAAGCGATCCACGAGCGAATATTTGAAAAGGTGTACCCTTGGGCCGGAGAGTTGCGCACGGTGAACATTGCGCGTCCTGCGTCCTACCCGTTCACCCTGATTCCATTCCTGCAACGCGAACTCGACCGGACATTCGAAACGCTTGCTTCGGAGGGGCATCTGAAGGGCTTTGGGACAGATATGTTCGTCAGCCGGGCAGGGTTCTATCTGGGTGAATTGAATACGCTGCATTCCTTCCGCGACGGAAATGGCCGGGCACAGCGGGAGTTTTTTCGCGAGTTGGCGCTGGAAGCCGGGTACAGGCTGAACTGGAGCCTGGTTACGCAAAAGCAGATGTATGAAGCGTCTTCTCTGAGTCACAACCTTGGTAAGACCACCGCTCTTGCTGCTTTGATTCGCGCAGCGATTGGCAGGGCAGGTGGCGGACGGCTTCCCTGAATCACCGCGCCGCGCTAGAATTTTAGTATTTGCTATGTTTAGCCGTTCCGCAGTGCGAATTTCATCGACGCCGGTGCTCAAGCGGTTCCACCGCGGCCGGCCCGACCGTGGACGGCGTTCTTCCCTCTGAGTAATCTAGCCGGTTGATTCGTGGTCTCCCAGGTCTCAGAATCGAGACCTGGGGCACCCGCGCAGTGGTGTCCGGTGGAGTCTCCGTCACTGGGAGACTGCCAATGAGATTTCTTCAGATCCATCCGCGGGTGCGCGGGTAGAAAGGTCTTTCCCAAATGAACAGCTTTTCGAGCCGGACGACACTGACCTCCGGCAGTTCCTCTTATACGATTTATCGTCTTCCGGCGCTCACGGCGCGCGGATTCAACCTGAGCCGGCTGCCCTTCAGCCTGAAGATTCTGCTGGAGAACCTGTTGCGGCGCGAGGACGGCGTGAACGTGACGGCCGGGGACATTGAATTCCTGGCCAACTGGGACGCCAAGGCCGAACCGAGCCGGGAGATCGCTTTCATGCCGGCGCGGGTGTTGATGCAGGACTTTACCGGCGTGCCCGCGGTGGTCGATCTGGCCGCGATGCGCGACGCCATCAAGACGCTGGGCGGCGATCCGGAGCGGGTGAATCCGCTGGTGCCGGCTGAGCTCGTCATAGACCATTCAGTCCAGGTGGACGAGTTTGGCACCGCTGGAGCATTCGAGGCGAATACGCTGCTGGAATTCCAGCGCAACCGCGAGCGGTATGCGTTCTTGAAGTGGGGGCAGACGGCGTTCCGCAACTTCTCGGCTGTTCCGCCGGGGATGGGGATCTGCCACCAGGTGAATCTCGAGTATCTTGCGCGCGTGGTCTTCACGACGGAGATCGACGGCGAGGTAGTCGCGTATCCAGACACCTTGGTGGGCACCGACTCGCACACCACCATGATTAACGGGCTGGGTGTGCTGGGCTGGGGCGTGGGCGGCATCGAGGCCGAGGCGGCGATGCTGGGACAGGCTGTCTCCATGCTGGTGCCGCAGGTGGTGGGCTTCAAACTGACGGGCAAACTGCGCGAGGGTGCGACCGCAACTGACCTTGTGTTGACCGTGACCCAGGCGTTGCGCAAGCTGGGCGTGGTGGGCAAGTTTGTGGAGTTTTATGGCAGCGGCATTGCCGGGCTGGCGTTGGCCGATCGGGCCACGATCAGCAATATGGCTCCCGAATACGGCGCGACCTGCGGCATCTTTCCGGTGGATGCGGAGACGTTGCGTTACCTGCGGCTGACCGGGCGCAGCGAAGAACAAATCAGCCTTGTGGAGGCCTATTACAAGGAGCAGGGACTCTTCCATACAGACGGGTCGCCGGAAGCGGAGTATACACAGACGCTGGAACTGGATCTGGGCGCAGTGGAGCCGAGCGTGGCCGGACCGAAACGTCCGCAGGATCGCGTGCTGCTGAAGGACGCGGCGGTCAGCTTTCAGCAGCAACTGCCCACGCTGCTGGCGCCGACAGCCAAGCCGCTGGGGTCGCGGACGGCTGTTCGGTGGGAACGCGGGGCAGTGACCGACACAGGCGTTGCGGAGAAGGTTCCGGTCCACCTGACCACGACGGTCAAGGAGAGGTTTGGAGTCGATCCGGACAAGTATCTCGATCACGGCTCGGTGGTGATTGCGGCTATTACCAGCTGCACGAATACCTCGAATCCTTCGGTGATGGTGGCTGCGGGGATTCTGGCGAAAAAGGCGGTCGAAAAAGGTCTCACTGTCCCGCCGTGGGTGAAGACTTCCTTGGCGCCGGGTTCACGGGTGGTGACCGATTACTACACCAAGGCGGGGCTGCTGCCGTACCTTGAAAAGCTGCGGTTCAACGTGGTGGGCTATGGCTGCACCACTTGCATCGGCAACTCGGGTCCGCTGCCGGCCGATGTTTCAAAGAGCATCGACGAGCATGGGCTGGTTGCGGTGAGCGTGCTGAGCGGCAACCGCAACTTCGAGGGACGCGTGAATGTGGATGTGCGGGCCAATTATTTAATGAGCCCGCCGCTGGTGGTGGCCTATGCCCTGGCGGGACGGATCGGACACAACTTCGAGACGGATTCGCTGGGGATGGACGAAGCCGGGCAGCCGGTTTATCTCAAGGACATTTGGCCGACGCAGCAGGAGGTGGCCGAGGCTATTGAGAAAGGATTGTCCAGCGAGAGCTTCCGCAAGGAGTACGCGACGGTTTCAGACGGGGACGCGAATTGGCAGGGATTGAAGTTCCCCACCGGCGATGTGTACCAGTGGGAGCCGGACTCGACCTACATTCGCCAGGCGCCGTATTTCGACGGCATGACCAAGACACCGGCGGCGGTGACGGATATTCTGGGCGCGCGAGTGCTGGCGGTGCTGGGCGACTCGGTAACGACGGACCACATTTCGCCGGCGGGGTCGATCAAGGCGAACGGGCCGGCGGGGAAATATTTGTCGGAGCACGGAGTGAAGCCGGCGGATTTCAACTCGTATGGGTCGCGGCGTGGGAATCATGAGGTGATGGTGCGCGGCACATTTGCCAACGTGCGGCTGCGGAACAAGCTGGCGCCGGGGACTGAAGGCGGCGTGACGCGGCTGTTGCCCGAGGGCGAGCCGCTGTCGATCTTCGACGCGAGCGTGAAGTACGCGGAGCGAGGCGTGCCGCTGGTGATCCTGGCGGGCAAGGAGTACGGCTCCGGATCGTCGCGCGACTGGGCGGCCAAGGGGCCGAAGCTGCTGGGCGTGCGGGCGGTGATTGCGGAAAGCTTCGAGCGCATTCACCGGTCGAACCTGGTGGGGATGGGGATTCTGCCCCTTCAATTTGAAGCCGGGCAGAATACTGAGTCGCTCGGCCTGACGGGCGAGGAGGTTTTCGACTTCCCTGGATTCACGGCTCTGCTGGGAGACAGGCTTGCCGGAGCTCGCACGCTCACAGTGAAAACCACAGCCGCCGATGGGACTGCGAAGGAGTTCACTGCAAAGATCCGCATCGATACGCCGCAGGAGATCGAGTACTTTGAGCACGGCGGCATTCTGCAGTATGTGCTGCGGCAGTTGGCGGCGAAGTAACCACCTGCGGTGGGGCGGGCGCCTTCGGCTCGTGGTGCGAACTTTGTTGGTCTCCCACCCATCGAGCAGAGAGCGCTCGATGGATGGGGCACCTACGTCCTATCGAGGCCGTTTTATGCTCAATATGGCCCAAAAGGGCGAGATTTGAGCCCTAAAGCGGCGGTTTTCAGGGGTTGTTGTTTACCACAAAGATAACAGGTTGTCCATCGACTGCGTCCGGTAAGGTTTTGATTCTATGCAGCTTATTGAATCCTCTGGGCAAGAAACACGCACTGGAATGGGCATTTTTTGGGGGGAGGGGGGTGGGGGGCACCGGGGTACGGACCGGGGGCATCCCTGACAGATCGATCTGGCGCAGGCTTGACATGCAGTCAGTATGCGCCAGCGGGGTCTAATTTTCGGCAAACGGCTGATGAGGATGGTTGTGGTTTCACAGGTCTCAAAGCGAGAGAGCTCCGCAAGCTCAGGGCCGGCCCACCACCCCACGGACGAAGACCTGTCCGCGGGGACCCCGGCCCACCACCCCACGGACGAAGACCTGTCCGCGGGGACCCCGGCTCTCCACCCCACGGACGAAGACCTGTCCGCGGGGACCCCGGCTCTCCACCCCACATTTTCTACTCGTCAGATCTGGGCCACGCATTATAAAAGGGCGCCCGACAGATGGGACATCTAAGCTCCTGTCTGTGGTAGGATGGTTCTGTGAGCAAGAACGCGCGCCCGATCAAGACTGTATCGGTAGAGGTGAATCGCCTCGGAGGGAAGCGTGAGGGCGCGATCCTCAAAGATGAGGTCTGGTATGAGGATGGGGAGGTTGTCGCCTACAACCTGGCGTACATCAACCTGAGGGTTTGCCGGGTAGATCATGGCCGGGTTCTGGGATACGACAACAGCCACGGCTTTCACCACAGGCATTTCATGGGCAAGGTTGAAGCCGTCGAGTACACGTCGTACCCGGCTCAGTTGAAACGGTTCATCAGGGAAGTCCACGAACTCTGGAGGATTGAAGATGAGGAAGACGAAGATCACCCTAAGAGTGGGTAGCACTGAAGACTTTTTCGACCGACTCCGGGAGCGTGCAGAGAAACTGGACAGGGGCGAGACTCTGCCCGCTGGCATCACCATCACGTTTGAAGACCCCGAGGACTTGCTGGACGTTCTCACCTCAGAGAGGGTGCGTTTGTTGCGCAAGGTCAAAGGTGGATCGTTGCGGATTTCCGCATTGGCGACAGGATTGAAGCGCGATGTGCGAGCGGTCAGCCGGGATGTGTCGCTGTTGGAGCAGGCCGGGTTGCTGCGTACCAGATACGAGTCCAACCCTGGGCACGGACGGCTGAAGATGGTGGAGTCTGTAGCGCAGGAATATAAGCTCGTGGCGAACCTGTAGAAACTACTGAAGACCATTTCTCCAATCTTTCCGAGCGCGAAAGACCGAGAAACCAGGCGCAGCAAAAAACGCCACTCCCGTGTTGGGGGCGGCGTTTTTTGTGAGGCGTTGGGGCTGGTTACTTATGCCGCGCGGGGGTCTTGGCTGGTTTCAGTGCAGGGCGCTTCAGCTTGGAGACGACGGATTCTGGAGCGGGATCGGGGATGGTTTCCTCTTCGCGGGAAGCAAAGAAGCGCACTCCCTCCTGGTGCTCGCCGAGGACGTGAAGGCGGAGGAAGTTGGTGGAACCGGACTTGGTGCGGGTGCCGGCCACGATGGCGATCACCTCACGGGCGCGCACATATCCGCTTTGTTCAAGCAGGCTTTCAGCGCAATCGACCAGTGCTTCAGTGCTGTTGACCTTGGGGCAACGGATGGGGGTGGTGCCCCAGAGCAGGTTGAGGCGATTGATGGTGACCTCGACCGGGCTGAGCGCGAAGATGGGAGCGGAGGGGTGGTACTTGGAGAGCTGGCGGGCTGTGCTTCCAGACTCAGTGAAAAGCGCGATGCCACGCAGGTCCAGGTCGTCGGCGGCGTGGGCGGTGGCCTCGCAGATGGTCTCAGCGATGGAGAGATGGCTGAGCCGCTCTCTTGACACGGCGTGGGATTCGAGCTTGATGTTGAGTTCGGATTCCATGATGATGCGGGCCATCATGCCGACCGTCTGGACCGGATACTTTCCCACGGCCGACTCGCCCGAGAGCATCACGGCGTCGGTGCCGTCGTAAATGGCATTGGCGACGTCAGAGACCTCGGCGCGGGTGGGGCGTGGATTCTCAATCATCGACTCCAGCATCTGCGTGGCGGTGATGACCGGCTTGCGGTACTCGGCGGCGCGGCGGATGATGTGCTTCTGGATGGCTGGAACTTTTTCCGGTGGCACCTCGACGCCCAAATCGCCGCGCGCGACCATGATGCCGTCGGCGGCCTGGAGAATGCCGTCGAGCTGCTCGATGGCCTGGGGCTTTTCGAGCTTGGCGATGATCCAGGTTTCGCCGCCATAGGCGGAAACGCGGTTGCGCACCAGACGGACATCCTCCGCCGTGCGGACGAAGGAGACGGCAATGGCGTCGACGCCGTTCTTGAGGGCAAACTCAAGATCCTCCGAGTCTTTTTCGGTGAGCGATGGAACCCGAACCGGAATGCCGGGCAGGTTGATGCCCTTGTTTTCACCGAGCATGCCGCCGTTGACGATTTCGCAGACGACGTCGTCCCCGAGCACCTCGTGAACACGCAGTTCGATGAGGCCGTCGGAGAGGAGAATGCGCGAACCCTGCTCGACGTTCTCCGCCAGGGTCTTGAAGGTGGTGCCCACCAGGGATGCGGTACCGGGTACATCGCGCGGCGTAATGGTGAGCCGCTGGCCGGCCTTGAGCAGCACGGACACGTGATCCTTGAGCTTGGAGGTGCGGATCTTTGGACCCTGGAGATCGCCCAGGATACAGAGCGGCTTGCGCTCCTCGCGGCTCACTTTGCGGATCATCTTGATCAGCGCCAGCTTCTCTTCGTGCGAGCCATGGGAAAAGTTCAGGCGAACCACATCGACGCCTGCGCGGACCAGATCCCGGAAGACGGGTTCGGTGTTCGAGGCAGGTCCAAGGGTGGCGACGATCTTTGCACGGCGTTGAGAAGGGGATTCGGTCAGGTTTATATCTGCGAACGACATGAGATGACTCCAAAAAGCGCTGAGCTTGGCATGAGGGCTAAACGGTTGGCGACCCGCTTTATTGTACATGGAGGTTTGGAATCACCCCACGGACGAAGACCTGTCCGTGGGGACCCCGATTGAATCACCCCACGGACGAAGACCTGTCCGTGGGGACCCCGATTGAATCACCCCACGGACGAAGACCTGTCCGTGGGGACCCCGATTGAATCACCCCACGGACGAAGACCTGCCCGTGGGGACCCCGATGGAATCACCCCACGGACGAAGACCTGTCCGTGGGGACCCCGATTGAATCACCCCACGAACGAAGACCTGTCCGTGGGGACCCCGATTGAATCACCCCACGGACGAAGACCTGTCCGTGGGGAC
>Ga0224554_1000042_pt1 | contig 110285 bp, 98 predicted proteins | sample 714S22024metaG_FD_180666 | JGI IMG/M metagenome (GOLD analysis project Ga0224554, IMG submission 180666) | Peat soil microbial communities from Stordalen Mire, Sweden - 717 S2 20-24 | ecosystem: Environmental > Terrestrial > Soil > Wetlands > Peat | place: Sweden: Norrbotten County, Stordalen... | reverse complement strand
GCTACTCTCAATCCGACCTCGACAAGGTAGCGCTGCGCCTCAATCAACGTCCAAGAAAAACCTTGGGTTTTGAAACTCCGGCCAGTAAACTCCAAGCAAGTGTTGCATCGATCCATTGAGACCGCCCACCTTTTCGGAAAGTTCGCGAGCGGTCCGGAGAGTCGGGTCTTTGATGGCTGGGCATTCCATCGCGATTCATGCTGACCGCGATTGGTCACTCTCACCCATGCGTTGCCATTCTGCCATTTTTAGATTCGAACTGCCAAACCCAGATCCGCACAGTACCACAAGCAAATCAATGCCTTGGGCGATCATATCCGCAGCCGTCGTCTAGGAACTTGTTGAAAATCGGATCAGCAGTCGGTTTCATGGGTGATCCGTATAGTTGCGGAGGCTGAATCGGTTCGGATCTCGTGTTTTGCGAGTGCTTATGCGGCTTTTGCGTCCTCGTTGAAGGCCGTTTCAGGCCCTCCGGCTGTCTTCAGGCGCACTGCTCCCTGAGTCCTTCCGCATACCGTGCGGCAAAACGTCAGCGGAGCCGTGCCGTTGTTGATCACCGTCACAATGCTGGCGGTGCTGATGGTCTCCGCCACAAACGGCTGGCGACCACGATGGAAATTTACACCCATCGTGTAAACAGCACGCAGATGGCGGCTCAGGGGTTGTATTTGGACGCGATCAAGAAGACAAAACCCGCGTGAGGCTATCCGAATAGCCCCATCGCGGGTTGGATAGCGGGTTGAGATTTTTCGAAGAAATCCTCTATCTTATTGAAAATATGGTAGGCACGAGGAGACTCGAACTCCTGACCTCTACCGTGTCAAGGTAGCGCTCTAACCAACTGAGCTACGCGCCTCTGGTGCGTCTTTGTAGTGTAACTGGAACCCTCCGCGCAGGGCAAACGCCGTGGACATCCGCTCCAAAGAGACTGCGTACTCTTCCGCCAAAGAGAACCACCTCGCACAATCATTCCTTCACCGCAGCAGCGATGAAAATGCACTACGATGGATGTGTCCCCAAACGATGAATTTTCTGCGCCAGTTCCGCGCCGCTCCCAACCTGCTCACGCTTCTGCGTCTGTTCATCATCCCGTTTCTGGTGCTTGCCATCCTGGACGGGCGGCACGGCTTGGCCTTCTCGCTCTTCGTTCTGGCCGGCTTCAGCGACGGCCTCGACGGGCTGGCGGCGCGCTTGACCAAGCAGTACACGAAGCTGGGACTCTATCTGGACCCCATCGCGGACAAGCTGCTGCTGAGCACGCTGTTCGTCGTGCTCACCCATATGAACCTGGTGCCGCGCTACGTCACCGTGCTGGTCTTCAGCCGCGACCTGGGAATCCTGCTGATCGCGACCCTGCTGTTCGCCACCGGCACGCTGCGCGACTTCCGCCCCAGCCTGCTGGGCAAGTTCAACACGCTGGTGCAGATCTTCGGGCTGACCGTGGTGCTGGTGGAGCAGGTGTGGCCCTCGGTGGACGCGGTGCTGCTGCGCGTCGTGCTGCTGAAAGCGATTGCCTGGCTCGCGCCCATCTCCGCGGCGCAGTATGCCTGGATCGTTGTGCAAAGAGTGAACGCAGCAGAGCCGCAAGCCGCGCGGTAAGCCGCACTGCGCTGCCCTTAACGAAAAAGCTCTACTCTGAATCAGGCCTTGTCGCCGGGCGCATCCTGGCTGTCGGCGGGCGAGGCCTCTTCGTCTTCGCTGAGGATGTCGGCGAACTCGGCCGAATCGAAGACCTCGCCGCAGACCTGGCACACAACAAACTCGGCGTCCTCCTCGCGGGCGACGACGCGGACCTTGGGATGTTTGCACGATGCAGGCATAAGAGGGTGAAGCTACGGGTTGATAAAAAGTTTGCCTTTGCGCAGACCGCTTGTCAATCCTGAATTCTAAACTCTGTCCTCTCACAGTGGGTAGAAGTGTCTCCTTTTTCCCGGCCCCGGGCCCCTGCGCGCACAGGTTTGCGAAAGGGACTTGCAACCCACCCCCCTTCCGCCGTACACTAAATACGACCAATACGGTCGGATTAGTTCTCGAGCACAAAATCCCTCCGTTTTGGCCTGAATCGCGGAATCCGGCGAGAGAGGGGCCCAAATGCTTCGACTGACCAAGAAAGCGGATTACGGCCTGATGGCGCTCAAGTACCTGGCCGAGCAGCCGGGCGCGGGCGCGCAGAGCCCCGCCGCGCAGAGCGCCAAGGACATTGCGCAGGCCTACCACATACCTCCGCCGCTGCTGGCCAAGATCCTACAGACCCTGGCGCGCGCCGGGCTGCTTGTCTCGCACGCCGGAACCAACGGAGGCTACGCGCTGGCTCGTCCCGCCTCCGAGATCTCGGCCTTCGAGGTCATCCGCGCCATCGATGGGCCGCTCTTCATCACCAGTTGCATCACCATCCATGGATCGTGCGACCTGGCCGGGCATTGCACCATCAAGGAGCCGCTGCGCAAGGTGAACGACAGCATCAAGGAGCTGCTCAGCAACATCTATATCAGCGACCTCGTCGAGACGCCGGAGGCCGCACGCGGAGATGAAGCCATCGCGGTGGGCGGCGGGCTGGTAAGCATCCTGGAGTAGAGGCACGCGGCCAGTTGCCGCAACAGAGATTGGAACCACAGAGGAGCAACGCAATGAGTCTTCAGAGTGCGATCAACCAGAACGGAAATGGCAGTGGCCGCAACGGCGCGGTCCCCGGCACTAACAGCACCGGCGTCGTTATCACCCATTCGACGACGCCGCTGCCCGCGGGCGTGCATCTTCCGCTCTACATGGACAACCACGCCACCACGCCGCTGGACCCGCGCGTGCTGGAGGCCATGATGCCGTACTTCACCGGCAAGTTCGGCAACGCGGCCAGCCGCAACCACCAGTTCGGCTGGGAGGCGGAGAAGGCGGTGGAGATTGCTCGCGAGCAGATCGCCCGGCTCATCGGCGCCACGGCCAAGGAGATCATCTTCACCTCCGGCGCCACCGAGAGCGACAACCTCGCCCTCAAGGGCATCGCCGAGATGTATCGCGAGCGGGGCAACCACATCATCACCCAGGTCACCGAGCATAAGGCCATCCTGGACACATGCAAGAAGCTGGAGAAGCAGGGCTTCCGCGTGACGTATCTGCCGGTGCTGGCGGATGGCCTGATCGACCTCGACGACCTCCGCCGCGCCATCGTCACGGAAGGCCCTGACAAGACGATCCTCGTCTCGATCATGTTTGCGAATAACGAGATTGGCGTCATCCAGCCGATCACGGAGATCGGCAAGATTTGTCACGAGAAGGGCGTCCTCTTCCATACCGACGCCGTCCAGGCCGTGGGTAAGATTCCCGTCGACGTCCAGGCCGACTCGATCGACGTACTCTCCATCTCCGCGCACAAGCTCTACGGCCCCAAGGGCGTGGGGGCGCTGTACGTTCGCCGCCGCAACCCGCGCGTGCAGATCACCGAGCAGATCAACGGCGGAGGCCACGAGCGCGGAATGCGATCCGGCACGCTGAACGTGCCCGGAATCGTCGGCCTGGGCGCGGCGTGCGAGATATGCATGAATGAGATGTCCGGCGAAGCTGTCCGCGAAACCGAGCTCCGCGACCACCTGCGCGCGAAGTTCGAGGCCGCGCTCGACTACGTTCAAGTCAACGGCAACATGGAACACCACCTGCCGGGCAACCTGAACATGAGCTTCGTCTACGTCGAGGGCGAGAGCCTGCTGATGGGCATCAACGATATCGCCGTCAGCAGCGGCTCGGCCTGCACCTCGGCGACGCTCGAGCCAAGCTATGTCCTCAAGGCGCTCGGCCTCGGCGACGAGATCGCGCACAGCTCCATTCGCTTCGGCCTCGGTCGCTTCAACACCCGCGCTGAGGTGGACTATGTAGCCGACAAGATCATCGATGTAGTGCGCAAGCTGCGCGAGCTGAGCCCGCTCTACGAGATGGTGCAGGAAGGAATCGACCTCACCAAGATTGAATGGGCCGCGCACTAGAGATTAATCTTCGCGTCGTCATTCTGGCCTGAGCGAAGTCGAATGGCCAGAATCTCAGTATTTCGGCGACGCACAACATTCAGCGGGCCCTCATCCAATAGGAAGCAACAAGGAGAATCGACATGGCATACAGCGACAAGGTAGTAGACCACTACGAGAATCCGCGCAATGTAGGCACGCTGGACAAGTCGTCTGGAGCGGTGGGCACCGGGCTGGTCGGAGCGCCGGAGTGCGGCGACGTGATGCGGTTGCAGATCCGCGTGAACCCGCAGACTCAGGTCATCGAGGACGCCAAGTTCAAGACCTTCGGCTGCGGCTCGGCCATCGCCAGCTCGTCGCTGGCCACCGAGTGGGTCAAGGGCCGCACCGTCAGCGAGGCGCTGACCATCTCCAACACCGACATCGTCAAGGAGCTGGCCCTGCCGCCGGTCAAGATTCACTGCTCGGTGCTGGCCGAGGACGCCATCCGCGCGGCCATCGGCGACTGGAAGAAGAAGAACAACGTCGCAGAAGAGGCTCCCACCGAAGTAGCAGTGGCCAGCTAGAGCGCGAAAGGCAGAACCATGGCAATGGTAACCCTCCAGGCCGCAACTCCCACGGGCGCGATGGCGCCACCACCCCCCGCGCCCGCGCCAACTCCGCCCGCGATCACCGCAGACGGCGAGCTAGCCGGCTCCAAGGGCATTCAGGTCACGGCGCGCGCACTGAAGCGCATCCGCGTGGCCATGGCGAAGGAACATATCTCGCCCGCATCCGGCGGCCTGCGCGTGGGCATCACAGGCGGCGGCTGCTCGGGGCTGAGCTACAGCATCCGCTTCGACTCGCAGCCGCGCGAGCGCGACCGCATCTACGCATTCAGCCAGACGCACCTCGACCCAGCAGCCACCGGCGAGCCGCCGCTGCGCATCTTCGTCGACCCCAAGAGCTTCATCTACCTCAGTGGCATGATCCTCGACTACGAGGAGACGCTGATGCGCCAGGCCTTCAACTTCATCAACCCCCACTCCACCAAATCCTGCGGCTGTGGATCGAGCTTCTCGACGTAGTTTTTTGGGCAATTTGACAGTTTTTGCCATATGCCGCGATAAACTTGCCGAGGTGACAAGTTGAAGTATCGCGAGATCACAAAGATTATCGAGCAGGATGGCTGGTACTGGAAGCGAAGCAGTGGCAGCCACCATATCTATCGGCATCGCACCAAACCGGGAATTATCGTTGTCGCCTATCACGGTACAAAAGATATTCCTGAAGGAACTGTGAAGAGTATTCTGAAGCAGGCTGGTCTGGAGTAAAACGATGCGCGAGTATCTTGTCATCTTCGAGCAAGGGAAAGACGGAGGTTGGGGAGCCTACGCCCCCGATCTGCCAGGCCTCGGCGTCGCGGCTGAAACCCGTCAAGAGGTGGAAACCCTCATTCGAGACGGCATCAGGATTTACGTCCAAGAACTTCAGAGCGATGGTCTTCCAATCCCCGTGGCAACGAGTACGGCCGAACGCATCGCCATCCCCGCGTGACCCACTCCGAATGAGCCCCGACCACTACAATAATTACTTCATCCAGTTCAGCCTTCCGCTGCACCTGCGTATCGATCTTCCTGCGCTGGAGAAGAGCTTTTACGCGCTCAGCCGCAAGCTGCATCCAGACCGCTTCGTCTCCAAGTCCCCAGCAGAGCAGGCCGCAGCGCTCGCCGAAAGCTCACGCCTCAACGACGCGTATCGCACGCTGAAAGACCCCATCGCGCGGACGGAATACCTGCTGAAGCTGGAAGGCGTGGAGATGGAGGAGCAGTCGAAGTCGGCGACCGAGGCCGCGCGCGCCAGCGGCACAGCCAAGAAGCAGATCGTCCCCGAAGACCTGCTGGAGGAGGCCTTCGAGCTGAACATGCAGCTCGAAGAGATGCGCTTGGCAAAAAAAATGGGCGGCGACGATCCCCAGCTCCGCAGCGACTTACTCGCCGCCAAGGTCGGCTTCGACGCCAAGATGTCCGCCACGCAATCCGAGCTGGAAACCCTCTGGGCCAACTGGGACGCCGCCTTCGATGCCAACAACGCCCCCGCAAAGCTCGCCGCGCGCGACGCGATGGTCGCCCTGCTCAACCGGCGCAGCTACCTGCGCAACCTGGTCCGCGACGTCAACGACGCAATGGAAGCCTGAAGCATCTTCACCCTGAAAAACTCAAAAGGGGAAAGGCCGCTTGGCCCTCCCCCTTCGCTCAATCCGAATCCTCGTTGCATCGCAGCCGGCAGAGTTTAATGGCCTGCTTCGACGGCTGGCGTAATCAGTCCGATGTTGTCCACATCCGCCTGATGGCCCATGTCGATCACTTCGGCAACCTTGCGGAAGTCGAGCGACGCATCGCCTTTGACGAACATCACCTTCTCCTGGCGGGTGGAGAAGATCTCCACCAGCTTGGGTTCGATCTCAGACTTGTTGAAGGCTGTATCGTTGATCTTGTAGGAAGGCTCGCCTGCCCCGTTCGCCAGTACCTGCACCACGATCGTCTGGGCCGGCGGTGGCGCCGAATTGTCCTTGGGTGGTTGCGGGATCAGCGTGCTCAGCCCCTTCGGCGTCACCGGCACAATCACCATGAAGATGATCAGAAGCACCAGAAGTACGTCAATCAACGGCGTAACGTTGATCTCCGACATCGCATGGTTTGTACCACCACCACCGCCCATTCCCATAACAATCTCCTTAGTTCTTCTGTTGCAGCCAGCCGTTCACTCCCGGCCGTGTGGCCTGCGTTGCTGCCGCTTACTTCTGCACCGGCTCGTCGTTGTCGCGCTTCTCGGTCAGCAGGCCAAGCTCGCTCACACCGGCTGTCCGAATCTGGTCGACTGCGTCCATCACCTTGCCGTAGTTGGCGCGCTGGTCGGCCCGCAGGTAGACCTCTTTGTCGGTCTTGTTCTCCAGCTTGGAGGCGATCTTCGGTCCCAGGTCGTCGGGGTTTATCTTGTCTCCGCCAAGGTAGGTCGTGCCGTCGCGCGTCACCGCAACGGTGATCGCGTCTTCCTTGTTTGCGTTCTCCATGATGACCGCAGCCGTGGCCACCGGCAGGTTGACGTTGACCTTGTTGTTCAGCATGGGTGTAATGACCATGAAGATGATCAGCAGCACCAGCATCACATCCACCATGGGCGTGACGTTGATGTTGGAGTTGACCTTTTTGCCTTCTTCGCGCTTGTTGATACCCATAATTGTTTGTCCCGTTCGGTCGTTCGCGGCCTCGGCCGTGGTTGCCGTCATCGTCGCCGCGGAGGATGGGCCTTCGGAGGCGGTTCGCTTGCCGGCCTCCGAAGGCCATGCTGTCCGAGGTGAAATTGCTCCCCTGCCATTCAGCAGGGCGGCCTGCTTACCGGTGGCTCTGCTTGATGAAGTAGTCCACCAGCTCGCTGGAGCTGTTGTCCATCTCGACGTCGAAGGCCTCAACCTTGTTGGTGAAGAAGTTGAAGGTCATGACGGCGGGGATGGCGACGAAGAGGCCGAACGCCGTGGTGACCAGGGCCTCCGAGATACCGCCGGCGACCGCGCCGATGCCCGAGGTCTTCTGCGTGGCGATGGCCTGGAAGGCGTTGAGGATTCCGATCACGGTACCCAGCAGCCCGATGAACGGGGCGGTGGAACCGATGGTGGCCAGTCCGCCCAAGCCGCGCTTCAGCTTGGCATGCACGATCGCCTCGGCCCGTTCCAGGGCGCGCTGCGAGCTTTCCACCTGCTCCTCGGTGATGTTGCCGCCCGAGCCGAAGCTGCGGAACTCCTGCAGGCCGGCGGTGACGACTTCGGCGAGGTGCGACTTCTTGCTGCGGTCGCCCAGCTTGATCGCCTCGTCCAGACGGCCATCCTTGAGCGCGCCGGCAACCTTGGGCGCAAACTCGCGCGACTGCTTGCGCGCTGCGTTGAAGTACAGCCAGCGGTCAATCATGACGGCCAGCGACCAGATCGACATGATGAACAGGATGATCGCGATGCAGCGGGCCGGCCATCCCATGTTCGAGATCAGACCGCCGATACTGAAGCTGACCGCTCCACCGGATTCCTGAAAGAGCATGGCGAGCGGAGCGGGGACGTGAGCGAAGTTTGCGAGATAAGCGAGAATCACTGGAATCTTTCCTCCTGATTTCTATACAACATTGAACTGGATCGATCTAAAAACCCTGAATTGAAAACCTGACCTAGAACCTGAACTGCATAACCCGATCTGCAACGGGCCGGACGCGCAAAATCATTTTTCCGGCCCTGAATCTAAAGCGTGAACTGCGTGAAACGGACATCTGTGAGAACTGCATCCGGCTAGCCGCCGGTGAAGGTAAAGTTGACCGTAATGCTCGTCTCCACCTCGGTGGGTTCGCCGTTCAGAAGATAGGGCCTGTAGCGCCAGCGACTAACCGCATCCCGGGCAGCGTTCACCAGCATCCCGTTGCCGCTGATCACCGACAGGTCCTCGATGGTGCCCTGCTTGGAGATGATGGCATGCAGGATGACCGCCCCCTGAACGTGTGCGGCCTTGGCGATCGCCGGATATACCGGCTCGGGCTTGGAAATGATCATGCCGGCAACCACTCCGCTGGAGAGATGCACCGGCCCGGTCGGCTTCGCAACCACTCTCGGGACAACAGGTCTAGTCATGCCGGAAAAGATGCTGCCCGCCACGCCTCCTGCTTGGCCGCCGGGCATCCCTCCTGTCATTCCCACAACTCCAGCACCCGACGACGGAGCCGCTTCTTCCTTAACCATCTTGATGTCTTTGGGAATCTTCGTCGGGGCATGCAGGCCCGAGTCGATCTCGGAGACCAGCTTCACCGTCGCTGCTTTTTGCTGGGGAGCAGGCGGCGGCGGCGGCGGTGGTGGCGGCGGCGGCGCAGTCAGCAGCGCAGTCAGTGCCGTCCGCGGCAGGGCCTCGGGATACAGCAGGGGAATCAGGATCAAGATGGCCAGGATGGACAGATTGATTGTGCCTGTCAAGAACATCCATCGACCCGTCTTGGTCTTGAGCTGACCGCCGGATTCCATCAATGAGCTTTCAAACATGAACAGCCTCGCAAAAAATGTTCTACCCAGCTTAGACACCGCGCCGGTTTACTTTGTTCCCGTGTCCGCGATGTTTTGTCCCCGCGTCCGCAATCCCAATCTCCGTTCGTGCCCTGGACCGCTGAAACGGAGCCGCCCAAGAATCTTACACAAAAACACACACACCTGGAAACCCGGGCCTGCAGATCAAGCCGCTTACGCCCGGGCGCGCTTGGCCGGCAGGTTCGAAATCTTGCCCCGGCTCTTGCGCCAGTCCTGATACGCCACCAGCATGGGCGCAGCCACCGCAATCGACGAGTAGGTCCCGATCACGATGCCCACCGTAAGCGCAAACGAGAACCCGCGCAGCACCGGCCCGCCGAAGATCAACAGGCTCACCACGGTAAGGAAGGTGAGGCCGGAGGAGATCACGGTCCGGGTCAGCGTCTGGTTGATGCTGCGGTTCACCACATCCGGCAGCGACTCCCTGCGCGACAATGCCAGGTTCTCCCGGATGCGGTCGAAGACCACGATGGTGTCGTTCATCGAGTACCCGATCAGGGTCAGGATGGCCGCGATCACCGTCAGGGTGATCTCCTGGTTGGTCAGGCTGAAGGCGCCCAGCGTGATCAGCGTGTCGTGGAAGACCGCGACCACGGCCGCCACGCCGTAGATCAGCTCAAAGCGGAACCACAGGTAGATCAGCATTCCGATCAGCGAATAGATGGTGGCCAGCTCGGCCTGGTGTTGCAGTTGCGTGCCCGCCGTCGGTCCCACAATGTCCACCCGCTGGATGGTGCAGTTGGACTCGGGCTGGTCGCAGTTCAGCGCGCCCTCCACCTGCGTGCGTCCGGCGTCGTGCGATATGTCGGCGGCCTCCGGCAGCGAGATCACCACCATGTTGGCGGACTGCCCGTTGGTGTCGCTGATCGGGTAGATGGTGGAGTCCTTCACGCCCGCGCTGCTCAGCGCCTGGCGGATGTGGTCCTCATTGGGCGTGCTCGCGAACTGCACCTGGATCTCGGTTCCGCCCTTGAAGTCCACGCCGCGCGGAATGCCGTGCCAGAACAGCATGCTGCAAATGCCAGCCACGGAAAATATCAGCGAGAAGCCCAGGAAGTACCACTTCTTGCCCAGCCAATCGATCTTTGCATCACGAAACAGTTCCACTTTGCTTTCCTCAGGCGTGCCGTGCATCGCCTCGTATTATCTGCCGACTTGCTAACTTGCTGACTCGCTGACTCGCTGACTCGCTGATTCGCTCCTAGATCGACAACTCCGCGCCGCGTTCCTTGCCTGCCAGATGCGCGTCGAAGATCGTCCGCGAGACGAAGACGGCAGTGAACAGGTTGGCCAGCAGTCCGACGGTGAGTGTTACCGCGAAGCCCTTCACCGGGCCCGTGCCGAAGAGGAAGAGAATGCCCGCCGATACGATGGTCGTGACGTGGGTGTCCACAATCGTGATCCACGCGTGGCCGAAGCCCTGCTGCACCGCAACCGCCGACGACTTGCCCATGCGCAGCTCTTCGCGGATGCGCTCGAAGATCAGCACGTTCGAGTCAACGCCCATACCAATGGTCAGGATGACGCCGGCAATGCCCGGCAGCGTAAGCGTGCCGCCGACAATGCCCAGGAACCCGAGCAGGATCACCAGGTTCAGGATCAGCGCCAAATCTGCATTGATGCCTGCGCCGCGGTAGTAGACCAGCATGAACACCATCACCGCCAGCATGCCAATGATGGCCGCCATCACTCCCTGGTGGATGGATGCCGCGCCTAGGCTCGGCCCCACCGTGCGCGTCTCCAGGGTGTCGATCGAGGCAGGCAGCGCGCCGGTGCGCAGCATCAGCGAGAGGTTGTCGACCTCGTCCTTGCTGAAGGTTCCCGTAATCTCGCCCCGGTCGCTGATCGCCGAGTTGATCGATGCCACCTCGCGAATCTTGTTGCCCAGAACGATCGCCATCGAGCCGGGCGATGCGCTGTCCTTGGAGTGCGCTTCGGTGTACTTGTAGAAGCGGGCACCGGCCTCGGTGGTCAGTACGAAGGTCAGGTTGGGACGGCCATTCTGGTCCGTCGAGGGCTGCGCATCGCGGAAGTCAGTTCCCTCCACCTGGCTCGCCCGCTCCAGCAGATATACCTGGTCGGGAGAGTTCGGCGTGATGTTGCCATGCAGCAGTTGGTCCTCCGGCGGGACAATGCCATTGAGCGCCGTCATCGCTGCGTCGTCGCTCTCGTACGGCCCGCTCACCACGGCATACACGGCCAGCTTGGAGGTGGACTTGATGGCGTCCTCCACCTTCTCCGGATCGGAGATTCCCGGCAGCTCCACCAAGATCTCGTTGTCGCCCAGCCCATACGGCTGCACCGTCGATTCGCTCACGCCCAGCGTGTTCACCCGTTCCGTGATGGTCTCGATCGAGTGGCCCAGCGTCGCTGTCTCCAGGGCGCGAATCGCGCCCGGCTTCATGGTCAGCCGTTCGCTTCGGTCCGGATTGGTCGACAGGTCGTAGCCGGAGTAGTCGTTGCCATCGAAGATCGCGCGCGCGTCGCTGGCCTTCTCCGCCGGAATCCCGCTGATGGTGATCTGTTCGGGATGGGCCACCGGGTCCAGCTTATGCACCGTCTCGCCGGTGATGCCCGCCTTCTCCAGGTCGTTCTCGATGCGCTGCACATCGCGGTCGGTGGTCGAGCCTACCGCCTCTTCCACATGCACCTTCAGCACAAGGTGCGTCCCGCCCTTGAGGTCGAGCCCCAGTTTGATGTGATCGCTCAGCGCCTGCTCGAGCGCACTCGGGGTCACGCCGTGCGGAATGCCCAGAAAGCCATAGCAGAACACCACCAGGAACGCTACGATGAACGCCGTCTTGCCCTTCAGATTCTTGCCCATTGCATCCTTTTTCCAAATCCCGCGGCGCCAACCAGATCGCCTCTACCCTGACCACTGACCACTGTGACTGCTTACCCCTGCTTCGATTCGTCTGGCAACGTCACCGCAGCGATGGCGCTCTTCACAAACTCGAGCTTCACATTGTCCGGCGCTACGCGCAGTTGCACTACATCTTCCTTGACCGAGATAATGACCCCGCGAATGCCGCCGTTGGTCGTCACCCGGTCGCCGTTCTTCAACTGGCTCAACATCTCCTGCCACTTCTTCTGCTTCCTCTGGTTGGGCGCAATCATCACGAAGTACATCAGCGCGATGAACACCAGCATCAGAAGCAGTTGCCCGGAAACACCGTATGATCCCATCCAATCCCATCCTTCTCAGCTTCACTTGCTTCGTCTTCAAACCAGTCTTCGTGCCGCCGCGCGTCGATCGTCGCCGGAACACACCCCGGAGCTGCGATTGGACCCGCAACCTGGCCTGGAGGTGTTTGTCATGAAAGCTGCCAGCGGCGAAAACCTGTCTTGCCCCGCGCGCTTGCGCGCGCACATAGCCGCCCAGGGCCCGCGCAACAGGCCCAACCCTATAAGTCTCGCGTAACCCTTCGCCCCCTGTCAAGAAAACCGTCCATGGGGAAGCGCGCCGGGCTGGCATCCGCAAAGGCAGTTGAGGCAGGACTGGCCCCGCCAGCAACCTCCATTTTTGGGTATGCTACTCTCTATCGCCCCACTGGGCGCGCCAGGAGACCCATGCCGATCGAAGACGATATTGCCGCCCTCGTTGTCCAGGAGTCCACCCTCACACTGCCCGCCTTCACCCCAGACACCGCCTGGCAGCTCGGCACCACGCTGCGCGACATCGCCCTTGCGCGCCATCTTTCTCTGGTCATCGACGTCCGCCGCTTCGGCTCGCCACACCAGCAGCTCTTCTACTGCGCTCTGGACGGCACCACGCCCGACAACCAACGATGGGTCGCGCGCAAGATCAGCGTCGTCGCGCGATTCCACAAGAGCTCCTACCACGTCGGCCGGTTGCTGGAACAGTCCGGCCTCAGCTTCTCCGCCCGCTACAACCTGCCCGAGGAGGACTACGCGACCCACGGCGGCTGTTTCCCCATCACGGTCGAGGGCGCGGGGATCGTCGGCGCAGTCACCGTCTCTGGCCTGCCCCAGCGCGAAGACCACAACCTGGTGGTCGAAGCTCTCTGCCTCGTCACCGGCCGCGATCACGAGGCTCTGCGCCTCCAGCCCTGACCGTTCCATCACTTCACGACAATTTTGAAGCCGCTCGAACCGCGTCGAATGAGTTACGCGCTAGCCGCGTCGAAAGATCTTGCGGAAGAGACGCCCCACCAGATGCGCCAGATCGTTGTTGGGCTGCGTAGGCGCTGGAGTGGCAGTGGACGGCGCGTCGTTACTGGCCTGCGCGTTGTAGCTCAGTGTCTCGCTCACCTGCGCGTGCACCTCGCCCGTTGGCGCCTGCGGCACCTCGGCCACCGGCGCCAGTCCTTCGCTGACCGCCACTGGGAAGGGATGCTCGGCGGCTGCGGCTGTAGCCGGAGCCATCAGCGCATCGGCCAGCGGAACGCCTGAAGCGTCCGGGCATCCGCAGGGCGACGTCTCGTGGTCCACCACCTCGCGCAGGCTTCCGTGCTCGAACAGCACATGCTGCCCGGCCACCAACTGATACGTCGCATCGCCAAACGGGTCGCTAACCTCGAGCACCGGCGCTCCCGCGCCGCGGTTCTCCACGCAGGTGTCGCCGTTCGGCGCAACCCTCAGGCGCAGGTCGAGCGGCCCGGCCGACCGCACCGTGAAGCGCAGGTCCGGAGTCATCACGGCGTCGGTCGCGGTCGCCTTGGTCTCAATCTCGATCGCCCCGCCATCCAGCGAAAAGAGCAGCGGCGCGGCCACCATCATCTCGCGGCTCTCGCTCAGGTGCAGCACGCTGGTCTGGCAGACGCGCACCGTCCCTCCGCGACCGAGCGCAATCGGCGCGGTGTGGTCCCGCGCCGTCACGCTCACCGAGCCGGTAAGCACGGCGCGTCCCTCCATCACATCCTTCGCTCCCACAACATCCGCGTCGCGCGTGGAGACGTACCCGATCAACTGCTGCGCCCGCACCGGCCCGGCCAGCGGACCGCCCAGCGCGCACGCCAGCAACAGCACCGGCGGAAGAGCGCGCGCAGATGGAGTTCCAAGCCTCATGCGTCCAGCCTACATCTTCAGGAAGTTTGCGATGATCTTCTTGCCCTCGACGGTCAGCACGCTCTCAGGATGGAACTGCACGCCCTCGATGGGCAGCGTGCGATGGCGCAGCGCCATGATCGTCTTGCCGCCCGTCGTCCCACCCGGCCCCAACTCCGCCGTCCGCGCCGAGACCTCCAGTTCCTTTGGAAGCCCCTCCTCGGCCACAATCAGCGAGTGATACCGCGTGCAGGTCATCGGCGACGGAATCCCCGCGAAGATGGTGCGCCCGTCGTGCTCCACCTGGCTGGTCTTGCCGTGCATCAACTTCGCCGCGCGGATGACGTTCCCGCCAAAGGCCGCGCCGATCGCCTGATGCCCAAGACACACGCCCAAAATCGGAACACGCGCGCCGCCTGCCCGCGCCAGCCGCGCAAAGTGCCGGATCAGCTCAATCGAGATCCCCGCGTCCTCGGGCGTGCAAGGCCCCGGCGAGATGAGGATGTGGGTCGGGCGCAGCGCCTCGACCTCAGCCGCCGTCAGCTCATCGTTGCGGCGCACACACATCTCCGCGCCCAGCTCGCCCATGTACTGCACGAGGTTATAAGTAAACGAATCGTAGTTGTCGAGAACGAAGACCATCGCCGCCACATTCTGCGCGCCCACACTAAACCCGCGCTTTCCCAGTTTACGATACGCCCGTCGCCCGCAGCCCACCTCCACCCCGGCATCGCGCCGGAATTCACAGCGCTTGCGTCCTCCGAAATGCCTTCCCCGTCTCTCCTGATATAAATATCACCGTATCAACAGAGGAGAATATCGTGTTCAGAAAAATATCCGCCCTATTGGCCGCCCGCATTCTCACCGCAGGCGCTTGCCTTGGCCTTGTCTCTTTGCTCGCGCTGTCGCAGCCTTCGGCCCGCGCGCAAGATGGCGGCTCGAACACGCACCCATCGCCTGCCGCGCCGGTTCTGGATTCGTACCCCTCGCCGCTGCCTCCGGTGCACGCCACGGGCTCGAACGCCAAGCCGCTGGTCGCGCAGTTGCCCCGCTTCAGCGCCGCCAACGTGCCCGTCTCCGGCCCCGAAGAGCTGCCGACCGACCCGCTTATCGCCAAGAATCCAGCCCCCACCGGCCTTCCCAACAAAGGTTCCTCGCAGCGTCCCATGCTCTACATCGGCGAGGGCTACAACAAGATGTATCTCATCAACCACGGCAAGACCGTCTGGACCTACTCCACCGGCGGCGGCTACGAATACGACGACGCCTGGATGCTCTCCAACGGCAACGTCCTCTTCACCCGCATGTACTACATCGCCGAGATCACCCCCGATAAAAAGGTCGTCTGGCGCTACGACGCGCCCCACGGAACCGAGATCCACACCTGCCAGCCCATCGGCTTCGACAAGGTCATGTTCGTCCTCAACGGCCTGCCCGCCCCCCGCCTGCTGATCGTCAACATCCACACCAAGGCAGTCGAAGTCGACCACGAACTGCCAGCGCCCTCCGCCACCGCCCCAGGAAGCGTCCATGCCCAGTTTCGCCGCGTGCGCATCACCGCGCAGGGCACCTATCTCGCCTCTTTCCTCGAGATGGGCCGCGTCGTCGAGTACGACAAGGACTTCAAGGAGATCTGGAGCTACGCTATCCCCACCCCCTGGGCAGCCATCCGCCTCAAAAACGGAAACACGCTCATCACCGACGAGAAAGATGTCCTCACCCGCGAAGTCAATCCCAAGGGAGAGACCGTCTGGGATCTGACCAAGGACGACATCCCGCCGCAGTACTGGTATGGCAACGCTCAATCGGTTACCCGCCTGGACAACGGCAACACCATCGTCTGCACGCGCGGCGGAGACCATCAAGGCCCGCAACTGGTCGAAGTAACGCGGGACAAGAAGGTCGTCTGGGTGATGCAGGACTGGGCCAACTACGGCCCCGCCACCGCCGTCCAGATGCTGGACGACAGCGGCTACCCCGAGCGCCCCGGCGACAGCACCCACTAAACTGCTCCCAACCCTCAATCCGCCTCAAATACAAATGCGGCTCAACTCCGAAACCTCAGAGTCGAGCCGCAGCCTTGAACAAATCCCCGCACCCCATCGGCACTGCCCCGCCCAGAATGCCTAACCTCGCGCGCGCTCGATGGCGCGGACTACGGCGCGGGCTTTGTTGGCGCACTCGGCGAACTCGTTCTCCGGCACGGAGTCCGCGACGATGCCGCCGCCCGCCTGAATGTGCCCCTGCTCGCCGTTCATAAACAGCGTGCGAATCGCGATGCACGAATCCAGATTGCCGGAGAAATCCGCGTACAGAATCGAGCCGCCGTAGACGCCCCGCCGCGCCGGCTCCAGCTCCTCGATGATCTCCATCGCGCGAATCTTCGGCGCGCCGCTCAGCGTTCCCGCCGGGAAGCACGCGCGGAAGGCATCGATCGCCTCCAGTTCCGGCTTCAGCTTCCCTTCCAGCGAGCTGACCAGGTGCATCACATGGCTGTAGCGCTCGACAAACATCAGGTCCTTCACCTTCACGCTTCCGTACTCGCTGACGCGGCCCACGTCGTTGCGACCGAGGTCCACCAGCATCACATGCTCGGCGACCTCCTTCTCGTCGGCGCGCAGACTGGCCTCGAGCTTGCGGTCTTCCACCTCGTCGGCGGAGCGCGGCCGCGTCCCGGCAATCGGCCTATACTCCACCGTCCGCCCATGCACCCGCACCAGCAGCTCCGGCGACGAGCCAACAATATGAGCAACTGTGGGCTTCAATTTCTTCGCCTTCTTTCCAGTCTTCGCCGACGCCGCGCCTTCCATCCCGAAGCGCAGGAAGTACATATACGGCGAGGGATTCACGATCCGCAGCGCACGATAAATATCGAATGCATCCACCCCCGGAACACAGTCGAACCGCTGCGAGAGCACGCACTGAAAGACGTCGCCCGACGCAATGTACTCCTTCGCCCGCAGCACGGATTTGAGGTATGCGGGCTTGGGCGTGCGCGCCGTCAGCTTCAGCGCTCCCAGCCTTGATCCGAGCGACTTGGCCCCGCGCGATTTGACCGGCTTGGGCAGTACGCGCGCCAGCCGCTTCTCCAGCCGGTCGAGCCGCCGAATCGCGCGCGCATAGGCCGCCTGCGCCACCTGCGTCGCCGTCTTTCCTTTAGACCTTGCCGCTGCCTTCTCCCGCACCAGGTCGGCGGTCGCGATCAGCAGAATCTCCTTCTTCACATGGTCGAAGGCCAGCACCTGATCGAAGAACATCAGGCAGGCATCCGGCACGCCCAGCTCGTCGATGGCCAACGACGGCAGGCGCTCGATCTGGCGGAAGACATCGTAGCTGAAGAAACCCACCGCGCCGGCGGTAAACGGAGGCAGCCCCGACAGTCGCGCCGGAGTGTGCCCGCCCAGCGCGCGCTTCAGCTCGGCGAAGATGTCGCCCTCGAAGCTGCGCCGTTTGCCGCCCTCCTCGACCGTAATCGCCATGCCCCGCGACACGATCTTCTTGTATGGCTCAATCCCGATGAATGTATAGCGCCCGACGTGCTCCCCGCCCTCCACCGATTCCAGCAGAAACGCCTCCGGCTCGTCGCCTGCAACGCGCAGGAAGGCCGAGACCGGCGTCTCCAGGTCCGCCGTCAGCGTGCGGTAGACGGGAACCAGCGTGTGCTGGCGGCTCAGCTTCAGAAAGTCGCGGGCCGTGGGCAGGGCAGACTCGGCGGACTGTGCGGATCGGGCGGACATAGCGTGTGCTCCCATCATACTTGCGTGAGCAAAGAAATCGGGACTCCCCATGGAGTCCCGCTCGCCGTCCTTGAACTGTATGACCTCTTCAGGCCTTGCGGAACCTGCGCCTCGCAACGCCAGCGAGGCCGAGGATGCCTGTGCCGAGCAGCAGGAGCGAAGATGGCTCCGGCGTCACTGCGGGCAGTTGGTCCTGCGACGCCGGGTCCAGAGAACCGCCCGTAATGTCGAACGGGCCGCCATTCCCATTGCTGACGTAAGCCTGCGCATACGAGGTTCCATTTCCGCCGTTCTGCGTCCCACACGGGCCACCGTCAAGACAGATGCTCAGATCGCCCGATCCGAGGTTCGCTGTATCGAAATACAGCGCGATCTGCCCCCCGTAGTTGAGCGGGTTGTTGCTGGCGCCGGAGATGTAGTCCTGGCCCAGTCCGTTATAGCTGTTTGGCGATCCGATGTTGGTAAACACAGGGTCGCCGGCGGCCGCGTCGTTGAACGTGATGTCCGCGGCGGTGACCAGGCCGGTGATGCTGTCGATGGTCACGGTGCCCGTGAGGCTGCCGGCCGATGTATTCACCCCAGTGAGGTCAAAGAGGATCGGTGTGGCATGGGCAAAGCTTGCGGAAGCGGCAACTGCCCCAGCAAGGGTCAGGACCTTGACGAAATTGATCTGTTTGATGAGATTCACGACAAACCTCGGAACTCTGGAACGAATTGCATGTAGCGTGCGCAAACCGGGGAGAGAAGCACGAAACATTCGTCCAAGGAGTTACTTTCTGTAAGCCCCACTTCACTATTTAATCACACCGGAAAGGCCATCTTCGCCCGAATCCACCATGCGTTACGAAAGGTCGATCTGGATGTTCGCGGGGGCACTTCGTTCCCGCAGTTTCGGTTACCTTGGTAACCGAGCGAGAGCTGCTCCGGCGTTAATCAAAGCACCGTCGAGGTAGAACGTCACCGAGCCCGAGCCCGAGCCCGAGAGCGCAGGGCGTGGGAGGACATCTGTCGATCTACCACGCGCCGCATCCTTTACGAGGCTGCCGCAAAGCGCAAAGACCCCGTCTGTGGCAGAATGCTAGTGTCTACTTTGCTCTGTTTTGGCCGTTCCTCCCGCCGGACGCGCGGCCCGGACTCTGCCTGCGCAGGCCGTCGCGCACTTTGAGCGGCGTGGCAACCCGAGGCCCATGAACCTGCCCAACTCCATCACGCTCAGCCGCATTGCCAGTGTGCCGCTGCTGATGTGGATTCTCTCCCCCGCCTTCCCCGCCAACCACGCGGCCCACGGACTGGCGGGCGGCGAGCAGGAACTCATCGCCTCCGGCGTCTTCATCCTCGCCTCCATCACCGACGGCCTGGACGGCTACCTGGCCCGCCGCCGCAAGCAGATCACCACCCTGGGCATGTTGCTGGACCCGCTGGCCGACAAGCTGATGATCACCGCGGCCTACATCATTCTGGTCGCCTACACTCCGCGCATCGTACCGCCGTGGATCGCCGTCATCATCATCGGCCGCGAGTTCCTGGTCAGTGGCCTGCGCTCCATCGCGGCGTCGGAGGGCTTCACCATCGACGCCAGCGAGATCGGCAAGCTGAAGACCGTCATCCAGATTGTCTCGGTGGTCGCAGCCATCCTCGCCCACCACTGGGACTACTGGCTATGGTTCCCGACCAGACACGGCGGCGGCTTCGTCGTCGCCGTGCACATGATCGCCCTCTGGGCCATCTACTGGATGACCATCGTCTCCATCATCTCGGCGGTGGATTATTTTGTCGGCTTCTGGAAGAAGATCGACCACGTCAGCGAGCGGGCGCGCACCCGCCGCAGCTCCGTCCTCAGCCGACGCAAGGCCAAGCGAGAGGCCGCCAAGCAACCCTCCCAGGCCTCCTAGCGGCTGCTCCCCGTCGGCGAAGTTAATCCACCCATCGTCCGCAAGCGGCTATCATTCTATCTGCCGATCAGGTTTGACAGCAGGAGGAACTGACTGTGTTGCGATTGATTGCCGGTTTTGCGTTTTCCATTCTGGTGGGCCATATTGTGCTCTGGCTGTTGGTCGAAAAAACCCTGTGGCCGTATGTTCGTAAGCACCATCCACCCGACCCGGACCACCAGAAGTCCCGCTTGAGTTGGATGGTCGGCATCCTGGAGAGGACCATCTACACCGGCGCATTCATGCTTCCCGGCAGCGGGATCCAACTGGTCGCGGGCTTTCTTGCGCTCAAGGTCGCCTCCCGTTGGCATAGCTCCTCCGGTCCGCGCTCCTCGGTGGACAGCGATAACATCTGGATGATCGGTACATGCCTCTCGGTGCTGTTTGGTTTGATCGGAGCGTGGATTGCCCTGGGGCATATGCCTCCGCTGGCCAACATCAAGACCATCAACCCGGTGCAGTAAGCGTGGCCTGTGCGGCAGCGAGTGGCCGCGGTGTAAAGTCGTCTCATAGGGGACTGCCATGAGCACCGCATCCAATCCAACTCCGCCGCTGCGCAAGACCGCGCTCAATGCCACGCACCGCGCGCTCGGCGCCAAGATGGTCGACTTCGGCGGATGGGATATGCCGGTTCAGTACTCCGGCCTCATCGCCGAGCACATGGCCGTGCGCACTGGTGTCGGCCTCTTCGACGTATCGCACATGGGTTGCATCCAGTTGCGCGGGCCGGGATCGCTGGCCGCCGTCCAGCATCTCTGCATGAACGATGCGTCCAGGCTCGCCGTCGGGCAGGCACAGTACTCGGCGATGCTTACGCCGGATGGCACCTTCGTCGACGACGTGCTGGTGCACAAGCTCAGCGACAACGACACCCTGATCGTCATCAACGCAGGCACGCGCGAGAAGGACATCGCCTGGGTACGCCAGCAGATCGGCTCGATGCCTAGCATCCACATCAGCGACTACAGCGACTTCTACACGCAGCTCGCCATTCAAGGCCCGAAGTCCGAGGCCACGCTGGCCAAACTCACTGACACCGATCTCGGCGCAATCAAGAACTACTGGTTCACCCATGGCAAAGTCTGCGGCCTCTACAACGTGATGATCGCGCGCACCGGCTACACCGGCGAGGACGGCTTCGAGATTTATATCCCCTCCGATGAGCCGACCAGCGCGCTCGTCTGGAATGAAATCCTCAACGCCGGCGCGGAGTTCGGCATCCTGCCCTGCGGCCTCGGCGCGCGCAACACTCTGCGTCTCGAATCCTCCATGGCGCTCTACGGCCACGAAATCTCCGACTCCATCAACGTCTTCGAGGCGAATCTAGTCCGCTACGCCAAGCTCGATAAAGGCTCGGACTTCGTAGGCCGCGCCGCGCTCGCCGCCATCGAAGCAGCCGGTGGCACCAAGCGCAGACTCGTTGGGCTGGAGATGATCGAGCGCGGCATCGGCCGCGACGGCTATCCCGTCTGCACCGTCGCCGGCCAGCTCATCGGCGAGATCACCAGCGGTTCGCCCGCGCCATTCCTGAAGAAGAACATCGCGCTGGCCTATGTGCCCGTGCAATTCGCCGCCCTCGACGAGGTCGTCGCTGTGGAGATTCGCGGCCAGCTCGTCAAAGCAAAAGTAGTCGCAACCCCGTTCTACAAACGGCGGAAAATCAATCGACTTGAAGTAGTAAATCGATACGAAGAAATTAATCAGTCAAAGAGATGAGGAGAACACAATGCAGTTTTTAGTCCTGACCAGGCGCCGCATGGACGCCTTTCCCGCGGAGCAGTGGACGCCGGAGCTGATCGTGGCCGAGTCGCAGCGCGTGCGCGAGATGCACGCCTCCGGCTCGCTGCGCTCCATCTGGCGGCGCAAAGACATGCCCGGCGCGGCAATCCTCTTCGAGGCGGCCAGCGAAGAAGAGGCGCGCGCGCTGGCTGGATCGCTCCCCCTCGCCCAGCGCGGCATGATCGAGTTCCCCGTCGTCACGCAACTGGAACCCTACCCCGGCTTCGGCCCGCGCTGAGGCAGCTCTCGCCGCGGATTTTTCTTCTGGACCGCGCTACGCGGTTCTTTTTCCTGGATCGCGCTACGCGGTTTTCCTTCCTGCCCCGCACTACAATGAACGCTGGAGAACGCAGATCATGCCCTACCCCACGAATTACAAGTACACCAAGGAACATGAGTGGATCTCGGTCGCGGGTTCGACCGGGACCGTCGGCATCACGGACTACGCACAGAACTCGCTGGGCGACATCGTCTTTGTAGACCTGCCCAAGGTGGGCGACCGGCTCGAAGCAGGCAAAATCTTCGGCTCGGTCGAGAGCGTGAAGGCCGTCAGCGACCTCTTCTCGCCGGTCTCCGGCACCGTCACCGCCATCAACGATGCCCTGAAGGACGCGCCCGAGCAGGTCAACGCCGACGCCAACTCAACCTGGATGCTCAAGCTCGACCTCGCCAACCCTGCCGAGCTCGACGCGCTGCTCTCGGCGGAGCAGTACGAGGCCTTCATCGCCGAGGAGACGGGAAACTAAGGATGCGTTATCTGCCCAAGTCGCCCGCCGACCGCGTGGCGATGCTCGCCGCAATCAATGAAGTCACGCCCGGCGTCGACTCCATCGACGATTTGTTTTCGACGATTCCTGCTGAATTTCAACTCCGGCGCGACCTCGTGATTCCGCGGCAACACTCGGAGTCGGAGATTATCGACCGCTTCCGCGCCTTCGCCGAAAACAACGCCATCGGCTACGCCAGCTTCCTCGGTGCGGGCGCCTATCGCCACTACCGCCCCGTCATCATCGACTCGCTCGTCCAGCGCGGGGAGTTCCTCACCAGCTACACGCCCTACCAGCCGGAGATCGCGCAGGGCACGTTGCAGGCGATGTTCGAGTTCCAGACCATGATCTGCGAGCTCACCGGCATGGAGATCGCCAACGCCTCCATGTACGACGGCTCAACCGGCGCGGCCGAGGCCATGATGATGGCCGTGCGCATCACCGGGCGCGACAAGGCGGTTGTTGCACGCACCGTGCATCCGGAGTACCGCGAAGTCCTCGCTACCTACGCGCAGCATCAGCAGATTCCCATCCGTGAGGTCGGCTACGCGCAAAATGGCCGTGTCGATCTGGCCGCTCTGGATGCGGCGATCACCGCCGAGACAGCCTGCGTATTGATCCAGTCTCCCAACTTCTTCGGAACGATTGAGGATGTCGCCGCCATCGCCGCTATCGCCCACGCCAAGGGCGCGCTGCTCATCGTCTCCATCGCCGAGGCCATCTCGCTGGGCATCGTCAAGCCACCTGCCGAGGCGGACATCGTCTCGCTCGAAGCGCAGTCCTTCGGCGTCCCGGTCAGCTACGGCGGGCCGTACTGCGGCGTCATCGCCTGCAAGGAAAAGTTCATGCGCCAGATGCCGGGCCGCCTTGTCGGCGAGACCCACGACGCCGACGGCAAGCGCGGTTATGTCCTCACCCTCTCCACCCGCGAGCAGCACATCCGCCGCGAGAAGGCGACCTCCAACATCTGCACCAATCAGGCGCTGGTCGCCATGATGGCAACCATCTTCCTCACCGTATACGGCAAGCAGGGCCTGCGCGAGTTGGCCGAGCACAACCTTGCCAAGGCTGCGTACCTTAGCTCTGCCCTAACCAATTCAGTTTGTCATTCTGAGCGCAGCGAAGAATCCCCGTATTTCGCCCGTAGCGCCCCCAGGCTCCTCTTTGAAGGCGCGCCCCGCTTCCACGAGTTCGTCCTCAATCTTCCCGCCAGCGCCGAGGAGACCAACGCCGCGCTGCTCAAACACAAGATCATCGGCGGCCTGCCGCTGGCGAAGTGGTACCCCGAGCTGGGCCCCAACGCCAGCCTCTGGTGCGCCACGGAACTGACCACGCGCACTCAGATCGACGCCGTCGCCGCGAGCCTGTGTGCAATCACTCCCGTATTTGCTTCAACCTGACCCAGTCAATACCGTCGTCATTCTCGCAGCCAGAATCTCAGTAGTTGCACTTGCACTTCACAACGAAGCACCGAAGGAACCACAGATGGACATTAGCGCAATCGAGGGTGAGGAGCTGAAGGCGGTGGAGTTTGTGGAGGACTATCTGCAGCTCCGCTTCGGCGAGCCGCTGCTGAAGCTCTACGACTGGCCGCACGTCCTGCTCACGGATTCTTCCGTAGCCTTCGGCGAGCCGGAGTATCGCAACGCCCTCTGCGCCGAGATCGGCGAGACGGTCGAGAAAGCCATGCTGGAAGAGGACGACGCGCTGACAATCGAGTTCGCCAATGGCATCGTCTTCGCCCTCTCGCTGCGCGAAGAAGATGTGGACAGCCCGCAGTCCGGCAGCTACTCCGTAACCGGCGAAGAGTCCGACGCACAGGAGTTTTGATGATGGCAGAAGGCACAAAGTTTGTAGGGACACCACGCAAGGCGACGACGCACGTCAATCAGAACGAGGGGTTGATCTTTGAGAAGTCGTCGCCGGGGAAGAAGGCGTATCGGCTGGCGGAGCTGGATGTCCCCGCCGTCGATGCATCCGCGCTCCTCGGCGAACAAGCCCGCGCAGACCTCGGCGTGATGCCGGAGCTATCCGAGATCGAGATCATTCGCCACTTCACGCGGCTCTCTACATGGAACTACGCCATCGACCTCGGCATGTATCCGCTGGGCTCCTGCACGATGAAGTACAACCCGCGCGTCAACGAGGCGGTCGCGGCGCTCGATGGTATCGCCAACGCTCACCCCTACCAGCCGGAGGCGCTCGCGCAAGGTTGTCTCGGCATCATGAAGCTCTTGCAGGACTGCCTCATCGAGATCACCGGCATGGACGCGATCACGCTGCAGCCCGCCGCCGGCGCGCACGGCGAGTTCACCGGCATCCTGCTGGTCCGCGCCTACCACGAGAGCAGGGGCAACGCGCGCAAGAAGATTCTGATTCCCGATTCCGCGCATGGCACGAACCCCGCATCGGCCGCGGTGTGCGGCTATCAGGTGGCGAACCTGAAGTCGAACGCGCAGGGCATGGTGGATCTTGCCGAACTGGAGCGCATGGTGGACGAGGACACCGCTTCGCTGATGCTGACCAACCCATCGACCATCGGCGTCTTCGAGAGCGAGATCCACAAGATCGCCGAGATTCTGCATGCCAAGGGCGCGCTGCTCTACATGGACGGCGCCAACATGAACGCGCTGGTGGCGAAGACGCGCCCCGGCGACTTCGGCGTGGACGTGATGCACCTGAACCTGCACAAGACCTTCTCTACGCCGCACGGAGGCGGTGGGCCGGGCTCCGGCCCCGTCGCCTGCAAAAAAATCCTTGAGCCGTTTCTTCCCACGCCTGTCGTCGTCACCCGCGAAGACGAATCGCTCGGCCTCAACTACGACCGCCCGCACTCCGTAGGCCGCGTGCGCGCCTTTTACGGCAACTTTGGGATGTTTGTGCGCGCGCTGGCCTACATCCTGGCCAACGGCCCCGACGGCCTGCGCCAGACCACCGAGGACGCGGTGCTGAACGCGAACTACCTTCGCGCCAAGCTGGCTGGGACGTTTGAGCTTCCCTTCACCACGCCAACGCTGCACGAGGTCGTCTTCTCCGACCACCTGCAAGCGGCCAATGGCGTGAAGACCGGCGACATCGCCAAGCGCCTCATCGACTATGGTTTCCATCCGTACACAGTGAGCTTCCCGATGATCGTGCATGGCGCGATGATGATCGAGCCGACCGAGAGCGAGAGCCGTGAAGAGCTGGATTTGCTGATCGACGCTCTACAGCAGATCGCGCGCGAGGCGGCGGAGAATCCCGAGCTGGTGCAGACCGCGCCGCACACCACGCGCCTGCGCCGGCTGGACGAAACCGCCGCAGCGCGCAAGCCCGTCCTGCGCTGGAAGCCTCCCGTCACAGCCTAGGCATCGACAATAAGCTACGCGCCGCCGCGCCGCAGCTCCTTCGTCTTCAGCACAATCATGGTCTCGTAGAACGCCTGCAGCGTGGCGTATGCAACGCCCGCCGTGCCGTCCAGCACCGCGCCGCGCACAAACATCATGTAGAGCCATTTGATCAGCGGCCTTCCCGGCAGCCGGTAGAAGATCGCCTTCTGGTGCAGCCGCCGCGTGTGGAAGTCAGGATCGCGCAAGGCCACGCGCAGGCTCGGTTGCTGTAGTCCCTGCTGGCGGAAGATCAGCTCCGCCTCCATCGTCGAGTAGGTGTTGTGCTTCGTCATCCAGCACGCTATTCCCTTCGAGAACGGGAAGTGGTCGAGCGGATGCGCCAGTTGCGTGACGGGCCCGTCCACCTCCAGCACCTCATTGATGGCGCGCGTGTACTTTGCCCGCTCCGGCCGCACCAGCCGTATGTAGAACGGAGTGAGTTGCGCGTGCTTCAGCCATGTACCGAAGAGATAATCGCGCCGCCGAAGGCGAAACGCCGCTGTGTTCGCCGGCGCCTCGCGCACCACGCGCTGCATCTCTTCGCACAGCTCCGGGGTGGGCCGCTCGTCGGCGTCCAGCAGGAAGACCCACGGATGCTTGAACGCCAGGCCCAGCGCGGCGTTGCGATGTGTCGCGTAGTCGTCGAAGACGCGGCTGTGGACATGCGCGCCGGCCGCGCGCGCAATCTCCAGCGTCCGGTCCGTGCTGCACGAGTCGAAGACATGCACATCGTCCGACCACGCAACCGAGGCCAGCGCGCCAGCCAGATCGCGTTCTTCGTTCTTGGTAAGGATCAGGACGGAGATCATCGCACAGGGCCCTTGGCTCATAGTATCGCGACCGGCAAACCGCGCAGTTCTGAAGGGGTCGGCTCGAAGACCTGTTGCATCTCGCTTCCGCAGCCGGCCGCCTTCGCCGGAGGATGCTTGGTGGGCCCACAAGGACTTGAACCTTGAACCAACGGATTATGAGTCCGCTGCTCTGACCAATTGAGCTATGGGCCCCTCGTCTGCCATGCTACTGCATCCACGCTCTCGACGGGAATTGCAGTTGTCGCCGTACAGCTCCGGAGCATCCTGCTGCGCTGCATGACCACTGCGCATCATGCTAGAGTCGCTCTGCGCGGCTGGGTGTGATTCAATGAATCCAGCGACAGTGCAATGAATCGATCGACAATGCACTGAATCTATCTATGATGGCCCTGCAGGATACAGTCTCGCGTCGTCCCAGCACCGCGCAGCGCCGATGGAAGGCCGCGCAGCGCACTTGGTCGTCATCGACGCGCAAGCTGCGCGAGCTTGCCTCCATCGCCTCGGCGCTCATCGACACGGCGCATCCTTACATGGCGCACATCGTGCCCATGCGACGCTGCAACCTCTCCTGCGCCTACTGCAACGAGTTCGACGACGTCTCCGACCCCGTGCCCATCGAAGAAATGGAGCGGCGCATCGACGAGCTGGGCCGCCTCGGCACATCGGTCATCACCATCTCCGGCGGCGAACCGCTGCTGCATCCCGAGCTCGACCGCATCATCGCGCGCATCCGCCGCACCGGAGCCATCGCGGGAATGATCACCAACGGCTATCTGCTGATGCCGGAACGCATCCATCGCCTCAACCGCGCCGGCCTCGACCACATGCAGATCTCCATCGACAACGTGCTGCCCGACGCGGTCTCGAAGAAGAGCCTCAAGGTCCTCGACGCCAAGCTGAAGATGCTGGCCGAGCACGCCGTCTTCCACGTCAACATCAACTCAGTGGTGGGCGGCGGCATCGCCAACCCGACCGATGCCCTGACCGTGAGCGAGCGAGCGCTTGCCCTGGGGTTCTCCTCCACCATCGGCATCATTCACGATGGCAGCGGCCAGTTGAAGCCGCTGGGCGAGGTCGAGCGCACCGTCTGGGACAGGGTCCGCCGGCTTACCCGCCGGAATTACTCCCGCTTCAACCATTTTCAGGAGGCCATCGCAAACGGCCAGCCAAACGACTGGCGATGCCGCGCCGGCGCGCGTTATCTCTACATCTGCGAGTTCGGGCTGGTGCACTACTGTTCGCAGCAGCGCGGATACCCAGGCGTGCCGCTCGCCCAGTACGGCAAATCGGACCTGCGACGCGAGTTTCTCACGGCTAAGAGCTGCGCGCCAAACTGCACCATCAGTTGCGTCCACCAGGTCAGCTACATTGACCACTGGCGCGCGCCGCAGACCTCGCAGATCACTCCCGGCGGCGCACATGACGCCAGCCCTGGAGCCGATGCAGATCTGGTGCAGATTCGCTGATCTTCGCAACACCTCTGGGTCAGCCGACAACTCAAGGAATTCGTTTCAGATCTTGTTCTTCAGGCTGTCCGAAATCTCCTTCAGGATCGCGTTCACGCCCTTGAGGCTGGTATCCAGGCCTCTGACGCATTTGACGATCATCCAGAGCACCCAGATCAGGAATATCCAGAAGACTCCAAACGCGGTGTAGAAAAAAGAAGAGGGGAAATAGGGAGGGTTCAAGGTTGTATCCTCACAGAGCACATATACCTGCAAACAATGAGAGCATATACCAGCAAACTTCCCATGCACAATCCATAATCGTTGTCTCGCAGGGGGCGACTTTGGTACCCACCGGGGGCCGTGACGCTCTAAACTGTAAATGAGCGTGCTTATTTTCTTCCAGTCGAATTGTTCCGCCGCAAGAGCGCGGCTCCCCAGGCGCACCCGGCGCAGCGTGAGTGCCTGCGTATCGACGCTGGCGCTGGCATGCGCCGGACTCAGCGGTCTGGCGCATGCGCAGCAGAATGCATCCGTTCCCATGGCTCCCAGCGCGCTTCGTTCCGCGCTGCCGGTGAACTCCATGGACCGCATCGCGAACCAGCCTCTCGCGGACCGGGCCTTCACAGACAACAGTTTCGCGGGCCACGCCTTCACCGGCAAGGCGGTGGGGACCTCGACGGTTCGCTTCGCGGTCGAACAGGCCACGCCGGGCGCACTCCCGCTCTCGCTCGACGATGCCATCGGCCGCGGCCTGAAGCACAACCTCCAGGTGCAGCTTGCCACCGAGGCCCAGCAGTCCGTCCGCGGCCAGGTCCTCGGCGTCTACTTTGCCCTGCTTCCATACGTGCGCGCCACCGCCTACACCAACACGCTTGAGCTCAACCTGGCCGCCATGGGATTCAAGCCCTCGTCGTTCGCGGCGTTCGGCTTCGCACCCGGAACGGTCCATGAGATTGTGAAGGTGGACACCACCAGCGCGCTGTTCAGCGCCAACCAGGTCCTCTTCAACCTGACCGACTTCTATCTCTACCAGGCAGCGAAGAAGGCCTCCGATGTCGTCGCCATGAACACGCTCAATGTGCGTGGAGGCGTGGTCGATGCGGTCGGCGCCCAGTATCTCGCCGCGCTGGCGGACCAGGCGCAGATCGCCAACGCCCAGGCCCTCGTCACCGCCGACGTTGAGGTGCTGCGCCAGGCCACGCTCGCCCACGACGCCGGTGTCGGCATCAACCTCGACGTGCTGCGCGCCCGCGTGCAGCTCCAATCCGAGCAGCAATCCCTGCTGCGCGCCCAGAACGCATTCGCCAAGGACAAGATCGCCCTCAACCGCCTCATCGGCCTTCCCGCCGAACAGGTGCTGACCCTCACCGACGCGGTGCCCTACGCCGGCCTCGCCGAGATGCCGCTCGACCAGGCCCGCGTCCTCGCCTACCAGCGGCGTCAGGACCTGCTCACGCTCACCGCGCAGCTCGAGGTCGCTCAGCGCGCGCAGAAGGCGGTCAAGTACCAGCGCCTTCCATCGCTCGCATTCAACGGCGACTACGGCGTTCTTGGCGTCACCCATGGCAGCTACCACGGCGTCTTCACCGCCCAGGGTACGCTGAAGATTCCCATCTTCGAGGAGGGCCGCTTTCGTGGCGAGAGCGAGGTCGCCGCCGCCCAGCAGATCTCCCTCCAGCGCCAGATCGCGTCGCTCAAGATCACCATCGACGAACAGATCCGCGCCAGCCGCATGGACATCGAGTCCTCCGCCGCTCTGGTCAAGGTCGCGTGCAGCAACGTCGATCTCGCCTCCCAGGCGCTCGCCGACACGCGCGACCGCTTCCGTGCCGGCGTCGCCGACAATCTCCCCGTCGTCGAGGCGCAGGCCACGCTCGCCGCCGCCCAAAGCCGCCTCGTCGCCACCGAGTTCCTCTTCAACCAATCCAAGCTAACGCTGGCCCGCAACACCGGCGTCGTCGAAACTCAATACAACCAATACCTCGGCCGATAAAAATCTCTCGTGCCTTCGCCGCCGGGTTTATGAAACCATAGGCAACATGGCAGACGGCCAAACTGGGGTGGCAGAGACAGGAGCGGAGATCGGCGCGGGCAGCGCCTTTCTCTCGCGGGACTTCCGCCTCTACCAGACCGCCCGCCTCGTGGTCATTCTCGGCGCGGAGGCGCAGGCCGTCGCCGTCGCATGGCAGGTCTACCAGATCACCCACTCCGCGCTCGCGCTCGGCCTCACCGGGTTGATGCTCTTCGCTCCCATCATCCTCTTCATGCTCGCCGCCGGCCACGTCGCCGACCGCTACGACCGCCGCTCCGTCATCCTCATCTGCTATGCCGCTCAGGCCTGCTGTACCCTCGCGCTGATGCGTTTTGCGCTGCACCCCAACGGCCATATCTGGCCCATCTACGCGGTGCTCTTCGCCATGGGGATTGGCCGCGCCTTCAGCAGTCCCGCCTCCTCGGCGTTTCTGCCCAGCCTGATTCCCAGGCACCACTTCGTCAACGCAGTCACCTGGGGCGCCATCGTCTTCCAGATCGCCAACATCGCCGGGCCGTCGGTGGGCGGCCTGCTCTTCACCCTGCCCCTCACCGGCTTCCTGAAGCCCTGGAATGGCGCGGCCGTGGTCTACGCCTTCAGCCTCATCACCCTCATGGCCTTCCTCGTGCTGGTGGGCATGATGCGCACCCGCCCCGTGCGCGTGGTCGACAACGCCTTCAATCTGGAAACCATGCTGGCCGGATTCCGCTACGTCTTGCGTGCCAAGCTGTTGCTTGGCTCCATCTCGCTGGACCTCTTCGCCGTGCTGCTGGGCGGTGCCACCGCGTTGCTTCCCATCTTCGCCACGGACATTCTGCACGGCGGCCCGCGTTCCCTGGGTCTGCTGCGCGCCATGCCCGCCCTCGGCGCGCTGGTCGTCTCGCTGGTGATGACCTTCCGCCCCGTCAAGCGCGATGCGGGCAAGCGGATGCTGCTCTGCGTCGGCATCTACGGCGCGGCCACCGTCATCTTCGGCCTCTCGCACATCATGTGGGTCAGCCTGCTCGCTCTGGTCTTCGTCGGCGCCAGCGACATGGTCAGCGTGGTCATCCGCGCCAGCATCCTGCAACTGGCCACGCCGCCCGAGATGCGCGGCCGCGTCAGCGCCGTCAACGGCCTCTTCATCGGCGCCTCCAACGAGCTTGGCGGATTCGAGAGCGGTGTCACCGCCGCGTGGTGGGGCGCGGTCCGCGCCGTGGTCGCCGGTGGCATCGGCTCGCTCGTCGTCACCGGCCTGGCCAGCACGCTCTTTCCCTCCCTGCGCCAGGCCGATGCGCTCTCCCCCGAGTCGCTGATGCAGGCCAATCTGCAACAGAGCGCCGCCGAGCCGCCGGATTAGAGAAGGTTGCTGGTTGTTAGTTGCTGGTTGTTGGTTGCAGAATGCAGAATGCTGGTTATTGAAGCGAAATAGCGAGAGGGACAGGGATGACACATAGCAAGAGAACGGCAGTCGGCATAACTCTGGCGCTGCTCCTGGCGTTGGCAATCCGCATCGCGATGATCCACCACGAGCGCAATGCTCCATGGCCCGCGGCTCCCGCCGTCACCGCCGCGGTGGACCCCGACGAGCTGGTCTTCCTCAAGCAGCAGCGACCCTCCTCGCTGGCCGACGTGAAGCAGTTGATCGGAACAACCGTCTGGGTCTCCGCCGGCGGCCAGCTCGACTACTACCCCTGCGCGGCGCGCCACGCGGACTACGCGCACTCCGCCGGAACCCTGCTCGGCGCCGAACCGCTCGTCATCAAGGACGCATTCGAGCAGGTCGCGCCCAAATCCGCCACCTTCCGCATTCGCGGCGGAGACAAGCAGGTCCTGCTCGCCTTCACAATGCCCAAATCCGCCGACCCGGCCAGGCTCTTCGCTGTCCCCGTGGGCTTCAAGGAGGCCGGAGACTACACCTTCGCCAACGACGAGATCTTCTTCTATGACGACCCGCACCAGCTCTTCAACTACTGGGGGCCCAAGGTCTGGCAGGCCATCGATACCCACCAGGTCATCCTGGGCATGAACGAGCGCCAGGTTCAGCTCTCGCTCGGCCAGGTCTCCAGGAGCCTCAGCGAGGAGTACGGCAACCGCCTGGTGGTCTTCAGCAACCTCGGCAAGCCCATGGCCGTCACCTTCGTCAGCAACCACGTCACCGCCTTCCGCCCCGATCAGGGCTTCTGAAGGCCACCTCGTTGTCGATCCGTTCTGCGGAAGCGGGAGTATCCTGGTCGCGGCACAAGCCAGCAACCGTCGCTATCTTGGATTTGAACAGGATGCCGAATATTGCAGGATTGCACGGGAGCGACTAGTCGGGTATCCGCTGTTTACGCAAGCTACCGCTTAGAGATTGAGCTTCTTGAAGATGCGCTCCGGAATGTGGCGGACGATGAACATGATGGGCAGAAAAATGATCGGAACATAGAGAGTGTCCACGCGCTTGTCGATCGCTTTCACAATCGTCGCGGCCACCTTCTTCACGTCGGCCTTTCTGATGTTCATGTGGGCCGTCATCGAGGTATTCACCGGCCCCGGCTTGATCGTGATTACGGTCACGCCCTCGCGGTCGACGCGGTTGCGCAGCCCGCTCAGGAACGCGGTCAGCCCGGCCTTCGACGAGGCATAGATGTAGTTCGACTTGCGTCCGCGCTCGCCCGCGACGGATGAGAGAACGGCAAGAACGCCCGCATGGCGCTGCACGCAGTAGTTCGCCAGCCACGTCAGCAGCGAGACTGGCGCCAGAAAGTTGGTGTAGATGATCTGCGCCGCGTGCTCGAAATCCTGCTCGCCGCGCGCCTGGTCGCCCAGGATGCCATGCGCCAGATACGCAATGTCCATCCCGGTCAGCGAGTTCACCGCGTGCGTTAACAGCTCGGCGTGCTTGTCCGTGTCGTCCAGGTCGGCAACGGCCGTGCCAACGTACGACGCGCCGCGCAGCTTGAGGTCGGCGGCCACAGCGGCGAGCTTCTCCGGATTGCGCGCCACTAGAAACATCTGCGCGCCCTCGGCCGCCCAGATGCGGCAGGTCGCCTCGGCGATGCCGGAGGTTGCGCCCAGCACCAGAATCTTCTTCGCGATCTTTGCGTTGGGACTGGCAGCGATCGCCGCCGCCGTAGGCTCAGTGGCAAGTGTGCTCATAGGGTCGATCCTCCTCCCGTGACGCGCTCCCAGAAGCTGGAGTTCAACCTTGGGTCGCGGTACTGCGCAAACTGCCGCCACTGCGGGTAGAACGCCTGGAACTGCGCCGGAGTCATGGCTGCGTCCTTGGCGGAGTAGAGCCGTCCGCCAAACTCCAGCGTCATGTCTCCCAGCCGCTTGAGCAGTGGAAAGGTAAGGTCGGGTTTAATCGGGAAGTCCAGCGCCAGCATGATGCCGGCCTGGGGAAAGCTCATCATCCCCAGCGAAGGAATCTCGCCGAAGGCCTTCAGCACCGCCAGGAAGCTGGCCAGCCCGGACTTGGCAATCTCGCGCAGAATTTCGATCGTCCCCTCCTTCGCGTGCTGCCACGGGATCGCGTACTGGAACTGCACCAGCCCGCGCTTGCCGTATCCGCGGTTCCAGTGCAGCACCGCGTCCAGCGGATAGAAGAACGGCTCGTAGTCCTGCACCGTCTTCACGTGCGCCTTCATCTGCTTGTGGAAGAAGACCGAGTTGAAGAGGCTCACCGTGGTATGGTTCAGCGCGAAGCCGGGAAAGTCGAACGGGACGCTCAGCTTCGGCTCGGGCGATGGCTTCAACTCGCCGGGATCCTTCGAGTGTTCGCCCAGCATGAAGACGCCGCGGGCAAAGTTCCTGCCCGTCGAGGCGCAATCGACCCAGCTCACGGTGTACTCCACGTGCTGGTAGCGCTGCTTCAGGTCGAGGAACTCGTCGATGCCGTGGAACTGGATTCCCTCGTAGTCGATCTTGCGCGAGACGATCGGCCGCAGCTTCAACTGTGCCCAGGTAATGACGCCGGTCAGGCCCATTCCACCAATCGTTGCGGCAAACCAGTCAGGATTCTCGGTGGGCGAGCAGAGCCTGCGGCTGCCGTCCGAACGCACCAACTCGAAGCTGGGGACGTGGTTGCCGAACGAGCCCGCAGCCTCGTGGTTCTTGCCGTGGATGTCGTTGGCAATCGCGCCGCCAAGAGTGACGTACTTGGTGCCGGGAGTTACCGGGAGGAAAAATCCGCGCGGCACAGCGAAGTCGAGAATCTGCGCCAGCGACACGCCAGCCTCGGCGGTCAGGATGCCGGTCGCGGGGTCGAAGTCGAGCAGGCGGTCCATCCCGGTCGTCAGCAGCAGGTTGCCGTCCTTCAGCAGACAGACATCGCCGTAGCTGCGGCCTAGTCCCACCGGCAGCGCGGCTGTTTCGAGGCCGGACAAGACGCCGGGAAAGTCGCACTGCCAGTTCAGGGGAACAATCTTCGCGTCGTACCTGGGATAACGGCCCCACGACTCGAACGCGGGCGGCGCGGCCTTTGCTGTTTGCGGATCGACCACAGAGTGAGGCATGGCTATTAGGATACAGCCAGCGCAAGACCGGGGTTGATGCGACGCGCACCGCGCTGCTTGGCCGGCAATCTGAACCCAACGCGCCTGCCCCATTTACAATCGGCTCTGTGGACACCTCAACCATCGTCATTCTGGACTTCGGCTCGCAGTACACCCAACTGATCGCGCGCCGCATCCGCGAGTTCAACGTCTTCTCCGTGGTGCTGCCCTGCACCGCGCCCATCGAGCAGATCCGCGCGCTGGCCCCGCTTGGACTGATTCTTTCGGGCGGGCCAAGCTCGGTCTACGACGCGGACGCGCCGGCCGCCGATCCCGCGCTGCTTGCGATGGGCGTGCCCGTGCTCGGCATCTGCTACGGGCTGCACTTCATCGTGCATCACCTGGGCGGGCGGATCGAGCCTGCTCCCGCGCGCGAGTACGGACATGCGCAGGTGGAGGTGATCGCCGAGACGCAGCTCTTTCGCGGACTTCCCTCCACGCTCGACGTATGGATGAGCCACGGCGACGAGGCGAAGGCGCTGCCAGCGGGCTTTATCCAAACCGCGAAGACGGCGAACGCACTGGCCGGAATCGCCGACGAGGCGCGGCGCATCTGGGCCGTGCAGTTCCATCCCGAGGTGGTGCATACGCGGCAAGGCATGGAGCTGCTGCGCAACTTCGTGCTCGGCATCTGCGGCGCGAAGGCGGACTGGACGCCCGAGCACTTCATCCAGACGACCGTCGAGCGAGTGCGCCAGCAAGTTGGCGAGGGGCACGCGATCTGCGGACTGAGCGGCGGCGTGGATTCGTCGGTCGCGGCGGTGCTGGTGGCGCGGGCCATCGGCGACCGGCTGACCTGCATCTTCGTCAACAACGGCGTGCTGCGCAAGGACGAGTTCGCGAAAGTCCAGAAGACAATGCGCGAACAGCTTGGGTTGCGCGTGGTCGCGGTCGATGCGAGCGAGCGCTTTCTTGCCAAACTTGCCGGCGTGACCGAACCGGAGAAGAAACGCAAGGCGATCGGCGGCGAGTTCATCGCGGTCTTCGACGATGAGGCGAAAAAAATCTTCGCGTCGGAGAAGGGCTCGACCCGCTCCGGCGGCGAGGAGGTTGCGTGGCTGGTGCAGGGCACGCTCTACCCCGACGTGATCGAATCGTCCAGCGTTAAAGGGCCTTCGCAGACCATCAAGAGCCACCACAACGTCGGCGGGCTGCCGGCGAATATGAAGCTGAAGCTGATCGAGCCGCTGCGCGATCTCTTCAAAGACGAAGTCCGGCGCATCGGGCGCGACCTGGGAATGCCTGACGAAATCATCGAGCGGCAGCCGTTCCCTGGGCCGGGACTCGCCGTGCGCATTCTCGGCGAAGTGACTGCCGAGCGCGTGGCGTTGCTGCAAGAGGCCGACGCGATCGTGGTGGACGAGATCAAGGCGGCGGGACTCTACCGCAAGGTCTGGCAGTCGTTCGCCGTGCTGCTGCCGGTGAAGACCGTCGGCGTGATGGGCGACCAGCGGACCTACGCTTATACCTGCTGCGTGCGCGCGGTACACTCCGAGGACGGGATGACGGCGGATTGGGCTCCGCTGCCGTACGAGGTGCTGCGCGCCATCTCCAGCCGGATCGTGAGCGAAGTTCGCGGGATCAACCGCGTGGTTTACGACATCACGTCGAAGCCGCCGGGCACTATCGAGTGGGAGTAGGTGCTGGCCGCACGGGCGGATTGCCGTTTGTTCGCCGCCCGTTCGCCGTTTATTCACCCCCCCCCCATCCCCCGGGTACTTTGGGTGTAAATGGAATTAAATCAGGCGATTGCGTTGGGTGATGGACGGCAAAGTAATCATTTCTGACAGGTTATAGATAAGGTGTTCTAAACATTCGGGTTAGGGGTGGAAATTGGGCTTTTGCGAATTGAGATTGTAAAGCATTCATTCTATTTGACTTTCTTATAATGTTTTGATTCGCAACGGGTTGCGGTGATGCGTTAAATGCGAAGGCCCGGCGGATTGGCCGGGTCTGTATATTAACTACTGCTTTAATTATACGCCGTGGAGCATAACTACTATGCCAACTATTTTTCGGAGGTATGTGGTTGGTGCGGTGTTGGTTACGGGAGTTTTTGGGTGCGCAGGGGCTTGACAAGCGATTTTGCTGAGGTTTTTGGAGAAAGAAAATGCGGCACGGATTGGGGCCAAAACCCACATCTCAAAAGCGAGATGTGGGATACCCGGCACTGACGCTCACCGACTCTGTCACCATTTATTTTGGTGCCCGTCGGTGTAAATCGGTGTTAAGTATTTGCCTCGCGCAGCCCGCAGATCCAGGTCAGGCCATCGGCGTCCTTCGCGCGATAGCGGAAGGCATCCGACAGATGGGCCAGCGTGTCGGTGGCGAGGACCGTGTGCTCGTCCATCGCGCGGGCGGCCCCGCCGTTGCCGGTCACGCAACAGTCCGCGGCGAGCCCGTGCAGCACAACCGCAGCCTCCACCGCGCGGGCCACGTCTTCCGGGAACTGGGCCAACATTGCGGCGATGATTCCAGTCAGGATGTCTCCGCTGCCGCCCTTGGCCATCGCTGGATTGCCGCTGGTATTCACCGCGACTCGCCCGTCGGGATGGGCAATGAGCGTGCGCCAGCCCTTCAGCACCAGGGTCAGTTTGTGCTCGCGGGCAAAGCTGCGCGCAAGATGGATGCGGTCCGCCTCGACCTGTGCGATGGTCAAGCCGGTGAGGCGCGCCATCTCGCCGGGATGCGGCGTCAGCACCAGCGTGCGCGGCTTTCCGTTCGCATCGTTGCTCGCCGTCGCGCGCTTCAGCAACTCGGTTCTGCCGGAGAAGGCGTTGAGCGCATCGGCGTCGAGTACCATCGGCAAGCTGCAATCCGCAACAAATCCGCGCACAAACTCTGGAGCCTCTGCCTTGGTCGAAAGCCCCGGCCCAAGGGCCACCACGGAAATCTTCTTCGCCTTCAGTAGTACCAACAGGCCATCGGCGCTGCCATCGACGGAAAGATTCTCCAGCGATACCGCGCCCTCCCGGCCCTCCCCTAGCGGCGCAAGCATCAGCTCCGGCGCAACTCCGGCGACCAGCTCCAGAATGCTCTTTGGCACCGCGGCGGTCACCAGCCCCGAGCCCGCGCGCAGTGCGGCCAGCGAGGCCATCGCGGACGCACCGGCTGTCCCGTAGCTCCCGCCGACGACCAGTACATGGCCGTACTTTCCTTTGTTGGCATTCACCTCGCGCGGCTGCTCGGCGATTGCCTTCGATGCGCCTGCCCAGCTCAATCCGCTCGCTGACTGAATCGCCTGGGCGGGCGAGCCAATCTCCGCGACAACGACCGGGCCAATCGCCGGCCCCATCTGCGGGGAACCAGCCAGATGGCCAAAGACGTGCGCCAGCTTGGGCGCGGTAAATGTGACGACTGCGTCGGCGCGGAACGCACCCTGCGCGGTCTGTCCGGTCGAGTCCGCATCCCATCCCGACGGAAGATCGACCGCAACCACGGGAGTCTTGCTTTGCGCCACAATTTTCTGCAACGTTGCAGCAATTCCACGCAATGGCGGCGTGAAGCCGGTGCCCACCACCGCGTCGATCAGCAACTCCGCCGAAGCTATTGCGCCGCTCGCAGCCGCGAGCGCAGCTTCATTGGCCAGCGGCCTGATAGCAACCTCCGGGGCCTCCGAGCGGAGCCGCGCGAGCGCTCGCGCAGCCTCGCCCTTCACCTCGTCCTCGCGCCCCAGCAGCAGCACCGCAACGCCTACGCCTGCCGCCGCCAGCACGCGCGCCGCGACGAACCCATCGCCGCCGTTGTTTCCCTTGCCGCAGAGCGCGACGACGCGCCGCGCCGCCGGATAGCGTCGCAGGCAGAAGCGCGCGACCGCCGTGCCTGCGTTCTCCATCAACTCCGCCAGCGGCACTCCGAACTGCTCCGCCGTGCGCCGGTCTGCCGCGCCCATCTCCGCCGAGGTCAAAATCTCCATCTGTCCCTTCTACGCGCATTGGGGCGGCAACGCCAAGCCCAACCGCGGAGCGGCCCAGGACTTCAACCCCCCGCGTCAGACCTCGGTTTACGGATGCGGGCCACGCTTGGCACAAAAGTTGCACAAGCATAGCGAAAGTAGCATGGTGTTCTGCGGCTGGGACTTAGTAGCGTTGGGATAGGAGATTTTCCCATGACCCTGCGCCCCCGTGCATCCCTTCTGCTGGTTCTGCTTGGCTTGCCGCTTGCCTTGTCGCTTACGGCCTGCAACAAGGTGCAAACCCTCTCGATCAATCCCGGCCCGGGGATTGAGGTTTTGACCGCCGCTGGACAGACGGCACAGTACACGGCGTTTGCACAGGAAGAGATGGGATCGGCGCCCACGACCACCGCCAACGTTACCACCTCGGTGACCTGGTCATCCAGCAACCCGAATATCGCGACGATCAACTCTTCCGGGCTGGCGACAGCGGTGGGAGCTGGATATGTAGAGATTACGGCCGTGGCGTCCGATGGAGCGGCTGCGACCTCTGACCTCACGGTGGAGACGGCGCCGACCACCACAATAACCCCGTCGATCACCATCACTCCAGGCTCGGCGGCGGAGACGTTTGTCGGGGAGACGACGCAGCTTACCGCGACCGGCAACCTGACCGGCATCGGCGCCTCGCAGAACCTGACCGCCCAGGTGCAGTGGCTCTCCAGCAATGCGCAGGTCGCCACCGTCAATTCCAGCGGGCTGGTGACGGCAGGCGCGAACAGCGGAACGACCACGATTATCGCCGAGTACGGTGGACTGACTGCAATCGCGACCGTGAGCGTGACGATCTCGGGGACAGGGACAACAACAGGAGTCCCGTCGCTGACGGTGACCCCAGGCTCGTCGTCCGAGACGTTTACCGGCGAGACGACGCAGTTTCTCGCGACCGGCAACCTGACCGGCAATGGGGGCCTGCAGAACCTGACCAACACTGTGACGTGGTACTCCAGCAATGCGCAGGTCGCCACCATCACCTCCGCTGGGCTGGCGTCGGCCGTGGGCGCAGGGACGACTACGATCATTGCCATCTCTCCAACGGGCGGACTCAATGCAAGCGCGAACCTGACGGTGACGATCTCATCGACCGGGACGGGAACTCCGACGCTCACCATCACTCCAAGTACGGAGTCGGAGACGTTTACCGGCGAGACAACGCAGTTCTTCGCCACCGGCAACCTGACCGGAAGCGGCAACTCGCAGAACCTCACCGATCAGGTAACGTGGTCCTCCAGCAATGCGCAGGTCGCCACCATCGTCGCGAGCGGGTCGACGGCTGGGCTGGCGACGGCCACCGGATACGGGACCACGTTGATAACGGCACAGTCCGGCGCAGTCTCTGCGACTGCTGTTTTGAACGTTATCCAGACTGCGACGACCCCAACAACACCAACCCTGAACATCATTCCAGGTTCGGTAACGGATACGGGTAGGGGAGTGACCGTACAGCTGCTTGCGATAGGCAATCTCAACGGGAATGGAGCGGTTCAGAACCTGACCAACACCGTGACCTGGATCTCCAGTGACTCGAACAATGTGTCGGTCTCCCCGACCGGATTAACCATATCGCAGGTCGACCCGGCGTACGGCCTTACCGGTGGCTCGACCATCACTGCGATCGGCACTACGGCTTCCGGCTCAGTGATCACATCCTCGGTTGTTGTGACGGTTGTATCCGACCAGACCACTGCGCCCGTCACGGTGGTGCCAACGCTTACAGTCAGCACTATCGGTACTGGATCAGGCACGGTGGTCGGAATCAGCGGAACGACTCAGGTGATCGACTGCGGTAACGGCGGAACAACCTGCAACCAGAATCTCGCGACGGGCACGGCTGTCACGCTGACCGCAACTCCGGCGGCAGGTTCGACGTTTGTCAATTGGACGAACTGCACGACGACATCGGGTACGACCTGCACGCTTACAGTATCCAATGACGTTACGGTTACAGCCACTTTCAATCAGTAGTTGCGCGAATCGGCTCAAATTTATAGCGGGCCATGCGACACACGCATTGGCCCGCTTTGAATTTGCGCTGAGAGTCAGAACTTGTGGAACATGAAAAACGCTCCCGCCACCAGGCATCCGGCTGCGACGGCGTGGTTCCAGTGCAGCCTGTCGCCGAAGTAAAGCACCGTGAAGACGCCGAAGACGCTGAGCGTAATCACCTCCTGGATCACCTTGAGCTGTTCCGGCGAGTAGACCTCAGAGCCGAGCCGGTTGGCCGGAACCTGCAGGCAATACTCGAAGAGCGCAATCGACCAGCTCACCAGAATCACCTTCCACAACGCTACTCCCTTGAACTTCAGGTGGCCATACCACGCGAAGGTCATGAAGATGTTCGACCCAATCAGCAACACAATCGGCCACACGCGAGCGCCCATCGATTTCCTCTCTGAATCGTTATAAGATTCCTCGTGAAAACCCTTAAGATGCTTCTAGTATGACTCTCGCCGCAAACCTCGCCCGCATCCGCCAACAGATCGCCGATGCCTGCCGCCACGCCCACCGCCCGGAGGCCGAGGTTGCGCTGATGGCGGTCACGAAGACGCATTCCGCCGAGGCTGTGATGGAGGCGTACGCCGCCGGGGTGCGCCTCTTCGGCGAAAACCGCGTGCAGGAGTGGCAGGAGAAACTTCCTGCACTCGAAGACCTCTTCAACGCAGCGCGAAGCGAATCTTCGGCATACCGACGATGCGGCCTTTCGGAGATCGCGCGAAGCGAGTCGCCGTCCGCGCAGGACTCGCCGTCCGCGCGGAACCCCGCCGCGCAGATGCACCTGATCGGGCCGCTACAGTCCAACAAGACCGCCCGCGCCGTGGAACTCTTCCATGCCATCGACGCGGTGGACTCGCTGAAGATCGCCACCCGACTCGATGCCGCCGCGCGCGCGCTGGGCAAGCGGCTGCCCATTCTGATCGAGGTCAAGCTCAGCCACGAGGAGTCCAAGCACGGCGTCGCGCCCGCGGAGCTTCCGGCGCTGCTGGCGGGCCTTGCGCCGCTGGAAGATCTTATCCCTGCCGGGCTGATGACGGTGCCTCCGTGGGCCGACGATCCCGAGCAATCGCGCGCTTATTTCCGCGAGCTTCGTCGCCTGCGCGACGCGTCGCTGGCCGCGTACCCTACGCTCACCCAGCTCTCGATGGGTATGTCCCACGATTTTGGAGTTGCGATTGAGGAGGGCAGCACCTGCATCCGCATCGGCACAGCGCTCTTCGGCACACGGCAGGTCCCGGCGGGCGCGCTCAGCTCAGGATGATGGGATGTGGGGGGTAAGAGATTACGGGCAAGTGGCGGCAGCGTGCTGTCGAGCTAGAGCGGTTTCACCGCAGGTGTTTACAGGATCGAAGAACGTCTGCGTGGTTTTTCCTCAAGAAAAACCACTTTAATAATTCTCGCGCGATAACAGTTGCGGCGAAACCGCTCTAGTTGATGCCGGTAAACATTGCGACCACGCAGGGTGCAAGCAGCATTCCGACAAAGACTGCGGCAATCATCAGGCTGTGCATCGAGAACTTCCTCTGTTCTGCTGGAGCGCGGTGGCGCTGCCGACCCTTCCAGAATCAGCCCATGGGGCCATTTTCCCCATTCCACTTCAGTAGTCCCGCTATTGCACTTTTGTGTTAGCTGGGAGGGTGTGTTCTGGAGCAGTCTTTTTCGGCGGCAGACTGGGGCGAAGCGGCGATGTCATAAAATGGAGGAATGCCAATCGATATGAGCGCCACCCTTGCCGCCGCGGACCCCGAGATTGCCAGCCAGGTTCAACATGAGGTCCTGCGCCAGCACGAGGGGCTGGAGATGATCGCCTCGGAGAACTTTGTCAGCCGCGCGGTGCTGGAGGCGGCGGGCACGGTCTTCACCAATAAATACGCCGAGGGCTATCCCGGCAAGCGCTACTACGGCGGATGCGAGTTCGCCGATGTGGTGGAGAACCTGGCGCGCGACCGCGCCAAGAAAATCTTTGGGGCGGAGCACGCGAACGTGCAGCCGCACTCCGGCTCGCAGGCCAATGCGGCGGCCTATATGAGCCTGTGCGTGCCCGGCGACACGATTCTGGGTCTCGACCTGGCCCACGGCGGACATCTGACGCACGGGCACAAGTTGAATTTTTCCGGCAAGCTGTATCGCGTCGTTGGGTATCAGGTCCGGCGCGACACCGAGCGCGTCGACTACGACGAACTGGAAGCGACCGCCCTGCGCGAGAAGCCGAAGGTGATCGTGGGCGGAGGCAGCGCCTATCCGCGGCAGTTCGACTTTCCCCGGATGCGGGCGATCGCGGACAAGGTGGGCGCGTCGCTGATGATCGACATGGCGCACTTCGCCGGACTGGTGGCGGGCGGAGTGCATCCTTCGCCGGTGCCGCACGCGCATGTGGTGACGACGACCACGCACAAGACCTTGCGCGGGCCGCGCGGCGGGATGATTCTGTGCGGGCAGGAGCTGGCGGCTTCGATCGACCGAAGCGTCTTTCCGGGACAGCAGGGCGGGCCGCTGATGCACATCGTCGCGGCCAAGGCCGTCGCGTTCGGCGAGACTCTACAGCCGGAGTTTGCCGTGTATGCGAAGCAGATTATTTCCAACGCCAAGGTGTTGGCGGAGGCACTGGCGGCCGAAGGCTACCGAATCATCTCCGGCGGCACGGATACACACCTGATTCTGGTCGATGTCTTCCAAAAGGGCATTCTGGGCAGCGAGGCCGAGTTCGCGCTGGGCCAGGCGGGCATCACGGTGAACAAGAACGCGATTCCGTACGACACCAACCCGCCGATGAAGCCCAGCGGAATCCGCATCGGCACGCCGGCGCTGACCACGCGCGGCATGAAGGAAGCCGAGATGCGGGGCATTGCGAAGTGGATCGTCTCGGCGCTGGAGCATCGCGCGGACGCGGCGAAGTTGGCGAAGATTCGCGCCGAGGTCCTGAAGATGGCCGAGCGCTTCCCGCTGTATGGGTGGCTGCGGGCGTAACTCTTCGGCTGCGACCCGGTCCACGAAGTTGTACCCAAAAACCACCTTTGCGTGAGACACTTTCCATCACCAGCGATTTGGCTGGCAGATGGCGCATCGAACATTGAGCGCGGGTTCAAGCGCAGTCGCTCGCGTCATGCTCCAAAGGTGGTTTCATGCTGATCGCAATTTTGTCCTGGCTGCTGGCGATCCCTCTACTCGGTGTGACCACGGGGCTGCGCGCGATGACGCCGATGGCCGTTCTGTGCTGGTTCGCCTACCTGGGCTACCTTCCCCTGGAGGGCACCTGGGCGGCGTGGATGGCCAGCGTTGCGGCGGTTGCGACGTTCACCGTGCTGGCGCTGGCGGAGATTGTCGCCGACAAACTACCGCGGACGCCCGACCGGATTACGCTCGGTCCGCTGACGGCGCGGCTTGTCTTGGGCGGCCTGATCGGCTCGATCGCCGCGACGGCGATGGCCGGGCCGGGGTTGGAGGGCGTTCTGCTGGGCGTGGTGGGCGCGGCGCTGGGGGCCTTCGCCGGGTTCATGATCCGGCGCGACATGGTGGAGAGGATCGGCTGCGCGGACTGGAAGGTTGGGGTGGTTGAGGACCTGATCGCGGTGGCCTGCGCGGGGTTTGCGATGCATGTGGTGACCAACTGACGGCCGAGCTTCCTTGTCCGGAGTGCGCTGTGCGTTCTCCGGAATTTTCTGCCCATTGTGAGCACTATCACTGTTCGCCAGAGCCTCGCGGAAGCCATAAACTTACGAACTCTTAGCAAAATCCCTACCCATTCTTAACGAAGAAAAGCATCTCCTCAAATCAAGCGCCGGCTGGAGGCAGCGCGAGGTCCTGGGTGAGTGCGATGAACCATCTTCAAAAAGATACGAACGAATTTGCCAGGAAGCGATGGCTGTTCTTCTGGCCACTTCTGTTTGTGGTTGGGATGACCGTGCTGAGCGAATGCGGCCCGCAACTGTTCTCTTCCGTTCGTTTGGCCGCTGCGACGCCCGTCGCCAGCCAGCCAGCCACGCAGACCGTTAAATGATGGCCCCGCAGTCCTTGCGGAGTGCGGGGCCACGTCCCTTGCAGGCGGCCCGTAAGCCGGATTCTGTTTTAGACGATCATTCCTCTAGGCGACGCGTTGCCGCGCCGCTCCAGCAACCTACCCGCAAGTTCCGGCTGTCTGGCCGAGGCCAAACCAAGCTCCCCGCCTGAGCGCATCGGGCCGATACGCTCGTGCCCGCTGGAGAGTGCGGGCGCGATCCCTGCCTATTTGGTCTTGCTCCGTGTGGGGTTTACCATGCGGCAGCCATAACTGACTGTCCGGTGCGCTCTTACCGCACCATTTCACCCTTACCCCCGGCGGTTTGCCCGGCATGGCTTGCGCCATGCCGTCCGTTCGTGGGCGGTATATTTTCTGTTGCACTGGCCGTCCAGCCGCCTTGAAGCGGCCGTCCCGGACGTTATCCGGCACACTGCCCTGCGGAGTCCGGACTTTCCTCCCCCGCTCAACGTGCCAATCCCCGAAGAAATCGGAACCCGAGCGGCAGCGATCATCCAGCCGCCTGCTCCTTGAGTGTATCGCGGGAAGTGGTGCGCGCGCGATTTTCCTATGCGATGGAGCGGTCAGATGCAGGAGGCCGCTGAAGCAACTGGCGATGCAACCGCGCGCAGACGATGGCGAGGATCACAGTCAAGTCATATTTTTGCAGTTCTAATTGGTGTTATCCGATCAAATAAGCTAGACTAAGCTAGTCTGTGAGGTGAGTTCATGCTGCAGGTTGGAGCTTTTGAGGCAAAGAATACGTTCGGAGGTCTGCTGGACCGGGTGCAGGATGGCGAGGAGATCGTCATCACGCGGCATGGCAGGGCGGTGGCGCGGCTGGTTCCTAACGCGGGAGCGCTGGACCGGACGCAGGCGAGGGCTGCTGCGGAGCGGATTCGTGTCCGAGCGGCGACGCAGACGGCGGGCGGCTTCGACTGGGAGGCGCTGAAGCGGGACCGGGATGAGGGACGTCCGTGAGCCTGGTGCTGGATAGTTCGGTGGCGCTGGCTTGGGTGTATCGAGAAGAGCGCAACGATGCGATTGCCGCGGTCTTCGAGCAGGTGACCGAGACTGGGGCGTGGGTTCCTTCGCTTTGGCGGCTTGAGGTCGCCAATGTGCTGGAGATGGGGGTTCGCCGAGGGCGGATCGATGCCGCATTTCGCGATGCGACGCTGGCGGACTTCGAGCTTCTGCCGATCCAGTCGGACTCGGAGACAGAGAGGCACGCCTGGCGATCGACGCTGCGGCTGGCCGAGCGTCATCGGCTGACTGTTTACGACGCAGCCTATCTGGAGTTGGCGTTGCGGCGAGGGTTGCCGCTTGCCAGCCTTGACCGGGAGCTGCGCGCTGCTGCTGGGGCGGAGAACGTAGCGCTGCTGGGCGAATAGAAGTGCGGGTCGAGAACGGATCGCGCGTCGGTTGCGTACAATCTACCAAGAGCGATGGAATTTCAAGAGGCGATCAAGCTGGCGTTGCAGTCCCTGTGGCAGAACAAGCTGCGCACGGTGCTGACCCTGCTTGGCATGATGATCAGCGTGGCCAGCATCATCGCCGTGGCGACGCTGGTCAACGGCGCCAGGACCTATGTGACGACCAAGTTCACGCGTTATGGCGCGGACGTCTTCACGGTGTCGCGCATGCCGTCGATCATCTTCAACTCGGAGGATTACGAGCGCTATCAGAGGCGGAAGAACGTGCTCTTCGACGACTACACCTATGTGCGCGACAACTGCACGCGCTGCACCGGGATTGGCGCGGTGCAGTCGACCGTGGCCAAGGTGGTGCGCGGGACGAACTCGGTGACCGACTCCAGCATCCGCGGCTATACCTGGCAGATGCCGTTGCTACAGAACCTGGACATCGCCGAGGGTCGCGGATTTACGGCGGTCGATGAGGAACATGCGTCGCAGGTGGCGATCGTCGGGACGGACATTCGCGACAATCTGTTTCCAGGGGTCGACCCGCTGGGTCTGGAGCTGCGCGTGGATGGGATGCCATACACCGTGGTGGGCATTGCGGAAAAGCAGGGCAGCACCTTCGGGCAGAGCCAGGACAACTGGGTCGCGGTGCCGCTGACCGCCTACCAGAAGACCTACGGGACCATGAAGTCGCTGACCATCTATGTGAAGGCTGGCTCGGCCGGGCCGGTGCTGGAGGCGGCGGGCGACGAGGTGCGCGTGCTGATGCGCTCCAGGCGGCACGACGCGCCGGGCGCGGAGGACTCCTTCGAGCTGGACGTGAACAACACGCTGGTGGGCTTCTTCTCCAAGGTGACGGGGATGTTCGGCGCGGTGATGGGCGGGGTTGCGCTGATCTCTCTGGTGGTGGGAGGGATCGTGATTATGAACATGATGCTGGCCAGCGTGACGGAACGGACGCGCGAGATTGGGATTCGCAAGTCGCTGGGCGCGCGCGGACACGACATCATGCTGCAATTCCTGGTGGAGTCCTGCGCGCTGGCGCTGGTGGGCGGGTTCTTCGGCGTGCTACTTGGCCTCGCCGTGGCGCAGGGAGTAACACTGGCGTTGGGGTTCCCGTCTACGATTGCTCTGTGGAGCGTGATGCTGGGACTGGCGCTGGCGGCTTCGGTGGGAATCTTCTTCGGTGTGTATCCGGCGCGCAAGGCAGCAAATCTGGATCCGATCGTGGCGCTGCGGGCGGAACTGTAATGCAGGGAACAGGGATTAGGGAACAGGGAACAGGAAAACGACGATGCGGATGGGCGACTTCAAAGAGACGGTGACGATGGCCCTGGGCACGCTGCGCGCCAACAAGATGCGCAGCGGGTTGACCATCCTCGGCATCGTGATCGGCGTGATGACGGTGATTACCATCTCGTCGGTGGTGAATGGGTTGAACTCCGGCGTGGAGGGTCTGGTGCAGTCGCTGGGCTCGAACATTCTATTCATCTATCGCTTTCCCGCGTTTACCGGACGCCCGACCAGCGAGATGCTGACGCGCAAGCAGATGACCTACGACGACGCAATAGCGATGCGCCTGCTGCCGCATGTGGTGGCCGTCTCGCCGGCGCTGCAATATACCGACAACACCGCTCCAGGGCGCAGCGGCGTGACCGCGATCAAGGGCGGCGGCAAGAACATGCAAGGCACGATCCTGACGGGGGTCTCCGACGAAGAGAAAGACGTCTCCGATCTGGACATGCTGGATGGGCGGTTCGTCAATGAGGGCGACCAGGAGCGCGCGGCGCGAGTGACGGTGCTGGGGTCCGACACGGCGGAGCAGTTGTTCCCCGGGCAGAGCGCGATCGGCCGCGAGGTGGAGGCCGCTGGAATGATGTTCACCGTGGTGGGGGTGCTGGACAAACAGAAGCAGGCCTTCGGCGGAGGCAAGAACCCGCAGGACAATCAGGCTTACTTTCCGATTACGACGTTTCACTACATGCATCCCGAGCAACTGGACTACTGGATCACACTGAAGTACGACGATCCCAAGAACCGGATGATGGTGCAGGATGAGCTGACAGAGCTGCTGCGTCGGCGGCGCAAGGTGCTCAACGAGAAGCCGGACAACTTCGCCATCTTCGGCACGGACACCATCACACGGCTGTGGGACGAGATTACGGGAGGGCTCTTCCTGCTGATGTTTTCTCTGTCGTGCGTGGCGCTGATGGTGGGCGGCGTGGGCGTGATGAACATCATGCTGGTGAGCGTGACCGAGCGCACCCGCGAGATCGGAGTGAGGAAGGCGATCGGCGCCACCAAGCGGACGATTCTGACCCAGTTCACGCTGGAGGCGATTACGCTATGCGCCGTGGGCGGCGTGATCGGAGTGGTGCTGGGCAGCCTGATTGCGCTGACAGTGAATCATTGGTTTCCAGCTCTGCTCTCTCCACTATGGGTGGCGACGGCTTTCCTGTCTTCGTGCGCGATCGGCCTGATCTTCGGCATCTATCCGGCGTGGAAGGCGGCCAACCTGGACCCCATCGAGGCGCTGCGGTACGAGTAGAGGCTGACTAGCAGAGGCGTTCCTTTAGCGGGTCCCAGTTGTTCTTGAACTGATTGAATTCCGATGCATCGATATGCATACGCTTCCACTTCCATTTTGATGGATCACCACCATAGTGCTTCTTCACGACACCCCGATAGTATTTTCTTAGAAAACTGGTGGGAACGATGAAGACATCTGGCAAAACGACCAAATCTTTACCTTGATCGCAATCGAGGTCTACAAAAGCAAAAAGCAGGTTTTTGCTTCTAAACGCTGACTTCCAAGCATTCTCGCCTAGCCCCCATTGATACTCGAAGGTGACGCGTTCTTCATCCTTTCCACGTTTTCGACTTGCATGTGTTGATGTCTTGACCTGGATACCGATGGAATGCGATCCGTCCAATGTGCCTGCCAAGAGATCGACATTTGGAACACTGCGGATGGTCAGGGCTGCATGGTATCCCATGGCGTTAATCTGTGCCGCAACGAAATATACGCCTGCGGATCCTGTCAGAGCGTCTGAACGTTTCACCATTTCTATTGCCTCCCTTGTTGCTCGTATATCTATATGTCGGCGGTCTTGCGGGTGACGTAGTTATGGTTCGCAGGGTAGGATGACCTCCCGGCCAGTGTCGCGGTCGCGTGGCACATCGAAGCTGTCAACCTTTGGCCCGCCCAGCAGGTACGCGCGCAGGTCGGGCTTGTGCGCAGCGACTTGCAATCCTTCGATGTCGGCATCGTTGGCCACGTCCACCACCGTTGCCTTCTCTTCCTGCAATTTCCAGACAGCCATCGTGTCCTCCAATTTGGCGGTAACCATAATGATAGCCGCTAGCGTCTTCTTGCCAGTTGGGTAGACTGGTTGCATGGCGACGGCGGTAGAGATCGCGACAACGCTCGTGACGGTGGGCGGGCTGGTCTACATGCTGCTCGTGCTGGCGGGAGCGCGGCAGTTTGCGCGCGATTGCCGCCGGATTGTCGCGACAGGCGCGAACGCGCCGGAGTTCGCGCCGGACGTTTCCATCCTGAAGCCGGTGAAGGGCGTGGACGCGCGGATGTACGCGGGGCTGGCCAGCCACTGCCGTCAGCAGTATGCGGGGCGGTTCGAGATTCTCTTCGGCGTCGGCAGCGCGGACGATCCCGCAGTGGGCGAGATCGAGCGGCTGCGACTGGAGTTTCCCCAGTGCGCCCTCCGGCTGATCCTATGCCCCCAGCGGCTGGGAACATCGGGCAAGGTGAGCAGCCTGGTGCAGATGCTTGGCGAGGCGAAGTACGATGCCATCCTCATCAACGACAGCGACATCTGTGTCTCGCGGAATTATCTGACGCGAGTGATGGAGCGCTTCGCCGATGCGGCCGGTATCGAAGATGCGAAGGTGGGCATGGTGACGGCACTCTATCGCGGGCGGACAGCAGCGGACCACCCCAGCGAGCAAGCTCCCACCCCAGCGAACAAGTTCGCCGGGGACCGCGGTGCTCGCCGGGGACCACGGGACGAGGGTGAGGCGCTGACGCTGTGGGCGCGGCTGGAGGCGCTGGGAATATCAACCGACTTTATGGCGGGAGTGTTGGCGGCGCGCAGGCTTGAAGGCGGGATACATTTTGGACTGGGCTCGACGCTGGCCATGTCGCGCGCGGCGCTAGTGGCGGCGGGAGGGCTCGAGCCGCTGGTTGACTCGCTGGCCGACGACTACGAGCTGGGCGCGCGCATCGCACAGGCGGGATTCCGCGTCGAGTTGTGCGGCGAGGTGGTGGAGACCGTTGTGCCCGCGTACGACTTTCGCGGCTTCTGGGAGCACCAGATCCGCTGGGCGCGAACCACGCGCGACTCGCGGCGATGGGGCTACCTGGGGCTGGGCATTACCTATTGCATTCCGTGGGCCGCGCTGAACTGCGTGGCCAGCGGATTCGCTCTGTGGAGCTTCAGCCTGCTGAGCCTGGTGGTGCTGGCGCGGGTTGCCGTGGCACTGACGGTCGGCGTCGGCCTGCTGGGCGACACGCAGGTGCTGCGCGACATCTGGCTGCTGCCACTGCGCGACTGCTTCGGCCTCGGCTTCTGGGCGTGGAGCTATGCCTCCGACACAATCGTCTGGCGCGGCGAGCGCTTCCACCTGCGCAACGGTCGCATTTCGCGGGTGGCGTAAGGACAGAAGCCGAGCATCGGTTCAGAGCGAGTTGAACTGTGTTGCTCCGCCGATGGTATTGTCTTGCATTCCTCTCTGTCTCATATTGCTTGAACTAATTCCACCGTGAGACTAAGGTTATTGCCATCCCATGACTTGTATCGTGCAGGCCAGCACTTGAATTGTTTCACGTCACTTACTTCGGCACGGAAGCGGCGCAATCTTACGGCTCACCGAAAAGATGAGGAATCTGGGATAACTGCGCTTCCTGCCGAGCCAATCGTCACTGCTATTGAAAGCAGAGAAGGAAGATCATGCGCAGGATCAGCGTTCTATTCCTGGCCGTTCTGTTTGGAGGAACGGCACTTTGTACGGCACAGCAGCAGAAGGCAGAACCGCAGAATAAGTGGGAGGTCTTCGGCGGCTACACAATTGAGAGAGTCTCCGGCTATCCCAACCTCTACTCCGACGCAGACGGCGATGCTTTTGCCCCATTCAACCTGCGCGGTGGAGAAGGCTCGCTGACTTACTACTTCCGGAAGTACATCGGCGTCACGGCAGATATTTCCATCACTTCCAAAGGTTATGCAACGAACACGCCGATGTCTTTTCAGAAAATTCGCGAGCAGCATTATCTGTTTGGTCCGGAGTTCCGCTACACCATCAAGACCGCCGGCGGTTCCCAAAGAGTAAGCCTGTTTGTGCACCAGCTATTCGGTGTTTCGCATACGACGATTGACTTCTCGAGTTTCCCCTCCATCGAATGCTATGACAATGGCCAAACGACACATGCCGCTTGCTCGGCCAATCCGTTCACCATGGCTTCGGGCGGCGGCATGGATATCCGGCTGGACTCTCACATCTCCATCCGCCCGGCGCAGTTGGATTACTGGACACAACAGATCTCGGCCAAGTCGTTTCTTGGAATGGGTCTGGCTTCGCAAACCGACTCCGGCAAGTTAGGAGTTAGCGGGTTGCGGTACTCGGTCGGCGTCGTCGTCGGATTCTAGCAATTCAATAAGCATTATTGTCATGAATGGTTGGGCTGGTTGCTGAGGATTTGTTTGCCGCCGGAGCGGGCAATGACATAGACGGGGCCGGGCAGTGCAGGGAGCGGACTGGGCTGATTGGCCAGGTCTTGCCAGAGGAAGATGCGCTGTGGGCCGGGCCACTTCTCGGCGAGCGACTGCGGAGTTTCGAAGATTGGTGGGGCGTTGGGGAAAAAGCTGCCGTACCAGAGGTTCGAGCTGCGGCCTTCGAGGATGTGGATGGGGTTGACAATTCGAGGCCAGCTAATCGGATGGGCTATGCCTCCGGGATAGGCGGGAGGCGCGTAAAAGCTGTAGCCGGGCCGGCGCAGATAGAAGCCCAGCGTGCTGGCGAACTCGTACTCCTGATGGATGACGATGAGGTCGTCCGCGTGGAGTTGCGGAGCAATTGCGGCGGCGAGTTGTTGCGAGCTGAGTACCGGCGCGAAGGTTTGCAGCGCGAGATGCGCGGCGAGCAGAAAACCGAAGGCTCCGGCGGCAAGGGCGAGGGTTGCGGCGTGGGGCTGGTTTCGTTTGCGCAGGATGAAAGAGCAGAGCGGGCCGAGGAAGAGCGCGGCGGCGGCCAGCGCGAGTGGGAGGCGGAAGAGGCCGAGGGCAGCCGCGTTGAGGTCGAGGAAGTGGCCCATCGAGAGCGCGTAGTCGGCGGGGTTTTGCGCGACGAGCTGCGCGAGGTCGGCATCGGGCGCGGGCGCGTGGGTGTAGATCAGGAAGACGAGCGTGGCGACGGCGAAGATTGAGCCGAGGGCGAGCAGGACAGATGTTGCGCGGAGATTGGCGCAGCGGATTTTCTTTGCGCGATCCGTGATCGGTTGCCAACCGCATTCTTGCGCGAGCCAGCCAGCGATGAGGATCGCAAGGGCGGGCAGTGCGGGCAGTACGTAGTACTCCTGCCGCGTGGAGAGGCTGAAGAAGAGCAGGGGAAACGCAGCCCAGAGAGCGAGCAGGAGGTGAGTGCGTTCCTGTGTGGTGAATGCGTGGGCAAGCAGACGTTCTCGCCACGCACCGGTGCAGAGAGGAATAGCGCGGGCGAAGGATTTAAAGATGAAGGCCGACCAGGGACCCAGCCAGACAAGGCAGAGCCCCCAGAAGAGCCAGAGCGGAACAGTGTCGTAGTCGCGAGGGACGCGGAGGTTGAAGTAGCGGAGGAGCTGCTCGTTGACGAAGTAGAACCAGAGCCAGCCGTGGACATTGCCCTGCGTCGGCAGTGGCACAAAGAGGTGGCCGTGCGCGAGAGTGAGGCCGCCGGGATGGCCCTGCGTCGGGTTTGCCAGCGCAATGAAGATGTGCCAGGGTGCGGCGATGGCGAGGAAGACGGCGAGCGACGAGAGCGGATGGAGCTGGCGGACGCGAACGAGGGCGGCGCGTGGGCCACGCGTTATCAAGAGATAGATCAGAACGATTGCAACCGGGAAGACGACGCCGATCAGTCCCTTGGTGAGGACTCCGAGAGCGCAGCAGGCGGCGAAGGCGTAGCAGAGGAGGCGCGGACTTTCTACATCCCACCCTTCGCGATGAGACTGCGAAGGATGGGGCACCCGATCTTCTGGTGGTTGTTCAGTGAGGTAGAAACAGAGGAGGGCGAGGGTGAGCCAGAGGCAGAGCATCGCGTCGGGAATAATGATGCGGGTGAAGAGGAAGAGGCCGGGGCTGGAGAGCAGAATGAGCGCGGCGTAGAGGCCTGTCTTTGCGTTGCGAAACGCCCGCCGCGCGAAGCTCTCCACCGCGAAGGCGAGCGCGAGGACCGTCAGCGCGAGGGGAATGCGGGCGGCGGCGGCGCTGACGCCGAAGAGCTTGAAGCTGGCGGCCATCGACCAGTAGAGCAGCGGCGCCTTCTCCAGATAGCGGATGCCGTTGGCGTAGAGCGTGACGAGGTTGTGGCGCAGAAGCATCTCTCGCGCAACTTCGGCGTGGACGGAGTCGGCATCGTCGAGCAGGGCTGGAGTGAAGAGGGTGAAGCTGGCGTAGAAGACGATCCAGAGATCGAGCAGGAGGAGTGTGTTTGCCGGCGGTCGCTTCGGGATGGAGGTTGCGGGCGGCATGGTCGGTGTGCTCCGCGGGGTGGGTGTTGGCCGACGCCCACCTTAGCGACGATGAGACCGTCGCGAAGATGGGGCACCCGGCGGATTAGAGGACGGGGATGTCTTCGTCGATGGCGAGCTGATCGACGCAGATGTAGAGGGCTTCGCCGAGTTTCTTGAAGGCGAGCTTGCACTCCGCGGAGTAGTTGCTTCTGTCGGCGCGGCGGAAGAGTTCATTCCAGATGTTCTGCGCCTGCCAGAGGTTGACGTCGAAGGGCATGGTGCGCAAAGCCAGCGCGATGGCGAGTGCGGTGCGCAGGGCCGTATCGGGGGGCTGGCCTGCATTGACGGCGGTCTCGATCTGGACCATGGCGAGTTTGATGCGCTCGGCGGCGGCGAAGCTGAGCGCCGATGGTTCGACGGCGACGTGGTCGGTGGCGGCGCGCAGGAAGAGCGCCGCGATCCCGACGGCGTCGAATGTGTCCGCCTCGATGGCGCGGCGAAGGTTGGCATTGATGGCGAAGTTGGCGGCGATAGCGAGGGCAGGCGGTGCGGCCATGCCCGACTCGGTCAGAAAGTGGAGCAGCGAGGCGTGGTCCTCGTAGATCTCGCGCAGCGAGTCTTCCATCTCGGCCAGGGTCTGGTTGAGAATCGTACGCAGAATGCGCTGCTGCTCATCGGCGAAGAGCGAGGTGAGCGAGTAGGCGATCGTGCCGAAGAAGCTGTCGATGAGGCGGATCACCTCGGGAAGATTGGCGCGCTGGATGGCGGTGCGGATCTTGCTGGAAAAGGCGGCGAAGGCCGCGCCGTTCTCCGGGCCGTCGGTGGAATAGCGGCGCACGGCGGCGGAGAGGTTCTGGTCGCCGAGGTGCAGTACCGCGAAGCAAATCTCCTCGTTCTCCTCGGTGATGCGAGAGCGCAGATGAGCGCGTCCGATGGCGACCTTGCCGCGGCCGGAGGTGTAGCTCTGGTAAGAGTCGCGGTGCAGGTCGAAGCAGAAGAGGTGGCCATCCTCCGGGTAGCCGCGGAAGATGGAGCTGATGGCATAGTGCGCGCCCACTTGCTCCAGGCCGATGCGCAGTCCGGTGACGAAGCGGCGATAGAGTTTGGCGCCGTCGCCCATCTCGGGGAGGTTGGATTTGGCGCGGGCGAGAATCTCCAGGAAGCGCTCTTCGAGCGCGGCGCCGGCGGGGCCGAAGAGCTTGGCCGCAAGCTGCAGCACGCGCCCGGCGTAGGCGATGATCTGGATGGTCTCGATGCCGGAGATATCATCGAAGAACCAGCCGCAACTGGTGTACATGAGCTGGGCGTGGCGTTCGAGTTCGAGCAGTTCCAGCAGAGTGATGCGCTCTTCGGGCGTGATGCGCCGCTTGGCGTGCAGTGCGAAGAAGCGGTCGACCGACGCCGGCGAGCGGTCGAGGACGATGTGGATGTAGTCGTCGCGCGCCAGCCAGAGGTCGACGAGCAGCGGCGCGGCGAGCGCTTCGGCCAGCGGCGCGGTGGCGTCGCGCAGGAAGTCGAGGGCCTCGCGCAGGGGCGCGCGCCACTGCTGGTTCAAGCCAGGCTTGCCGCCATTGCAGCCGCAGTTGGAGCGCCAGCGCTCTACGCCATGCACACAGCTCCAGGAAGTGTTCTCGACCACCTCGGCCTCCCACTCCGGCGGAAACTTTTCCAGGAACTCGCCGTAGTTGGTCAGCGTTGCGTGGCCGTTGTCCTCAATCCAGTGCATGGCATAGGAGAGCGCCATCTCGCCGTACTTGTGGTGGTGGCCATAGCTCTCGCCATCGGTGGCGACGTGGGAGAGCTGGACCGTGTCGGCGGAGCCGGGCTTGGGCGCGCGGAAGCCGTCCAGCAGGCGGCTGCCAAAGGCCTCGCCGCTGTTGAGCAGTCCCTCGAAGGCGATGGCGCGCGAGGCGGGGCCGTCGTAGAAGAAGACCGCGATGCTGCGTCCCTCGTCTAGTTTGACGAGGTAAGGATGGGTCGGATCGACGGTGGCGTTCGGAGTGGGAAGCCAGTTGTCAGTTGCGAACTGCCGGATGCGCGCGCACTGATGGGGAGCGAGAATGGTGAACTTGATTCCTTCGGCGGCCATCATGTCCAGCACGCCGCGGTTGACGGCGGTCTCGGCCAGCCACATGCCCTCGGGGCGGCGGCCGAAGCGGTGCTCGAAGTCGGCGGTGCCCCAGCGAATCTGCGTGACGGCGTCGCGCCGGCTGGCCAGCGGCAGGATGATGTGGTTGTAGACCTGCGCGATCGCCGAACCGTGGCCGCCATAGCGCTGCGCGCTGGCCCGGTCGGCGTCGAGAATCGTGCGATAGGTGCGCGGAGTCTTGTCCGCCATCCATTTCAGCAGGGTGGGGCCGAAGTTGAAGCTCATGCGCGCATAGTTGTTCATGATGCGCACGATCTCGCCCTTGCGGTTGGTGATGCGCGAGGCGCTATTGGGCGCGTAGCACTCCGCGCTGATGCGCTCGTTCCAGTCGTGATAGGGCGCGGCGGAGTCCTCCACCTCGACCGTCTCCAGCCAGGGGTTCTCGCGCGGCGGCTGGTAGAAATGGCCATGCACGCAGACGTATCGATGGGTTGGGTCGGAGGAGGAGGTTGGTTTCGCGTCCTTCGGGGAGCTTGGAGACTTCACCATGGCATTATAGGAGGCTCCCGCTCCGAACGCTTACTCGCTGCACGATGGTCAGCCAGAAGGTGTTTCGATGGAGACTCAAGGCTGACGCTTCAGTTTGTTTTGAGCCAGGTCGCAGGCGCGCCACAGATACCAGCTTGCGACCGAGCACCAGGGATGCCAGCGTGCGGCGCGGGCCTCCATCTCAGTGGGCTTGGGCAGGTCGGCTGGCGTCACTTTGTCGGTTGGCTTGAGCCTGCCGAAGGTCAGCGCGAAACCCTTGCGCACGCCGTAGTCGCTCACCGGAAGCACGTCGGGACGGCCGAGCCGGAAGATGAGCAACATCTCCACCGTCCAACGCCCGATGCCGCGCACCTCGGTCAGGTGCTCAATGATCGCCTCATCCGTCATTCTCCGGATGCGCGCCAGAGTGGGAACGGTGCCGTCGAGAGTCTTTGCGGCCAGATCGCGCAGCGCAAGGCTCTTGTTGTGCGAGAGGCCGGCGGTGCGCAGTTGTTCGTTTGGGCAGTCGATCATGTGCTGGGCGGAGAAGTGGATCGGATCGCCCTTCGCGCCCACTCCGCAGACCGGATTGAAGCCTTCCAGCAGACGGCGGTGAATGGTCGCTGCGGCTTTGCCATGCAACTGCTGGTAGATGATGCTCTCCACCAGCGCCTCGAAGGGTGACTGCGCGCTGGCCAGGCGCAGCGTGAACGGGCCGGCGCGTGCGATCAGGCGGGCGAGTTTGGGGTCGGCGGCGGCCAACTCGCGGCAGGCGAGCACGGAGTCGTAGCGGGGAGGGCGCGGGCTTTGGCGCGGACGAGGCATCTCTCGACGGTATCGCAGCGAGGCGTGAAGTGTCTTCCGCAAACGGCGGAAAATTTCGCTGTGCGTCGACTCAGATCGCCGGGAGCGAAGCCGTTGTGACGGCGCAAATGCGCCGCTGGAGTCAGATAGCGGCGCGCAGCGCAGGGCTGGTGGGCGAGATTGCTTGGGCGTTTCTGGTTTTTGAACTCTCCCGGCAGGATCATTCGCCAACGCCACAACCACCCAAGTGCAACCCACTGAAAAATAGCTGAAACGAATCAATCTGCTAGAGCATCCATAACTAATCACTCAGAACGCCGAGGAGACGGGAAAGCACCGATGGCGCAGATTTTTGATCGCAGTTCGAACGCACTGGCACGGGCCAGTCTGGTGCTGACGGGCCTGCTCGTCGTCGTGCTCGGCGTCACGCTGGACCAGTTGCAGCGTTCCCCGTGGGTGACGCGGCAGGGCCAGCGCGCGGAGCAGCCGGTCCCGTTCAGCCACAAGCACCATGTGGAGGGCCTGGGCCTGCAATGCCAGTACTGCCACACCACGGTGGAAGATTCCAGCTATGCGGGCATTCCTCCCACTAAGACCTGTATCAACTGCCACTCGCAGATATGGACCAACGCAGCGCTGCTGGAGCCGGTGCGCCAGAGCTGGGCGACGGACGCATCGATCCAGTGGATCAAGGTGCACGACCTTCCCGACTACGTCTACTTCAATCACGAGATCCATGTGAATAAGGGGATCGGATGCGCGAGCTGTCATGGCCGCGTGGACCAGATGCCGCTGATGTACATGCAGAACACGCTACAGATGGAGTGGTGCCTGAACTGCCATCGCAACCCGGCGGTGAATCTGCGGCCCACCAGCGAGATCTACAACATGGCGTGGGCGGGGCCCTCCACCGATAAGCCCGTCTGGTGCGCGCCGACAGGCAAGGGCGCGTCTGGGACCGGCCCCACGGCTGAGAGCGTGGCCTGCGTAACAAAAGACCCATCGAGCGGCGGCAATCCAGAGATCGCGATGCTGCAGGCGCAGGACAGGATGAATTTGCAGCCTCACGCATTCTCCGGTGCAGGCCAGGCCGTGAGCGACGGCCCGCCGATGGCGGTGCTGGTCCCGGCGAGCTATCGCAAGTTCACCAGCCAGATCGACCTTGGCCGCTACCTGACCTCTCAGTACCACATCCGACCACCCAACGAACTCACCAGCTGCGAGACATGCCACCGATGAAGACGACACATGAGACCGTGATGGAGACCAGGCAAGCGAGCGCGCAGCTTGTGACCGCGATTGCGCCTGCGCACACAGACGACGGGCCGATCTCTGTCGGGCATGAAAACATGGCAAGACTGACGCTGGCCGAGGTGCGCGCCAAGCTCGAAGGCAAGAGCGGCAAGCGCTTCTGGAAGAACCTGGACGAACTGGCCGAGTCGCCCGCGTTCCACGAGATGCTGAAGGCGGAGTTTCCTCGGATTGCCGGAGGCTCGGCCGGCGAGTGGACGGATGCGGTCAGCCGCCGCGGATTTCTCAAGGTAATGGGCGCATCTCTTGCGCTCGCCGGGCTTGCCGGATGCACCAAGCAGCCCGATGAGCCGATCTTCCCCTACGTCAAGCAGCCCGAGGACCTCATCCTCGGCAAGCCGATGTACTTTGCCACGGCGTTTCCGTTTCCCACCGGCGCGATCCCGGTGCTGGTAAAGTCGGACGCGTTCCGCCCCATCAAGGTGGATGGAAATCCCGACCACCCAATGTCGAAGGGCAAGTCGGACGCGTTTACCCAGGCCACGCTTCTCGATTTGTACGATCCGGACCGCTCGAAGGAGGTGCGCCTGCGCGGGCAGACCAGCGAGTGGGCGGACTTTCAGGCGGCGTTTTCGGCGGCGGTGAAGAAGTCGAACGGCGGCGCAGGGATTGTCTTCCTCAGCGAGACGATCACTTCGCCGACGCTTGCCGCGCAGTGGACACAGGCGCAGGCGAAGTTCCCGCAGGCGAAGCTGGTGCAGTGGGAGCCGGTAAATAGCGACTCGTCGCGCGCGGCGTCGAAAGCCGCGTTTGGCAGCTACATGGACGCGCAGTACCAGCTGGAGAACGCGGACGTGATTCTCTCGCTCGACGCGGACTTTCTAGGCGGAATCGCGCAGCCCGGATTCCTGCCCATGGCTGCCGCCTACGCCCAGCGCCATCGCTACCAGGCGGGCAAAACGATGAACCGCATGTATGTCGTCGAGACCATGGCGACGGTGACCGGGTTCAAGGCGGAGCATCGGCTGGCGTTGAAGCCGAGCGAACTGGTCGCATTCGCGCAGGCGCTGGCGGACGGTGAGACTTCGCTTCCCGGCTCATCGAATCCCGACGCAGCAAGGTTCCTTGCGGCGGTTGCGGCGGATTTGAAACAAGCCGCTGGCCGGTGCATTGTGATCCCCGGCGAACAGGCTTCGCCCGCCGTTCACGCCGCGGCCTACGCACTCAATGCCAAGCTGGGCGCGGTTGGCAAAACCGTCGTCTACACCGAGACGGTTCATCCGATTCCGTCGAAGCAGGTCGCGGACCTGAAGTCTTTGGTCGCCGACATGAACGCGGGCAAGGTGCAGTGGCTGGTGATGCTGGGCGTGAATCCGATGTACTCCGCGCCGGCCGATCTGGAGTTTGCGGCGGCATTCGAGAAGGTCCCCAACACCGTTCATCTTGGCTCGCATGTGGACGAGACGGGCGCGGTCAGCGTGTGGCACATCAACCGCGCGCACTATCTGGAGAGCTGGTCCGATGCGCGCGCCTATGACGGGACAATCTCCATCATCCAGCCCATGATTGCGCCGATGTATGGCGGCCACAGCGCGCACGAGGTCTTGCAGACGCTGCTGGACAATCCCCAGGCATCGGCCTTCGACGTGGTGCAGGCCAATGCGAAGACCTACATCGGATCGAAGGCAGACGGCGATTTTGCCACGGCGTGGCGTCGCGCGCTGCACGACGGCTGGGTCGAAGGTACGGCGTTTGTGCCGAAGCAGGGAACAGGGAATAGGGAACAGGGAACAGGTGCCTCTGCGCCGAAGAATATGCCACTGCCGATCTCGCTGAAGGGTGCGAACGGCGTAACTTATATTCCGGCCAAGACCGAAATCCCCCTGCCAACGGGCGGCCTTGAGATTTCCTTCCTGCCCGATCCCTCGCTCTACGACGGCCGCTTTGCCAACGTCGGCTGGCTACAGGAGCTGCCCAAGCAGGTCACCAACCTGAGCTGGGACAACGCCGCGCTGATGAGCCTGCGCACGATGGAGTCCCTGAAGCTGGAGCAGAGCGATGCGGTGGAGATTGAGGCCAATGGCCGCAAGGTGATTGCGCCGGCGCTGATGGTTCCCGGCCACGCGGATGGCGCGGTGACGGTGCATCTCGGTTTTGGACGCCGCGTGGAAGCTGGCCGCGTGGGTGCGGGAGTTGGTTTCAATGCTTATCTTCTGCGCACATCTGTTGCTCCGCGCGCGACCGTCGGCAAACTGACAAAGACCGGCGGCACATACGACATCTGCGTCACCAAGGTCAACACCATCGAGCATCGCGGCAGCTTCGCGCAGCAGGACCTGCAGCATCCCGAGTCGGACAAGCAGGGCACCTACTCGCTGCCCGGACACGAGGCGATGGAGCGCGCCATCATTCGCTACGCCACGCTGGCCGAGGCGAAGGCCAACCCGGACTTTGCCCACGAGGGAGGTCCCGGCGCGCTGGTCAACAAGGTGGGTTATGCACCCGAAGGCGAGAGGCCCGGCCACGACGAGAGCTTCTTCCCCGATGCGTGGAAGTACGACCACACGGATGTCTCGTCGCAGAAGCTGCAGAACAAGTGGGGCATGGCGATCGACCTCAACTCCTGCGTGGGTTGCAACGCGTGCATCGTGGGCTGCTACGCGGAGAACAACATCCCGGTGGTGGGCCGCGAGCAGGTGAAGATCGGCCGCAACATGCAGTGGATCCGCATCGACACCTACTTCGAGGGCGACATGGATGCTCCGCGCGCGCACTTCCAGCCCATGGCCTGCCAGCACTGTGAGAACGCGGGATGTGAGCAGGTCTGTCCCGTGGGCGCGACGGTGCATACGCCCGAAGGCCTCAACACGATGGTCTACAACCGCTGCGTCGGAACGCGCTACTGCTCCAACAACTGCATATACAAGGTGCGGCGCTTCAACTTCCTGCTGTACTCGGACTTCGACACCGAGAGCCTGAAGTTCATGCGCAACCCCGATGTCACGGTCCGCTCCAGGGGCGTGATGGAGAAGTGCAGCTACTGCGTGCAGCGCATTGAGGCGGCAAAAATTACCGCCGACAAGGAGAACCGCGAGGTGCGCGACGGAGAGATTGTGACCGCGTGCCAGCAGGCCTGCCCGACAAGCGCGATCAGCTTCGGCAATCTCAACGACCCGCAGAGCGAAGTCTCGAAGCGCAAGGCCACAGAGCGCGACTATCAGGTGCTGGCGGACCTGAACTTCCGGCCGCGCACAACCTACACGGCGGGCGTCATCAACCCAAACCCGGAGCTTGGATAGCATGGCGACGAAATCCCCCATCGACGACCCCAGAATCGACCCGCGCACGGGCGAGTACGCGGTCATCGCACCCGGCCACACCTTCCGCTCGGTGACGCAGAAGATCGCGGGCCTGGTGCTCACCAGCAACACTCCGCTCGGCTGGTTCGGCGGGCTGACCGTTGCCGGCGGCGTTGCCACTCTGTTGGTGATCGCGATGACGTGGCTATTCCTGAAGGGCGTGGGCATCTGGGGCGTCACCATCCCCGGCGCCTGGGGATTCGCGATTATCAACTTCGTCTGGTGGATCGGAATCGGCCACGCGGGCACGCTGATCTCCGCGATTCTGCTTCTCTTCAAGCAGACGTGGCGCAACTCCATCAACCGCTTCGCCGAGGCGATGACCATCTTCGCCGTGGTCTGCGCGGGCACCTTCCCGCTCATCCACCTTGGCCGTCCGTGGCTGGGCTACTGGCTCTTCCCTTACCCCAACACGATGAATCTGTGGCCGCAGTTCCGCTCGCCGCTGGCGTGGGACGTCTTTGCGGTATCCACCTACGCCATCATCTCCGTCGTCTTCTGGTACATCGGAATGGTTCCCGACTTCGGCACGCTGCGCGATCGCGCAGTCATGCCCTTCGCCAAGTACATCTACGGCCTGCTCTCGATGGGATGGCGCGGCTCGACACGCCACTGGGTCCGCTACGAGTCGGCGGCGCTGCTTCTGGCCGGCCTGGCCACGCCTCTCGTGCTCTCGGTGCACACCGTCATCAGCTTCGACTTTGCGGTGGCCGCCATGGCCGGTTGGCACACCACCATCTTTCCGCCGTACTTCGTCGCCGGCGCCATCTACTCGGGCTTTGCCATGGTGCTGACGCTCGCCATCCCGATCCGCAAGTTCTATCACCTGGAAGATTTGATCACGCTGCGCCATCTGGACAACATGGCCAAGGTGATGCTGGCCACCGGCTGCATCGTCGGCTATGGCTACATGATGGAAGTCTTCATGGCGTGGTACTCGGCCAGCCACTGGGAGTTCTTCATGATGTGGAACCGGATGTTCGGCCCCATGGGCTGGGCGTACTGGACCCTCATCCTGACCAACCTCGCCATCCCGCTCACCACACTCTGGTCGCGCAAGCTGCGCGTGAACGTGCTGTATCTCTTCGTGCTGTCGCTCATCGTGAACACGGGAATGTGGCTGGAGCGCTTCGTCATTGTCGTCACCAGCCTCTATCGCGAGTATCTGCCCAGCAGTTGGGGCACCTATCGCGCCACTAAGTGGGACTACATGACCTTCGTCGGCACGTGGGGACTGTTCACATTTCTCTTCCTGCTCTTCGTGCGCTTCCTGCCCATTATTCCCATCTCGGAGATTCGCACGATGCTTCCGCAGACCAAGATTCGTCGCGGCGGGGCGGACGCCGAGACCGTTGTCGAGGAGACGCTCTGATGACGCCGCGCGAAGGAATCTACGGGTTGCTGGCGGAGTTCACCACTCCGGGCGAGTTGGTGCGCGCCACCGAACAGGCGCACCAGGCCGGCTTCCGGCGCATGGAGTGCTACACGCCCTACCCGGTGGAAGAGGCCGCGGTCGCGCTGCGCTTCCACAAGACAAGCGTGCCGCTGGTCTGCCTGCTGGGTGGAGTGATGGGAATGCTTACCGCGTTTCTGATGGAGACGTGGATCACGGTCTGGTCTTATCCGATGAACGTCGCTGGCCGTCCGCTCTTCTCCTGGCCCGCGTTCATCATTCCGGCGTATGAGTGGACGATCCTCTTCGCGGGACTCTCGGCCGCCTTCGGAATGCTGGCGTTGAACGGTCTGCCGCAGCTCTACCACCCGCTCTTCAATGCGCCGAACTTCCGCGATGGCGCATCGACCGACAAATTCTTTCTCTGCCTTGAAGCAATGGACCCACGTTTTTCCATCCTCGAGACGCGCGCTTTTCTGGAGCAGTTCGCGCCCATCTCCGTCGTGGAGGTGGAACTGTGAGACAGGTTCGAGGTTCTAGGTTCGAGGTTCGAGGGTCCAGAATGCGCAGACTCGCCGCGCTCTGCGCGATTGCGGTCTCGGGCCTGCTCGCTGGCTGCCGCCAGGACATGCAGGACCAGCCGAAGTTCATTCCCCAGCGCGGTACGGACTTCTACGCGGACGGCAGATCGGTGCGGCCGCAGGTGGCCAACACCGTGGCGCGTGGGCAACTCCACGACGATGCGTACTTCTACACCGGACTGATTGACGGCAAGGAAGGCAACGCGATGCCGTTTCCGGTGACGATGCAGGTCCTCGCGCGCGGCCAGGAGCGGTTCAACATCTTCTGCACGCCCTGCCACTCGCGCGTGGGCAATGGCGCTGGGATGATCGTCGAGCGCGGCTATCGTCCGGCGGGCAACTACCACACCGTGCGGTTGATGAATGCGCCGCTCGGTCACTTCTTCACTGTGATGACCCACGGATACGGCGCGATGCCGGAGTACTCCGCGCAGGTCTCGCCGCAGGACCGCTGGGCCATCGTCGCCTACATCAAGGCGTTGCAGTTGAGCCAGAGTGCCAAGCCTGCCGATGCGCCACCGGGCGCGCGGATCGAATCGCTGGCCACCATCGCCGAAAGCGAGGGCCTGCCCGCTAACTTCGCGAATGAGTGGACGCTTCCGCCCACCGCCGTCTACGGCACGCCCAACAACCAGGACAACGGCATTCCACCTGAGCTGCCTCCCAGCGCCAATGGAAAATATCCGGGGGCGCAGTCCGCACCGGCCCAGCCGAATGCTTCCGCTAGCCCGAACAAGCACGCAAGCCCGAACAAGCAATAGAGAACAATCTCTTTCACCAAGGCCGAAACGAAATGTCATTTGCACACGAACAACACGGAGAGCACGGAGCACACGCGGATCACGGGCCGCGCGCGCTTCCGTCGTCGCTGGCCGCGCCTGAGGTGCTGCTGGCGTGGCGCAGGCGAGCGCTCGCGGTCGCCGCTGTCTTCGCGCTGCTGTCGCTGTTCTTCGCGTTCACCGATGGGGGCCGCAACCACATCCTCCGCGCCTATCTGATGGGCTACATGACGTGCTTCAACTTTGCCGGCGGCGCGCTTGTGATGCTGATGCTGCAGTATGTAACGGGCGGCAAGTGGGGGCTGCTGCTGCGCCGTCCGCTGGAGGCGATGACGCGCACGCTTCCGCTGGTCGCGCTCATGTTCGTTCCCATCCTGGTGCCGCGCATCGGCAGACATCTTTACCAGTGGGTTCGCTACCCCGATGCAGCTTCCACCAACAACGCATATCTGCATCACCTCATCACCCACGAGCAGGCGCTGACGGCGGACTTCAAGCGTCCCATGCTCAATCCGCACGCCATGATTGTGGAGTCCTGCATCATCTTCGCGGTCCTCTTCCTTTTCATGTTCCTCCTCAACAAGTGGTCGCTCGATCGCGACGCCGACCCGGAGCGCGGTACTCAGGCGAGCTATGAGCGCTGGCGCACGCGCTTCGAAAACCTCAGCGGGCCGGGCATTCTGGTCTACGTCATCCTGCTTTCCGCAGCGGCCATTGTGTGGATCCAGTCGCTCGATGTCACCTGGTACTCATCCATCTGGGGTCTCCAGTTCCTCGTCGCGCAGGGCTATGCGGTGCTTGCGCTTGGCATCCTCAGCGTGATTCTGTTGTCGCGCTACGAGCCGATGAAGACGTTGCTGCGCACCACCGAGCAGCATGACCTGGGCAAGTTCGCCTTCGCCTTCGTGATGCTCAACATCTACCTCTGCTTCGCCGAGTTTCTCATCATCTGGTCGGGCAATCTACCGGACGAGATTCCCTGGTACCTGAACCGCATTCACGGCGGATGGTGGACCATCTGCACGCTGGACTTCGTCTGCCACTGGCTCATTCCCTTCTGCCTGCTGCTCTCGCGCGACCTGAAGCGCAACAAGCGCAAGATGATCTGGATCACGTGCTTCATGATCTTCGCGCGCCTGATCGACATGTTCTGGCTGATCGAGCCGAACTTCGCGGACTCGGCCGGCAACCTGCACATCGGTGGCGGAATGCTGGCGTACATCACGGTGCCCATCGCGCTGCTTGCGCTGTGGACGGCGTACTACATTACGCAGTTGATGCGGCGACCTCTGGTCAGCACCAACGATCCGCATCTGGAAGAACTCCTGGAGCCTGAACATGCATACTGACGGCCACAACACGGGCAAGAACGCGACGAGCAAGAGTAGGCCGAGGGATGCCGAGCATCCGGGCTACGAGACCTCGGATGTCAATGCGCGTGGCGTGGTTGTCTTTCTCAGCGGCCTCTTCGGAACCCTGATTATTTTTTTCTTCTTTTGCTACTACATGGGGCGCGCGATCAATGCAGAGTGGCAGAAGCAGGACGGCCCCGCGAACAAGTGGTCGATTGCGTCGGGCGCGGCACCGCCCAGCGGCAAGGGCAGGGATTTGGTCAGCAATCCGGAGATGGAGCAGAGGCAGTTACAGCAGATCGCCGCGGGATTCTCCGAGCCGCGGCTGGACATCGACGATGGCAACCAGGCCACGGCAGACCTTCACGCGCGCGAGAACCTCCTGCTCGAGCACTATAGCCTCGTCGACGGACAGCCGGGAACGATTCGCATCCCCATCGGACGCGCCATGCAGTTGATTGTGCAGCGTGGGCTGCCTGTCGCGAATCAAACATCCACGACCGCCGACTCTGTCGCTTACGCGGCGCGGCCGGAGATTCACGCGCCGTTGACGACGGGTTTTGCGCGCACCGGATTTGAGCTGACAACAATCGAGGCGCGCCAGCAAAAGATGATCTACGGCAGAGCGGAGAACTCCGCGAATCCCGAAGCGAAGCCGCAGAAGTAAACGACCTACGCACAGATGCGAGAGAGAGAAGGCGGAAGATGAGGTACGGTCGAACAATTTGGCGGGCAATAGCGCGGGGCGGGATTGGCGCGGCCTTCTGCTGTGCGTTGCTGGCTGCGTCGGCGCGCGGACAGGTCTCCAGCTACAGCGACAAACAGGCGGGCGAGAACAGCGGCGATCAACTGCCTCAGGTGTTGCAGCGCGTGGGCGTGACGCAGCGCCTGAACCAGATGCTTCCGCTGGACGCGCAGTTCGTCGACGACACGGGCAAGACCGTGCGCCTGGGCGACTACTTCGGCAAGCGCCCCGCCATCCTCTCGCTGGTCTATTACAACTGTCCCATGCTCTGCTCGGAGGAGATGGACGGCATTGCCAGCGCTCTGATGATGGTGCATCTCACTCCGGGCAAGGACTTCGAGATCATCCTCATCAGCATCGACCCCAGCGAGACGCCGGAGATCGCCGCCAGGAAGAAGGCCTTCTACCTGAAGCGCTATGGACGGCCCGAGACGGCCAACGGATGGCACTATCTCACCGGGCAACAGACGGCCATCGACGCGGTCTGCAACGCGTCCGGCTTCGGCTACGTCCGCGTGCCGGGGGCGGACGGAAAGCTCGACCAGTTCGCGCACGCAAGCGCGATCGAGGTGGTGACGACCGATGGCCGCCTGGCGCAGTACTACCTCGGCGTGGAGTTCTCGCCCAAGGACATTCTGCTGGGCCTGATCGAGGCGTCGGGCAACAAGATCGGCTCGCCGGTCGCCAACATTCTCACCTACTGCTACCACTACGATCCGCAGACCAACCGCCACTCGCTCATCGTGGCGCGTGTGGTGCAACTAGGCGGCATGATGACGGTGGTGAGCCTCGGCAGTTTCATGTTTGTGATGTTTCGACGGGACTTGAAACTTGGCCGTAACCACGATTTGACCCGAACCGGTCTCAGCTACGACGAAGAAGCACGCATGTCTATGGTGGAACCCGCCACGAAGCGGGTTCCAGGCAGGTCGCGTGGCACCACTTTTGGCGCTGAGACCGGTTCCAGCAAGCGAACGGACGATGAAGGATAACCATGGGGATTAGTCCAGTACTGTGGCAGTTTCTGGTGAAGTGGCTCAACGCCTCCGCGCTCTTTCCGCGCGAGGCGTCGACCATTGCGCCGTATGTGGACTCGCTGTACTTCTTCCTGATCTCCATCACGCTCGTCGGCGTCTTTCTGGTTGCGGCCCTGCTGGTCACCTTCTCCATCCGCTACCGCAAGGCGGTGCATCCGGTGGCGACGCAGATCGAAGGATCGACGCTGCTGGAAGCAACCTGGACCATCATTCCGCTCGGCCTGTTTCTCATCTGCTTCGTCTGGGGAGCGCTGCTTTACTTCCGCATCTACACGCCGCCGGCCAACTCCATGAACATATACATCGTCGGCAAGCAGTGGATGTGGAAGGCGGAGCATCCCGGCGGCCAGCACGAGATCAACGCCCTGCATGTGCCGGTTGGGCAGCCCATTCAACTCACTATGATCTCGCAGGATGTCTTTCACAGCTTCTCGATTCCCGAGTTCCGCATCAAGCGCGAGGCAATTCCCGGCCGATACAGCACGGTCTGGTTTGAGGTCACCACGCCGGGCAGCTATCACCTCTTCTGCACGCAGTACTGCGGCACCAACCATTCGGCGATGATCGGCACCATCACGGCGCTTTCGCCCGCGGATTACAAAAAGTGGACCGAGCAGTCCACCAGCGGAATGTCGCTGGCGCAGAACGGCGAGCGCATCTTTGCCAGCATGGGATGCAATGCGTGCCACTCCGGCAACGCCGCGGCGCGCGGGCCGAATCTCGCCGGAGTCTACGGCTCGAGGCTGCGGTTGACCAACGGCTCGGACGTTCTGGTGAACGAAGCGTATCTGCGCGACGCAATCCTGAATCCGTCGCAGCATGTCACGTCGGGCTACACGCCCATCATGCCCACCTATCAGGGCCAGATCAGCGAAGATGGCTTGATCGACCTGGTCGAGTATCTCAAGAACCTCAACACCAACGACCGCGTGCAGCAGACGCTGACCACATCGCAGTGCGGCCAGGCGGCGCCTCAGGCGTCAGGGGTGGTGAAACCATGAGCGCACCGAGCAATACGATTCTCAACCTGCCCGACCAAAGCACCGCGCAGCTTCCCCGCCGCAACTTCATCAACGCGGAGCACGGTCTGCTCAGTTGGCTCTTCACCAGCGACCACAAGCGCATCGCGATCCTGTATCTGATCTCGATCACCTTCTTCTTCTTCATCGGCGGCGCATTTGCCGGACTCATCCGGCTGGAGTTGCTCACGCCGCAACCCGACCTCGTCTCCTCGGACACATACAACAAGTTCTTCACCATGCACGGCATCATCATGATCTTTCTTTTTCTGGTGCCGTCGGTTCCGGCGACGCTGGGCAATTTTCTGATCCCCATGATGATCGGCGCGCGCGACCTCGCCTTCCCAAAAATCAATCTGCTCAGTTGGTATCTATACATAATCGGCGGAACGCTGACGCTGACCGCGCTGGTGCTGGGCGGCGTCGATACCGGCTGGACCTTCACCGCGCCGCTCTCCACGCACTATCTCAACACCCACGTCATCACCACGGCCTCTGCAATCTTCGTCGCCGGCTTCAGCTCCATCCTTACCGGACTGAACTTCATCGTCACCATCCACCGCATGAGGTGCCCGGGAATGACCTGGTTCCGCATGCCGCTCTTCGTCTGGGCGCACTACGCGGCCTCCATCCTGATGGTGCTCGGCACTCCCGTGCTGGCCATCACGCTGGTCCTGGTTGCGCTGGAACGGCTGGTCGGCATCGGCGTCTTCGATCCCACCAAGGGAGGCGATCCGCTGCTCTTCCAGCACCTCTTCTGGTTCTACTCGCACCCCGCCGTCTACATCATGATTCTGCCCGGCATGGGAGTCATCTCCGAGGTCGTCAGCACCTTCAGCCGCAAGCGCATCTTCGGCTACACCGCCGTTGCGTTCAGCTCCGTCGCGATTGCGCTCTTCGGCTTCTTCGTATGGGAGCACCACATGTTCATCATGGGCGTCTCCAACTACTCGGCGCTCATCTTCTCGCTGCTCACCATGCTGGTCGCGGTGCCGTCGGCGATCAAAATCTTCAACTGGTGCTTCACCCTGCAGATGGGCTCCATCACCTTCGAGACGCCGATGCTCTATGCCTTCGGCTTCATGGGCCTGTTCACCATCGGCGGGCTCACCGGCGTCTTCCTCGGCTCGCTCGGCATGGACATCCAGCTCACCGAGACATACTTCATCGTCGCCCACTTCCATTTCGTGATGGTGGGAGGGATGCTGATGGCGTTCCTCGCGGGCGTTCATTTCTGGTGGCCCAAGATGACCGGTCGCATGTATCCCGAGTCGCTCTCCAAGCTCGCCGCCGTGGTCACCTTCATCGGCTTCATCCTCACCTTCATGCCGCAGTTCGTCCTCGGCTACCTGGGCATGCCGCGCCGCTATCATGCGTATCCGCCGGAGTTTCAGGTGCTCAATGTGCTCTCCACCGCGGGCGCAACCATCCTCGGCATTGGCTACCTGATGCCGATGATCTACCTGGCGTGGTCGCTGAAGTATGGGGCGATTGCAGGCAATAATCCCTGGCAGGCCACCGGCCTCGAGTGGCAGACGCAGTCGCCGCCGCTGACCGAAAACTTCATCGAGATCCCCATCATGGACCACGAGGCCTACGACTACGACTGGCTGGAGCACAAGACCGCGGATGAGGTGACACCCGTTGGATAGCGCGATCGCAAATCCGCAGGCCGAGCAGGATCAGGCACAGCAGCACGAGCACGCTGTCCTGCCGCAGCACCGCCATCACTTCGCCACCGAAGAGCAGCAGCGCGAGGCGGGCAGCTTCGGCATGTGGCTCTTCCTGCTCACCGAGATCATGTTCTTCGGCGGGCTCTTCTTCGCCTACCTCCTCTTCCGCAACTGGTACTACGACGCCTTCGTCACCGCGTCGAACCAGCTCAGCGTGCCGCTGGGCGCGGTCAACACCGCCATCCTCATCACCTCCGGCTTCTTCATGGCGCTCGCCGTCTGGGCCGCCGAAGTCCGCAAGCAGGGCCTCCTGGTCCTCTTCCTCATCCTCACCACCCTCCTCGGCTTCGCCTTCCTCGGCATCAAGGCCGACGAGTACCACGAGAAGTACGAGAAGCACCACATCCCCGGCGCCAGCTTCGACACGTCGCAGTTCATCAACCCGGCTGCCTACGGCCTCAGCGAAAAGCCGCTCGCTCCCGACGCCGCGCAGAAGACGCAGCTCTTCTTCTTCCTCTACTTCGCCATGACCGGAATGCACGCGCTGCACATGGTGCTCGGCTTGGGAATCTTGTTTTGGCTGATGATTCGCGCGCAGCGGGGCGACTTTACCTCCGGCTACGTCGCGCCCATCGAGAACTTCGGCCTGTACTGGCACTTCGTCGATATTGTCTGGATCTTCCTCTTTCCCCTGCTCTACCTCATCAACCGTCACCCGCTGGCGCACTAGCAGCTCAGAAGGAAAACGCGATGGCCCACGAAGCACAACCCGAGCAGCACATTCACGATGCCGCCAACGTCACCAACCCAGAGCACGCGGAGCACCACATCGTCTCGCCGGCCCAGTACGCCGCGGTCTTCGCCACGCTGCTCGCATGCACGGCGCTCACAGTCTTTGCCGCGGACATCAACCTCGGCGTCTTCAACCCGATTATTGCGCTCGCCATTGCCAGCTTCAAGGGCGTGATCGTGATCCTGTTCTTTATGCACGTGAAGTATCAGTCGAACCTCATCAAGGTCACGGTGGGCGCGGGCTTCTTCATGTTCCTCGTCCTGGTCACCATGACCCTCTCCGACTACATCAGCCGCGCCTGGGGTCTCTGGTAACGCCTGCCCAACCTCCATCGCCGCGACTACAATCTCTAGGCCGCACCTACGGTCTGGGGGATCGCTGTGAAAGTTCTTCGTATCCTCACCCTGCTCATCCTTGTCTCACGCTTGCTCCCGGCCCAATCCTCCGCACCGCCGCTCGCCACCGGCACTATCACCGGCCACGTCTACCTCGGCGACTCCCACCTTCCAGCACGCATGGCTTACGTTGTGCTGCTGTCGGTCGGCGCTGCGGAAGCGGGCGACAAGAAGTCGACCGGCGGTTTCGCCCTCGTGCAGACCGGGCTGGACGGAGCCTTCGTCATGCCCAATGTTTTGCCTGGCTCGTATTACCTCATCGGCATGAAACGCGGCTATTCGCTACCAGCTCCCGATTTAAACGGCGACTACGAGAATCTCGACAAGGCTCCCCAGGACGTGAAGGATGCCCTGACCGTCGTGGTTACCGCCAACCGCGTTACCACTGCCAACATCGTTCTCAGCAGAGGCGCAGTCATCGCCGGCACGGTCCGCTTCGACGACGGGGAGCCCGCCACCGAGGCCAAGGTCTCTTTGTTGCGCAAAGACAAGTCCGGCAAGTGGGCTAAGTCTCAGGACAGCGCTGATAGTGGAAACTCGACCGACGATGAGGGAAACTTCCGCATCACCAACCTTTCCCCCGGCGAATACCTTCTACGAACCACGCTCGTGCTTTCGGGTGCTGAGGTACGCATCCCCGGGATGGACTCTCCGAACGATCCGGACTACCACTGGGATATCTACTTCGGCGACGGCATCCGACCGCGCGACGCGAAGACGATCAAGCTGAAAGACGGCGAGGAATCGAACGGCAACATCATCGAGATTCCTCTTGCCAGACTCCATTCCATCTCCGGCACTGTTCTTAGCGAAGAAACCGGCGCTCCCATCAGCCGCGCTGACGTCGAACTCCACAACGCCGATGACGACTCCACCTGCACCGTCACCGCGATCAACCCCACCGCCGGCCAGTTCCACTTCCCGTACGTCGCCGAAGGCGAGTACACCCTCAAAGTCACGAACGCCTCCGACATCATTCCCGGCAAGGGCGACCAAAAGCCCATCCGCACCTACGGCGATGCGTCCCAGTCCCTCATCGTCAAGGGAGAGACCAGCGGCGTGACCATCCAGGTGAAGCCGCTGCCCGTGGCCGCAGTCACCGCCGCGCAGTAAGCCTTGCCTCCTTCAGCTCGCCATCACGCCTTCCTCGCCGCCGACGATTCAGCCACATGCGCAATCCGAGCCGCGAAGTGCAGCGAAATCATCGCAAGTAATATGCAACGGCGATCCGATGCCATGTGATTCGGATCACAGCGCCTCCCATGCAATTCAGAGAAGATGAATACATCTTCAGGGTCGGTGGCGCAGGGCCAATGCGTACTGACTCAGGGTTGGTGTCGCAGGGCCATTGCGCACCGATCTATGGCTTGTGACGCAGGGCCAATGCTCACAAACCAATCCGCACCCGACGGAGGAGGTTCTGAGGTCTTCTCAAAGTTCCTCAGAACCTCCAATCGGAGGACAATCAGTCTGCCGGATGCATTCGGCATTCGAGTGCAGCAAGAATGGTCGCGGCCGCCTGCCAGGTGCGCCGCGTTGGTCTTTAACCTCATCGCAGCCTGCGCATCTTGCCGCGCTTAACTGTGCGCGACCGCAGCTTTCTCGGCCCGCAGTGCGGTAAACTAGAGGTGACGCGCGTTTTCGCCCTTCGGCCCTATCCCAATGGGCTCCCGGCCGGCGCCGCCGGCTGGGCAGAACGCGCCCCAAAACGAAAGCCAGACAGGACAATCACCCGCAGTGAGCAGCCCCCAAACCATCCCGAATCCAGAGACTTCCGCCACGGCAATCGACCAGACCAGCGTCCCGGCCGTCCAGAAGCCTGCCGCGCAGCCGGCCCTGAAGCCCATCTTCAACATCGCCATCATCGCCCACGTCGATCACGGCAAGACCACGCTGGTCGACGCCATGCTGCGCCAATCCGGCACCTTCCGCGCCAACGAGGCCGTCGCCGAGCGCGTCATGGACTCCAACGATCTGGAGCGTGAGCGCGGCATCACCATCATGGCCAAGAACACCGCGCTCTACTACCACGGCAACAAGATCAACATCGTCGACACGCCCGGCCACGCCGACTTTGGCGGCGAAGTCGAGCGCGCGCTCAAGATGGTCGATGGCGTCCTCCTGCTGGTCGACGCCAGCGAAGGCCCGCTGCCGCAGACCCGCTACGTCCTCTCCAAGGCGCTCGAAGCTAAGCTCACGCCCATGGTCGTCATCAACAAGATCGACCGCCCCGACGCGCGCGTGCAGGAGGTCCTCGACGAGGTATACGACCTCTTCATCGACCTCGACGCCGACGAGGACATGCTCGACTTCCCCGTCCTCTACACCAATGGCAAGGTCGGCACCGCGACCCTCGACCTCGCCATCCCCGGCGTCGATCTGCAGCCGCTCTTCGAGCAGATCGTCCAGACCATCCCCGTCGCCAAGGGCGATCCCGACGGCCCGCTGCAGATCCTCGTCACCAATCTCGATTACTCCGACTACCTCGGCCGCCTCGCCATCGGCCGCGTCTTCAACGGCACCATGCGCACGGGCGAAGAGTACAACGTCGCGCGCGTCGACGACACCTTCTCCAAGCACAAGATCACCAAGCTCTTCAGCTTCTCCGGCCTCAAGCGCACCGACATCGACGAGACGCAGACCGGCGACATCGTCGCCATCGCCGGCATTCCCGGCATCACCATCGGCGAGAGCTTCTGCGACGTGGAGAACCCGCAGCCGTTGCCCCGCATCACCATCGACGATCCCACCATCGCCATCCAGTTCAACGTCAACAACTCGCCCTTTGCCGGACGCGAGGGCCGCTGGGTCACCTCGCGCAACCTGCGCGACCGCCTCGACAAAGAGATGCTCACCAATGTCTCACTCAAGATGCTGGAGACCGGCTCGCCCGACTCCTTCAAAGTCCTCGGCCGCGGCGAGCTCCAGCTCTCCATCCTCATCGAGATGATGCGCCGCGAGGGATTCGAGATGATGGTCTCCCGCCCGGAGATCGTCACCAAGCGCATCGACGGCCGGCTCATGGAGCCGGTCGAGCAGCTCATGATCGACATCCCGGAGAACTTCGTCGGTACCGTCATCGAGCGCCTCGGACCGCGCAAGGGCGAGATGACCAAGATGACCAATCACGGGTCGGGCCGCGTGCGCATGGAGTTCCGCATCCCCAGCCGAGGACTCATCGGCCTGCGCTCTGAAATGTTGACCGAGACGCGCGGCACCATCGTGATGAACGCCATCCTCGACGGCTACGTGGAGTATCAGGGAGAGATCCCGCAGCGCACCACCGGGGCCATCGTCTCCGACCGCCAGGGCACCACAACGCCCTACGCACTGGAAGGAATTCAGGAGCGCGGCACGCTCTTCGTCCCCGCCGTCACCGAGGTCTACGAGGGCATGATCATCGGCGAGCACTCGCGCGACAACGACATCGACGTCAACTGCGTCCGCGAGAAGCGCCTCACCAACATGCGCGCCAGCACCGCCGACGAAGCCACCCGCCTGGTCCCCTTCAGGAGCCTCACCCTGGAGCAGTCCATCGAGTTCATCGCCGAGGACGAGCTCGTCGAGGTCACCCCCAAATCCCTCCGCATGAGGAAACAAATCCTGCAAGCCAACCGCCGCCCCCGCAAAGGCCAGCCCGCCGACTCCACCGCCTAACCCCGGCGAGTGCTTGTTCTATTGTTTGTCATTCCGCAGCGCAGCGGAGGAATCTGCTTTTGTTTTTGTTTGCTTTCGTACTCCGGGTACACCAATATTGACTTGCTTTCGCCCGGCGACACGCGCGTTCAGTATTGAGATGTAGTATGCCTGTCACATTGCAATGGCAAACCTCGGCCCCTGCGCCTAGAATCGTCCTGTGGACATCACGTACGATCCGGCGAAGAATGAAAGGAACATTCGTGAGCGCCAATTGAGCTTCGACCGCGCGGCGGATTTCGACTTCGCAAATGCGGTCGTCGGTCCAATCTTCCGCAATGGCGAATGGCGTACGGTTGCAATTGGATACCTTGAAGACCGATTGCATGTTCTATGCTTCAAAAAGACGGACGGCTTGATGCGAGTCATCAGTTTTCGCAAGGCGAATGCAAAGGAGGGTGAGCGGCATGGACTCAAACTACGTAGATAATCTGATCGACGATGACGAGATTCCTGAACTGACGGACGCCGACTTTGCCAAAATGGTTCCGTTCTCCGAACTCCCGCCCGACCTGCAACACACGCTGCGCGAGATTCAGCGCGGCAACGTCACCTTCCGCCCCGATCCCGATCCCGTTTCCAATTCCAATTCCGATGCAGAGCAGGTTCCCGTCAACGTCTCGCGCTCCGTCGTCGAGCGCTTCCAGGCCACCGGCACCGAGTGGGAGAGCAAAGTCGACGCAGCCCTCCGCCAGTGGCTCGACGAGCACCAGGCAAGCTGATCTCGCCCAGTCAACGGCGTCGCCCGTCCGCGCGTAGGCCCACCCTTCCGCGATGAGACCGCGAAAGGCTTGGTCACCCGCCCCCCTTCGCATTGCCCAGGAGATATCGAAAGTCATTCGGCAGAGACGCCTACCGTATAATTTGGGCGTAGTTCGAGGTGTGCTGTGATTCGGGTTCTTATCCTGTGCCTTACATGCTTGATTTTCGCTGCGCCGGTCCGATCGCAAACACCGATGTCGCGCGACGAAGCCTTGAAGCAGCTCTACCGGGACTACGATCCCGCGACAAAAACTGCGCACTGGATTTGCACAAAGGGCCAACAACAAGAACAGCATGAGGGATGGCCTTGCTCCGAGGAATACGCGAAGGTCTCAGTGGCGATCGAGCTGTCTACACAAGTGGCGGAGCACGGGACAGAGAAGACGTACTTAGTTGCGAGCGCTCTACCAACGACCAGTGATACGCGAGATTTTGAATGCCACTCATGTGCTCCAGCTATCGGGGTCGCGGTTTTTGCGTGGCATCATGGGCGCTGGGAGATCGAGAGCGCTAACGCGGGTGTTGGTTTCTATGGTGAATGGGGAGGTCCTCCGAAGTCGGAGATGGTCGCAATCGGACCAGAGAAACATGGCGTAATACTATGGTCTGGATTTTCGGGGCAGGGATATCACGAGTCGGTGAAATATCTGCTAGCCCCGCTCGGATTGAGCGTCGATGAAATATGGAAGCTTTACGATGAGCAGGATGATTCGGGAGCGTTCGACCCTAAGGATAAATCGGGCCAGCACAGACTGTATTACGCTGAGGTGGCATTCAAGTTTGTGTATGTCGGCGATGGCGAGTACTACGACATCCTTGCCATGTCGCGCGGCACCGATGACAAGGGAAAGGCAAACTGGACCAAACAGTATCGGTTCCGTGACGGCCAGTATTGCCTGTTGCGCACAATCCCCTACGTTGAAACGAAGGTATTACCCAAAAAGTCCGAACCACCACAATCTACAAGTACGAAGTGAGCCGTAGGTTGCCCCATTCATCGCGTTCTTTGCGATGAGTGGGCCTTCGCGCGATGCGCGAACAGAGCCACTTAAACCTTGTCAAGAAAAATCGTACAACTCACTCCATCCAAAATAGATACACGGGCAAACTTGTCTCCCCAATCCGCTACAATTAAATAGGGGGCTTCAATCTATATGTTCTGGAGCATCTTCGGAATTGCTATAGACCAATTGTGATTGTCATTCCGTACCCTGAGCGAAGTCGAAGGGGAAGGAATCTGCTTTTGCTTGCTCCACAAGGGTCAACACCATTCCCGAAGATGCTCCAAGCAGTTTGTTTTGTAATATTTATCCGTAACTCCTTTGGAATGTTATATGGACAGCCGCTAGCAGCCTGCAATCCACAGATTCCAAAAGAGTTCCTTCCAAAGGTACCCCTGGGGGGGAGGGGGGGGTAGTTACAAAGTAGTTAATACCAGGACGGAAACTCAGCCGCGCAGAGTTGCGCGGTTTACGCCCGCCGGGCCTCGCTCGATTTACAATCACTGCGGCTGCCAAACTCCGCCCAGCCGGAAAGCTGTCACCTCATGCCCGACTACACGCCGTATCTCATCGCCGTCGCCATCGTCCTGCTTTACATCCTCAACTCCATCAAGATCCTCAAGGAGTACGAACGCGCCGTCGTCTTCCGGCTTGGCCGCGTCCGCCACGACGCCTCCGGCCCCGGCATCATCCTGGTCTTCCGCCCCATCGACCAGATCGTCCGCGTCAGCCTGCGTCAGGAGGCTATGGAGGTTCCCTCGCAGGACGTCATCACCCGCGACAACGTCACTCTGAAGGTCAACGCCGTCATCATCATGCGCGTGGTCGATGCCGTCAAGGCCGTCATCGAGGTCTCCAACTACGTCTACCAGACCTCGCAGTTCGCGCAGACCACGCTGCGTTCCGTTCTCGGCGAAGTCGATCTCGACGAACTCCTCGCCCACCGCGACCGCCTCAACCAGCGCATCCAGGTCATCATTGACGGCCACACCGCGCCCTTCGGCCTCAAGGTTGTCTCGGTCGAGGTCAAGCAGGTCGACATGCCGGAGAACATGCTGCGCGCCATGGCCAAGCAGGCCGAGGCCGAGCGCGAGCGCCGCGCCAAGATCATCCACGCCGAGGGCGAGTTCAACGCCGCCGCCAAGCTGGTTGACGCCGCAGCCCTCATGGCCACCCAGCCCATGACCCTGCAACTGCGCTACCTGCAGACCCTCACCGAGATCGGCGTGGAGAAGAACACCACCATCGTCTTCCCGCTGCCCATGGAGCTGGTCAACATGTTCAATAAGACCATCGCCGCCCACGTCGTGCCCCCCGTCCTCCCGACCGCCGCGCCCGATGCAACGCCGAAGGAGTAAACCGTGAATCGTCCCTACGACGACGACGAGGATGGTCCGCCGGGTCGCGGCTACTCCCGCGAACCGGACCGTTCCGGCCGCGGCGCCGACCGCGAAATCTCGCTCGGCGCTCCGGCCATTCTGGGCATCTTCTTCGCGCTCGTGCTGCTCTGCGCCGGCTTCTTCGGCTTCGGCTACACCATGGGCCGCAAGTCCGCCCAGGCCGCCAACGTCGACACCGCGGCAGCCAACGCAGACACCTCCAGCAACGGCTCCGCCAAGCCCGCCGCCGGAAGCCTTGCCAGCCAGCCCTCCGAACCCGCCACGCAGCCGGCCTCCGGCGACTCCGCCGCGCCGGTCGTGGTGCAGACGGACGCGGCCTCCGGCTCACCCTCCACGCCGCCCTCACCGTCGAAGAACGCCGCAACCGCAGCCGACGGCATGATCGTCGGCGACAAGCCTCCGCAGCCCGCGGCCAGCAACCAGCCGCCCGCCATCTCTCCCAGCGGGACCATCATGGTGCAGATCGCCGCCGTCTCCAGCCAGGATGTGGCCGACATTCTGCTCGCCTCGCTCAAGAAGAAGGGCTACAGCGTCAGTGTTCGCCACGAGCCGCAGGACAAGCTGCTGCACGTTCAGATCGGCCCCTTCGCCAACCGCAAGGACGCCGAAGCCATGCAGCAGCGTGTGCTCGCCGACGGCTTCAACGCCATCGTCAAGTAGCTGCTTCTCCTGTTCCCTGTTCCCTGTTCCCTGTGCCCTGTTCTTTCGGCTTCATCTCCTCCGGCAGCGCCGCGATCATCGCCTCCCGCGACGCGCGCATCAGCTCATCCCGCGTCGAGTACCCCGCCGGATCGATCACGCGCAGGATCTGGACCTTCGCCACGCCCGGCGTCACCGCGGCGCTGTGCTTGCGCATCATCTTCTCGGTCCCGGAGATGGCGATGGGCACAATCGGCGCGCCCGTCTCCATCGCCAGGTAGAACGGCCCGCGTTTGAACGCCGCCAGCCGCCCGCTCTCCGACCGCGTCCCTTCGACAAAGAACACAACGTGCAGCCCACTGTGCAGCGCCACCGCCGCCGCGGCAATACTCGCCTGCGCCGCCTCGCGCCGGTTGCCCCGCTCCACTGGGATAAACTTCCCCATCCGCATCGCCGTCCCCAGAAACGGAATCCGCATCAGCCCCTTCTTCAGCAGCACAGAACACATCCCCGGAAGCACCGGCAGCAGCACCGGAGCGTCCAGGTTCGACACATGGTTTGACAGGAAGATGCAGCTCACCCCCGCTGGCACGTGCTCCAACCCGCTCACCTCCACGCGAATCCCGCCCGCCCGCACCCCCAGCGGCACGATTCCATGCACCACCACGCGGTACAGCAGGTCCACATTGCCCACCATCAGCGAGTAGGGAATCCCGATGATTCCCGCCAGGGTCCCCAGCGTCACGTACACAAACACCATCTTGAAGGTCGCAAACATCTATTTGCAGAATACCGCACCCACCTGCAAAGAATTCTCACACCCAATTGCGTAATACAAAAAAAGAGGCCGGGATCACTCCCAGCCTCTCCTCGCAATCCATTTTCCTCGAACCTGTCTATGCGTTGGCTTCCGTCGCAGCCTCGGCCTCTGCTGCTGCTGCCGCTTCTGCTGCTGCCGCGGCTTCCTTCTCCGCCTTCTCCTGCTTGCGCGCTGCAATCGAGTTCTGCCCCAGCTCGTCGGCCAGCTTCTCGGTGGTGAACGACTCAATCACATCGCCCTCGCGGATGTCCTTGAAGCCGGCGAGGTCGATGCCGCACTCCACGCCCTGGCGCACTTCGCTCACGTCGTCCTTGAAGCGCTTCAGCGAGCCGATCTTGCCCCGCCAAACCTCTTCGCCCTCGCGAAGCACGCGCACCTGCGCGGTGCGTGTGATCACCCCGTCGGTCACGCGGCAGCCCGCAATCTGACCGACCTTGGTGATCTTGAAGACGTTGATGACCTCGGCCTTGCCCGCGTAGTTCTCCTTGAAGACAGGTTCCAGCAGCCCATACATCGCCTTGGTAATCTCGTCGCGCAACTCGTAGATGATCGAGTGCAGCCGGATCTCCACGTTCTCGCGCTCCGCAACCTCTTGCGACTTGCGGTCAGGCCGTACGTTGAATCCGATGATGACCGCGTTCGAGGCCGACGCAAGCAGCACGTCGGATTCGGTGATCGCGCCCACGCCGGAGTGCAGCACGCGTACGCGAACCTTCTCGGTCGACATCCGTTGCAGGTCCTCGGCGATCACCTCGACCGATCCCTGCACGTCGCCCTTGACGATCAGGTTGAGGTCCTTCATGCCAGCGTGCTTGATCTGCTCGGCGAGACCTTCCAGCGATACGCGCGAACTCTTGGCCAACTGTGCCTCGCGCTCCTTCATCTTCCGGTATTGCGCAATGCCCTTGGCCTTGTCGCGGTCCGCCATCACCAGGAAGGTGTCGCCCGCGTCCGGCATGCCTTCAAGGCCGAGAATCTCAACCGGCGTCGAAGGCCCTGCCTCGACGATCGGCTGGCCACGGTCGTTGAACATGGCGCGGATCTTGCCGAATGTATTGCCCACAATGTAGCTGTCGCCGATGCGCAAGGTCCCGTTCTGCACCAGAACGCTGGCAACCGCGCCGCGTCCACGGTCCAGCTTGGCCTCGATCACCGTACCCACGGCGGGACGTTCCGGCGTCGCCTTCAGGTTGGCCAGATCGGCCACCAGGCAGACCATCTCCAACAGCAGATCGAGGTTCGTCCGCTTCTTGGCCGACACATCGACGAAGACCGTCGATCCGCCCCACGCCTCGGGCTGTAGTCCGCGGTCCGCAAGCTGCTGCTTCACGCGGTCCGGGTTCGCCTCCGGCTTGTCGATCTTGTTCACGGCCACGATGATCGGCACATTCGCCGCCCTGGCGTGGGCAATCGCTTCGATCGTCTGCGGCATCACGCCATCGTCGGCCGCAACCACCACCACAACGATGTCGGTGATCTTTGCGCCGCGCGCGCGCATCCGCGTAAACGCCTCGTGGCCTGGCGTATCCAGGAACACAATCTCGCGCCCAAACGCCGGCGAGTCCGGCTTGGTGATCTTCACCTTGTACGCGCCAATGTGCTGCGTAATTCCGCCCGCCTCGCCCGCCGCCACGTCCGTCGAACGGATCGCATCCAGCAGGGAAGTCTTGCCGTGGTCGACGTGGCCCATCACAGTTACAACCGGCGAGCGCGTAATCTCCACCATCCCCGTCGTATCTTCCAGGAAGCCCACGATGGCCTCGTTCTCCAACTGCTCCTCGACCGAGATCACCGTCGCGTCCGCGCCAAACTGACGCGCCACATCCTTCACCAGCTCTCCGTCCAGCGACTGGTTCACCGTGACGAAGACGCCCTTCATCAGCAGCGTCGCAATCAGGTCCTTGCCGCGCACGTCCAGCTTCTCGGCCAGGTCCTTCACGCTGATGCCTTCGGTTACGGTAATGGTCTTCGTAATCGGCAACGGCTCCCGCGAGAGCATCGCTCCGCCGTAGCGCGGCGGCGGCTGGAAGCCCTTCATCGGGCCTTCCTTGGTCTTCTCGTAGCGCTGTCCACCGCGCCTCTGTCCAGGGCGCGCCGCCGGCCTCATGCCTGTCGGCGATTCGCCTGGCCCCGGTGCGCCGCCCGGCCGTGCGCCAAAGCCCGGTCGTGCGCCGCCCGGAGCAAAGCCCGGACGTCCAGGCGCGCCTGTCCCCGTGGGGTAGGTGCGCGTCGGATGCATCGGTCGCCGTGCGCCCGGCGCCATCGTCGAACCAGGACGCGAGCCGGGAGCGCCTGCGGCCCCTGGCCGCGGACGCTCGAAGATGGGACGCCCGCGCTGGATGCCGTGCGCAGCCCCAGCCGGAGCGGTATAGATCGGTCGAGGCCCGGTCTGAGGCATCACAACGCGGCGCACTGGAGCCTCGGCAACAGCAGCCGCGGCCTCCGTCTCGACCTCCGCCTCAACGGTCTCCTGCTCCACGCCGTCCGTCGTGTGTCCCGCCGCCGCAATTGACGAGGCAGCGGGCAATGCCGCGGAAGCCTCTGCGCTGGCAGCAACCGCCGCCGCGGATGGTGTTGCCGCAGGCGCGCCGGCAACCGGAACAGCGGCATGTTTTACGCGTTTGACAGCCGCGGGAGCTTCTACTGATGTCGCTGCCGGACGCTCCGCCGCAGGGTGCGCAACAGATGGGCGGGAGGTCGCCGCCGGCTGCGCCGCTGTTGCATGGGCTGCGGACGGGGGAGCAACCACCACGGGCGGACGCGCGATCACCGGCCCCACGGGAGGCTTGCTCGCAATCGCCGGCGGCGGCTGCGGAGGAGTCACAATCTGGGCGTGCTGCCTGGGCTGAGGCACAATTCGCCGCGGCGCTACGGCCGCCGGGGCCTCTGCCACCGGGGCGCTCGCCTGCGCGGCCGGCTTGCTTGCCGTCTTCGTCGTACTGGGGGCTGCCTCCACTGGCGCCGCAACTGCTGCCGTTGCCGCTGGCCGCCTCGGCGCATGGCGCGCTTCTTCTTCAGCCTGCTTGCGCGCCAGGATCGCCTTCACCGCGTCGCCCGGCTTCGAGATGTGGGCCAGATTGAAGGCCGGCTTGGCCTCCACCTGCGGCTTGCTCGGGGTGCTGCTGCTGCGCCGGCCGCTGAAGTAGTCGCGTACCTTCTCGGCCTCGTCAACCTCGATCGAACTGGAGTGCGTCTTCTTCTTGTCTGGATCCAAACCGAGTGAGACCAATGCCTCAAGAATAGGCTTGGCCTTCACTTCCAGTTCCCGTGCCAGATCGTTGATTCGAACTTTGCTCATCCGTCCCTTTTCATTTCCCCTGCGCGCTTAGCTGTTCATATCAGCCTCATCGAAGGTTGAATCTCGTTCAGCTCAATGTTGTAGAAATCTCGTCCAATTTTATTATCCCTGAAATCGCAACCCTCGAAGCTGCCGATTGCAACCCAGGCAATTCGTCTGCATGCGTGGCCAGCAACGCTAACCACGCTTCTGTCCATCCGTCTCGACGCCCTCGTCGCTGACCTCCTGGCTCTCGTTCACCAGGCTGTCCACGGCATCGTTCTCCAGTTCAATCGTCTCCTCGCGTGCATCCGCATCGCTCACTGCGTCGCTTTCCGACTCCTTGTCCTCCGCATTCGCAATCGCCTCGGACGACACGTCGTGGACCTCCGCAACCTCTCCGGTCGAGCCCGCCTCCGTCTCCAGAATCTCCTCCGGAGTTTTCTCCTCCGAGCTCTCTTCAGAACCCCCTACCGCGGGCTCCTCCGCTGTCTCCACTACTGCATGATCCTCGCTCGCAGCCGCATCCAGCTTTACCTCCGCCTCCGCCGGCCGCTCCTCGCCCTCTTCGTACTGGCCGAAGTAGTGCCGCACCGCAACCGAGATCTTCTCCAGCGTCTTCTCTCCGATGCCGGGAATCTCCTCCAACTGCTCCGGTGTCATGTCGGCCAGCTCCTCGATGGTCGTAATCCCAGCCGCGATCAGCTTCTCCAGAATCGCATCGCCCAGCTCCTTGATCTGCTCCACCGGGGTCGTCGTGCCGCCGCCCATCTCCTGCATCTGCTGCTCGACCTCTTGCCGCTTCTCTTCCTCGCTCTTGATGTCGATCTTCCAGCCCAGCAGCTTCGCCGCCAGACGCACGTTCTGTCCCTTCTTGCCAATGGCCAGCGACAACTGCGTATCGTCGACGATCACCTCGATCTGCTTCTCCTCCAGATTGACAATCGACACTTTGCTCACCTTGGCCGGCTGGAGCGCCTTCTCCGCAAACGTCGTGATCTCCTCGGAGAACTCGATGATGTCGATCTTCTCGCCGCGCAACTCGCGGATGATCGACTGCACGCGCATCCCCTTCATGCCCACGCAGGCGCCCACCGGGTCCACGTCCTTGTCGCGGCTCTGCACCGCGATCTTGGTTCGCTCGCCCGCCTCGCGCGCAATCGCCTTGATCGATACCGTCCCGTCGTAGATCTCCGGAACCTCGCTTTGGAACAGGTTCTGCACCAAACCCGGCGCGGCGCGGCTCACAATCACCTGCGGTCCCTTGGCCGCGCGGTCCACGCGCAGCAGCACCACCCGCACCCGCTCGCCCACGGCAAACTGCTCCAGCCGGCTCTGCTCGCGCTTGGGCATCCGCGCCTCCGCCTTGCCCAGGTCGAAGATCACGTCCATTGGCTCTAGCCGCTTCACTGTCGCGTTCAGCACCTCGCCCGCGCGGTGGTTGTACTCCAGGAAGACCGTGTCGCGCTCGGCCTCGCGGACTTTTTGGAAGATCACCTGCTTGGCCATCTGCGCCGCAATCCGTCCCAGCGGAGTGGTGTCCTTGTAGAAGCGCAGCTCTCCGCCCACCTCAACCTCCGGCGCCAGCGCGCGTGCCTGCTCCAGCGTCAGTTGGTTGATCTCGTCCTCCACCTGCTCCGGCCCCTCGACGACGGTCTTATAGACGTAGGCGCGAATCTCGCCCGTCTCCTTGTCCATCTCCGCGCGCATGTTCTCCTGCGTCTTATAGAACTTGCGTGTCGCCAGAGCGATCGCATCCTCCACCGCGCCCACCACAATCTCGGGCTCGATTCCCTTGTCCTTGCTCAACGTCTCGATCGACTGGTACAGAACACTCGCCATACTTCTCCCTCATCCTTCGCGTGCCGAATCTGGCCCGGACCGAATTCGTGCGGCCCAATCAATCCTTCCGCGCCCCGAAAATCCTACAGCGCGTGCAGGTATTTATAATCAACTTCCGCTGCCCGCATTGGAGGCATTCTGCTATAAGGCCCCTCCTGCTCGACAAAGATATGTTGGATGCCGCCACCCTTCACCTGGCCGAAAATGGTCTTATAGTCCACCACGCCGGATCCAATCTCCGCACCTGGCGCCGTTCCCGGCCCGGCCCCCTTCTCGAACGGGAGAAAATCCTTGATATGCAGCATCTTCACGCGGCCGGGATAGCGGCGGATATAGTCACCCGGCTTGTATCCGGCTACCGTCATCCATCCGCAGTCGATCTCAAACTTCACCAGCTCCGGATCGGTATGGTCCATCAGATAGTCGTAGCCTGGCTTCCCCTCCATCGGCGCAAACTCCATCGTGTGGTTGTGCGCGGCAAACGTCAGGCCAGCCTTCTTTGCCGCCGCACCCACCGTATTCTCCACCTCCGCCAGCCTCTTGAACTCATCCGGAGACAGCGGGCCCATGATCTTATCGACCATCCCTGCCCTGTCCATCCCGGTAATGCTGCCCGACGCCGCGGCCAGATTCAGGATCATTAAGCGCGGCACGGAACTGGTCGCATACTGGCAGCCCAGTGCATTCGCGTCATCGAACGACTTGCCGAGATTGTTCAGGTCGAACTGCAGGTGCGCGCTTGGGCATTTCAACCCATTGTCATCCAGTATCTTCCGCAGCTCTGCGGCTGTCTTCGCCGACCCATAGCCGGCAGTCTCCACTTCTTTGTAGCCAATCGCAGCGATTTGTTTGATTGTCGCCGGGGCATCTCGTTCCAGGTCCCCGGCCACCATATAGAGCTGAATCCCGATCGGCAGACCTAGCGGATCAGCCCATGCCCAACGCGCAAACGGGCAGGCCGCTGCTACGGCTAAAGCGCCGTGCTTCAGAAACCGCCTTCGCGTTGCGAAATGTGATTGCATACCTTGCCTCATCATCAAACTCCCGTCTAAATCTCCACAACTAAATTCGCCTTCTCCACATCCTTCAGCGCAATCTCCACAAAACTATTCCCTGGTCCCTGGTCCCTGTTCCCTTTCTTCGCCTTACCCTTCTGCTTCACCGCAGCCAGGTCAATCTTCAATATTCCGTCCGCAAACCCTGTCAGCCGCCCCATCCACTCCCGGCAGCTATTGACCGGGGTAAACGTCTTCACCTTCACCAGGCTCCCCTGAAACCGCGCAAAATCCTCTGCGCGCGCCAGCTTCCGTTCCAGCCCCGGCGACGAAACCTCGAGCGTGTACTCCGCTCCGGGAACCACATCCTCCACATCCAGCAGCGTGCCAAAGTCCGTGGCAAACGCCGCGCAATCCTCGTGCGTCACGCCGCTCAGCAACTCCACCGGAACGCTCTTCGGCAGGTCCTCAACCTCGCCAGCCTCGGCGCGCGCCTTCAGCCTTGCACGCTCCGCCGCGTCCTTCTCCACAAAAATCCGCAGCGCCCGCGACCGTCCGCCGCCGCCAAACTCCACATCCACAACCTCCAGATGATGAGATGCGGCAACCCGCTCCGCCAGTCGCCGAATCTCGTCCATCTGCAATGCCATAAACTCTTTTCATCCCGCGTTTTGTGTAAGATGCCGCCGAGGTTCGTCAAACCGTCTTTGGAGCAACAAAAAGTGGGCTTTCGCCCACTCATCTCTTCCGCTATTTACCGGGCCCCAACCAACTTGCTGGCTGGGGTCGGTTTGCCCGTGCGCACACGGCCCTTACCGAACAGCGGAACAAACTTGCTCGCTCTTTCAAGATACGCCAAAAACCATGAAAATTCAATCCTATTCCGCGAACTGCCGTCCGGGCCTCACCCTCGAAGGTGTAGACTTTCTGACGAATGACGTCCGTAGCCTATGAATGCAACCGCACAGACCGAAGATAGTCACTATCGATTTGTTGAGAGTCGGACCTTTGCGGCTTTCTTTGTGCTTGTGTCCGTCGGGTCCCTGTACCAGAGAGTCCGGCACGTTCCGGAAAGATTCAAGGTGCCACACGATTTCTTTAACAACTACGCGGTTTTTGGGTCAGTTGGCCGGTATATTGACGTGTTCTCTTTCCTCGTCTTGGTGGCCATGTTTATTGGCATCTTCGTCGCAACGAGTGACAAGCTGGAAAAGTCCTTGATCCTTGCGTTGCTCGCCCCAACCGTAATCAATCCTCTCAAGATGGTGCTTCCTGCATATGCAGCGATCATCTGGTGGGTCGAACTGGGATGCATCCTGGTGTTCTTTCTTGCATCGGTGGCTGTATTTCTCAAATTGAGCCATCCAGACACCGACACACAAGCCGTCTCCGATCCTAAACAGATACCGTGACATCTTCAGGTCAGATGGCTTCCCAATCTCCCCCTCCGCACTGCCTCTGCCTGCTCCCGGTTTTGCCCGAAGCGCTTCGCCAGCCTACAATCAAACAAACCCGGCGCAGAAATCCAGCTCACGCAGGCGCGTGCTGGCCCACGCAGCCGCTATCCAGAACGGAAAAAATGATAACCTCTCCTATCCCGGAAGCCCTCACCTTCGACGATGTCCTCCTCGTCCCCGCCTACAGCGAGGTCGTACCCAATCAGGTCAGCACCCAGACCCAGCTCACCCGTAACATCGCGCTCAACACCCCGCTCATCTCGGCCGCCATGGACACGGTCACCGAGTCGCGCCTGGCCATTGCCATGGCGCAGCAGGGAGGCATCGGCGTCATCCACCGCAACCTCACTATCGAGCAGCAGGCCGGCGAGATCGACAAGGTCAAGCGATCCGAATCCGGCATGATCGTCGATCCCGTCACCATCTCGCCCGAGCAGCCCATCTCCGACGCGCTCGAGCTCATGCGCCGCTTCAAGATCTCCGGCGTCCCGGTCACCCGCAAGGGCCGCCTGGTCGGCATCCTCACCAACCGCGATCTGCGCTTCGTCTCCCGTACCGACATCCCCATCGACGATGTGATGACCAAGACCAACCTCATCACTGTGCCCGTCGGCACCACGCTGGAGGAGGCCGAACTTATCCTCCACCAGCACCGCATCGAAAAACTCCTCGTCGTCAACGACGAGTACGAACTCAAGGGCCTCATCACGGTCAAGGACATCCAGAAGAAGCTGAAGTACCCCAACGCCTCGAAGGACAGCAAGGGCCGCCTGCGTGTCGCCGGCGCCATTGGAGCTACCGGAGACTTCCTGGAGCGCGCCGCCGCCCTCATCGAGATGCGTGTCGACGCCCTCGCCATCGATAGCGCCCACGGCCACTCCTCGCGCGTCCTCGCCGCCATCACAGAGGTCAAGAAGCACTTCCCCGACGTCGATCTCCTGGCCGGCAACGTCGCCACCTACGACGGCGCAATGGCCCTCATCGACGCCGGCGCCGACGCCGTCAAGGTCGGCATCGGCCCCGGCTCCATCTGCACCACCCGCATGGTCACCGGCGCCGGAATGCCCCAGATCACCGCCATCACCGAGGCCACGCGCGCAGCCTCCAAGCACGGAATCCCCATCATCGCCGACGGCGGCATCAAGTACTCCGGCGACGTCACCAAGGCCATCGCCGCCGGAGCCAACGTCGTCATGATCGGCTCGCTCTTCGCCGGAGTCGACGAGTCGCCCGGCGAGACCATCCTCTACCAGGGACGCAGCTTCAAGGCCTACCGCGGCATGGGCTCGCTCTCCGCCATGTCCCAGGGATCCGGCGAACGCTACTTCCAAAGCGCCGAAGACATGACCGAAGCCGCCAGCACCGAACGCGAAAACCTGACCGCCCGCGAGACCACCGGCCAGAACCGCCTCGCCAAGTTCGTCCCCGAGGGCATCGAAGGCCGCGTGCCCCACCGCGGCCCGTTGGAGGCGATGGTCTACCAACTGGTCGGCGGACTGCGCTCCGGCATGGGATACCTCGGCTGCGGCACCATCCCGGAGCTGCAGGCCAACGCACGCTTCATCCGCATCTCCAACGCAGGCCTGCGCGAGAGCCACGTCCACGACGTCATCATCACCCGCGAGGCCCCCAACTACCACGCAGAGTAGATCGCAGAAGAATCCGCGATTCTGTTTTTGCTGAAAGTTCAGCTCAATGCGTCCAGTTTTTTTCTATAAGCCATTGACCCCATCATCGCCGCCCTCCCCTCCAGGCTGGCAATGGACCTTTAGCGTCTGGACTCCGGTCGTCATTGCCGTCGCAATCATCTGCGTCGAGTCCACAAGCCTCTGTTCCTCGCAGAACACCAGCAGTTTTCTGCGCCCCATCGTCGAGCGCTGGCTTGGACATATCAACGACAGCTCATGGGACCTCTTCCACCACTACCTGCGCAAGAGCGGCCATTTCATCGGCTACGGCCTGGTGGCCTTCACCTTTCTCCGCGCATGGCTGCACACACTCGACCTGCGCGCCCCGCGCCCCCTGCTCGCATGGCGTCTCCAGTCCACCCTGCTCGCCATCGTCTGCACCGCCATCGTCGCCAGTTGCGACGAGTTCCACCAGTCGTTCCTGCCCGATCGCACCGGCTCGCCTCTCGACGTCCTGCTCGACACCGCCGGCGCCTGCGCGCTCTGCCTCCTGGTCTGGTTCCTCTGCTGGCGCAGGCGGCAATCCCACACGGAACTCATTGCCGCTTGAATTGCGTGTCCAGCACCATCGCGTCGAAGCGGTGCCTCAGCGTAAAGCCAAACCGCTCATACAGCCTCACCGCCTGCACATTGCCCTCGGTCACGGTCAGCGTGATGGCCTCGAAGCCCGCGCCCAGCAGGCTCTTCGCGCTCCGCTCCAGCAGTCCGCGGCCAAGCCCGCGACCGCGATACGCCTGCGCGACGCAGAGTTGAGTGATGTGCGCCACATTCGCCCCCACCCGCGAGCAAAGCACCATGCCCACCAATGCGCCGCTTCGCCGCTCGCGCAGCATCCAGGAGAAGCCCGGCTCGAAGATGCCGCATCCGGGAAAGCGCACAATGTTGTGCAGAAACCGCAGCGAGCCGTGCAGCGAGCGGTACTGGTCATTGATCAGCGCGTCTGTGTGCCCCACATAGCAGGCATGGATCAGCTCGGCCGCGGCCTGATAGTCCTCTGGCGTCCACAGCGCCAACGCCAGCTCCGGCCCAACACCAGACAGATCAGCCGCCTCTGCTGCCGCCGGAAGAAGGTCCCTCTGCCCGCCAAGATCACACTCCAGAAACAGTCGCGGGTACACGGTAAACTCCGGCCCGGCAAAGAGGTCGGCAAACTCGCCCGCCTTGTAGAGCAATAGTTGCGACTCCACGCGATCGATTCCCGGCGTGTGCCGCAGCAACTCCAGCATGGGCGCCAGTAGCGCCCGCGTCGCGTCGGCGTCGCTCATCGCCCTGTGGCGTGCGGAGAAGGCGTCGCCGATCACCGCCTTGGTCCCCTCGTAGACGCAGAAGGTGTACCCACACACGCGTCCCCGGTCGAGCGCCACAAAGCCGGTCAGAATGCGCGACTCCAGATACTGCAGCAGCAGCTCGGTCGAGCTTCGGTAGTCCCAGCGCAGGCGCTCCCGCCACACCTCCGCCTCACGCTCCAGCAGAGGCCGAAGCTGGCGCGCGGAGAAGTGCCGCAGGTCGAGAACTTCGATCTCGGATGCAACCGGCACACTAGCCATGGCCCTTCCCCTGCACCTGCGTCTTCAACTCTCGATCCAACAAGGGTCGAGCATATAGCAGTCGAAGTTCATCCGTACACCGCGCACAGGAAATAACTTCGCAGGCTTATGGCTTGGCATAGACCTTGTACACCTGCAAACCACGCGCCGGGTACTCGATAATCTGCTGATAGACGCGCCCGGCCAGTAGAGGTTCCAGCGCGGGAGTGTCTTTGGCTGGGACCACCAGCAGATGCTCGCCCGCGGGAACACCATCCACTCCGTACTCGATCAGTTGCTCGTTGCGATAGAAGGAGAGGCCGTAGACCATGTCGCGCTTGACGTCCTGGACCGCGACCAGATGCACATCCGGCGCCTTCTGCTGCATCTCGCGCGCCAGCGGCCGGGCCGAATAGTTCACGTCCAGATCATGACCGTGGAAGCCGAGCAGAAACACCAGCGCCCCCAGCACCGGAAACAGCGTCGCGTTGCGCACCTGAGTAATGCCTCCCAGTTGGATCGTCTCGACCACGGCGAAGAACACAAGCAGCGCCGCCGCGCTGGCGATCGCAAGCCATCGCGCCGGCGGCACCAGCGTGTCGTACACCATGTGCTGCGGCGCCAGCACAATCACGAACGCCACCAGAGCGCAGGCCGCCGCATGAGACCACAGAAGCCAGCGCGGTAGCCCCACCCTCCGGATGCGGTTCAGATAGTCGCCCGTCAGAATCGTCAGCGGAGGAATCGACGGCAGAATGTAGCCCGGCAGCTTCGACTTCGAGCAGGTGAAAAAAACAATGGGAAACAGCGCCCACAGCACAAGAAACTCCGGGAAGGCATCGCCCGCCCGCGGCAGCCCCAGATAGCACTTCGGATTCAGCCGCACCTTCCACTCCGCGATCGACGCGCTCATCGCCGCCACCAGCGCGCGGATGGCGATCACCGTCCACGGCATCAGCCCCACCAGCGCCACCGCCAGGTAATACCACACCGGCTGATGGTGCTGGTAGAGGTTGGTGGCAAAGCGTTCCAGATTGTGCTCGACGAAGAACTGCTCCACAAACGTCGGGTTCTCCCGCTGCACCGCGATGTACCACGGCAGCACCATCGCCAGGTACAGAAGCACGCCGGGAATCCATATCGTCCGCCGCAGCGCCGTCCACTCCCGCCGCAGCCCCAGAAACAGCAGGATGATGCACAGCGCCAGAAACGGCGCAATCGGCCCCTTGGCCAGCGTCGCCGCGGCGCCGAAGAAGTACAGGTCGAAGAGCCAGAACTTCAACCCCGTCTCGTACCATGCATACCAGCCCAGCATCCCGATGCACAGCGGCGCTGCCATCTGCATGTCGGTCGACGCCCCGCGCGCAAAGCCGATGATCGCCACCGACGACGCGGTGATCAGCGCCGCATCCAGTTGTCCTCCAGGCCGGAAGCGCCGCATGTGCAGGAAGATCATCGCGATCAGCAGAAACGCGCCGGAGGCCGAGGGCAGCCGGGCCGCCCAATCCGAGACGCCGAACTCCCTGAACGAGCTCATCGCCCGCCAGTAGTAGAGCGCCGGCTTCTCCAACCACGGATGCCCGTACAGGATCGGGGTCACCGTTCCCCCGTCCACGCAGCGCAGCGAGTTCCTGATGTTGGTCAACCGCAGGCTGCGCGGCACCATACTGGCGTGCAGCTCGTTGCAGGTCTCGTTGTGCGCCTCCAGCATCTCGCGCGCAATCTGCGCGTAGCGCGGCTCATCGGCCCCCACCAGTCCCATCTGATCGCCGCCGAAGACCGGGACCAATCCATAAAACAGCAGGAAGGCCGTCGCCAGCAGCAGCACGACGATCTCCCACGGCGACTCGCCCCACACGCGCAGGGCCCAGTCGCGCAGCCACGCCGCCGCCGCGTTGCGCGTTCCTGCGCCGGGGGCCGCGGGTTGTGCAGTTTCAGTCAATGAAGTTCCATCGCGAGCGAAGCCTGCATGAGCCAGGCAAGAATGAGCGGGACAAGCATGGGCCAGACAAGGCTACCAGATTCATCCCTCGCTCGGCGCACCGGCCTTGGCCGCCGTCTCCTCGCGCCTCTTATCGCGTTTGCGCAGCCGCCCCAACAGTTCGTCCATGCGCCCGGTCAGCCGCTCCGAGCGGTCGATGGCGAACGTCAGCTCCGGCACATGGCGCACTCCCATCCGCTCCCTCAGTTGCGAGCGGATGTAGCCCCGCGCGGCCATCAACCCGGCCAGCGTGGAGTCCTCCTCCGCCTCGCTGCCGTGCACCGCCACAAAGACGCGCGCGCTCTTGCCGCCCGGCGCCAGCACCACCTCCGTCACATAGCCCGGCGCAATCCGCGGGTCGGAGAGTTCGCCCTCCAGCATCGCCCCGATCTCTTCGGAGAAGGTGCTGGCGACGCGATTGCGGTGGTACGTTCTGGCTCGTTGTTCAGGCATAGCTCTTAGGCAACCATCTCATCCAACAGACAAGCATAACAAAAGCGCGCCGCCTACTCCGCCAGCATCTCCACCCACGAGTCCACAATCTCCGCCCCCAGCCCATTGCACAACCGATGCAGCGCGTCGTCCACCTCACGCATCTGCCCCGTCAAGTAATCCGTCGAGCCGGAGATCGCAACCACCCCCAGCGTCGCCCGGTTCCACAGGCTCGCGTCGTCCAGTTCCGCCACCGACACATTGAACCCGTGCCTCAGCTTGTCCTTCAGCGAGCGCACCACCTGCCGCCGGTCCTTGATTGACTGCGCGTGAGCAATCGCAACCTCCACCGTCAGCTTCGCAACCGCCATCTTCGCTTCCATCCCTCTCGATCCGTCATTCTGGCGAAGCCAGAATCTCAGTATTTTCCTTTGCTCCTTGCCGTTGTCCGTTCTCGCCAGCGCGACTGGTTCAGAATAATCCCTCCTTCGGCGCGCAGGATGGCGAAATCCTGCGTCATAGTGGAAGATAGCCGTGTAGTGCAACAGAAGGTCTCCATGATCTCGCAGGCGAACTGCACCGCGACAACCCCGATGGGTGCCACGCTCCTCTCCGGCCAGGGACTTCCCGGCCCCGGCGCGACCTTCCGCGCATGGGCCCCGCGCGCCTCCGCAGTCTATCTCAACGGAGTCTTCAACGGCGCGCCCCGAACCGGCCAGACCTCCGACCTGCTGCTCGCCAAAGACGTCAACGGCTACTGGTCGGGATTTGTTGCCGAGGCCGCCGACGGCGACACCTACATCTTTTACGTCGTCGGCGCAGGTTCCAGCGGCATCAAGCGCGACCCCTACGCGCGCGAACTGGCCAACGATCCCACAGCTCCGTTTCCGATCTGCAACGCAATTATCCGTTCGGCAAACGCCTATCCCTGGCACGACGCGGGCTTCCGCACGCCCGACTTCGCCGACATGGTCGTCTATCAACTCCACATCGGCACCTACGCGCCAGCCGCGCCGGGCTGGGCCTCGACCTTCCTCGATGTGGTAACCAGGATCGAGCATCTGGTGGCGCTGGGCGTCAACGTAGTCCAGCCGCTGCCAGTCTACGAGGAGGAGGACTCGCCCTCGCAGGGCTATCCCGGCCTCGGCTACCAGGGCGCGGACCTCTTCTCCCCAGCACTCGACTACGCGGTCTACCACGCCTCGGCCCTCGCCGGCTATCTCGTGACGATCAACCGCCTGCTTGCCGCCAAGGGCTTCGCTCCCATGACGCTCACAGACATCACGCCGGGCGCGGCGCAGATGAAGGCGATGGTGGACCTGCTGCACGTTTACGGCATCGCAGTCCTCTTCGACGTCGTCTACAACCACGCGGGCGGATGGGCGCAACGCTACGCAGTCCCCAAGTCAGTCGCGCCCAGCGGTGTCATCCACGGCGACGATGAGAGCCTCTACTTCTGGGACCGCGCCATCGCTACAAATTCAAGCGGCGCCTACGACAACAACCAGAGCCTCTACTTTACCGATCAGGGCTTTGTCGGCGGCCTTGCCTTCGCACTGTGGAATCAGGACGTGCGCGGATTCCTCCTCGACAATGCGCGCTTTCATCTGAACGAGCTGCACGCCGACGGCTTCCGCTACGACGAGATCAGCGAGCTGCTGGCGATGAATGCGACCAACGGCTGGAACTTCTGCAACGACCTGACGGCAACGGTGCGCGCCGCCAATCCCCGCGCACTGCAGAACGCCGAGTACTGGCCCAACGAGTACGGCGTTCCCGCGCCGCGCATCGTGGTGCGAGAGGGCGAAGGAGGTCTGCGCTTCGACGCCGTGCAGCACGACGGCCTGCGCGAGGCCATCCGCTCCGCCATCGGCCAAGCCGCACAGGGTGCAAACGCCTTAGTCGAGATGAGCGGCATCGCAATGTCCCTATGGCCCACCAACTTCCCCCACGCCTGGCAGACCATCCCCTGCGTGGAGAACCACGACATCGTCAAGCTCGGCGAACATCCACGCATCCCTGCGCTCGCCGATGGCTCGAACCCGCGCAGTTGGTACGCCCGCAGCCGTACCCGCGTGGCCATGGCGCTGCTCCTCACCGCGCCCGGAATCCCCCAGCTCTTCATGGGCCAGGAGTTCCTCGAAGATAAGCAGTGGTGCCCCGACCCGCGTTCTCCGGCCCACCTCATCTGGTGGGACGGCCTCGCCCCAGCCGCCAACGGTCGCGCGGTTGATCCCGCGATGGCCGACCATCTCCGCTTCACCCAGGCCGCCATCGCGCTGCGCAACTCCCAGCCCGCCCTGCGCGGCGAGGGCCTCAACGTCTTCTACACCTCGGACGCTGACCGCGTCATCGCCTTCCACCGCTGGGTCCAGGGCGAGGGCTGCGATGTGGTCGTCGTCGCCACGCTGAGCGAGACGACGTGGGGCTGCTATCAGCTTGGCTTTCCCTCCTCTGGCCGCTGGATCGAAGTCTTCAACAGCGACGCCTACGACAGTTGCAACGCCAACGGCGTTCTGGTCAATCCGCAGATCGCAGGCAACGACGGCAGCATCACCGCATCCGGCCCCCCGCCGCATAACCTACCCACATCCGCCACCATAGTCATCCCCGCCAACGCCGTAGTGGTCTTCGCAAAGGGTTAGCAGCCGGGTACCCCATTCATCGCGCATTTGTCTCACGCGATGAGTGGGATGGACGACCGAGATACTCCACGCGAGTGTTGGATCAAGAACCGTTCAGCCCGCTTTGCAGCCAGAATGGTGCAATACCCACTCCGCAAAAAAATTAGAAGTACCCAGCGTGGTTCATTCGGCCACAAGCTGGTTTCAACCACTCCCCCGCAATGTCAAAATTGACCCTGTCGATGCACCGCAGCAGCATCTTCACAGATTGCAATGTGGGTGCCCCATCCATTTGTAATGTGGGTGCCCCATCCATCGCAGCTTCATCGCGATGGGTGGGAGATGAGTTGAAGCATTCGGCGCAGCGTTTATACGAGGGAGCAACATCCATGTCCGAACCCGCAGACGATCTCCGCATCCACTATCAGGACGACGCTCCCCGCGGCGCGCGCATCAAGGTCATTGGCGTGGGCGGAGGCGGCAACAACGCCGTCAACCGCATGATCGCCGCCGGCTTGGAGGGTGTCGAGTTCATCGCCGCCAACACCGATGCGCAGGCGCTGCAACTCTCCAACGCGCCCATCAAGCTGCAGCTCGGCGTCAAGCTCACCAACGGGCTGGGCGCGGGAGCCAACCCCGACATCGGACGCCGCGCCGCGCTGGAAGACTCCGACAAGATCATCGAAGCCCTGGAGGGCGCGGACATGGTCTTCGTCACCGCTGGCCTGGGAGGAGGCACGGGCACCGGAGCCGCTCCCGTCATCGCCAGCCTGGCCAGCGAGATGGGCGCGCTCACCGTCGCCGTCGTCACCCGCCCCTTCGCCTTTGAAGGCAAGCGCCGCATGATGCAGGCCGAGCGAGGAATGCAGGAGCTGATCGACTCGGTCGACACCCTCATCGTCATCCCCAACGAAAAACTCCTCGCCGTCGCCAAGGACGCCGGCTTCTTCGAGAGCTTCCGCATCGCCGACGACGTCCTCCGCCAGGGCGTGCAGGGCATCTCCGACATCATCACCATCCCCGGCGTCATCAACCGCGACTTCGCCGACGTCAAGACCACCATGGCCGGCATGGGCTACGCCGTCATGGGAACGGCCACGGGCACCGGCGAGAATCGCGCCAAGGAAGCGGCGCTGGCCGCCATGGCATCCCCGCTGCTCGAGGCCGGTGCCATCGACGGCGCGCGCGGCATCCTCATCAACATCACCGGCTCCAGCAACCTGAAGCTGACCGAGGTCAACGAGGCCTCCACCCTCATCCAGAGCGCAGCCCACGAGGACTGCAACATCATCTTCGGCGCGGTGCAGGACGAGCGCATGGGAGACGAGGTCAAGATCACCGTCATCGCCACCGGCTTTCGCCAGGAGATGCCGGAGCGCCGCGCCCGCATGTTGGCCGAATCGACCCTGATGGCCTCCGACGACGAGGTCCCCATCCGCGGTCGCAGCTTCTCGCCGCGCGACGCCGCGCCGCGCTTCGCCAGCGAGATTCGCGAGGCCCAGCAGGCTCGCGCGCAGCACCCGGTCGAGGCCGCGCAACAGTCCTCGCTACCGGTTTCCACGCCGGCAGCCGCCCAATTCACTGCTTCCGCTGCGTCCAGCTTCGCTGACCGCACCACCGTCCTGCTTGACTCCGATTCCGACTTCGATTCCGATTCCGATTCCGACGAAGATGGTCAGTTCGATCTCGATGCCGATGTCGATTCCGATTCCGATGCGGATGCCGATTCTGAACCCGATTCCGAATCCGATCCAAATGCAGACCTGGAATCCGATGCCGATGCGGATTTAGTTCCCGATGAAGATTACGATTCAGACTCCGCCACGCGCTCCACCACCCCCGGTCCGCTCGTCGAGGCCGATGACGACGGGCCGCAGTTCGATAGCGCGGTCCATCCCCAGTCCGAGCGTTCCTCCGAGCCGGAGCTGGTTCCCGTCGCCGCCTCCGTCTTCGACGACGAGTTCTTCCGCACCCCGCGCGTCCGCCTGCGCCCCCCCGTCTCACCCAATCCCGTCTCACCCGATCCAGTCTCACCCAATCCAGTCAATCCCGGTTCTGTCGCGCCCAATCCGTCCGTGTCGGACACACGCGACTTTAGCTTCAACCCACAGCTTCAGCGCGCCCAGTCCCGGCCCTTGGTGCCGGAGTACGGTCCCGCGGAGCACGCGCCCGAGGTCCGTCTCTTCGCCGGCGCAAATGCCTCTCATGTGGAGCCGTCCGAGACCGATGAACTCGACATTCCGGCCTTCCTCCGCCACAGCCATTGAGTTTCTTGTTGACGTTGAGTTCCATCGAACGCGCCGTAATTCTGGCCAGAACAAAGTGGAAGGCCAGAACCGCTGGATTTGGCTCTTGGGCCTTCAAGGCCCCATTGAGAAGAAAGGGGTTAGAGTGTTGCGCCCAACCTGTGACCGAACTCCCGTAGAATAGAGGGAGAGCAGGTTCGCAACACCAGGGGGAGTGCCCCTGCAAGCCGGGGATAGCACCTCCGGGTTATAGCAGGATGATCCAGTAGAGCGTCGAATGCGTCTTGAGGGTCTGGTCTGGTGCGGTCGCTGGCAAACTTCAATGTGAACTTATCTCCCAGGGCCGGGTTTATAGAAGTAGCAAGAGAATTGCAACAATCGTCGATAGATTAGGCAAGCGAATTGCTAAGCAGGCAAAGCACGGATCGATGCACCCGGCGGCTTGAGAACAACCCGCCAGCAAACCTCGGAGAAGCACACTGATGGCCGTGAACTTACACTGCAACACGCGAATCACGCTTTGCCTCGCACTTGCGATGCTGTGTGTTCCGCTACAGTGCGTGGCGCTCTCTCACCCCACTCCCCTGCACCCGCGCGCGCGCGCATACGCCGCGGCAAAGTCGGCTCCATCGAGGGCGTCGGCCCATAGGGTCACCTCCTCAAAAGTGGTTGCATCCAGATCAGTTGCGTCGAGAGCCGTATCCTCCAGGGCGTCCAGAGCCGCTTCGTCCAGAGCTGCTGCCAGAACCACTCACGCCACCATTCAGATCACCCCGCCCGCCCGCCGCAGGTTCGTCAACGGCATGCGCACCATCAGCGGCACGCGCGCGCTGCTGGCGCTGCGAAGCCGCCATCGCCGCGTCCCAGTCGAGCGCTTCACCGCCAGCTCCTTCACCGACACCCTCACCCTGGGCGACTCCGCCGCCGGAGAAGACCCCCTCGTCCGCGCCGCCGCTGTCCAGGCGCTTGGCAACATGAACGGCACCGCGCTTGCCATCGATCCCTCCAACGGGCGCATCCTAGCCATGGTCAACCAGAAGCTCGCCCTCTCCAGCGGCGCCGAACCATGCTCCACCATCAAGCTGGCCGTCACCCTCGCCGCGCTCGACGAGGGACTCATCAAGCGCGATACCCCGGTCAACCTGGGCGGCCACTACACCCTCACCCTCACTCCGGCGCTGGCGCACTCCATCAACCCCTACTTCGAGACGCTGGGCCGCATGATGGGCTTCGAGCGCGTCAAGTACTATGCCAACCAGTTCGGCCTGGGCGAGCTGGCCGGATACAACATCCCCGGCGAACAGCTCGGCGTCTATCCCGATACGGAACTCCCCGCCGCGCAGGGTGGCGTGGGTCGCATGTGCTCCTTCGGCGAGGGCATCTCCATGACCCCGCTACAGCTTGGCGCGCTGGTCTCGGCCATCGCCAACGGAGGCACGCTCTACTACATGCAACACCCCGAGACCCCCGACGAGATCGCCTCGTTCGTCCCCAGGGTCAAGCGCACGCTCGACATCGCCCCACTCATCCCGGAGATGCGCGACGGCATGGAGGGTACCGTCGACTACGGCACCGGCCGCTCCCTGCGCTCCAACTTCCGCGAGTTCCCCGTCCTCGGCAAGACCGGAACCTGCTCCAACAACGGCACCCGCTTCGGCTGGTTTGCCTCCTACGCCGACACCCCAACCGGGCGCATCGTCACCGTCGTCTTCCTGGAGGGTGGCCGTCCCATGTTCGGCCCCAAAGCCGCCGAAATCACCGGCCAGCTCTACCGCGCGCTCTGGGACAGCAACTACTTCGACTCCAAATCCCCCCAGCTCGCCACCTCCTCCCATTCCCTCCGCAGCAACCCATAAAGAAGGTATTAAGTGTGAGTTGCAAGTGGTCAGCTCGTCATTTCTTCCCCGAACCGCGTGCCGTCGGAACCGCTGCCAGCCCGCTCCCCCTGGCTTGCTCATATCACCTGCCACTTTCGTTGTAGAGGGAGCAATAACTGTCCTAAAACGGCACACAATCGGGCCGAGAGCGCGTTATTCCTGTGGATTTGCTGCATTTTCTCTGTTTATTTGCTGTATTTTCTGCTATAAGTAAAAGTGGAGAAGTTTCTAATGAAGAACCTTCGCAATCTTCTCGCGGTGCTGGCAGTCGTCATGATTGCCAGCCATACTGCGTTTGCTGGGTATGGCGCTCCAAGCGGGAGTGTGCCAGAGATTGCCCCCGCAATGGGGACGGGAGCTCTCGCGCTTCTTAGCGGGGCCATCCTGGTGATCCGGGGCCGCGTCAAGCACTAAGCCGCATCAAACTCTTTCCCGCATCAAACTCCAAGCCGCGCTAAGCTCTTACCAGAGTCCATTGTTTTGTCCAGAAACATAAAATCTTCGCCCGATGACGTTGCCATCATCGCTAGAGGCGTGTGGTCGAGAATCCTCGGCAACTCCATCTACTCGCGCTGCTGGTGGACGGCCGGCATCCTCATGCTCGAATGCATCTTCGCCACCATGCTGCCCCATGGCTGGTTGCAGGGGCATAGCGGATACACGGCCCTGGGGCAGCCCGTCACGCTCAACCCGCTACCCTTTCGCTGGTTGCAGGCGCGCACCGTCACCACATCCACCATCTTCTTCTATGTCGCTCTGCTCTTCTTTGCCCGAGACAAGCTGAAGGCCTTGCCCTGGAGCGCTGCTCCTCTCCACAAGCTCTGGGCCCTGCTTCACGCATCCGCCCTGGCGTTGTTTGTCGCCACCGATCTCTTCCTCGCCAATGCTGCAACGCCGGGCACTGCTCTCGAGCGTGCAGCCATGGCCGCCTGGTACAGCGCGCTTGTGTTCTTGCCCGTCACGCTTGGCGGAGCACTGATTCACCTGCCCAATCCGCTGCGCCTGATTCGCAGTCTGGGCAACGCCTGGGGCCTTGCCGCGGTCTGCGATGTGCTCATGATGTCCGTGCGCAGCCTGCTGATTATCGCCTGGGACAGGCCCGATTCATGGCTCGGACATGCCATGCAGGTAGCCACATTTCGCGGAGTAGCGGTGTTGCTGGGCTTCTTCACCCCCAACGTCGTCACCGATCCAGCACATTTCATGGTCGGCACCAGCGCGTTTCCCATCATCATCGCGGACCAATGCTCCGGGGTCGAGGGCCTGGCCCTGATGTTGAGCCTCACCGTGGGCTGGCTCCTTTATACGCACCGCGAGTTGCGCCTTGGACGCGCCCTGCTCCTGGTGCCCTTCTCGCTCCTCCTCAGTTGGCTGCTCAACCTGGTGCGGCTCGCTGTCCTCATCGCAATTGGAAATGCCGGCTATCCGGCGGTGGCGATGGGGGGATTCCACTCCCAGGCCGGATGGATTCTCTTCAGTTGCGTCGCCCTGGCCTTCCTGCTCACGGTCAACAACGTCAGTTGGTTTCGACTCTCCGTCCCCGTCCCGGCAACGCTTCCATCTTCCGCACCGCAGGTCAACGGTAGTTCATTGCCGCAGACCAATCTCGCCGCAGTCTATCTTCTGCCCTGGCTTGCAGTCCTTGCCGCCGGTCTGCTGGCCCAGGCCGCATCCGACGGCTTTGAATGGATGTATGCGCTCCGTCTCATCGCGGCCCTTGCCGTCTTCTATGCCTACCGCCGCCACTACCTCCGCATGGACTGGCGATTTGGATGGCTCGGTCCGGCAGCCGGAGTCCTGGTCTTCGCCCTCTGGATCGCGCTCGACCACGCAATCGGCCGGGATGCCGCAACCTCCAACGGAGTGGTCCTGACCGGCGTCGCCGAGGGCCTGGCCCGGCTCAGCCATTTCCAGCGCGTCGCATGGATCGCGGTGCGCATCCTTGCCGCCGTCACCACTGTCCCCATCGCCGAAGAGCTTGCCTTTCGCGGATACATCGCGCGCCGCATCCTATCGGCCAATGTCGAGAGCGTCTCGTTCGGCAACCTGAGCCTGGTTGCGGTGCTCGCCAGTTCGCTGGCCTTTGGCATCCTGCACGGCCGCATGTGGCTCGCCGGAACGCTGGCCGGAGTGGTCTTCGCCCTCGTCGCCAAACTGCGCGGCAGGCTGGGCGAAGCCGTCGCCGCCCATGCCACATCCAACCTCCTGATCGCTCTCTGGGTCATGGCCCGCGGAAACTATTCCCTCTGGTAAGCGGTCCGAGAACAGGGAACAGAGAACAGGGGTAAGTGGTAGTCAATTCCGCTGTCATCCTGAGCGCGTCTTTCGAGCGCGAAGGATCCCGCCGAACAACCTGCAACTCAATGCTTGATCAGCCACATCGCCCAGCTCGCCGCGATCGTTCCGCCGACAAACAGAGCAAAGCAGAGCGCGCCGAAGCGCACCATCTTCTTCGGCTCGGACCGCTGCGTGATGCCGAAGACAATGGAGATGAAGAGAGAGAAGAGCAGTACCGCGCTGAAGTGAGAGATCGTCACGGACGTTTCCTCCCGCTGGCCAGCGAATGCGCATCCACCGCCGCAACGATGTTCAGCAGTGCGGCCACCTCGATGAACTTCGTTCCATAGTCCGCCACGGCCACCAGCACCGGGGCCTGTCCCCAGCCCAGCAACCGCGCCAGCCCATACAGCAGGCCAGCGCCAAGGTCGCCCGCAAAGCCCAGCATGTCCAGCGGCTCACCCGTATTCGGCGTGTAAACCTTGCCCTGGAGCGCGACGCCGATGGCGAACATGGCCACGATCGAGACCATCAGCAGACCGGCGCGCACCCACTTGCCCAGCAGCAGGTGTCCCGCGCCGGGAACCAGCCAGCCCGCCAACAGCGCCACCACCGGAGACGCGCCGCTCGCGTTCGTCTGTACCTTTGTCGTCATCGAAACCCATCATATCAGTGTGCGCGCCGGTTCGCTGACTAGCTGACTTGCTGATCCGCTGACCTGCGGCCTTACAACTCCGACTTGGCATTCTCGCTACACTCGTAGAGAATCCATTAGCCGGGAAAAATCAGCCAGGCCCGCACCGGGAGGAACGGAAGATGATCCAACCGAAGTTCGCATCCGCACGCATCGCGCTCCTGCGCATCGCACTCGTCTCCCTCGCCGCCGAACGATAAGCCTTGAACCCTGAACCTCGAACCTCAGACCTGTCTTTATGACCCTTCGCGAAGCTCTCCAGCGCGCCACCCGCCAGCTCGACGCTTCACCCGGCCTGTGCGCCGATGCCGCGCGAGACGCCGCGCTTCTGCTTCGCCACGCGCTGGGAATCTCTCACGCCGCACAGCTCGCCGACCCCAACCGCGCGCTCACGCCCGCGCAGCAGGCCGCGTATGACGCGCTGATTCAGCGCCGCCGAGCCAGCGAGCCGATCCAGTACATCACCGGCGAGCAGGAGTTCTACGGCCTTGCGCTCGGCGTCACGCCCGCCGTCCTCATCCCGCGCCCCGAGACCGAGCAGCTCGTCGAAGCCGTCCTCGCCGAGTTTGCTACTCATCCCGCAGATTTTGGTTGTCCTCTCGCCGAAACTGTTTGTCCTCCCATCGAATCTGTTTGTCCTCCCGCAGCGCAGCGGAGGGATCTGCTTTTGTCTTCGTCCCTGCGACAACCGCTCCGTATCCTCGACGTTGGCACCGGCTCGGGAGCCATCGCCATCGCGCTGGCCCACCACCTGCCCCATGCTTCCGTCACCGCCGTCGATCTCTCCTCCGCGGCCCTCGAAGTTGCCGCGTCGAACGCCGCGCGCCATGCGCTCACCGATCGCATCCGCTTCATCCAGTCCGACCTGCTCGCCGCGCTCTCGCCCGACGAGCCACCGTTCGACCTCATCGTTTCCAATCCGCCCTACGTTCCCACTGGCGACCGCGCGGGCCTCCATCCCCAGGTGCGCGACCACGAACCCGCGAGCGCGCTCTTTGCCGGCCCGGACGGCCTCGACATCTATCGCCGCCTCATCCCCCAGGCGCGCGCCGCGTTGCGGCCCGACGGCCTGCTCGCCCTGGAGATCGGCCACAACCAGCGCGAGGCCATTGCATCTCTGTTGTCCGGCTGGAACCAACTCCGCTTCCTTGACGACCTGCAGCAAATCCCCCGCGTAGCCATCGCCCGCAAGCCACAAGCCTGAGAATTTTCTCTGTTACAGAAATTCGGGTGCCCCATCCATCGCAGCTTTATCGCGATGGGTGGGATGCGAGAATCCACGCATCGACCCTACATACCGCTTTGAGGGTGCGGCCTACACGGGCCATAGCCATGCAGCTCCGCGGACTCCGCTTGCATCGCCATGCTTCGCCTTCAGCACCGGAGTCGCCAGCTCTCCGCCGCCAAACAGATGCCGCGCAATCAGCGCAGGCAGGTGCGCGTAGAGCCGGTCCAGCTTCGATAGCCCTCCGCCGATCACGATCACATCCGGGTCCAGCAGGTTCACCACCCCAGCCAGCGCGCGCCCGGCGCGGTCTTCCAGACGCGCAAGGCTTGCCTCGGCCACCCGGTCGCCGCTCTCCGCCGCCGCAACAATCTCCGGCCCCGTAAGCTCCGCGCCCGTCACGCGCAGATGGTCGCGCGCCAGCCCGGTGCCGGAGATCCACGTCTCGATGCATCCGCGCTGGCCGCAGTAGCACTCCGGTCCGGGAAGTTCGTCGCTCGCAGCCCACGGCAGCGGATTGTGTCCCCACTCGCCGGAGACGCCATTCGGCCCCACGCGCACCTGCCCATTCACAGCAATTCCACCGCCGCACCCCGTCCCCAGAATCACCGCGAAGACCAGCTCCGCGCCCGCCGCCGCGCCGTCGGTTGCCTCGGAGACTGCGAGGCAGTTGGCGTCGTTGGCGCAGCGCACGGGCCTGCCAAGCGCAGCCGCAAGATCGCGCTCCAGCGGCTGTCCGTTCAGCCATGTCGAGTTGGCGTTCTTCACCAGCCCGGTGGCGCGCACAACCGTCCCCGGAATCCCCACGCCCACCGATGCCGCTCCGCGATCGTCGCCGCTGCTGCCGACGCGCCGCTCCAGCTCCTGCACCACATCTGCAATCGCCCGCACCGTGGCCGCGTAGTCATGCTGCGGCGTCGCAATGCGCATCCGTGCAATCTCCGCGCCCGCTTCATCCAGCGCGAGTCCCTCGATCTTGGTTCCGCCCAGATCGATCCCGATGCGAATCCGTTCTTTCATGTGCCTCCCTGAAGACTGTACCGCATTCGCTATCTCGTGGGTTCCCTCCCTTGCTGGGCTCGTGAAAATGCCCGAAACGGATTGGCCGGGCATAGCGTTGAAAATGTAAACCGTCGCGGCTCCCATCAGGCGTTGCTGATCCTCCGCCTGACCGCAGAAGACGCCATCAAGCGACAGAGGCCGGACGGGGCGCTCAACTTCTACGAACTAGGAGTCGAGGCGGATCCGGCCTGGGCGCAGGGATGGTTTAACGCCGCGCTGCTTGCCGGTGAACTGGGGTTTTTCGCCGATGCCGCCGAGCATATGCAGAACTATCTGGAGTTGCTGCCGAATGCAGCCGACGCGCAGTCGGTGCGCGACCAGATCGACCTATGGAAGTACAAAGCCGGCCGGCAGAATCCGGCGGACTCCAAATAACACGCATTCATGACCAGCGCAGCCCATCAAATTCGATCCCCAATTTTCAGCCGATTGCAGGATCACAGCAGTCGGACATTTGGAACAATCATGCGCGGGCCTGGAGGTAGACCCGGAGTTGTAACTTCAGTTGGCGCGAACAGGCCTTAGCATGAATTGTGCAGCACACGCGCGCCTGCAATCCGAGATCGAACTGCCTGCAAACTGGAAAAGTGGAAAGCAAAGAACGCTTCCCCTTTCCCACACCCCCGACTACGGCGACGAGTCATATCGCTTACTTGCCGCGCTACACTAATAGCTGCTGGCACAAAACATCGGGCAGACCAGCATGAGAGTGTCTGTAGTTGCCGAACTAGTTCAAACTCCCCGGATGTAATTGCTGCCACGTTGGCGCCGCAGGCTCCTGGCGACCTTTCTGAAAACTGTAACCGATCGCTCAGGCGCGGGCCTGGCATCGTCGTTTTCCCCGGAGGATTGTGATGTGTCGAAGGTTTTTGCAGCTCAGTGGACCTCAGTCTTCAAGAGGCCGCCAGAGCAAGTTCATGCCACGCGCCCACCAGAGACTCATACTTGCTCAATGGTTCGCGATCTCCATTCTGCTTCTGTTTTGCTCTCACTGCCTGGCGCAGTACACCACGGGAGTGGTTCAAGGCTCTGTTCTCGATTCGTCGGGAGCGCTGGTTAAGAACGCTTCGGTCGAGCTGAAGAGTCTGGATACAGGGGAGGATCGCACCTTTCCCCGCACCCCCAATGGCCTCTATTCATTCACCGCTATACCTCCAGGCCGATACCGCCTTCGCGTCACCGCGATGGGCTTTGCTTCTCCATCCGCCGACATCGCCGTTTCCACCAGCCAAACCACCACACAGAACTTCACGCTGCAAATCGGACAGGCGTCCACCACCATCGACGTCCAGGCGGATGCGGTGCCGCTGCTCGATGCGTCCGATCCTTTGCGAGGCGTCACCTACAACGAGACCGAGGTCGGCACACTTCCTAACCTCAACCGCGATATCAACAGTCTGGTGATTCTTGCTACGGGAGCCACGCCGACCTTCAATCCACGCGGAGGACAGTTCACCACAATCAATGGCGCGCAGGCTGGCCAGATCAACGCGAATGGCGGACGCTCCAAGTCCACTTCCACTCAGCTCGACTATACGGACGCGAACGACTGGGAGTTTGGCGGTATCGCGCTTGCAACCGAACCCACGCCCGACATGCTCGACGAGTTCCAGGTCCTCACCAACAACTGGGCCGCGGAGTACGGTGTGAAATCCACCGCGGAGATCGTCATGGTCACGCGAAGCGGAAGCAACTCCCTGCACGGCACTGCATACGACTTTCTGCAGAACGCCGCATTGAACGCGCGGGACTACTTCGACACAACGGGCAGACCCGACCCCCTGGTTCAGAACTACTACGGCTTCACCCTTGGCGGCCCGGTCCTGCGCAACCGCACCTTCTTTTTCGTCGGGTACGAGGGCCGGTCAACCCATGGCGCAGGCACCACCCTGGTGGCGGACCTGCCCACCGCAGCCGCTCGCAGCTCCGTTACGTCGCCCCACGTTCAAGACCTGCTGCAATTGCTCCCTCTGCCCACGGCCGCAACCGGCGACCCGCTCATCGGCACGTCCTCCATCGCCGAGCCCAACCCTTCAACCGGCAATCAATACCTGCTGCGCGCCGATCATTCCTTCTCCGACAAGAACAACCTGACTTTGCGCTTTTACAGCAACTCCGGCACATACGTCGAACGTGTCTCCAACTACTCCCTTCCTCAGGACGACGCCAGCTTCAATCCAGTTGGCAGGAATGCCATGATCGCCGACAACTGGACGCCGCGCTCCAACAGCACAAACGAGCTGCGTCTTGCCTACGGCCGGTCGAGCGCCCTCTTTGAACCACTCACCAACCCGGCGACACCACGATTCAACGTCACCGGTCTGGTGGGCTTCGGCACTGTGCCATACTGGCCCCAGGGGCGCGTCTTCAACGTCTATCAATTGAGCGACACATACAGTTGGGTTCACGGGCGGCACATTGTGAAGGCCGGCTTCGATCTGCGCCATATTGAAGACAACTCGCTCGACGACACGGATAGCATGGGCGCATTCACCTTTACCTCGGTGAACGACTTTCTGGCTGGCACGATCGCCAGCTACACACAGGAGTTCGGCAATACGTATCGCGGGTATAGTGAGAACTATAACGGCCTTTTCGTGCAGGACGATTGGAAGCTGAGGCCCACCCTGACCCTGAATCTTGGCCTGCGTTATGAATTTCAAGGCAGCCAGAGCGATGCCAACCATCAGCAGTCAGTGCTGGACATCGCAGGGACGGGGAAGATCGGTCAACTGGGCAGCGGGCCTCTCGGCGTCTTCAACACGCAGAATCCTCTGATCGACTCGCATCCCGGCCTGCTGGCGCCGCGCTTCGGCTTTGCCTGGGCCCCTGAGAACGGAAGGCTCGTGGTTCGCGGCGGCTATGGCATCTATTACGATTCGCTCATCTTCAACGGCCTGGAATCTGGCCGCACCGCGCCGCCCACCGATTACACAGGTACGCTCAGCAACTTCACCGGAGGGAACACCCTCGCCAATCTCCTGGCTGGCACGGCTACGCTACAGACGACTTTGGCCTCCCAGGTCGGCAGCTTCAACAATGTCACCAACCTTGGCAGCGTAGTCTCTGAGAATCCCCACATCCGCAATCCTTACGAACAGCAATACAGCTTCGGCGTTGAGGTTCAACTTGCGGCGTCGGTCATGGCGGACCTGTCCTACGTCGGTTCGCGCGGGTCGGCCCTCACCACCTATGAGCCGATTAACTCGACGCTGCCGGCGGACCGTCCCGCTCCGGCCACAAGCCTTGCCGATCAGGCCAATCGGTTCGCGCAGTTCCAGGCGTTTTATGCCTCCGAGAATGGGCCCGGCAACCCACGCATCGATCCGCGCTTCGACGACGTCAGCTACATCAGCGACACCGGCAGTTCCACATACAACTCGATGCAGTTCTCCGTGTCGAAGGCCCTGTCCCATGGCCTACAGTTGCGCGCCTCCTATACATGGTCGCATTCCATCGATAACAGCTCGGATTACACCCCGGCCCAAGGCGCGCTCGATACCAACTTCGAGCAGGACCAATTCAATCCCGGAGCGGAGCGCGGCAACTCCGACTTCGATGTCCGTCACCGTTTTGTTCTCTCTCACGTTTGGCAGGTTCCCTTCTTCCGCAATCAAAAGGGAATCGAAGGCCACATCCTCGGCGGCTGGACCTTTGCTTCCGTCAACCAGTTTCAGTCCGGCCTGCCGTTCACGGTCATCACCGGCTCGGTTGCGGGAATCCCGGACGCGAATATGGACGGCAATACAGTCTCGGGCCTCGATAACTCCCGGCCCAACTGCGCCGTTGGCGGCTCGTTCACCATGGGCAACCCGGCATCGAACACGAAGTACGTCCCGGTTCTGCTCGGCAACAATGGAAACTGCGGCCGAAACACGGCCCGCTTGAACAAATTCATCAACTTCGATTGGACCTTTTCCAAGAACATCCGCGTCTTCGAGAGAGGATTGCTCAACTCCGGCCCCTGGAACCTTGAATATCGCGCCGACCTGTTCAACGCGTTCAACAACCCGTATCTCTCGGTCTCGGGCACCAACTTCCTGAACCTCTCCAGCCCGGGCTTTGGCCTCTACAACACCGCAGCCGCCAACCGGCGCATTCAGATGGCCCTCAAACTAAACTGGTAGTCGCGGTTTAAAGGCACGAACGCTCGGAGGATTAGATGAAGAGTCACACGGAGTACCTGGTCTTTGAGACGAAAAAGCAGAGAGAGATGGTCCATATTACCGACGAAGTGGAGCGGATCGTGGAACGCAGCGGGGTGCGGGACGGCCTGTGCTTCGTATCGCCGATGCACATCACGGCAGCCGTGTATGTGAACGACCTGGAGAGCGGGTTGATCGAGGACATCGGGAAGTGGCTGGAGGGGCTGGCGCCGGCGCGGCCGGACTACAAGCACCACAGGACCGGCGAGGACAACGGAGATGCGCACCTGAAGTCACTGTTGCTGCATCACGAGACGACCCTGCCGGTGACCGATGGCCGGCTGGACCTGGGTACATGGCAGCGAGTCTTCTATGCCGAGTTCGACGGACAGCGCCGCAAGCGGGTGATTGTGAAGGTGCTGGGGGTGGAGTAAACGGGAGAACTCGTTTAAGAAATAGGCGACCGCAGCCGTATGGCAGTTGAGCCTATGCATTGGCCTTTTCACGCATTGACATCCCCATCGTCATGATCTTCCCTCAATCATCTCCAGCGGAACGAACAAGACGCTTACCATACTTCCTGTATGCGCATCTTTGTTGGAATGGCACTGCAACCGGCACACGTTCTGTTCGTGGCTTGCAATGTCGGGTGCGTCCATCAAGGAGATCCAGGAAGCTGCCGGGCACAAGACGATCACCATGACCGCTCGTTACAGTCATCTCTCACCGGCGCACTTGCAGTCTGTTGTGGAGCGAATTGTGACGCCAGATTCTTGATTCGCCATAGCGATGGCCCTCACGAACAGGCACCAAAACAGGCACCAAAATAAAACGACCACCTTAGCGGGTGGTCGTTTTCATCCACAAGTCGTTTAGAATCTTGGTGCCGGGAGGGGGGGTCGAACCCCATCCGTCATTCTACCCACGTAAGTTATTGATTCTACAAACAGCCAGAAACGCCAGAAACGCCAAAAGCGCAGCTTTTGGGTACATTCTAGGTACAAAGCGCGAACCAGATGTCAGAACCAAGAAGACCTGCTCGAAGGTTCATCGTACCTGCCAATCTGCCCGGCATAAGACGACTCGATAAGATTCTTCGCAACCACTTTGACGACCAAATCGCCAGAAATGTGCTGGCTGCAACGTTATGCCGCCACCCGCTGCAACGTTATGCCGCCACTAGCGACGAAGCGCTGCACAGTTATCCCGCCACCCGTTTCGGACGAAACCCGTCACCCGTTTCAATCCATCCCACCATCGGAAGCGACCTCACTGTCGGAAACTTCGCTT